>Ga0194112_10012808_pt1 | contig 10195 bp, 7 predicted proteins | sample TA2MahC400mmetaG_FD_146191 | JGI IMG/M metagenome (GOLD analysis project Ga0194112, IMG submission 146191) | Freshwater microbial communities from Lake Tanganyika, Tanzania - TA2015016 Mahale Deep Cast 400m | ecosystem: Environmental > Aquatic > Freshwater > Lake | place: Tanzania: Lake...
CGCCGACACGAAGCCCTCTCCTGCTCCAGGTAGTCCCGATACTGGCTCTCCAACCACTTCTGCATCATCATCCCCATCAGTTCTTGGCGGCGCTCCCGGAACAACTCCGTCCATTCCTCCAAGGACCCACGCTTGGGGTTCTGTTCCATGATCTCCTCCAACCGCTCCAACCATACATGGAGGGCATCGTGCAGCGCCCGTCGCAATTCTCTCTGCGCCAAGCCCTTACGATACAGATCCAACTCAAGCACGCTCACAGCGGACATGAATCTCCTCCTGCGAAGTCTCTGGCACTGAACGGAAGTCAAGAACACGTGCCCGGGGGCAAGGCTCGTGTAGAGGAGATTCGTGAGCCCAGGACACGCTCGCCTACGACGGAAAGCGGTCGGCCCAAAAGGCAGACTTTGTGCTTGACACCGGGCAAGAGCTATTATACACTTCGCCTACGCTTTTCTCAACTGCGATGCAAGTCGCAGGTAATGCGCCTAGGACATGAGGATTCACGATACCCGTCTTTTCAAAAATATTTTCCATTGCAGACCTTTGCCGCAATAACTTGCTGGTCATGGATATTCAATCCGCAGTTGCAGGAAATCCTGCCGCCAAACGCCAATCTGGTTATGTTTCAACGCGAGTTATATCTCTATTCCGCCCCGCCGTCCGGCAGCGGATTCAAATTCATCTTTGGCCGCGAAGATGTAACGCCGAAAAACGGTCCGCGCGACACAAGCTTGCAGCGAGCTATTCTGGATTTTCTGGCTGCCGGCCACGCATGGCGCGGACTCGGGTGCATGTTCTTTCTGGTTGAGGACTTGCCGCAATTCGGAAGGCAAATTTATCTAACGCAATGGCATAAAAAGCAGGCAATTTGGGATGAAAAATGTCGTGCTCATCGAAAAAGTCCGGCGATGATCACAAAAAATTAGTTCCGGACAAAAAATATGCGTGATGGGCAAAGCCCATCACGGATTAGCTCAACAGGAGGGCGTTTGATGAAAAGCATGTTGATGTTCACGGCAATGCTAATATGCGCGGGGCAGATTTGTTACGCGCAGAAATCGCTGACGGTTCCGCAGATTTCCGATTCGCCCAAGCTGGATGGCGCGCTTGACGAGCCGGTCTGGCAGCAGGCGTTGGCGCTGGGCGCGTTTACGATTGTCGGACAGACAAACAAAACCGACGCGACGGAATTCTTGGTCATGATGGACAACACCTGGCTTTATTTTGGGTTTCGCTGCAAGAACAAAATGATGTGGGCGCTGGAACCTGTTGCTACGCATGAGAACCAAGCGGTTGCGCGCGACGATTCGGTGGAGATTATTTTTGATCCTGGCACGGACGGCGCATTATTTTATCAATTTATGCTCAGCTTTAACAATGTGCGCGCCACCCGGCAATGGGTTCAGTGGCGGCGCGACGCAACTTGGACAATGCCCTGGCGCTCTGCGACCCGGCGGGACAATGATGGCTGGACCGCCGAAGTCGCATTGCCATTAAGCCTGGTGAAAAACCATGGGGATCGCGCCAAGATTCGCCTGAATGTGGCGCGCGTAGAACGGCAGTTGGAATTGGATGCTTTAGGAGCGCCCCTGCGCGATGCGAGAATACCAAGCTCCTGGGGCGCGGTTAAAAAAAGCTTTACTGAAGGCGGACGACACAGATTGAGTGGTTTTGAAAATATGCAAATTGAGGAGCCTTTCCTGGCGTCTTTTCTGAAAGCCGAGGTGGACGGTTATCAAAAAACGGATTCCGGCTTGGGATATGCTGTCAAGGCGATGGTGCGTTCACATACGGGCAAGGGCGGCAACATAATGTTTCAGGCGGAAGATCAGCCGGCTTCCGGAGAAACTTCAGCGGCACAGAAAATATTTTCCATTGCGCCGCTACAGGATGTTGAAATCAGTCTGACGGTGCCGATGAAGGAGTTTGCGCAACGCAATGTCTCTATAAAATTGCGCGACGAAACAACCAACGAACTGATCGGACAGATGCAGTTCGTCAAACCGGCGATATTAAATCTGATTGACGATCTGTTTGCGGATAAAAATTATTATACAACGGAAAATGAAGCGCGCTTAAGAATGCGTTTAGGATTGCCGGAAAGCGAGTTGCAAGCATTGACGCTGGTGGCGCGAATGAGCGGAAGAAAACCTGAGGAACTGGCGCGTGTTGGCCGGCTTCAACGCGCATGCGAATTGACCTTGCCGCTCAAGGACATGCCGACAGGCAAACACGCCATACGGATCGCCTTGGAGGATACGGAGCGCAAGACTGTTTTTGAGGATACAATTATCCTGACTAAATTGGCGCCTAAACCCGGATGCGAGGTCAAAGTTGACCGGCTTAAAGGTGTGCTTGAGAAAAACGGAAAGGCTATTTTCCCTTTTGGATTTGTTCAGGAAAATATTTCTCGTGCTGCCTTGGAAAATCTTGCGCAGACCGATCATACCGACATCATGCGTTGGAATAGCAGGTGGGATTATGAGGGGGCAACAAATCTGGCGCAATTCATGGCCGTTGCGGAGGCTTGCGGATTGGATGTGATTGATTACACAGATACAGTATTAGATGAGCATTTGCCGAAAAAAAACAATCCGACAAGCATTGTTCCGAGGAATCCTGCGCATCAGCAGGAATTGATGGAAATATTTGCGCAAAGCATGGTAACAGGGCGACCTGCTTTGGAACAACACATTCGCGACATCATGGACTACCCCAACTTGATCGGCTATTTTTGCGGACATGAACCAAACCTTTTAAATGTTGAAGTAAAGATGGCTAAAGCCAGGCTGGAATATGAAGTGGCGCACCAAACCGATCCGTATCGGCCGGTGCTTGCCGTGTTTTCGGCAAGTATTCCGGAAGGCGGATTGGATGTCGGCGACATTATATCGTACGATATTTACCTGAAGGCCGGCAACGGACGATATGGAATACGCGGATATCCCAATAGCGTTACCTACTTTCTCAAAAAATTAAGACAGCAGACCGATCCTGCGCGGAAAGTGGCGATGATGGTCTTAAAAACCCATGGACAATGGCCGCTGATTTGTCCGCGACTGATCATGTCGGAAGAACAGCGCTGTCAGACTTATCTGGCCTTGATTCACGGAAGCAAGGTTATATTCTACTTCATTGACAGCGCTCTTTTTACTCAACAGATGTGGGACACACTGGCCGACTTGGCGCGGCAGGTCAAAACAACTCTTGCTCCAGCGCTTCTTTCGGGCGAGGTTCATCCGGCAGTGCGTCATACGCCGGTCGAGATGGATATTGATAAAGAAGTGTTTCCTGATGTTCAAGCGACGCTCTTCAAGAATCCGGCTGGTGGTTATATTCTGGTGGCAGCCAACTCAGCCTATCATCCCGTAGATGCGCGGTTTATTGTGCCGGGATTGGACGCTAAAACGGATATCAAGCGGCTTTTTGCGGATAAAACCATCAAGGCGGAAGGCGAAACTTTCCAAGACGCCATCGAGCCGCTGGGAACGCGAGCCTACGCTCTGGTGCTGACGCCAGATGCGACCAAACCCGTCGCTTTGGCCATCGAGACAATCTCGCATCCGGATCAGGCATTGAAATTAAAGTGGTATGACCCTGAAAAGGATTTTGCCGGCCGCCGCAATTTTGTGGCAAACCCATCATTTGAGATCACCAGTCCTCCGCATATTTTGCCGGATCATGTGCGATTTAACGCTCCTACGCCGAAGTATCTTGACTTACCCGATGCAAAAACGGCCATGGCAACGGATAATCCTGTGCACGGCAAATACTGCATGCGGGAGACCATCGTTCTGCCTTGTGCTCCAAGGCGGCGCGGAATATGCGGGGTCGCTTATATGCCGTTGGTTGATACTCCAACTCCGTTTGTGCTTTCAGCTTATGTCAAAGCTTCTGAGAATGTCAAGATGGCCTATTTCTATCTTGGCGGCAAATGCATGACTTTTAAAGAAGGGCGACCAGGCTATCCCAACCTGGCCTATTTTACGCCTACGACCGAATGGCAACGTGTGGTAATGCATGGAGTTTTTGATCCTGCAAAAGGCGATTGGCAGGATATAGCGGATAGACGTGGTTCGTTGCAAGGCGTGCAATACTATATTGGACCGGGGCAATGGGGCCGCTTTGACCCATGGCGCGAAACAGGAACAGGAAGCAGCAAAAGCAATTGGCAGGAACGCGCTAATGAAGAAGGTGTGGCTGAGTTCTGGATTGATGCCGTGCAACTGGAATTTGGCAAGGAAGCAACGGAGTTTACGGTTGAATGAGAACGGAAGAAACTTTCAGATTCAAAGAAAGAAACTGGTATGAATACAAAACAATATTTCATTGTGTTGTTGGTTTTGGGTTGTTGGTTATTTCTTGAAGTTAGCCACACAAAAACCTATTATGTGTCCCCGCCGCCGGAAGGCAACGATGCAAATGACGGCACATCCGGCTGGAATCAGGCCTATGCCACCATCAGCAACGCCGTGGCCAAGTCTGCTAATGGAGATATAGTTTTGGTCAGCACCGGCACGTATGTCGTTGCAACCAACATTAATATCAGCAAATCCATTTTCGTCCGGAGTTATAACAATGGTGGTTACGACCGGACGCACACCATTATTGACGGCAATTATCCAACGACAACCAACCGCTGTTTTTATATTAACAATACCGGCGCTGTGCTTGCGGGGTTTACCATCCGAAACGGACGTATCGCCACAGGCCGTGGCGGCGGCATTTGGCTTGAACGCGGAATAGTGAGCAATTGTATTATTACAGGCAACATGAATTCATACGAAGTGAAACTCCTTAATACGTGGGGTGGCGGAGGAATCTTTGTTGGCGGCAGCGCGGCATCAATTGCAAAATTATATGACAGCCTAATTTACGGCAATACGTCTTCCAATTTCGGTGGAGGAGTCTCAATGTGCTACGGAACAAATCTGGTGGTTAATTGCCATATCCACAACAATATAGCCACAGGCATCCTTGCCCAGTCTGCTGCTGGAGGCGGAGGAATACATTACTTCACTGAAGCCACAGGCTTTGGAATATCTGTTGTAAGCAATTGCAGCATCGTTTCAAACGTTGCGCATGGTCGTGGCGGTGGCATTGAAATTAGCAGACTATTAAAGATCTATAATTGCACGAGACGGGTATCCAGAATTCGCATGTGACCGCTCAAGCCGCCGTCCTCGGCGGCTTGTTCGGCAGGCAGGAGACGGCCAGAAACCCGTTTTCTCGAAGAAAACGGGTTTCTCGATGCGTCCAGCAGCGCCGGATATGGGAACATGAGGATTCACGATACGCGTCTTGCACGATATCAGAAAATACACTTTATAACGGTGCAATAGATAAAGGAGGCGGAGGCCTTCGGTTAGGGGTAGGAGGGGAGGCGTATAATTGTCTGATTGTCGGCAATACAGCGCACGGCGGCGGCGGTGGTGGCGCCATGATGAACGGGAGCTTATATAATTGTACGGTCTCTTCCAACACGGGACATTATGGCGGCGGTGTTGCGCTTATGGATAACATAACCTTGGTTAACACAATTGTTGCCGGTAATTCCACCACATCAAGCGGCACCAATCTCTGGAGCATAACTTGGACTGCAATCTCTGCGTATTTTACAAATTGCTATCTGGGCGAGACCAATTTCCCGAAACATGCCAGCATTACTCATACATTTACGGATTGTCTTGTCGGCCAAACGCCTGGTTTTAACGGCGGCAACAATTATCGTTTACAAATTCATTCGCCCTGCATCAATTCCGGATTAAACGAAGAATGGATGACCGGCGCCTTTGATCTTGACGAGCGTCCACGTCGAGATCGTTTTTCACAAAAGGTTGATATTGGCTGCTATGAGTTTGTGCCGAAGGGCATGTTGTTTATATCAAAATAGGGTTTTATGTTTTAAGGTGTTATGTGTTATGGAAGATTGGAGAGCGTGGAGCGATTTTATTCCGACGCTATCCGCTGACCGCATAAACGCTTGACGCGCTTCAGGAGGATGCCAATGAAAACACAATTCAGACAGATGTTAGTTAGCGGAATGTTCGTGTTGACAACGGTCTTATTGACGTGTGGCGATGTTGCTGTTCTGAGTGACGCGGAATCGGCGCGCTGGCGACGCGAGCTGTTGCCGTTGCCGCAAGAATTGGTGATTTCTGCCGTTCGGAAGCTTGATCCAGGTAACATCGGGATCCGTGGCCGTTCGGGAGCTGCGGGACTGGAGCGGCTATCCGTATCCAATATTGTGGTATTGTTCAAGGAAAAAACCGGCCTTGCCCCGCAAGGTCAAGAATTTGAAATCCTGATCGGATTAATGGATGAGAATGGCAAGTTGGAAAATGTTGAGGTTCCGCGGGGAGCAAGGCTTAAGGAAACGCCTAATAGTGATCAGGCTTATGTAATTCAACCGGTTGGTGACAACATGTTGGTAGTAGCGGCTTTGACGGATAAAGGGCTTTATTACGGCACTCTTACGCTCCGGCAATGGCTTGAACGTCATTTAAACGCGGAATCAGCGGAAATTCCACTGGCAAAAGTGGTGGATTGGCCTGATCTGGAGGAACGCGGATACTGGCATATGTATCCCGAACATATTCCTTGGCTGGCTTCCATGAAGATGAACCGGTTCTATCTGAAGGAAAGATTTACGGTAGTTAGCAATGAAGTTATTCTCTATTCGCAGCTATCTCCTGCTTCGGAATGGTCGCCGCCTTTTGAGAAAGCGCGTCAATATGCGGCGGAAGTTGTGCGCTCGGCAACACATTTCGATTATTGGGCAGGCGATCAAGCCGGCTACGCGAAAACCTATTCGCATTTGCTTGGCAAGGGAGAATCAGCAAAAAATCAAGCTGCTTTTGAAGTTGGTCGGATCCAGCAAGGACCTTGCGCATCGCATCCGGATTTTGCGAGAATTTTAGCGCGGATCATGACCTGTCACGCGGCGCAGGGCGCCGCGGAGGAAATGGTTTGGATGAGTGAATATCCGGCATTGCAATGCGAGTGTTCGGATTGCATGGAAACCGGGCAATACGTTGCCGAGGTGCAGGCGGCGTTAACAGCATGGGAAGAAACCAAGCTTTCCTATCCGGACTTTAAGCTGAGCGTTTTTTTTGGACGCGGCGGTTATTCAAGCGCACAACATCCATTGCCGGCACATTACCCTGACAATCAAATCATCAAGATCATGGAGATGCTGCCGCCTAACGTGACTATGCGATCATCAGGCGGTTGTGACGGCAAGGATGGGCGTCTCATGGACAATTTCGCCAAACAGGGCAAGCGAATCTCGCGGATGAATGCAACCTTTCTGGATAAGGATCTGCCTGCTAATTTTCAATCGGATGACGTCCGCCTGCGCGTGGAGCAATTCTTGACGAACAAATATATCGGCGCTTGGACAATTGCGCCGGGAATGTGCCCCAACACTGATGATTTCAGGCGTTTATTTGACTATCGGATGTGTGCTGCTGCGGAATATGAATGGAATTCGAAAGGGCGGACGGCAACGGAATTTGCGGAAGCTTGGGCGGTTAAACAAGGTTATGCCGATCCGGAATTGCTCAAAGAATGGATATTGATTATCAACTCTCCGGTGGGCAAACGCATGTCGCTGGCTTGGGGTATGAATATTCAACGTACATGGCTGTCGCGTTTACCGGAAGATATGAAAACGCGCGATATTGCAATTGGCGACGTAAACACGCCGGAACAAAACATTATTGCCGCGCAACGCGCTCTGGCAGCGGCAATGACTATTGGCGACCAGCGTCTGATTCAAGTTTCACAGATACTGGCAGCCTATTGCGCTTTGGAATCCCGTATGCATGACTGGCTTATACTGCGGGACGCCATGCAGGCAGGCAAGCCCGTGAATGACCGCCCATCTGATAGTCAATTGAGAGAATTGGTTGCCGCGGCTTTGCAGGAATATATTGCCGCGCGCCATATGGCGATCAGGGAGCAAAAACTTCTGCCTTCTCGAAAACAAACAGCCATGAAGGGCGGCGCTGCGCTTGAAAAGTTGATCGAATTTTTTCGGGCGGAACCGCGGTAACCGGGTGGACCGGCAAAAGACAATTCAGCCCGAAATTTGCGTTTAAAAAATGGTTACTGGGGAGGTAGCCAGGAGTCAGAATGAGAGATCCGGCGAAAACATTCGAAGACTTGATGTACTTACCTGATTCTCGTCCGGGACCTTGATTATGGCAATGTCTCCGAGTTAAAGACCGTGTTTGTGGAGGCGAGCAAACTGCTGAAGGCGGCGGAATACATTACTTCACTGAAGCCATGGGTTTTGGAATATCTGTTGTAGATTCCGCTGAAAAAGTCGTTGGCGCGGCTGGTCCTTAGGCGCGGATGAGCGCAAAGTTAAAGCCACTAAAGATAATCAACGATTTCACAACGCCGAGACTATCGCGACATGCTCAGTCCGGCAATTATAATTTTACTTTTTTGGCAATAATTTCCCACATACGGCTGTTCAGGACGCTTTCCCTGTCGCCTGGTGGGCGAGCCAGCAGAGCCGGGCCGACCAACGGCGGATATTGCAGGCAGCGGCAGTAAATTGCATTTGGATGTCTGTTTTAGTCAGCCCCCGGTAGCGTGCGCGGCCGATCCCGTAACCACGTTTGATCTCGCTGTTAGCCTGACTTCCTTTTTCCCGGGACAGAAGTCTCGTAAAAACATAGTTTTGCCCCATCTGTCGGGCTACGGTGCCGCCCATGTCGGCGGTGATGCAAACAGATGAAGCAACTTTGTTTTTGCCAGTAAATCATTCAAGGTCTTGGGTATTTGCGTAAGCGTTGCGCAAACAGGCACGCCGTTAGCCTTGATAAATCCTACGCGGATTTTTTGCAAGGATCTCAATATGCGAGGGACTTCTCCGCGTTCGTTGAACTGCCGCCATTCTTGACCAAGCCTGGCGCTGATCCAGTAGGCAAGAAAACAAAGGCGCACATGATTACGAACGCGATCCGGACGATAATGAAATATCGGACGAACTTCCAAGAGGGAGGCCAGGGTCAAATCTAAACATTTGACATTTGGACTGACATGGGGACTCCCGCCATGAAAACGACGCTCATGGCCCGATGGCCGACGACGAGTCTGGGGCGCATTCTGGTTGACTTGATGGACACACGACGTTTCAATGATTCCGCGCGCGGAAGCTGCCTTGCAGCCTGGCGTCCGTGAGAGTCCTTGCCGCGATCAGAGACGCCGCTTGTCCTTCTCTGAGTCGCTGTCAAATGTCAAGAGTTGACCCCGGCTGCCGGCTGCCCCCGGCTGCCGCGGCTGCCGAACAGGTGAAAATCGTGCTCGTCGTCGTACTCGTCGTCGGTCGTTCAGGGGTCCGAGTACGATTTTCGTAGGAGCGTGGCCCGTGAAACCCACTCTGATTGTGCTGCTGTCGCTGGCGTTGACGACGACGGGGCTGGCGGCGCCGGCCAATCTTATCAAGGAGGCCGGCATTTCCGGCGGGCTCGTGGCGCAGGTGGGGTCCGACGACCTCGCGCTGAAGGAACTGGGTGAGCGGTTTCATGTCCGCTTGCTGTTGCCGGACGCTGCGACGGCTGGGAAGGCGCAGGCGGCCATCGAGCAGGCCGGGCTTCAAGGCCGGTTCACCGCCGCGGCCTGGGACGGCCAACGGCTCCCGTTTGCCGAGCGCGTGCTCAATGCGCTGGTCGTGGACAGGGAGGGTCTCGTGCCGGACGCCGAAGCCCGGCGCGTGCTCGCCCCGCGCGGCCTCCTCATCACGCCGAAGGGCGCCACCGCAATGCCGGCGCCGGGCGCCCTGGATGACTGGACGCATTACCTTTACGACGCCAGCGGCAACGCGGTCTCCAAGGACAAGGAGGTCGCGCCGCCCAGATCGTTTCGCTGGTCGGCCCCGCCGCCGCACCTGCGCAGCCACAACTACGGGGCCAGTTTCACCGGGCTGGTGACCGCGGGCGGGCGGGTGTTCCACTTCAGCGACGAAGGCACGCCGCTCTTCGACCGGGGCGGCGCCACGGAGCGGTGGACGCTGGTGGCGCGCGACGCCTTCAACGGCACCTTTCTCTGGAAGGGGCCCCTGCATGGCTACGGCCAGCCCCATTTCGAGGATGTGAGCGGCCAAGCCGTGCCCGACCACGTCTGGCGCAGCCCGCTCAGTCTCAACCGGCGAATGGTCGCGCAAGGCAAGAAACTGTACGTC
>Ga0194112_10012810_pt1 | contig 10195 bp, 5 predicted proteins | sample TA2MahC400mmetaG_FD_146191 | JGI IMG/M metagenome (GOLD analysis project Ga0194112, IMG submission 146191) | Freshwater microbial communities from Lake Tanganyika, Tanzania - TA2015016 Mahale Deep Cast 400m | ecosystem: Environmental > Aquatic > Freshwater > Lake | place: Tanzania: Lake...
ATCGCCTCCGACCAGATCTGGCGCGCCGTCGACCACCTCAAGAAGAAGGGGAAGAAGGTCGTCACCTCCATGGCGCGCGTCGCGGGATCGGGCGGCTACTACATCGCGTGCAACAGCGACAAGATCTTCGCCGATCCGACGACCATCACGGGATCGATCGGCGTGTTCATGGGCAAGCTCGATCTGACCGGCTTCTACGACCGGCGCAAGGTCTATCTGGCCACCTTCGAGCGCGGCGCCTACATGGGGCTCCTCTCCTCGAGCCATCGCCTCACACAGGAGGAGCGCGACCACATCCAGCAAGGGATCGACCACTTCTACGGGATCTTCCTCGATCGGATCCAGGCCGGCCGCGGGATGGAGCGCGACGCGATCGATGCCGTCGGCCAGGGGAGGATCTGGACGGGAAGGCAGGCGAAGGAACGGGGGCTGATCGACGAGGTCGGAGGCCTCGAGGAGGCGATCGGCGCGGCGCGCGATCTGGCCGGCCTGCATGAGGCGGCGAAGGTCGAGCATATCCGCCGCCCCACCTCCTTCTTCGAGCGGATCTTCACGAGCGCTTCCGTGGACGCGCGTCTTCGCGGCCAGAGGGAGCAGGCGGCGGTCGATCTGCTGCGATCGGCCTTGACGCCTGACGGCGGGGCGGCGGCCATCGCCGGAGCGCGCGATCCCCTCACGCGATGGACCTTCCGCCGCAGCCTGCGATCGATGGAGGATCCAGCCGCGCGCGGGGTCTTCTCGCTGGAGAATCCGCTGATCGATCTGCTGGCGACGGAGGACTGAGAGGCGTCTCGCGGCGCCCGCCGGATTCCCGAAGCGCCGCGAGTGGAGCGGGCCCCGACGGTTCCCTTCGCCCCGCCAGGTTCGCGTTCGCGGCGCGGGGCTGCGGGAACCGGTCGGGGCCCGGGCGCACTACCGGCCATCTGATACGATCGGGGTCGGATGGATGCCTGCAAACTCCGAGGAGTTCGGACGCACAATCTGAAGGGGATCGATCTCTCGATCCCCTTCGGCCGCATCACGGTGATCAGCGGCGTCTCCGGCTCCGGCAAATCGAGCCTCGCCTTCGACACGATCTACGCCGAAGGGCAGCGGCGCTTCGTCGATTGCCTGGCGACCTACGCGCGGCAGTTCCTGGAGCGCCTCGAGCGGCCCGACGCCGATTACATCGGCCACCTGGAGCCTCCCCTTGCCTTGAAGCAGGCCGCGGCGGTCCGCAACGCGCGGTCGACCGTCGGCACGATGTCGGAGATCGCCGACTGCCTCCAGCTCCTCTTCGCGTACGCGGGAGAGCCCCACTGCGTCGCCTGCGGCGAGCCTCTCATTCCGGAATCGGTCGAGTCCGCCGTCGATCGGATCCTCGCGCTCTACTCCCAGGACCGGCTCTGCGTCGCCGCTCCGATCGCCCGCGATCGGCTCGGGCGAGAGGGGGTGAGCGGGCTGCTTCGCCAGGGATACGCGCGCACGATCCACGAGGGCAGACTGAGCGAGTGGCCGGAGGCGTGGCTGGCCGCGCGGCCGGCAGACCTTCCCAGCGACCTGAGCGTTGTGATCGACCGCTTCACACGCTCGTCGCTCAAGCGCACCCGTCTCGCGGAGGCGATCGGCGCCGCCTGGCATATGGGGCAGGGGCGCACCGTCGTTTATGCGATCGATCCCGACGGCGAGGGCGCGCGGCCGATTGAGACTCTGCGCGAGGGAGCGGTCTGCCGCGCCTGCGGCCGGAAGGGGGAGCCGCCGCGGCCTCCCCTCTTCAGCGCGAACAATCCCCTGGGCGCATGCCCCACGTGCCAGGGATTCGGACGCCTCGTCACGATCGACCGCGACAAGGTCGTTCCCGATCCCCGGCGGACGCTTCGCAACGACGCGATCCTCCCTTTCCGCATGCCCTCGCGCCGGGGTTGGTATCGCAGGCTGATGAAGAAGGCCCCCGACGCGGGCGTGCGAACCGAGATCCCCTGGTCCGATCTCACGCGCGAGGAGACGGATTGGGTCTTCGCGGGCGACAAGACCTTCCCCGGGGTAGACGGCCTCTTCCGGAAGCTCGAGCGAAAGCGCTACAGGATGCACATCAGGATCTTCCTCGCCCGCTTCCGCGGATACGTGCCTTGCACGAGCTGTCGCGGGACGCGCCTTCGCCCCGAGGCCCTCGCCGTGACCATCGGGGAGAAGAACCTCTCCGATCTGAACGAGATGCCGATTCGCGACCTCCGGGCGTTCTGCGAGAGCCTTCGCTTCCCCGGACGGCGGGAGGCTCGCGTGCGCCCCGTTCTGCGCGAGATCCGCTCGCGCCTGCGCTGCCTGGACGATGTCGGCCTCGGATACTTGACCCTCGCGCGGACCGTGCGCACCCTGAGCGGCGGCGAGACGCAGCGCCTGCGCCTCGCTTCCGGAATGGGCTCCTCTCTCACGCGGGCTCTCTATGTCCTCGACGAGCCGACGGTGGGGCTCCACGCGCGCGACGCCTCGCGGGTTCTCGATCTGCTGCGAGAGATCGCCCGAGCCGGCAACACAGTCGTCGTCGTGGAACATGACCCGGCCATCGTCGAGGGGGCGGATCATCTGATCGTCCTCGGCCCCGAGGGGGGCGATGCCGGGGGCGAGCTGATCTACGAAGGCCCTCCCGCGGAATTCCTGGAGCGGGAGCCGGAGTTCTTCCGGACCGTGGTCCCTCCCTCCCAGCAGGCTCCTTCGCGCCGGACGCCGCCGGGCATGCGGGTCCTGCCTGAGACAGCCGCCGATCGGCGAAACAAACCCATCGCCGCACGCGGCCCATCCCTGCGAATCGTTGACGCCCGCGCGAACAACCTCCGTATCGAGCAGCTCGAGATCCCGCTCGCGGGGATCGCGGCCGTGAGCGGCGTCTCCGGTTCCGGGAAGTCCACGCTGGTGGAAGAGGTGATCTACCGCAACTGGCTGCGCTACGCGGGGCGGCCCGTCGAGAACGTGGGGGAAGCCCGCTCGATCTCGGGCTTCGAGTCGTTCGAGGAAGTCGTCCTGATCGGCCAGGAACCCCTCGGGCGCTCGGCCCGATCCAACGCCGTCTCGTTCGTCAAGGTCCTCCCGTTGCTGCGCGGGCTGCTGGCCGCGACGCCGGAGGCGCGCGAGCGCCGGCTTCGCCCGCGCGACTTCTCCTTCAACGTCCCCGGCGGAAGATGCGAGACCTGCAAGGGCCTCGGAACGGTCGTCCTCGAGATGCACTTTCTTCCCGACGTGGAGGTCGCCTGCGAGGCATGCAGAGGCAGGCGCTTCCGCGACGACGTGATCGAGGTCAACTACCGGGGCCGCAACATCCAGACGCTGCTGGAGACGACGGCGGACGAGGCCTCGCGTCTCTTCCGCGACTTCGAGGAGATCGCGCGGAGGCTGCGGCCGTTGCAGGAGGTCGGGTTGGGCTACCTGCGCCTGGGGCAGCCGACATCGACCCTCTCGGGGGGGGAGGCGCAGCGGCTGAAGCTCGCCTCGTTCCTCGCCGAGGGGGCGAGAAAGGGCAGACGGCTCGTGCTCTTCGATGAGCCGACGACGGGACTCCACGCGCGCGACATCGCGCGCTTGATCGCGGCGATGCGCGCCCTGATCGCCCGGGGCGACTCCGTCCTCGTCGTCGAGCATCATCTCGGCTTCCTCGCCCAGGCCGACTGGATCGTCGATCTCGGGCCGGGCGCCGGAGATGAGGGCGGCCGCGTGGTCTACCAGGGGCCCGCCGGAGAGCTCGCGCGCCGTCGCGACTCGATCACGGGACGAGCCCTCTCCGCCTACCTGAGAGGCTCGGGCCGCGCGCGTCGACAGGCGGGCGGAGCCTGCCTATAATCCGGCCATGCAACTGGAACAAGCGCCGCCTCCCGAGCAGAGCGCGTGGAAGAGATGGATCTTCCCCGCCGCGACGGCCGCCGCTCTCCTCATCGGACTCTATCGTACGGTCCGGCTCTGGTGGGTGTGCGACGACGCCTTCATCACCTTTCGATACATCGACAACATGCTGGCCGGCCACGGCCTCGTCTACAACGTGGGAGAACGAGTCGAGGGATACACGCATCTTCTCTGGCTCATGATCGTCGCCCTCTTTCGGTGGCTGGGCGGTGATCCCGTCGAGATCACCAAGTGGCTCGGCCTGCTGTCGTTCACGGGCACGCTCGGCCTCGCCGCATGGGTCTCCCACCGCCTATTCCGGGGCGCCGCGGCGATCCTCCCCCTGACCGCCCTGCTCCTCGCCCTCAACCACGACTTCGCCATCTGGGCCACCGGGGGCCTCGAGACCTCGATGTTCACCCTACTAGTCCTCGCGGCAACCGTCCTCCTGTCGATCTCGCGGGGATCAGGCCGCCGCTCGATCATCCTGGGCGGCCTTCTGCTGGGCCTCGCCATCCTGGCGCGCCCCGACGCGGCGATCCTCTACCCGGTCGCCGCTCTGTTCGTGGTCGGGCGCGCGCGCGCGGCGCGGCCCGAGCGGGGAGAAGGAAGAAAGGCGCTCCTGCTGCTCAGCCTTCCGTTCGCAGCGGTCCTCCTTCCGTGGCTCGTCTGGAAGATCGCCTACTACGGACAGATCTTGCCGAACACCTATTACGCGAAGCTCGGCGGATCGACATACTTGAGCCAGGGTTTCCGCTACGTCTGGCTCTACGCCGTCGCCTACCTCTCCTTCCTCCTCGCATTCCCCGCGATCGCCTACATGGCGGTCGCGATGCTGAGGGCCGCGCGGCGCGATCCGCAAGGGGGGCGCGACGCGGGCGGACGGCTGCGATCGATCCTCGAGGATCCGACCCAGGCCTTCTTCCTCCTCGCGGCGTCGTTCTTCCTCAGCTATCTCATTCTGTTCGTCATCCGCGTGGGCGGCGATTTCATGTACGCCCGCTTCCTGATCCCCCTCGTTCCGCTCGGCTACATGGTCACGGAGATCGCCCTCCGCCGGGCGATCGGCCCCCGCCGCAGGCTCCTGGCAGTGGCGCTCGTCGCTCTGCCCTTCCTCCTCTTCTACGAGAAGGAGCGGCGCAACGACATCTACTACGAAAAGAACGGAGAGCCCAGGTCGACGTTCGGACCGATGAGGATCACGGACGAGCATTGGTACTACACGCACGACTACTACGGCCGCAACCTGATCGACTGGTATCGCCGATGCGGCCGCCAGCTCTCCAAATACTTCAAGGGGCAGGATGTCCGGGTGCTGCTCGGCGGACAGGCGAGCCTCGGCTATTACGGGCGCTTCGCGGTCTGCATCGAGGCGGCCGGCCTGACCGATCCGTACATCGCCCGGCTGCCGGTCCGCAAGCGCGCCCGCCCCGGCCACGAGAAGGAGGCCCCGCCGGAGTATCTCGTCCGGCGCGGCGTGAACTTCATCTTCATGGTGCACGTGCTGGACCCGCACCAGGAGTTCCGAACCGCTCATTTCAGGATCGAGTCGAAGAAGATCCGGGCGCAGATGATCACCTACAACCGCGAGCTGATGCGGCACCTGAAGCGCACCTTCCCGGAGGATGTCGAGTTCGTCGACTTCGAGGAGTATCTGGACGAGTGGCTCGCCGCGCTGCCGGCGATGCCCCTTGAACGGGTTCGCGCCGACTACGCGACGTTCAAGGACTTCTACTTCCTCCACAACGAAGATCCGGAGCGCGAGCGGCCGATCCTGGCGCGGCTCGAGGCAGGATAACGCGCGCCTGTCCGCTTCCCATGTCCGTCCACGCTCGTCCAGACAGTGCCCCAGTTCCTTATCGCGCCCACCTGCCAGCATGAGGATTCCTCATGCCCCGCCCCGTGCGCCGTATGAGACGATCAGCCGGACGAGAAGCTCACCCAGTTCATGAATGACCATCGAAGCACCTGAAAGGGAGGATAGAGCCATGAGCGATAAGCAGTCGTGCGCCGGGAGGTTTGTCTGGTACGACCTCATGACGACGGACAAGGAAAAGTCGATCGACTTCTACACCAAGCTCCTCGGCTGGAAGGTCAAGGATGTCGAGATGGGCCCGGGAGCCAAGTACACCATGATCAATACCGGCTCCCGCGATATCGGCGGCATGGACGCGTTGGATCCGAGCCGCGGAATCCCGTCGCACTGGATCGCCTACGTCACCGTGGACGATGTGGACGCGGCGGTCGCGAAGACGAAGGAGCTGGGAGGGGACGTCAAGGTCCCGCCGACGCCGATCCCCAATGTCGGACGCTTCGCCGTGATCGCCGATCCGACGGGGGCGCACATCTGCCCGTTCAAGGGGGAGAGCGGCGGCGAGATGCCCGCGGAGGCCTGGCCCCCTCCGATCGGAACGGTCTGCTGGAACGAGCTCCTGACGACGAGCGTCCCCGCGGCGGCGAGCTTCTACGAGACCGTCTTCGGCTGGACGGCGACGGAGTCCGAGATGGGCTCGGGCGACCACAAGTACTGGCTGTTCAAGGCCGGCCAGGAGCAGCGCGCCGGCCTCATGAAGATGCCGAAGGACGCCCAGGCGCCCTCGCACTGGCTTCCCTATGTGGCGGTCGCCGATGTCGACGCCTGCATGCGGAAGGTGGCCGACCTCGGCGGGAGAGTCTGCGTCCCTCCGACAGACATCCCGAAGGTGGGCCGCTTCGCGGTCGCATTCGATCCGAACGGGGCGGTCATCGCCTTCCTACAGGCTGCGGTCTGAGCAACTACCGCGCGGGCCTCTTCTCGAGATCGAGGAGGGGCCCGTAGGCCTCGAGCGGCTCGCTCCGGTACCCCGTCAGATCGGGACCGATGCCGTCGAGCCGCGGCCTCCGGCCGATGAAGATCATCGGATCGAGCGTCCGGGCGCGCGCGTCCACGCGAACCCACGCGTCCGCGAGCGTGTCGGCGGCAGAGGAGCGCGCGAGCGAGACCAAGCTGTCGACACCAGGGTCGGAGAGGCCCGAGGCGTTCAAGGCGCCTCCTGTCCCCCAGACTTCCCCTAGATCCGCGTCCGCGGGCATCCTCCATGTCATGAGGGCCGCGTCGAAACGACGCTGATCGATGCTCGCCCGGCAGCCGCTCGCCGGCATGGGGAGCAGACGAACCGCGACACCGTGGCGCTCGAGCTCGAGCGCGATCTCGATGGCCATCCTCTCGTGGCGTCCGTTCGCCACGTCGTAGAGCAGCCCGAAGGGAGGCAGAGAGAGGAGAGTGTCCGCTGAGGCGGCGATCGTGTCGGCGGCGCCGGCCGCTTGTGTTGCGGCGCCCGTCTGCGGGACCGAGGCAAAACCCTCGCACGCCTCTCCCAGAAAGCCGGGCGCATCTCCCGCAGCCGCCCGTCGCAGCATCAGTCGATCCAGGCGCCGCGAGAGATCCTGCCGCAGATGGCGAGCGCCCCACAGTGGATGGTCCAGGTTCCACACGAGCGCCTCGATCTCCACGCTCCCCGCCCGCACGATCCGAACGCCCGGGGCTTCGGTCCAGAGCCGCGCGACCGTCTCTGAGGGCAGATCGATGGCGCAGTCGGCGGCACCAAACTCGAGTTGCGCCGCTCGGCTTTCGCCGGACGGGATGAACCGCAGCAGGATCGCCCGCGCGCGCGGAGTCCTCCCGGCCGGAGGGAACGGATGCCGCGCGAGGCGAAGATGCTCGCGCGGTTTCCACTCCTCCACGCGATAGGGCCCCGCCGCGCTGACGGGCCGCCCCGGCTCCCCCAGGAGGGGCTTGCGGTCCTTCACCTTTTCCCACTGGGCCATCGAGATCACAGGAAGGGCGGCGAGCCGCAGCGCGCGCTGGCTCGAGAGGGGGCGCTTGAATCGGAAGAGGACGGAGCCCTGGCCCGCCGGAGCCTCGATCGAGGCGATATCGGAGAGATGCCGCGGCCAGCCTCCTCCGAGGACCGGATCCCTGTAGAGGCCGTAGCTCCCGATCACGTCGTCGCTCGTGACGGCCGTCGTGTCCTCCCAGAGCCGATTCGAGGTCAGGAAGAAACGGATGGCCCGGCCGTCATCCTCGCCCTGCCAGGAAGTCGCGAGATCCCCTTCGAAGCGGATGCGCCCCAGCGAGTCGCCTTCCACCCGCACGAGGGAGGGCAGAATCCAGCTCCAGATCGCGGCGGAGGCTGGGCTCCGCGCGAAGGGAGGACAGAGTTGATCCGGCTCCTCGGCGACCGTGACGACCGGCACGGCTTCGCGCGAACCGGCGCGGGCGCGGTCCGTTCCATCTCCCGCGTCCCTCTGCGGGCGCCCGGAACAGGCCAGAAGAAGCAGAACGAAGAGGAGGCCAGGACATCCCCTCACGTCGCGGCTCCGTCGATCCGCTCCGCCGCCCCGCGGAGGGCGAGATGCCGCAACCAGTGATCCGCGAGGACGAGGGCCGCCATCGCCTCCACGATCGGCACGGCTCGCGGAAGGACGCATGGATCGTGGCGCCCTCCGGCGGCGATCATCTTCGGCCTTCCCCCGGCGTCCACGGTCTCTTGCTCCTTGCCGATGGTCGCGGGCGGCTTGAAGGCGACCCGCATCAGGAGCGACTCGCCGTTGCTGATCCCTCCCTGGATCCCTCCGCTCCGATTCGTCAGCGTGCGGAGCCTGCCGTCCACCATGCGATAGGGATCGTTGTGCCGCGAGCCGGGGATCCGCGCGGCGTCGAATCCCGAGCCGATCTCGAACCCCTTGGCCGCTGGGATGCTCAGCATCGCCCGCGCGAGATCCGCCTCGAGCTTGTCGAAGACAGGCTCCCCGAGCCCGGGAGGCACGTTGCGCGCGACGAGCCGCACCGCTCCCCCCAGCGAGTCGCCTTCCGCCCGCGCAGCGGAGATCCGCTCGGCCATCGCGACCGCGGCCTCGGGATGGGGGCAACGGGTCGGATGCGAATCGACCAGTTCCCTGGTCACCCGATCGGAGTCGACCTCCGCGACGATATCGGCGATCTGCGCCGCCCACGCGACGATCTCGATCCCGAGAGCGACCGCAAGCAGCTTCTCGGCGATCGCGCCGGCGGCTACGCGGCCGACCGTCTCGCGCGCGCTGGCGCGACCGCCTCCGCGCCAGTCCCGGATTCCGTACTTCGCCTGGTAGGTGTAGTCGGCATGCGACGGGCGGTAGAGGTCCCTGAGCGGCTCGTAGTCCGCCGTCTTCGCGTCCCGATTGCGCACGAGCAGGAGGATCGGAGTGCCGAGCGTGCGCCCCTCGAAGACCCCCGAGAGGATCTCCACGCGGTCCTCCTCGCCCCGGGGCGTGGTCAGCTCGCTCTGGCCCGGGCGGCGGCGGAGGAGCTGTCGCTCGATCTCCTCCGACGTGATCGGCAGGCGCGGCGGGCATCCGTCGACGACCGCGCCCACGGCGGCGCCATGGCTCTCCCCCCAGGTCGCGACCCTGAAGATCGTCCCGATGACGCTCGCCATCCTAGCCCCCGAGTACGAGCCGGCCGAGGAGCTTGGGATCGAAGGAGACCGGCATCCAGTCGCTCGTGGTCTTGAGGGCCGGCTGCTTGCGGCGGAAGTTGACCTTCAGCTCCTTCACCCTCTCCCCGACATCGAGGTTCTTGAAGGGGACGAAGATCTCGACCGAGTACTGATCCTCGCCCCGGCTCGCGCCGACCTCGTACTCACCGTTCCATCCGTAGTCCATGTTCATGGTGCCGCCGCGCATCGTCCCTCGGCCGTCGAAGACCGCTCCGTTCGGATTCACGTAGATCTGGTGGATGACCGAGTCGGCGCTCGCCAGGAACCAGCCTACGCAGTCCTCGCGGTGGATCGGCTCGTCCCGCCCGTTCATCTCGGCGACGCAGGGATGATCCCTTCCGATCACGCAGCGCGCGGCGAAGTAGATTCCGCGGGCGTCGCTCGCGAAGAGGAACTCCGCCGGGTCCGCTCCGGAGGGCCCGGCCTCGGGCGACATGAAGATCGTCTCGGCGCCGGTCTCCTCCCATTCGCCTGGAGAGATCGCCCCATCCACTCGGATCCCCTTCGCCCCCCCGCAGCGGGCGGTCCGCTGGATCCTCAGGGGAAGCTCGATCGCGCACGACTTCTCCCTCCCGAAGCGGACCGTCGTCGAGAGAGAGGGCAAGGGGAAGGGGATCGCGCTGCAGCGAACCTCGAACGAGGCGGATCGCGCGCCCGTGGCCGCGGCGAAAGGAGCCGAGAGAGGCGCGACCGACCAGTTCTCGGGCACCTTCCAGCGAATCGAGTCGGCTCCCGCGACGACCATGTCCTCGGGAAGGGAGACGCGGATCGACGCGGCCCCTTCCTCGAAAGAGTAGGGCGTGACCTCGATGCCGCTCGCCGTCAAGCGA
>Ga0194112_10012812_pt1 | contig 10195 bp, 7 predicted proteins | sample TA2MahC400mmetaG_FD_146191 | JGI IMG/M metagenome (GOLD analysis project Ga0194112, IMG submission 146191) | Freshwater microbial communities from Lake Tanganyika, Tanzania - TA2015016 Mahale Deep Cast 400m | ecosystem: Environmental > Aquatic > Freshwater > Lake | place: Tanzania: Lake...
GGTAGGAGATGGAGGCTTTATGTATGCTTGCGCGGAGCTGGCCACGGCGGTGAGATATGGGATCAATCTGATTACCGTGGTATTTACGGATAATGCCTATGGGTCTACAAAAAGCGATCAACAGGTCCGTTTCCAAGGGAGGGTTATAGGTACGGAGTTAAACAACCCGGATTTTGCTAAATTCGCGGAGTTATTTGGAGCTAAAGGTCTTAAGGCTGAGCCGGAGCAGTTGGGCAATGCATTGGCCGCAGGGCTAAAAGCAAATCAGCCGGTGGTGATTGAGGTACCCATTCCCACTCTGACACCTCCTTTCCAAATCTCTTCGGAGCCGGCTTAAATTTCCGGTAAAACTTGAAACCCGCACCTTCCTGGTGCTTTTTTCCTTGGACCCTTTTAACCTTGACTTTTTCCTGATGAAAATGTTAATAAAATTTTTTTTAGAGATAAATCTTCAGTTCACTCGGGAGTTTCCAGGGGGAGCGCAGGCATGAATTTCCAGGATTTGATCATGGCCCTGCAAAAATTTTGGGCGGATCGCGGCTGTGTTATACAACAACCTTATGGTATGGAAGTGGGAGCTGGGACTTTCAACCCGGCGACCTTCCTGCGCGTCCTCGGTCCAGAGCCTTGGAAAGTTGCCTATGTCGAACCCTCCCGGCGCCCCACTGATGGGCGGTATGGAGAAAACCCGAATCGCCTCCAGCATTATTACCAATTCCAAGTGATTCTAAAACCCTCTCCCCTGGAAATCCAAGATATCTACCTGGACAGTCTCAAGGCCTTCGGCATTGACCCTCTGGAGCACGACATCCGCTTCGTTGAAGATGACTGGGAATCCCCCACTTTAGGAGCGTGGGGTTTGGGCTGGGAAGTTTGGCTTGACGGCATGGAGATCACTCAATTCACCTACTTCCAGCAGGCCGGGGGCATCGACCTCCAGCCCATCTCGGTGGAGATCACTTATGGCGTGGAAAGAATCGCCATGTACCTGCAAGGCATCAACAACGTCTTCGACCTAGAATGGACCAAGGGAACAAAATACGGGGATGTGCACCACCGGAGTGAAGTGGAATTCTCCATCTACAACTTCGAGGAAGCGGATGTCCCTATGCTGTTACAACTCTTCGACATGTTTGAGAAAGAGTCTTTTCGCTTGATTGCCAGGGGTCTGGTACTTCCGGCTTATGATTACTGCTTGAAGTGCTCCCATACCTTTAACCTTCTTGAAGCCCGAGGAGCTATCAGTGTCACGGAACGCACTCAGTACATCGCCAGGGTGCGCACCCTGGCCCGGCTTTCGGCTGAGGGCTACTATAAGCAGCGCCAATCTTTGGGTTTCCCGTTATTGAAAAAAAATACCCCCTGACCGGGATGCCGGGCTGGCTTTTCAGAGATAGTTTCGGGGCGGGCGCAATCATTAGGTGTGAAATGGCAGAATTAATGTTAGAAATCGGAACCGAAGAAATCCCCTCGGGTTTCATACCCAGAGCCTTGGAAGAGATGAAGGACCTGCTGGGAAGAGAATTCCAAAGCCAGCGCATTGCTTATAAGGAGATTAAAACCCTGGGTACCCCCCGGCGGTTGGTACTTATTGCCACAGGAGTGGCCAGCGCCCAGGAAGGGCGAGTCCACGAGATCGTTGGTCCGGCCAAACGAATCGCCTTCAATGAGCAGGGTCAGCCCACCAAGGCGGCTCTAGGCTTTGCCCGGGGACAAGGCATCGCCGTTGAAGAATTGCAGACAATCAACACGGACAAGGGAGAATATGTCTATGCGCGCAAGGTAGAAAAAGGAGAAGAGACATTTCGTCTCCTTCCCTCAATCCTTCCCCGCCTGATCTCCTCCATCTCCTTCCCCAAGTCCATGCGCTGGATGGATTTAGAAAATTCCTTTGCCCGCCCCATTCATTGGCTCTTGTGCCTCTTCAATGGAATGGTGGTGCCTTTTCAAGTGGGTAACATCTCTTCGGCCAACCTCACCCAGGGCCACCGATTTATGGCTCCCGGTTCTTTCCAGGTGAAAGATATTTCGGAATACCTGAGGCGGTTAAAACACTCCTTCGTAATCGTCAACCCCGATGAGCGAAAAGACCTCATCCTAGCCGAAGTGCATAAGGTGGCCAGCGAAGTTTCCGGCCACATCATTCAGGATGATGAGCTCCTGGAGATAGTAACCTATCTGGTGGAGTATCCGGTGGCCATTCGGGGAAGCTTCCCCGAAGAATTCCTGGCCCTTCCCCGGGAAGTTCTCATCAGCGCCATGCGGGAACACCAGCGGTACTTTTCGGTTAGCGACGCAGGCGGGGCTCTCTTACCCTTTTTTGTGACCATCTCCAACACCAGGCCTAAAGACCCGCAGGTCGTAGCCCGGGGAAACGAGCGTGTCCTTCAGGCTCGTTTATCAGACGCTAAATTTTTCTTCTTGGAAGATCAGAAAATTCCTCTGCTCCAGCGCCTGGAAGGGCTGAAAAAAGTGGTGTACCATTCCAAGCTGGGCACCTCTTACGAAAAGGTTATGCGCATATCCCATCTGGCTCAATACCTCACCGAGCGCCTTGATCCCTCTCTGGGCGAAACTTTGCAGCGGGCTGCTCTACTTTGCAAGGTGGATTTGACCACGGGAATGGTGGGGGAGTTTCCCACCCTCCAGGGAGTTATGGGGCGGGTTTATGCCCACCTCTCCGGTGAAAAAGAGGAAGTCACCCTGGCCATCTCAGAGCACTATCTGCCCACTTCCGCTGGGGATACCCTTCCTTCCTCCCACCCAGGAGCTATCCTTAGCCTAGCGGATAAATTGGATACGATCGCCGGTTGCTTCGGCGTTGGCTTGATTCCCACAGGAACGGCCGATCCTTATGCTTTGCGCCGCCAGACTTTGGCAATAATCCATATCATCCTGGATAAGAAATATTCCCTTTCCCTCAATGACCTCTGCACCCGAAGCCTTGAGCTTCTGGCCGAAAAAATTGAAAGACCTGCCCAGGAAATCAAGGCGGAAGTTCTCGAGTTCTTCAAAGGGCGGATGCAGAATTTATTGGCCTCTAAAGACCTTTCTCCTGATGCCGTCGAAGCGGCTTTGGCAGCAAGTTTCGATGATCTCGTGGACTTGCAAGAAAGGGCGAGGGCCCTGCATGACTTGAAGAGTGAACCGGACTTTGCCTCCTTGGCCATCGCCTTCAAAAGAGTGATGAACATTTCCAAATCTCATGTTCCGGGTAAGGTTGATTCCCAGCTATTCGAAAGCGTTGTCGAAAGCAAGCTACTCGAAGCCTACAAAGCGATTGGGAAAAAAGCTCTTAAGAAGATCGCCCAAAAAAATTACTTCTTAGCCCTAAAAGACTTAACCTCCCTGCGGAAGCCGGTCGATGATTTTTTTGACGGCGTGCTCGTCATGGCCGAAGACGAAAGAGTCAAAAATAATCGGTTGTCTTTGCTGAGCCGCATTGCCCACCTTTTTCTGCAGATTGGGGATTTCTCCAAAATTACCACTGCCTAAAAATTTAATAAAGAAGGGCAACGAGGGAATATTTTAAAAATATTAATAAATTTATAAAACCATTTCTCGCAGATCCAGCTTTTTGGCATCCCCCTTCCGCCTCTCCCCCTCTTGTCTTGTTGATTCCGTTAGCCACTAGATGTTGTGGATTCAAAAATTAAATATACATTTAGTTGTATTTTTTATATTTACAAAAAAAACTCTCCTTGTTAAAATGTGCGCAACAGGGGGTTTTTACCTAAGTAACCGGGATAAATTCGATATACCCCCAACTATTGGTGGTAGCAGATATTGAGCCGAAGGGGTGGCCATGAAAATCAAGAAGATAGAAGTCTGCGGCTTTAAGTCCTTTTCGGAAAGGATCGAAATTGACTTTCCCCTTGGCGTTACAGCCGTGGTGGGTCCAAACGGGTGCGGAAAGTCTAACGTGGTAGATGCCATCCGTTGGGCCCTCGGGGAACAAAGCCCCAAACAGCTCCGGGGAAAAAGCATGGAAGATGTCATCTTCAACGGAAGCGAAACCCGCAAACAGCAGGGCATGGCCGAAGTGATTCTCACCTTTATCAACGAGAATGGGCACCCCATTGCCGATTATTTGGACTTCACTGAAATTTCTGTAGGCCGTCGGCTTTTTCGCTCTGGGGAAAGCGAATACTTTATCAATAAAGTCCCCTGCCGCTTGAAGGACATCACCGACCTTTTCCTAGGCACCGGGGTCGGGTACCGGGCTTATTCTATCGTCGAGCAAGGCAAGATGGACTTTGTCTTGAACGCTAAGCCGGAAGAAAGACGCCTCCTCATCGAAGAAGCTGCCGGGATTACGAGATACAAAGACCGAAAAACGGCCGCCCTGCGCAAAATAGAAGCTACCCAACAAAACCTCTTGCGCCTTCGAGATGTCATCGGGGAAATCAAAAGACAGATGAATTCTTTAAACCGCCAGGCCAAGAAAGCCGAGCGCTATAAAGGCTATCGCCAGGAGTTGCGGGCTCTGGAGCTGGGCCAGGCGGCCCAGACTTGCCGTGCTTTAGAAGGCCAGCGCCGGGAGATGCAGTCCTCGCGGCAAAAGATTCAGGATTTTGAAGGCCGGGCCATGGCGGAGATCAAAGAAGGGGAGGCCTTTGTCGAGCGGATAAAGGTAAACTTGTTGGATTTGGAACGGGACTTAGCCATCCACCAGGAACGCCTCGTAGAAAACGAAGCAACAATTAAGAAACAAGAAACACATATCGAGCTATCCTCCCGGGAGCGGGAGAATCTACAAAAGCAATCTTTTCGGGCGGAGGAAGAGATCGCCAAACTCCGCCAGCAGCAGGAAGAGGCGGAGCGGGAAATTCAAGGCTATGAAGAAATCCAGCGGGATCTCCACCAGAGGATCGAGGGGGAAGAGGCGTTTCTGGCCGGGCGGGAAAAAAGCCTTCTGGAGATGAAAACCCAGCACGTGGCCGCTGAACGAGCGCTGGCCCAAGAAAAAAATGAATTAGTCGACCTTCTAACCCATCTGGCCCACCTGCGGAATCTGCTGCTTGATCTTCGCAGACGCGCCGAAGAACATTCCCGGCACCTGGGGAAGATCAACAGAGAGAAGGAAGAAGCGGAGCTCAAAATTGAAGAGGCCCGCACCCTCCTGGTCTGCCAATCCCGGCAACTGGAGGAGCGCCAGAATGTCCGCCGGCAGATCGAGGAGGAACGGAACCATAAAATCGCCCACGGCCAAAAACTGGAATTCTTTCTGACCGACCTGCAGGAATCGTTGGCCAAACATAAAGAGCGCCTCAACTTGGAAACCTCTCGCCTCGACTCCCTCCTGGAGTTGCAGAAGAATTTTGAAGGCTACCAGGAAGGCGTCCGGTCTATTCTGCTCAAGCAACAGGCTCAGGGATCACTTCAAAATGGGATTTTTGGCTTGGTGGAAGATATCATTGAAACCGAGCCGAAATACGAATGTGTGGTAGAATCCGTACTGGGCGAGCGGCTGCAGCACATCATCGTCCAGGACCATCAAGAAATTCTAAAAGCGGTGAATTACCTGAAGACCCACGGGTCGGGCCGTTCGAGCTTTATCCCCCTGCACCTCAAACAGAACCCGATTTCCCCTCAGAGCATCCCCACTGAAGAAGGGGTGATTCCCCTTCTGGATGTGATCAAAGTGAAAAAGGAGTTTGCCCATCTGGCGACTTATCTTTTCGGGGAGGTATGGATCGTTTCCGATCTGCCCAAAGCTATTGACCTTTGGTCTCGCGACTCCATCTGGAAAATTCTGGTTACTCTTGACGGGGAAGTGCTCCAACCCTCGGGTGTCGTCACGGGTGGAAGTAAAGAGCAGATTGGCTCCGGGACTTTCCACCGCAAAAGAGAGATCCGCGAATTAACCCGGAGTACCGAGCATCTCCGGCAGCAAGTGGGCTCTCTGGAACGTAACCAAGAACAACTCTTCTCGAGCATGAAGGGTGTAGAAACCTCTATTGAAGAACTCACCCAGGCCCTGCATCAGGAGGACCTGAATATCGTTCGGGAGATGAAAGAGCAGGACCAGAACCAGGTGGAGCTGAAGCGTTGGAGCCAAAAGATCGAAACCCTGCAATTCGAGGAAGGCCAGCTGGCTGAGGAACAGGTGGAAATCCAGCGCGATACCCAAGAAAACGAAGCTGCCCTTCAAGCCGCGGAAGTCTTGAAAAACGAGAAAGAAATAAGCCTTCGCCAGAGGGAAGAAGACCTGCAGACCTCGAAGGTCCAAATCGAAAAGCTTCAGGCCGAGGTCACGGAAGCCAGGGTACGCTTAGTTACCCTTCGGGAAAAAAGGCAAAGCCTGGATCAAAACTTAGAACGCGCCCGCAGGATTTCCCTGGAAACAGAATCCTTTCTCTCCCGGCGCCGCGAGGAGATTCAGGAAAACCTCCGCCTGATGGGCGAGGTTGAAGAACAAAGAAAGATAGCAGAGGCGGAACTACGCCGCCTTCTTTCCGCGCATCAGGAACTGCAGTTTCGCTTGGAAAAAAAGAAGGAAACTCTCCTCCAGGAACGCGAGAAACTGGAAAGGGCCGAGGGCCAGGGGAAGGAGCGCCGGGAAGCGTTCCAGGCCCTCCAGGAGGAGAGAAATACTCTGTCCATGAAGCTCATGGAGCTCGACCTCAACCTCAAGCATCTTTTTTCCAACATTGAGGAAAAACACCGGATCAGCCCGGAGGCTCTGCTGGCCAAGGAAGATGAGCGGGATTACTTTTCCTTGGAGGTAGAAGCCCGCCTCGGCGAATTGAAATCCCTGATAGAATCCATGGGTGAGGTAAATCTTTTAGCCATTCAGGAGTATGAAGAAGCCAGAGCCCGCCTGGAATTCCTAACCGAGCAAGAAACCGATTTAGTGAACTCCCTGGAAGCCCTAGACCAAGCCATCCGGAAGATCAATCGTACCTCCCGCAAGCGCTTCGCGGCTACTTTTGAGGCGGTGAACCAGAAATTCAAGGAAATTTTCTCCACCCTCTTCAATGGAGGACGGGCTGAGCTTTTCCTCACCGACGAATCAAACCTCTTGGAGACCGGTGTGGACATTATTGTCCAGCCACCGGGAAAAAAGCTACAGAATGTAAACCTCCTCTCCGGTGGAGAGAAGGCCTTGACAGCTGTCGCCATGATCTTCTCCCTTTTCCTGATCAACCCCAGCCCCTTCTGTCTTTTGGACGAGGTCGATGCTCCCCTGGACGACGCCAACATCGGGCGGTTCAACCAGATGATTCAGCAACTGGCCGCAAAGTACCAGATCATCCTCGTCACCCACAACAAGCGTACCATGGAGATCGCGGACACCCTTTACGGGGTCACCATGGAAGAGCCGGGCATCTCCAAGTTTGTCTCTGTGAGAATGAATTAATTTAAATAGTGCCGGAAGGAAGGGGGCAGTAAGGAAGAAGGGAGCACCCTTTTTGAGGAAGGAACGATGACCGAAGGGAAAAAAGGGGTTTTTCAGCGCCTGAAAGAAGGCCTTTTCAAGACCCACGAGGGCCTGGTCAACAAGATCGATCAGCTCATCGCGGGTAAGAAAAATATCGACGAGAGCCTTTTGGCCGAGCTAGAGGAAATTTTAATCACCAGCGACGTGGGGGTGAAAACAACCCAAGAGCTGCTGGATAACCTGGCGGCGAAGGTGCAACGCAAAGAATTGGAAGACGCTGACCTGGTGAAAAAAAACCTCCAGGAGCAAATTTTTAGCTTGCTTAGCCGCCAGGAGAGGCCCATCCACCTAGAAGCGGCCAACCCCTTCGTCATCATGGTCATCGGGGTTAACGGGACGGGAAAAACCACGACCATCGCCAAGCTGGCCCAAAAATATAAACATGGCGGTAAGGCCGTCCTCCTGGTGGCTGCAGACACCTTCCGGGCGGCGGCCATCGAGCAATTGGAAATATGGGGCCAGCGGGTGGGTTGTGAGGTGATTAAGCAGAAGAGCGGCTCCGACCCTTCCGCCGTTGTTTTTGATGCTTTGAAGGCGGCGAAATCCAAAGGAACTGATGTGATTCTCGTGGATACGGCTGGACGCCTGCACACCAAAATCAATCTTATGGAGGAGTTGAAGAAAGTCAAGCGCATCATGAACCGGGAGATCCCCGGTGCTCCTCATGAGATCCTTTTGGTCCTCGATGCCACCACCGGACAGAATGCGATCGCCCAGGCCAAAATTTTTAATCAAGCCTTGGGAGTAACGGGGATTGCCTTGACCAAATTGGACGGCACGGCCAAGGGAGGGATTATCATCGCCATCTCCGAGGAGCTAAAAATCCCCCTCCGGTACATCGGGATCGGCGAAAAAATGGATGACCTGCGGGAATTCAACGCCCGGGACTTTGTGGAAGCCCTTTTTTAAAGGGTGTAGGGTGCAGAGTGTGGGGCATAGGGTTTTTTACTTTTTCATTTTTCGTCTTACGTTTTAAGCGTCATGCTTTTCGCCTATTTCTTTATTTTGATCTCACCGCTTTTGGAGAAGGGAATAGTATCCGTGCCCAGGCTGGTTTTCAGGATAGCGACCCCTTCGATCTTATACGGCAGATCCTGGCCTGTAAGTACGAGCCCCAACGGACTGCCCAGGCTTTTAAAGGCGGTCTGCAGAGGAACCTGCACCAGGGTGACAGACGATTTGGTGATTTTTACTTCTTTCTCCAGCCGACCTTTACCCACTTCTTGGTCGTTGAGGTAAATCCTATATTCCAAACCCCGCAGCTTTAAATCAAATTGATTGGGATTCCCTACCTCGATGCCACACAGAAGATGGATCTCTGCGGGGGAGAGCCGGGTGATGGCGATCTCCTTTAAGCTGAAGGTGGGCTTCTCCCAAAACCAGCTTAGGCATGCCGGAAGAAGGATAAAGAAACCCATCCCGAAGAAGATAATAGTTCGCTTCATATTATTATATTATTTTAGCCAAAGATCAAAGCGAACTAAAGAATAAAATGTCGTAAAAGGTGTCAGGTCTACACTCTTGACAAAATATTTTGATTTTTGATATTTTTTCATTATGGGGCGGCCTTTAAGGATTGAGTATCCAGGCGCTTTTTACCACATAACCTCCCGGGGCAATGAGCGAAGACCTATATTTCGGGGAGAGAAGGATTACGAAAGATTCTTTAGCTATTTAGAATCAGCCAGCGAAAGATACGGGGCCCAAATCCACTGTTTCTGTCTGATGCCCAACCACTACCATCTGCTTTTGGAAACTCCGAGGGGGAATTTATCAGCGATTCTTCATCACATAAATGCTAGTTATACCAATTATTTTAATGCTAAGTGGAGAAGAGTCGGGCATCTATTACAGGGGCGATATCGGGCTCTGCTGGTGGAGAAGGATTCCTATGCGTTAGAGCTGTCCCGCTATATTCATTTGAATCCTGTTAGAGCGCAGTTAGTAGAGGAGCCTTCTGATTATCTTTGGAGCAGTTATCGGGCCTATGTAGGGGTAGAAAGGAGCTGGCCCTGGCTTCGGAGAGAGTTTCTTTTGGATCAGATAAATCCTGGTAAGAAGGGGGCCCAGAAGAGTTACCGGAGGTATGTAGAGGAGGCCCTCCGAGAACCTGTTGCAGACCCTTTGAATAAGGTCATAGCTTCAACTCTTTTAGGGTCTGAAGAATTTATTGATTGGGTAAGGGAGAAGTGGGCAAAAAAGAAAGGGTTGCATCGGGATATCTCCGCTCTCAAGGAATTGGCTTTGCGTCCTGATCTACAATTGCTGCAAAGGAAAGCAGAGGAGATATTTGGAGAAGGGACGTTGCTTTCGCGCAAGACAGCGCTTTATCTTGCGCATCGGTTTAGTGGGGTTTCTTTAGGGGAGATTGGTAGGTTTTTTGGAGGAATTAGTCCTTCTGCGGTGAGCCAAAACACCCGGAGGTTCCAAGCTTTGCTTGAAGGAGATCCCGGGTTATCCAGAAAGGTGGAGAAGCTGGTAGAAAATTTCAGTCAATAGTGTAGACCTGACACCTTCCATTTCATGGTGAATGAATGACCATCAGGGTCTCCAATATTTATTTATCTTTAGAAGAAAACGAATCGATTCTGCGGGAAAAGATTGCTACAGCCTTTAGAGTCTTACCTGAGCAAATTCATGATTTTAAGATCGTGAAAAAATCCCTCGATGCCCGCAGAAAAAACCGGATTCATTTTGTTTACACTGCCGAGCTCTTATTACCCCCCGAGACAGAAAAGAAAGCCCTCCGCC
>Ga0194112_10012814_pt1 | contig 10194 bp, 6 predicted proteins | sample TA2MahC400mmetaG_FD_146191 | JGI IMG/M metagenome (GOLD analysis project Ga0194112, IMG submission 146191) | Freshwater microbial communities from Lake Tanganyika, Tanzania - TA2015016 Mahale Deep Cast 400m | ecosystem: Environmental > Aquatic > Freshwater > Lake | place: Tanzania: Lake...
TCGGCGTCGAGCTGATGAAGCGGATGAATGAGGTGGCCGAAGAATACTACCGGAAATATTCCCTTAAAAGTGAAATCCGGCTGACCCCGAACGACACCCGAGAATATGACCATCCTCCGAAATCTTCGACAAGCCGATATCTCGAAAACATGCTTAAACTGTTCGACGAGGGGGCGAAAGCGGGCGGAAACCTCTTGTCGATTGAAAGCATCGGAGGCAAGGAGATCTGTGACGACGCCTTGACCGCCTGCGACATCCGCCGCGTCGTCTTCGCTCTCGCGGTCGTCGGCGTTCGGGATATGAAGTTTCTGTGGAGACAGATCGTCGAAATTGCGCGGAAGAACGGAAAAATCGCCGGAGGCGATACCGCCTGCGGTTTCGGCAACACCGCCATGGTGCTGGCCGATCGACAGTACATCCCCCGCGTCTTTGCCGCCGTCGTGAGGGTCATCACCGCCGTGAGAAGCCTAGTGGCGGTCGAAGAAGGGGCGACCGGACCGGATAAGGATTGCGGCTACGAAGGCGTCTACCTCAAGGCCATCGCCGGCATTCCCATTTCCATGGAGGGCAAGACGTCGGCCTGCGCCCATTTCAGCCCGGTCGGAAATGTCGCTTCCGCCTGCGCCGATCTCTGGAGCAATGAATCGATCCAGAACATCAAGCTTCTCGGCGGCATGTCGCCGGCGGTCTATCTCGAACAACTGGAATATGATGCCCGCTTGATGAACACCGCATCCGGGCAAGGACCCTCGACCGCCCGGATGCTCCAGAACCTGATGGTCGAGTCCGACATCCATACCGATCCTCAGGCGCTAGTTTTGGCTCCCGACATCGTGATTGAAATCTCCAAAGAAATCGTCCGTGGCAGAGATTATTTGGAGGCCACCGTCAAAGGGGCCCTGAAAGCCCTGGAGATCATCGGGGCCGCGGTCCGGGAAGGACGTCTGGTTGTTCCCAAAAAAGAAATCATCTGGATCGACCGAATCCAAAACCAGCTTGCCTCCATTCCTTTGGAAGAAGGCCGATTCATCGAGGATATGTTGCCAAAGCTGGACAAGACAAAATTCGACGCCCGGGAATACGGCCTCTGATCCTCGGCGGGGGAGAAGGCTGTCCCCGATCAGATCTTCAACGGCTTTCCCGGATTGAGGATGGCCTCCTCGACGATTCCCTTGAGGTGAGGGAAGGGATCGCGCCCGTGTGGGAGAGCCAGGGCGTTGATGAATTCGTCTTGAAAGTCCTTCTCGTTGGTCAGCTCTAAATACTCCACCCGCCTCGCCATTTCGTCCGCCTCAATTCTCTTCTCCCGGTTCAGCAAGGCGATCCTCGCGCCGTCTCCGGCGGCATTTCCAACGGCTGAGATTCGGTTCAGATTGCAGTCCGGAAACATCCCCAGAATAAGAGCTTTTTGGGGGTCCACATAACTCCCAAAGGCGCCGGCCAAGACGACCCTGTCGAGCTCCTCGATCCCCATTTTTTTCATCAACAATTTTGCTCCCGTGTAGAGGGCGCCTTTGGCCAACTGAACATTCCGGACATCCTGCTGAGAGATCGTAATATCCCTTCCCCCCGATGTTTCTTCCTTCCAGGCGATGACGAACTCGGGGACCCCGTCGGAGCGTTTCAACCGGGGGGTGGGAATGTCCTTCCGGAAACGTCCGGTCTTATCGATGAGTCCCGTTCGGTACAGTTCGGCGACGCCATCAATGATCCCCGAACCGCATATCCCCTTCGCTTCGGGATTTCGAATCTCATCGTTCCATCCGTCCTGGCCGACGACCTTGAATCTCACCTTCCAGGTCCGGGGATCGATCTGAATCCTTTCCACGGCGCCCGGCGCGGCCCGCATGCCATATTTAATATGGGCGCCCTCGAGAGCCGGACCCGTGGCGCACGAGGCGGACATGAGTTTCTTCCGGTTTCCCATCACCAGTTCCCCGTTCGTTCCGATATCGATGATCAGAAGCCGGTCGTCCTGATGATAGGGTTCTTCGGTGATGAGGACGCCAACATTATCCGCCCCCACAAAACCTGCTTCCACGGGTAAGACATGGATCTTGGCGGATGGGTGAACTGTTAATCCGAGCTCTCGGGCTTTCACGTCGAAGGAGCGGCGGATGACGGGAGGGAAGGGAGACAACCCCAGGAATTCGGGGCTGATCTTGAGGAAAAGGTGGTGCATGACCGTGTTTCCGACGACCGTCACGTCGAGAATGTCTTCGGGGCGGAGACGACATTGTTGAGTCAATGTTTCTATGAGACGGTTCAATCCTTCGATGATCGACCGGTGGATCGTTTCGAGGCCTTCGGGTCGGTTCGTCGTGTAGGCGATCCTAGACATGATGTCTTCCCCATAAATCACCTGGGGATTCATGATCGCTTCGGTGGCGATGAGTTCCCCGGTCTGAAGGTGGCAGAGATAGGCCACCACGGTCGTCGTCCCTACGTCGACGGCGAACCCGTAGATGGCGGCGGCTTTTCCGGGCCGGATATCGATAATCTCTTTGTCCATCCAGACGGTGGCCGTGGCCTTCCAGCGTCCCTGGCGCAAAACGGAAGGCAGGCGGAGAAGCGCAAGGTGGTCGATCTCGAGAGGAGGGAGAGAATAATTCTCTCTAAGGGCTTTTTGAAGCCGATCGAAATCTCCGAGAAGGTTGTGAAGCGTGGGGGGGGGAAGTTCGACCTCGTACAAGGAGACGGCGGGTTTTAAAGCCATCGACCGGCGGGTGGCCTCTTTTCTCGCCACCTGTCTTCCGATCCGGCTCTCTTCCGGAACAAAGATCAGGGCCTCACTCCAGATCTGGGCGGCACAGGCTAAGCGATAACCCAGGGCTCTCTCTTTTTCATCGATAAACTCATTCTCCTCCTCCGTGAAGGGAGAAAGATGACCCGATTCCAACCGGACTTTGCATTTCCCGCAGTTCCGCTCCCCGCCGCACAGAGATTCTATTCCCACGCCCAACTCCCGCGAGGCGTCGATAATCGTTTTCCCCTCCGCTATGTCGCCCCGCCTTCCGGAGGGTTGAAAAATCACCTGAAACGTCTTCATCGTCGTTTTCTCCATGATCACGCTGCTTTTTCCGCCTTAATTCAAGATCAGCGGGCCGAGGCGTCCAAAGTCCGGTATATTTTTCTTAGTCGTAGGAGTGAGGGAGCATCATGAAGACCGCACGTCGACGATAAAATCAAGCCTCCCTCTTCGACCAAAGCCCTGATCTCTTCGACCCAGGAAAGGTCCTCCTCGAGCTCCCAACCCTCTTCAAGCAGCCAGGCTGTCCGAAGACCGGCGATGAGGGTCACTTGGTCTCGATACTGACGCTTGAATTCAAGAAGATCGACGCACTCCGCTTCGAGAGAGAAGAACCGCGTCCCGAGGTTCACGAGGTCGGGGAGAATCGGTAAGAGATTGCCGTCGGAATGCCAGCCCCAGAGAGATCCCGGCAATGATAATACGGCGAACAAACGCCGATAGATCGGAAGAAGCCATTCTCTGAAGATCAAGGGCGAAAAGTACATGCTCCGGTCATAGGCCATATCTTCACAGATCAGGACGGGTTCTCCCTGGATGATCCCGATGGTTCTGAGATCCTTTTCGAACATCTCGACCTTGGCGGCGATTCTTCTTTTGAGAGCGGAAGATCTCCGGCCCATTTCCTGTAGGAGGGAAAGAAGGCCTTCGGCTTTGGCCAGACGCTCAAAAGGGCCATCGATCGTCAGACCGAAGCCGAGGCCGGCCTTGGAGCAGAGTGCCTTTGCTTCCTGGAGGTCTGAAGGAAGTGATGATTCCGTCCAGTGGTAAAAAAAGACATCGGCTCCGATCGACGTAACGAATTCAACAAGTTCCTTTGGGGTTTGATGAAGGCCACCGTCCACATGTCTCTTGTAGGAGATGAACAATTCCCCCCGGAGCAGAAGGCGACTCGATGGGTCGGCCGCAAGACGGGCCAACTTTTCTTTTCCCGTGCCGGGAGCTGTCATGATCGCCTCTTATCCTAAAGCCAGAAACACCCGCATGATTATGTCGAGATTGACCGTCATCGTCAATCCATTTCATCGTCCCCGAGGACCCACCCTATGCCCGCAGTTCCTCGATTTGGCGATCCATCTCCGGCCGGACTCCGGGCGGCGTCAAGGGATAAGTCCTCGAAGGCCTCGCTGACGAAGTTGGAGATGTCATCCCCCGGGCCGGGCCGAATTCAGCCCCCCACTTCCGTGATCAGAATTGCCCCCAAGCTGAAGGCCGCCAGGCCAGGCTCAATCCCAGGCCGATGGCCGAGAGGACGCCTTGACTCATTATTTATGTTCAGGGCTGTCCATAATAAGTTGATCAATCACAAATATTTACAATCGTGGCGATCAGGATTGTCCATACACAAGGAGGTCATAATGGCAAGACAACGTTCAGAAAAGCTGCTGGAGAAAAGAGTTGCACAATTCCGGGAAACGGAGAAACAAATGAGGGCCGGCTTCTGGATCGGCAAGAAGGAATCTAATAAAGGGTCGGCGGCCTCTGGCTGAGAGAAACCGAGACGTCCTCCCTATGCGGAAGCCCCTTTTTCGAAGGGAACAAGGCCGAGACGCTCAAGAAATGAAAGGAAGGATCGGCTTTGCTGGTCGATTAATCCCTTGAAATTTTTTTAGGTCCGCGTGATCGTCGAGGTCATCAATGATGTCGCGCGTGGGGATGTCGACGATCAATTCTTCGGCCCGATACCGCCTGGTCAGATAGCGAATCTGATCGCTATTGGATAACCGGATCGCCTCCCCGATCAAGGCACCGTCGAGCAGAATGGGATGACCTTTCTTCCCGTTGTACCTCGGATGCGCCACGGGGGCGAATTCGTCTTTTTGCGTAATGGCCCGATGCTCGACCGCCAATCTGACCAGAGTCTGGGGCAATAAACGGGGATGATCGGCGAGAACGACGAAAACGCCGCGAAGGGGTGATTTCGTCAAAGATTCCGCCCCTATCCTCAATGAGGCAGCCATGCCGTGCTCATGGTCTGGATTATACACGACACGGAGCTTGCCCGCGCGGATCTGTTCGCCATACGGCCCGGATAAAAAGGACCCGATCTGCTCGCGATAAGGGCCGGTGACCACGATGATCTCTTCTACACCGGATTGAAGGACGGCATCGAGAACATGACCCAACACCGCTTGGCCGTTGATCTCGAGCAGCAACTTATTTGTGCCGAAGCGCTTGGATCCGCCGGCAGCTAACACGACGGCGGCGTATCCTTCCAAAGCCTTCACCGAGTCTCGCTCGAAAATAAAAATGGCCTTTCTTTGGAAAGCGAAAAAGACGACGAGCCCTCCCCCTCCTCACGGAATGGGATCGTCTTTCACCAGAAAAGGATAGTCTCAACCACCGGCCGCTGTCAAGACCCGGGGAGCCTGAGGGCCTGCGTCCTAGAAGTGAGGAAGAGGGATATGCCTCCCCCCGCACTCAGCGGACGTCGACCTCGACGGTGAAAAACTTGAAGTCCTTGTAGACGACGTTCGTCTCGGAGCGGACGAACGCCCGTCCGCGCTCGTTGAGATAGGCCTCCTGGATTTGGAAGCGGGTCGGGAAGCGGATGCCGTTCTTCTCGGCGCTGAATTCGGAGCGGATGGTCAAGCGGGGCTTCCAGCCGATCCGCTCGCCGAACTTTTCCACGGATTCATGATGGCGGACGCGGCTCTTGTCCCACTCGATCTTCAGGATGTCCGCCGTTTCGGAGTCGATCCAAGCCTTGCCGAAGAGGTTGGTCGTCTCCGGCGCGCCGGATTTGGGCTTGGCCTCGAGGATCACGACCAGCCTTCGAGCGATCTTTTCGGTCCCGACGATCGCGTAATCGCAATCGCCCTGGAACCGCTTCGCCAGCAGGCCGACCGGGCTCAACAGGACCGATCCGAAGACGAAGATCGCCGTTTTGAGCCGAGCGTTAGGCTCGTTTATTTTCTTGCCGTTCTCGGACAGAAGCGTCCTATTTTCCCGGATCTCCCCGCCGGCGCGGACGCACTGGTAGTCGTAGATATAGGAGGTCAGGATTTTGGGGGACCGGATCTCGCCTTTAATCCAGCGGCCGCCGGGAAGAGACACCCAATCGGAAGCCGTCGCGGCGGGCTTTTTTCCGTCGTAGGTGGGGTCGATCTTTTCCGAGATTTCCTCCCGGCAGATGAAATCGAGGGCCGCATTTTCGAGTTTGCGGCAGTATTCGGCCGTTTTCTTGAGCAGAGCTTCGAGGTCGACGTTCGCCCGGAGCTGCGCCGCCGGCTTGGTTTGGGCCGGTCGGGAGGTCACCTCGGCTTCGGCGGCAATCGCCGGGAAGAGAGCGGCGATGAACACGCCGAAAACGAGCCTTCGCGCCGGCCTCCAGGCCGGTCCCCGGCCGATCTCCTCCGTCCGTCCCGGCCTATTCAATATGGAAATCCCTGGCGATCAAGGACATTCGGCCGTCCTTTCCGACGGCCGTGATCAGCAGCCGGTATTCATCGGCCTCGACCTCGGGAATTTCCGTCCGGAGGAGGCAGGCGCCGAGGCCACGGCTTTCGGTTTTTCCGGCGACGGCGAGAGAAAGGGGGATTTCGTCGTTCGTCAGAAGGTCGAGGAGCCTGGCCGTGAATTCGAGGCCTTCAGCGAAGCCCTCCGGCCCGGTCCAGGGGACGAGCATCCAAACCTCCGTCCCCTTTCCCAATTTCGTCTCGGACGAAGGGCTGTATTGGGACGGGTCGAAAAGGAACCTCTCGGACAGGGCGGCGGGCCCCGTTTTTTTCGAACCTCCGGGCGGCGCTCCCTGGATGAGATAGCGGGCGCCCCGGTTGGCCCGGAGGAACAACGGCGGGAGGAGGCGGAACTCCGGGGACGATTCGGAAACGGCCGCCGTCGTCGCGCCCACGGCGGCGGCTCCCGTCTCGAGATCCCGGATGACGACCCGGCAGCGGTAGACGCCCGGCGGGGCGGCCGCCCAGGCCGCGAGATAGAAGACGTCGTCCTTCGTCGAGGCCGGCCGCTCGACGCTTCTCGTCAGGACGACGATCTCGTCGTTCCGGTCATAGGCCAGGGCGAGGACCTCGACGGGGCCTCCGGCCCATTTCTCCCGCATTTCCCGGGCGGGAAGCCCGGCCAGCAGACACAGGCCTCCGTCTTGGCCCGCTCCCGTCGCCAGGGCCGTCAGGGGAAAGCGAAGAGGGACCTGCCCCGCGGGTTTTTCGGCCAGGGCCAGGTCGACGAGGTGGAGCTCCTTTTCGATCTTCGTATAATCGGCGAAAAGCTTGGGATTGAGATACCCCGCCTGGGTTCGGACCTCGCATCCCGGCCGCGTCACCTCGACCTTGATCTTGTGATATTTCCCGTCCCACGATTCGCCGACCGGTTAGCCGAGGACGTAGTAGGCGGCCGTCAGGGTTTGGATTTTGCGGAAATGCCCCTCGGAATTGTTCAGGACTCCGAGATATTCCCCGCCGGTCGTTTGGGCGATGCGCCTCAACGTCGCGGCCCCCCGCGCGCTCTCCGGCACCATCAGCTTGAACGCGTCGAGCTCGGTCGTGTCGATCGGATAGACGACGATGTTGGAGGTGGCGAATTCCGCGAGCATGGCCTCATGGGCGACGCGGATGTCGGCGTTCAGGTCCCTTCGAAAGCCGCCTTCTTTCGGGTAGACGAGGGGAAAGGGGATTCCTTTGGAGAACAGGACGAAGGTTTTTTGTCCCGGCACATAACGCAAGGCCTGGGCCAGAGCCGTCATGTGGGCGATATAGCGGCGGGCTTGATAGCGGGCGTCGCTCCCGTGGGCCGGCGCGGCTCCGCCTTCTTGACCGGGATTCGTGCTCGCCCGGGATTCCGCCGTCGCCGTCCGGGCATCGACGGCCCCTCCCGACGAGACCTCGCCCTCACCGGCACCCTCCACGCTCCCAAAGGCGTCCGCGACTCCGAGCTTCTCGACGGCCCGGCGGGCCTGGGCATGGGAGGTCGTCAGATATTCGAGGATTCTGAGGCGGCCGAAGAGGGAGTATGTCAGAACCGCGACCTCGTCCGTGGGCAGGAGGCTCGACTCGAGATATTTCAGCGCGGCCTTGCGGGCGAGAACGACGCCCTGGGCGTCCGAATAGCCGAAATCGAAAATGAAGAAGAGCTTGCGGTTGAGGAGGGCCGGCTTGGCGGGCAGCGGCGTGGCCGCGACGCGGGCCTTCGCCGGCTCTTCCTCGTCGGACGGGATCGACAGGGCGTGGCGTTCGAATTCGGTCAGCTCGACGCGTTTTCCGTTGTCGGTCAGGACGAAGTCCTCCTTGCGGAGGTCGGTCACCGGATTTCCGGATTTATCCAGGACGACAACCTGGATGAGCTTGAGGGTGACGCCGACCTCATGCTGAAGCTGGCGGGGGATGTCCTCGGGAGAGGACAGGGGCGGCAAAATTGCGGACAGAAAGATGACGATCGCCGCTTTCCCCAGGGAGGCGAAGGCGCTTTTATTCACCGTATCCATATAGGCAGCAAGGATGATGCCAATTCCGCGGTCAGCGCAGGGTCAGCGGGGCTGTGGCGAAGGATAACGTCCCCGACGTCGTCTCCTCGGCGTAGAGGAAAAGGACATAGGATCCGGCCGCGGCGCCGCTCAGCGAGACCTCGAAGAACTGGACGAACGTCTCGCCCTGGTCGTGCCGGTCGTGGAGGATCACCGGAAGCGGCAGGCGGCTCCCCGTGGCCATGTCGACCAAGGCGGCCCGGACGGCGATCTTGGCCTCGTCGATGCCCATGATCGTGCAGGGGACCGCGCCGTAAATGCGGAAAGTCCCCCACGGCAGGGGAGCGACCGCCGGGGCGTAACGCTCGACGTCGAAGGGGTAGACCCTCAGCCAGGCCAGGCCCCGCCCGCCCTCGCCCCTCGCTCCGGAAGCCCGCCCCTCGAGAAAAACCTGCCCCGTCTCGGGAGTCAGGAGGAGCGGGGAATGAAGCCGGAGGCCGGCCGTTTGAACGGGCGGAATGAAAACGCGGGCCGAAGCCACGGCCGAGATCCCCGTGTCCAGATCGCGGAGGACGAGCCGGCATCTATACGGTCCGGCTTTGACCGAAGCGCCGGCGGTGAAGAACACGGGCCGGCTCCCGAATCGGGCGAGGGTGTCGACCGACCGCCTCATGTCGGCCAGGGCTCCCTCTTCGTCGAAGACGAAGGTCACGATCTCGACCTTGTCGCCGCCGAGCTTCTCGACCGTCTCGGCCGGAATCCGCGAAACCATGAGGACGTTCGTCCCGCCGGCCGGGGGGCAGGCCAGGGCGGCCATCGCGGCCGGGAGCGGCGCTTGGAACAAGGGCCGGTCGGAGAGGGCGAGATCGAGGAGGTGGAGCTGCCGCTCCATCTCCGAAAGCTCGGCGAAGGGACGGGGGTTGAAAAAGCCCTTCTGGGCGCGGACGTCCACCCCCCTCCTTTTGACCTTGACCTTGATCTCGTGGTAGGCGCCGTCCCAGGCTTCGGTGACCGGATAGCCGAGGACGTAGAAGGTCCCCGTCATTTCCTCGAGGCGCCCGAGATTCCGCCGGTATTCGTCGATATTCCCGTAGTATTTCCCCCCGGTGACCGAGGCGAAGCGCTCCAGGGAATAGCGGCCCGTCACCCGCTCGTCCTTGAAAACGAGGTTCGTGTTCTGATGGACACCCTCTTCGGTGAAGAGGTTGCGGTAGCGGGCCTCGAACGTCGCTTCGTCGTAGTCGAACAGGGTCGGAACGACGGCGGCCTCCCGGGTGTCGAAAGCGAACATCGAGCAGTTGGCCGAGGCGAGCTCTTTGAGCATGGCCTCGTTCTGGGTCCGGAGGACGTGGTCCCCGGCGTCGAAAGCCCGGGGACGGCTGCTGTTCGTCGGATTTCCTTCCTGGTTTCCGTAGATCAGGGAATTGGCGATCCCGGTGGAGAAGAGAAGCAGGAGCTTCTGGCCGGGAACGTAGCGGAGGGCGCGGGCGAAGGACGTGAGCTTGAGGATGAAGTTCTGGGCCTGGCTCTTGGATTCCTGGCGCCGCCAGTTGAAAATCGGCGTCTTGCTGGCGGGGGCCGGGGCGGCCTCGGTCTGCAACCCGGCGATGTCGCCCCCGCCATGGAGTTCGGGGGGAGCCTCGATTTCGGTCTGCAGCCGCCAGTACTCCTGCTCGATGTCCTCCGCCCGGCCGGCGATGCCCTTGAGGCCGAGCGTTTCGAGGGCCTCGCGGACCTTGGGGATGTC
>Ga0194112_10012816_pt1 | contig 10190 bp, 10 predicted proteins | sample TA2MahC400mmetaG_FD_146191 | JGI IMG/M metagenome (GOLD analysis project Ga0194112, IMG submission 146191) | Freshwater microbial communities from Lake Tanganyika, Tanzania - TA2015016 Mahale Deep Cast 400m | ecosystem: Environmental > Aquatic > Freshwater > Lake | place: Tanzania: Lake...
GTGTTCCATTAGCCATTGGCCAAAGAATTTGTTCGGGACCTCGATCTGAGCGGACGAATTCTCGATTCCCTTAAGCCTGGTCGGCGTGAACCAGGTCTCGAAAACCTGCTTGGAAACCTTGGTCTCGATGTACACCAAGGCCCGCTCCCATACGGAGTTTAAACTCATACTCCATCTCCTTCTGTATTCACAGATTTATTAACACCTGTGAATAAGAATAAATGTTTAGAAACACCATATATCCTGTCACTTGTAATCATATCAACCAATATGTGGTAGTGTGATGGCTTATTACAAAATTTGAGTTTCGTGCCTTCTTTTACTCCTTGATCTACCCACCTTCTCTACTTTATCCACAGATTACTGAAGCCCTCTTCACGCCTAATCAGAAGCCTCTTCACTTCTCTCTACACATGATCGCGTAATCAGAACTGCGCACCGGTGCTTCGTTCAACTCCTGTTTCCACATATTCACAACCATTACTCCTATCCCTTCCTACTCCGGCTATCTTTCTTCATCTACGCAACCAATCCAGAAATAAGGATTGAGGATAGTGACAATACCGTCACCGTATCGGCCTCAAAAATCATGCGCAGCATGCCCTGATAGGAAACAGTAGGGAGAGAAGACGAACTACTCTTGGCCGGTGCGTCATTAGATAAAGCAAAGACACGATCAAAAGTGCCACCTGGTTGGTTTACACCGTCCTGAATGAGCAAGAGGGAGGCTTCCTCCTGGGCAGACTCGGCGGACGGAAGAATATCTTGATCAAAAGCCCCACGGACAATATATAAAGTCTTTCTCATTCTGGTTTCCCCAAAGACGCTCAGAACACCAAAACCCGATCGGAAGCCACCACGCTCGAACGGATGGCCTCCAAGGAGGATTCGGTCAAACAAAAATCAGAATCCATCCCAAACCGCGTAATACTCCCAACCGGAACCAGAAACGGAATTTCGAGATGCTTTAAGGAGGGGAGATACTTTTCAAGTATCTCCACGTCAACAATATCGTCCCCGGGCTCCTCGGCCAGCAATAAGGGAGCCTCACCCAGCAGCACCACCTTCAAAGGATTTTCTCCCGTACTTAACCCCAGCGCGATCCGGAGCGCCTCCACCGGGCGATGCGTCTTCCGAGGATCCTGCCGGATCACGACGATAACACTGGGAGACATGAATCCCCGGAGGCTCCCGCGGTTAGTTAAACGACACGAACCGGTCGCAGCCGTTGATGATATTCGACAGCACGACCAACCCGCACAGCGTCACGCCGGGAGCCAGTGCATCTGTCGCCACGCCATGCTGCTGGCACCCATAAGCGCAGACAAAAAACTTCGCCCCAGAGCCAGACAACCCAATTAAACGCTCATCGTTCAGGTTCCTAACCCCCTCGTCAATCAAGTACAAGTAGACGTCAATATTGGACTTTATGGCTTCCCGGCAGAGCCCGGCCACAGTATCAACATCGGGGCCCGAAGGAGGTGTGGAAAGAAGTACGCCGAGCCTCTTTTTTTCCATCAAAAATCACAAGAAGAGTAAAGATAAAAATAGCAGCAAAAACAACGCGTTATAATTGCTTAGAAGGACGCGCAAACGTACCGTTTTCAACCAAAAAAGTCAACAGGTAAAATCGTATATTTTTGTGCTTATTTTATGCCGAGTTGAGTCGCACGGAGAGATTTTGTGAAGCAGATGAGAGAGGAAATTCGGCTTGTTCTTTCGTGCTCATGTCCCGAATCAAAACAATACACTTGGCAGCTTCGTCATCACCGGCAATTGCCGTCAGCGTTGCGCCCAGACGATCGGCCTGCTTCATATGGGCTTTCAATGTCAAGGCCCGGAAATCCGAATCGGCCCGAACTCCAAGCGCGCGCAATTCGTAGAGAAGACGCAGCCCGGCAGCCCGGCCTTGCGCGCCAAACCCTGCCACATAGACCAGCTTCGGAGGAGCGGAACCGGGCTTGTCGGAAAGCGCCAGCGCGATCCGTTCTAGCCCAACGGCAAAGCCCACGGCCGAGGTTTTCGGCCCTCCCAGCGTTTCCATTAGCCCGTCATAGCGCCCGCCGGCTCCGATCGCGTTCTGCGCGCCCAAGTGCGTCGTCGTCACCTCAAAGGTTGTGAGCGTGTAATAGTCCAGCCCGCGTACGAGGCGCGGATTCAACACATAGGGAATGTCGAGCACCTTCAACCCGACCAGCACTTCGTCGAAATGTGTCCGCGCAGGCGCAGACAGGTGGTCCGTAAGTTTGGGCGCGCCTTCTGTGGCGGTCCGGCACGCCGGCACCTTGCAGTCCAGGACTCGCAGCGGATTGGCCTCCATGCGGCGGCGGCAGTTCGGGCAGAGATTCTCCGTGTGCTGTTTCAAAAATTCCACGAGGGCCGACTTATACACCGGACGGTCGCCGGTCTCGCCCAGGCTGTTGATTTCCAGGGTGAGATCCGGGAGCCCCAGCGCCGCAAAGAACCGCCAAAGCAGCGCGATCACCTCGACGTCCGCCGCTGGATCCGCGCAGCCGAACGACTCGACGCCGAACTGGTGAAACTGCCGCAGCCGCCCGGCCTGCGGGCGCTCGTGGCGGAACATCGGCCCGAAGTAATAGAGCTTCTGCGCGGTCGGGGAGGCGGTCAGGTTGTGCTCGATGTAGGCGCGGGCCACCCCAGCCGTTGCTTCGGGCCGGAGCGTGAGCGAGGTCCCGTCCCGGTCCGCGAACGTGTACATTTCCTTTTCGACAATGTCCGTACTGGCGCCGATGCTCCGCGCGAAAAGCTCCGTCACCTCGAAAGTTGGAACACGGATTTCCCGGAATCCGTAGGTCTCCGCGAGGCGGCGGGCAACGGACTCGATAAACTGCCAGCGACCGATCTCGTCGGGAAGAATATCCTTCACGCCCTTGATGCCGCGAATCATGGCGCGACTATAACGGCGGGTCCAGGGCAAGTCAACGCGGGCAGAAGACGTCAATCGTCATCCGTTACCCGTCATTTGGGACGCCGAAAATACCTCGATCCAGTTCTTGCGAATGACGAATCACGAATGACCAATGCCGGGGCCGGCCGCTTGCGCCGTCCCAAAGCCGGGGGTATAGTGCGGCGCAGTCACAACGACAACGATGACACACGACGGACCAGCCAGACGAGTGATCGCGGTCGCACCCCTGCCGCCGGAGAAATCCGCCTACGCGCTGGCGCGCTACAGCCGCTCGGCAGATTCCATTGAGGACAGCCTGCGCTGGGTCCACGCCCATTCGTCGGAAAAATTCTGGGAGCAGTTCTACTTCGCCTACGGCCACGCCTCGATCGCGGATCTAGGCCATGTCACCATTTGCTTCGAGAACATTTCGGAACTGGCCGCAATCCGGCTCGAGGATGAACCGCTCTGGGACGGACAGGCGAAGTCGAGCCGGTATCAAAATTTTGGCCCCAGCGGCTGCTACGCGCCGAATGCGATCCGTGGCACAGAAACGGAAGCCCACTATCGCGGCATCCTCAGCAGCCTCTTTTCCTGCTATGCGCAGTTACACGACCCCTTAAAAAAATTCATCGCAAGCAAAAATCCGAAACCGGCGGACATGAAAGAAGCCGACTACGATCGCGCAATCGCTGCGCGCGCCTTCGACGTCACGCGCTACCTGCTGCCGCTGGCGGTCCGCACGAACGTCGGCCAGGTCGTCAGCATCCGCACGCTGGAGAAACAGATCACGCGGCTGCTCTCCTCGCAACTGCCGGAGTTGCAGATGATCGGGGACGATTTGAAGGATGCCTGCCAGAAACCGCCCATGAACATCTGGGGCGAGCTCTGTGGGCAGGCTGCTCCGGTGGATCCGCTGGCGCGCACGCTGGCCCGGCACGCGCGGGCGAATGAATACCAGGCGTCGGTCTATGTGGACCTGGCCAAGCATGCAAAGGACGTGCTCAAGGGAACCGGATTGGATGAGCCGGGCGCATGGGGCACGGTCGAACCAGTGGAGCTGATCGACGCGCACCATCCTCTCGACGAACTGGCCGCTACGCTTTTGTACCGCGCGAGCCAGGCCCCTTATCGAAAGATTCTCGCCGTTGTGAAAGACTGGTCGGAGAAGCAGAAACAGGAAACGATCGAAGTCGGCTTTCGCAAGCGCGGTCCCTACGACGAGCTGATCCGCGAATTTCGCAGCGGGTATGCGTTTGTGTTCGACATCCTAATGGACATCGGCGGCTGGCGCGACATGCATCGGCACCGCCGTTGCCAGCAGGTGCAGCAGAATTTCACGACGGTGCACGGATACGACGTTCCGCCCGTGCTGGGCGAGGCCGGTCTTGACGAGGATTATCGCGCCGCGATGACCGCGGTGAAGGATGATATCGAACGGCTCCGCAAGGCCAGTCAGGAAGCGGCGCTCTATGCGCTTCCCTTCGGCTTCAAAGTGCGCTGCCTCTTTAAAATGGATTACGCCGAGGTAGAATATCTTTCGAAGCTGCGCTCCGGGGTCAAAGGCCACTGGTCCTACCGCATGATCGCCTGGCAGATGAAGCAGCAGCTCGCTAGAAAATATCCCTACCTGGGCGGAGAAATAGCCGCCACGCCTCCGGACATCGAAGACAGCCTCGTGCGGTAGCGTGCCGCATGACCGATCTCACCACCAGTATTCAAGACGCGATCGTGCGGGGCGACTGGGCCACCGTGGTTCGCGACGCGACACTGTGGATGCAGTCGCTGCAGCGCACCGCCAAGCGCGATCCGCGCCCGGCCTTCGCGCTCAATGTCGTGCACCTGATCCGTGGCGAGTTTGCGGCGGCCTGGAAGGTCCACGCACAGTTTCTTCAGGAGGGGGAGGATCTCACGAAAGTGCGCGAGTGGGTTGAGGCGATGGCTGCGGCACGGACGGAGGACGGCCATATCCAGCTCGTGCTGGGGTTGTTCCTGGCGCAGGGCGGGCAGTCCGAGCAGTCGGTTGAGCATTACAAGAAAGCCGCCCAGCTCGCGCCCAAGTCGCCCTACCCTCATTTTTTCCTTGCGCAGATTCATGAGCGGGCCGACCGACCCGAGATGGCGATCAAGTCCTATCGCGAGGCGGTCAAGCTCGATCCCGCCTACATCGCGGCGCGCACCAATTTGGGCGTGGCGTATCAGGGACAGGACAATCTGGAGATGGCGATCCCGCAGTTCCGCGAGGTGCTCAAGCTCACACCAAACGACGCCAACGCCCACGCCAATCTGGCCTGCGCGCTGGCCGAGCAGGGCAAGCAGGAACCGGCGCTCAAGGAATATCAGGAGGCGTTGCGGCTCAATCCGGACGATGCGGAGATTCATTTCGCGCTCGGGGGCCTTTATGAAACGCGTAATCGAATGGATCTGGCGCTCAAGGAATACGAGGCGGCGATTCAAGTCAAGCCCGACTTCGCACTGGCCCACACGGCGCTCGGCTGGATCGCCTACAATAAAGGGCGGAAACAGGAGGCGCTGGAGGCCTTTAGTAAGTCGCTCAAGTTCGATCCGGAGGATGCCGGGGCCTATCATGGCGTGGCAATGCTCTATGCGGACCGCGGCAAGGGCACGCTGGCAATGGAGCATTTCGCGAAAGCGCTCAAGTTCGAGAAGGACCAGTCCAAGAAGAACGCGATTCTCGCCCACCTGTTTAAAATCGGTGGGACGTGGGATGTGTGAAGACAGGTTACGGCTGAGGTCACGGAAGGCCAATTCGGAAGGTCTTCCCAGACCTTCCCCTCAACCGTGGCCTTGACCTGACCGGGGGGTCGTATTTCGAAAGCCGGCGTAGGCCGATGTTCGCCTGCATGAGGCACAAGCAGAACGCGCCTCACAGAGGACCGGGAGCCAATGCGATCCCGAAGGCTTACAGATCGCGAATCGTGCCTTGAAGCACGGTGATCTGCGTGTGGGGGTCGCCGTTGACCGCGAGCTCGCCGCGGATCTGTTCCTTTAAATAAGACGAGTAGCCGATCTTGTCGACTAGGACGTCGAGAAACCGTTCGGCTGGCAAGAGGGTCTGGGCTTTCAAGGCTTCAAGCGTGTCATCGCTCACCGGTACGTAGGTACTGCCGATGTGCAGGACGATGTTGTAGTGGCGGTCGGTGCCGATGCGCTCGAACCGCAAGCCCTTTTCGTTCACGGTGACCCTCCCAAGGCGGCCCATTGTAGAGAATCAAGATTCGGAAGACAAGACCATGAAAACCGTCGACCCGTGGACCGATCCGGCTGTCATCAACGGGAACCAGCTGCTCCTGAATAGCTTCCGGCACTGGCTGGGGCGTGAGCTGATCGAGCGGAAGGGGAGCCCGGAAGAACAGGCGAAAGCGCTCTATCACGCTCCGTTCGTCGTGGTGTCACACGGCATAGAAGCAGACCCCGTCCTCAAATATGGCAACAAGGCGGCACTGGAATTATGGGAGATGGAGTGGGAACAATTCACACACACCCCGTCGCGCCTCACGGCCGAACCAGTCAACCAGGCGCAACGGGCGCGCATGCTCGCGCAGGCGCAAGAAAAAGGCTTCATCGACAATTACAAGGGCGTGCGGATTTCGGGTAGTGGGAAAAGATTTCTCGTCGAACAGGCGATGGTCTGGAATGTGGTCGGAATAGAAGGAGAACAGGTCGGGCAGGCGGCGACGTTTTCGAAATGGGAGTTCATGTAGCAGGCAGCTCGTCCTCGGGAAGCAGCTTGTATGCGTGCATGTGGGGGCGGATGGCCGGGAGCACTGACCAGAACCAGGCCGCCGCACCGATCGTCAGCAGCCCGCCGGCCGCCACGACAACCGGCGCACCAAACCAGGTCGCCCCAGATCCCGCCAGCAAACTGCTGAAGACCGTCAGCCCTAACGACGCGGTTGTGTAAAGACTGACGATCCGTCCTCTCATTCGGTCCGGTGCCAGCGACTGCAAGAGCGTATTACAACCGGCGAGACTGCTGACCATCCCGAAGCCAATCGCGTAGAGCGCCGCCAACGACACCCATAGGATTGAACTGCTCGCTAGCGCTAGCAGGCCCACGCCGAATCCGGCCACCGACAAGGCAATGGGTGTTCCCAGCTCCTGTATTCTGCTTCGCCGGGCCAGGAGCAGGGCCGCGGTGAGCGCGCCGGCTCCCGTCGCCGCCATGAGCCAGCCGAGACCGTCTGGGCCGATCCGCAAGATGTCCCGTGCAAAGACGGGCAGCAACGTCGCATAGGGCATCGAGGCAATGCTAATAAGGCTCGCGAGCATGAGCAGCGCGCGCACATGCGGCGTGCGCCAAGCGTAGGACAACCCTTCTCGGAGCAATCCGAGGGCGCCGGCCGGATGCTCACTCCGTGTTTGTTTCACGCGGATCAACGCAAGGCCGGCCAACACAATCAGAAAGCTGGCCGCGTTGACCAGAAAGCAATAACCCTCGCCCGCCGTGCTGACGACGACGCCAGCGATCGAGGGACCGATGATGCGCGATGCGTTGAAGATGGACGAATTCATACCAATGGCGGAAGGAATGTCGCGTTTCGGCACCAGATCGGTCAAAAAGGTTTGGCGCGTCGGCACCTCCAGCGCGCTGATCAGGCCCTGCGCCAGCGCCAGCCCGAGAATCCACCAGATTGTGACCAGACCGCTTAATGTGAGCGCGGCGAGCGCGGTTGCCTGGGCCATGAAAAGAGATTGCGTCAAAATCATGAGGCGGTGGCGCGGCCAGCGGTCCGCCAGCACGCCGCCCAGCGGAGCGAATAGGAGGATCGGCCCGCGCGACAGAAATTCCGTTACCCCCAGTAGCAGCGGCGAGCCAGTTAGCCGGTAGACGAGCCAGGCCTGCGCCATGGACTGCATCCAGGTGCCGCAGAGTGAGAGGCCGTGGCCGACGAAAAAGCAGACGAAGTTGCGATGGGCCAGCGCCCGCCAGGGGGAAGCGCGGTGCGCGAGGGAAGAATCAACCACGCACTAATCCTTCACCAGCCGGAACCGCGGCACGGATAGTCCGTTTACCGTGACCGTTTCCAGAAACAACTTCTTAGGCCGCACCCAGAGCCCGCGCTCGCCATAGAGCGCGCGGTAAACGACAAGCTCCTCCTCCGTCTCGCTGTGCCTGGCACAGCCGATGACCTCGTAGTCCTTGCCTTTATAGTGCTGATAACGGCCAGGGGTGATCATGCTTGCTTCTCCTTCACTTGATGGTGTACCACAAAACGCGCTTGCATACGGTCACAAAGTCATCAAGTCTTCAAGTCGAAATCAACTTCGGACTTTATGACCCACTGAACTTGACGACTTTTGACCTTTATTAAGGAGTTCCATGGCTACGAACGATAAACAGATTATTTTCTCCCTCATCAACGTCGGGAAGGTCTACCCGCCGAAGCGGCAGGTCCTCAAAGATATCTATCTCTCCTTTTATTACGGCGCCAAGATCGGCGTGCTCGGATTGAACGGCTCAGGCAAGAGCTCGCTGCTCAAGATCATCGCCGGCGTGGACAAGGACTATCTCGGTGAAGTCACGATGTCGAAGGGCTACACGACCGGCCTGCTCGAACAGGAGCCGCAACTGACGAAGGGCAAGACGGTCAAGGAAGTGGTTGAGGAGGGCAAGCACGAGATCACGACGCTGCTCAAGGAGTACGAGGCCGTCAGCAACAAGCTGGGCGACTGCAAGCCAGACGAGATGGACAAGCTGCTCGAAAAGCAGGGCAGCCTTCAGGAGAAAATCGAAGCAGCCAACGGTTGGGAATTAGAGCATGAGCTCGAAGTGGCGATGGACGCCTTGCGCTGTCCGCCGTCCGATGCAAAAGTTGATACACTGTCTGGCGGCGAGCGCCGCCGCGTAGCGCTTTGCCGCCTGCTGATTCAGGAACCGGATATCCTCTTGCTCGACGAGCCGACTAACCATCTGGACGCCGAATCGGTCCAGTGGCTTGAGCAACATCTCCAGCAGTACAAAGGCACGGTCATTGCCGTCACACATGACCGCTACTTTCTTGATAACGTCGCTGGCTGGATTCTCGAGCTGGATCGCGGCGAGGGCATCCCCTTCCAGGGGAACTATTCCTCCTGGCTGGAGCAGAAGCAGGCGCGGCTGGCCAAGGAGGAAAAAGCGGAATCGCAGCGGCGCAAGACGCTGGAGCGTGAGTTGGAATGGATCCGCATGTCGCCCAAGGGCCGCCACGCCAAGGGCAAGGCGCGCATCTCGAAGTACGAGGAACTGGTCAATCAGGAGCAGAAGCAACAGGTCCAGGAATTGGAAATCTACATTCCGCCTGGCCCGCGCCTGGGCGACATCGTTGTGGAAGCCAAAGACCTGACGAAGGCCTTCGGCGACAAGCTGCTCTTTGAAACGCTGAGCTTCAGTCTGCCGAAGGGCGGCATCGTCGGTGTCATCGGCCCCAACGGCGCGGGTAAGACGACGCTCTTCCGCATGATTGTCGGGAAGGAAAAGCCGGGCAGCGGCACGCTCCGCATCGGCGAGACCGTTAAGCTCGGCTACGTGGACCAGGACCGATCCCTGGATGCAAGCAAGACCGTCTTCGAAGTGATCTCCGACGGACAGGACACGCTCAAGCTCGGGAAGGTCGAGGTCAACGCGCGGGCCTACTGCGGGCGGTTCAACTTCGGCGGCACGGAGCAGCAGAAAAAAGTGAAGGACCTTTCAGGCGGTGAACGCAATCGCGTGCACCTCGCGCGCATGCTCAAGGAAGGCGCCAATCTCATCATTCTCGACGAGCCGACCAACGATCTGGATGTGAACACGCTGCGCGCGCTGGAAGAAGGCCTGGAGAAATTCGGCGGCTGCGCAGTCGTGAGCAGCCACGATCGCTGGTTCCTCGACCGCATCGCTACGCACATCCTTGCGTTTGAGGGCAACAGCCAGGTCGTCTGGTACGAGGGGAACTACACCGAGTACGAAGCCGACCGCAGGAAACGGCTCGGCAAGGAAGCCGACCAGCCTCACCGTATCCGCTACAGAAAGCTGACCCGCTAGTTACGCACCTTCCAGAAACAACACGCGCCGCTTGCCGTCTTTGTCGCGCTGGATGGTCAGGCGGATCACCGTGCCCGCTGGAAAGGCCTTGAGCGCCGGCCACATTATCTCGTTGGCTGGGTAGACGACGAACTGCCGGTCGTCTGATATCGACAGCCACCGCTTGCCGTCATGGACCCGGAGCCACTGAATCCAGATCGCCTCGTCGTAGGTGTCGGGATAGAGTACGCGTCCTTCGATGCGCACGGGATGGTCGAA
>Ga0194112_10012819_pt1 | contig 10189 bp, 13 predicted proteins | sample TA2MahC400mmetaG_FD_146191 | JGI IMG/M metagenome (GOLD analysis project Ga0194112, IMG submission 146191) | Freshwater microbial communities from Lake Tanganyika, Tanzania - TA2015016 Mahale Deep Cast 400m | ecosystem: Environmental > Aquatic > Freshwater > Lake | place: Tanzania: Lake...
GAGCGTCCTGCTTGAAGCCGCCACCCGGCTGCTGGGACGCACGACGCTCGGGTACGCCGTCGGAGGCGCACTGGCAGTGTCCTGGACGCTGGCGCAGAAGGTCGCCAGCTTCCTCATCACCTTCGGGCTGAACATCGTGGCGCTGTACGTGCGGCTGGTCGAGTTCGCCGCCAGGAGCCTGCGGGTGAGCTTCCTGGGACCGCTGGAAGTGCTGGCGGCGCTGCTGGCGATTGATGTGCTGCTGGGCGCGGGCGTGGCGCTGGCCGCGGTGCGGACCGGCAGGAGAGTCGCAGCGGGTGAGGCTCTTCCCCTCCCCGGCGTGCCGAAGACGGAGCCGGCCTGGGAAGGGTTTAAGCTGGATGCCCGGCAGAGGTTCTCCGTGGCCCTGCTGCTCGTGAACTTGCTGGGAGTAGCGGCGGGGCTCCTGCTGCTGGATCGCTACCCGCTGTGGGCGGCGCTGTTGCTGGTGGCGGGGTTCACGCTGTGGGTCGGCCTGCGCTACCGTGGCGCGCTGCGCCGTTTCCGCAGGCCCCGGCTATGGATCGAGCTGGGCGCTCTGATGCTGCTCTCCGGGCTGCTGCTGGGCGCCAGCCAGAGCGGCGGCCGGTGGACCTGGAACGGGCTGCGCGAGGGGCTGGAGATGATCGTGCGGGCCTGGCTCATCATGACGGGCTTCGCGGCGGTGAGCGTCGAGCTGCGCAACCCGCGCATCATTGAGTGGTTCACGCGCCGGCGCCTGCGGGGCTTCTCCGACGCGCTGGGCGTGGCCTTCGAGGCGCTGCCCGAGTTCGCCTCCGCGCTGGCTCAGCAGCGCCGCTTCGTGCGGCATCCGGCGGTGGCGCTCACTCAATTGCTGCGGCACGCCGACGCCTGGCTGGAGACTTATCAGCAACAGCGGGCGCCCCGGGTGGTGCTGCTGGCCGGGGAACCGGGTCAGGGCAAGACCAGCCTGGCGGCGGAGGTGGCGCGGCAAGTGCAGGAGCGCGGGCTGGTCGTGGGAGGCGTGCTGGCGCCCGGCTTGTGGCGCGATGGCGAGCGCTGGGGCTTCGACGTGGTGGACCTGCTGGACGGCCGCAGCGAGCCGCTCTGCCGCCGTGACGCTCCCCTCGAAGCCGTCGCCGCCGGCCCGTTTCACTTCCTTGCGGAAGGACTGCGGTTCGGGCGCGAGGCGCTCTCGCTGGAGCGGCTCGAGCAGGCGGGGGCAGATCTGGTCATCGTGGACGAAGTGGGTCCGCTGGAGCTGAGCGCCGAAGGCTGGGCGGAGCCGCTGGAAGTGTTGGTCGAGCGGTGGTCCGGTCCCATGCTGTGGGTGGTGCGCCGCGGCCTGGTCCGCGAGGTGGCGGCCCGCTGGCTGAGAACGCCGCCAGTGGTCGTGGACGTCGGGCAGGTGGATGCCTCCGCACTGGCGGAGCTGCTGGCCGTGCGCGCAGTTGACGCCGCCGCCGGGCAGCCGATACAGTAGTAGAAGTGCGGCGGCAGAGGCCGCCGCAAGGGTCCCCATCGTCTAGCCCGGCCTAGGACATCGCCCTTTCACGGCGGTAACGGGGGTTCGAATCCCCCTGGGGACGCCACCCAAAACCCTTATTCCTCATTGGGTTACCGTGGTCTGACCCCCCGAATTTGTGCAGATTTGTGCTGGAAACTTCGCCGGAGCGGTTTCGGTCATGATCTTGTCCCACGTGGCGGCAACGTCCTGATCGGTGTCCGGGAGGGCGTGAGCGTAAATCTTCGCGGTCGTGTAGGGGTCCCGATGGCCGAGCCGTTTCGAGACGTTGGCGACGGGGACTCCCGCATGGAGAAGGGTCGAGGCGTGGGTGTGCCGGAGGGCGTGGAGGCCCACGCCCTTGAGGCCGGCGCGGCGGGCGATATCGCACGCAGTCCAGCTTACCGAGTCAGGCTTGCGAAACTGGCCCTGGATATCCCCGAAGATGAGATCGAGGTCCGTCCGGTAGTCGGGGCCGAATAGCGAGCGGTTCTGTTCCTGGGCTTCACGGTGGAGCTTCAGATACTCCATCAGTGACAACGGAATCGAAACGACGCGGGCCTGCCTGGTCTTGGTGGGCTTGATTCCGACCTGGCCCTTGGCCTGGTAGAGCGAGCGTTCGATGCGGACCTTGTTCGTGGTGAAGTCGATGTCGGCCCAGCGCAACGCGAGCAGTTCCCCACGCCTGGCGCCGATGGCCGCCCCGAGCCGGATGAGCAAGTCAATCCAGGAGCCGGCGGCGGCGGCCTGATAGGCGGCGAGCTGTTCCGGGTTGAGGACGACCGCTTCTTTCTGATCGAGCCGCGGCAGATCGCATCCATCGGCGGGGTTGAACGGAATGAGCTTCGTCTTGACGGCGCGCTTGAGGGCCACATGTAGAACGCCGTGAACTTCGCGGATCGTCTTTGGCCCGAGGTTCTTTTCGGCCAGCTTGACATAGAGATCGTCAAGCATGAACGTGCTGACGTCCTTGAGCGGGACGGATCCGAGCGCCTGCATCGCGTGCGCTGCCAGCGAGACATACCGCGTGGCGGTTGTGGGTTCCAAGGGCTTGGCCTTGGTGTGATAGGGCAGCCAGTGGTCAAGGTACTCCCGGAGCGTCGCCGTCGTGGTGACGGGCCGACCGGCCCGCAGTTCCTTCAGCTTCTCGCGGAGCGCGTCGGAGGCTTCCCGCTGTAGCTTGAATCCGCTCGCCGAGATTCGGATGGGCCGGCCGTCGGCGCCCCGTCCGATTTCGGCTTGATAGCGCCACGAAACGCGGCCATTGGCCGCCGTGGTCTTGAAGACGGAGCAGCCTTTCATACCCAAGCTCCTTTGTCTAGGTCTTCCTTCAAGTCACGGGCTTCGGCTTCCAAGAGTTCGAAGTCATCGGCGCGGTACCCTAGTACCTTCTGGCCCGTGCGGAAGCGTTCGGCGATGGGCTTGAAGTTCTCCAAGAGCAGGCGGGCGGCCTTGAACCATCGGCGCCGAACCTCTGGAACATGCCGGTTGCGCATGGTGAGAAAGAGAAAGTCGGTCCACCCCGATTCTTCCAAGCTGCGCGGAATGCGCTCCGCGCGCATGTTCAGTTCATCGGCCATCGCTCGGGCGAAGCTATCGGCGTACTCCGGCAGCTTGTGCTGAACCGCGAGTTGCCAGAAGCGCGCGAGTTCGACTCCGCGCGGCGCGCGCGTCAATTCGTACCGGACCACGGTTGAGATTGCCAACCCGAGGCGCTGGGCGAAGGACTGCTGGGTGTCCCCGAGGGCTTGGCGAAGCCCGCGGACCGCCTGCCTGATTGCATCTTGCTGTTCAGTGCTCATGCTTGACTTCTCCTCTCGGATAAGCTATAGTGGACTTGTCAGAGGTGATTATGCCACAAGGACAAAAGGAAGTCAAGACACAAACGCATCAGATGGACGAGAAAACGCACCCGGCGGCCATGACTCCCGACCAGGCCCACGAGCTGCTGGGCGGGCGCACTGTCATCAGCAGGGCCAGCTTTTACATGGGAATACACCGGGGGCAGATCCCTGCGGTGAGGATCGGCCGGCGGTTGCTGATTCCGCGCGCGCGCTTCATGGCCTGGCTGGAGGCCGCATTCGAGGGTGCCGGATTCCAACCCGGCGACACCAGCAAGCAAATCGGACACCGGCTGCCGGCGCGGGGCTGACACGTGAAGGCTGAGACCATGGCCCGCGCGCTTGCTGGCCGGCGTTGCGGCAAAGGCTGGGTGGCGAGATGCCCTGCGCATGAGGACCGCAACCCCAGTTTGTCTCTCGCGGACGGCGAGGGCGGCAACGTGCTGGTGCATTGCTTCGGCGGTTGCGAGCAGGCGCGCGTCATTGATGCGCTGCGCATGAAGGGGCTATGGCCCGAGCGCGAGCGGCCGGCGTGGACGGCAGCGCAACGGCGCGACTACGCGAGGGCGCGGCGGGAGGCCAAGCCCCTTGCGCAAGCGGCCTTGTGGTGGTGGCGAGCGCGGTTGTCGGAGCTCGAAGACCTGAAACGAGAATGTTTCCACGCGGGCGGGGTGGACCTCGACCGCCTCATCGTGGTGGCGCCGGCATTGCTTCGCCTCCAGAATCTCTCCGCCGATGGCATCGTCGTCGAGTACCTGCGCGCCCGAGATGCAGACCCGCACGCGGCGCGCGGGCTGGTGCGGATCGGGCAGGCTTGGGAACGCGCCTGCAAGGCCGTCATTCTGGCGTGCTTGACGAAACGCGAGGCGCCGCATGCAGCCTAACCTCGCGGCGGTCGAACACGCGGCGCCGCGCGTCCTGGCGGCGCACCCCGAGGCGCCGATCGACAAAGTTATCCGCACCTTCCGGGAGTGGTTATACCTGCCGGATGTTGGGGCGGTGGAAGTCCTACTCGGAGCGGTGGCCGCTAACCGGATGGACGGAGATCCTCTCTGGCTGATGTTCGTGGGGCCGCCGGGGTCGGGAAAGACGGAAGTCCTACAGAGCATTACCGGCCTGCCGAACGTGCATCCCGTTGGGACTCTCACGGAGGCGGCCCTGTTGAGCGGGACACCGGGACGGGAGCGGGCGCGCGATGCCAAGGGCGGGCTGCTGCGGGTGATCGGATCGACGGGCCTGATCTTGTGCAAGGATTTCACGACCGTGCTGTCTATGCATCGGGAGACGCGCGCCTGCCTGCTGGCAGCGCTAAGGGAGATATACGACGGTTCGTGGACCCGCCACGTGGGCGCGGACGGCGGGCGGATTCTCCATTGGGCGGGGCGCGTGGCACTTATCGCGGGCGTAACTCCCGTGGTGGATTCTCACCATGCAGTCATCAGTGCGATGGGAGAACGGTTTTTACTGCATCGGATGCCGCGCTGCGACCGCAGACAGCAGGCGGGCCGGGCCATGTGGCACACGGGCCAAGAGCGCAACATGCGGCGCGAACTGAGTGAGGCGGTGAAGGAACTGTTCGCGTCTCTTGTTCTCCCTCCGGTCAAGATGCCCGAGGGTGGGTTGAAGGATCGAATCATCGGCTTGGCGTGTCTAGCAGCACAGGGCCGGAGCGCCGTCGAACGTGATAGCCACACCCGCGAGGTGGAGTTGATCCCGGAGTCCGAGGCCCCTGGGCGCCTCGCCATCGGGCTGGCGCGACTGTACGGGGGAATGCGGGCCATCGGGATAGCGCACGCGGAGGCGTGGCGGCTGACCGCGAAGGTGGGCCTGGACTGCCTGCCTGCTGTGCGGCGTGCCGTCCTCGAAACGCTGCTGGCGGCCATCGGCCCAATGGACACCCCGGAGGTTGCGGCTGCTGTTCGATACCCAACTACGACGGCGCGACGCGCTCTGGAAGACCTCGCGGGGCATGGCCTAATCGAACGCGAACCCGGCGGCGGGCGCAAGCCGGATTCCTGGGGCGTCACACCGGAAACGCGGGAACTGGTTGAAAACGCGGGGCTTACGCTTCCCGAGCGCGGCGGACTTTGTGTTCCCGAAATGTCGCTATATACCACCCCCACACTTGATGATGACATTTCGGGAACGCAAACTCCCATCGAAGACTGGGACTGCCTGGGGGTATCGTGACGCGGCGCCGTCCACCACCGGCGGGGCCGGGGAGCTGCTACCGGCTGCCCAATAGGCCCGCGTTCAGGAAGTGCTGCGACTGCGGTAGCAGCCCGGACGTGATCCACCTTCCGTTTGGGCTGGCCGGGCGGTGGTGTAGTGTCTGCTGCCCGTCCTGCAACCCGCGGCGGGCGGAGGGGCGGGGGGATGCGTGAAGCTGGCCGGCGCGCGCGTGTTGAGCTTGGACGCCTTCGCCGTCGAGCCGATGGCGGGCAGCATTGCCAGCACCACCGTGACCAACTGGCCCGAGCTGCTACGGCAAGTGGGGTTTGACTCGCAGGAAGTCGCGCTGGTCATCATCAACCGCATCGAAGGTGTGCCGCGCGCCGAGCTTCCGGCGCGCTTGGGTTGGCCGGCGCGGGTGGTGGAGGCTGTCAGGCGGCGGGTGTCGCGCAAGTTGCAGCGGCTACAGCCGGTTGATGCCGAGCGCCCAGTCACGCTATCGAGGGCGGCGCTGATCGGGAAGACGCGCGCCTGCGATCCCTCCGGGGCCGCGGTGGTGGTCCGCTTCCCCACTGGTGGGATCGCCTGGCAATTTCGGGATGGACCGTAGGGGACAAGGTTTATTTGCTTTGTTTGAAACAGGATGCGGACTTTTTGTTTCGGAATGTCCCCCGGGGTGGCGGTTTGGGACAGAGTTACAGGGGATCAGGTGATCCCCCGGCATGTCCAGGCGGGCGGCTGACCCGGCTGCCCGCCACGGCGCGAGTCCTTGCGTTGTTTGCTAGTTATCGTTGACCGGTCGGTCAACGATTTTCAAGGGCTTGCGGGTCCTGCCCGGCGACTTTCGCGGGGCGGTGGTTTGATCGCGCGAAGCCGCTAGTCGAGGGGTCCGGGAGATTGTGCAACGTCTGTGCAACGCGGAGGTGAAACTGATATGGCAGCGAGCAAGGCAGGCGACCGGATGACACCGGCGGGTTACGCACGGGCGCGCGGTCTCAACCGCAGCACGGTAAGCAGGCAGATCCGGGCGGGCGTGATCACCCTGGACCCGGACGGGCGCCTGGACCCGGCGGCGGCGGACGGGGCGCGGGCCGCGAATCTTGACCCGACTCGCGGCGGCAAGCGGAAGGCGGAGGCATCGCCGGAGCGCGTGCGGGCCGAGGCCGAGAGCGCCGGGCGGACGGCGCAGCGGCTACCCGCTGGTGCGAGTTTGGCGACGGCGCGGCGGGAGCGAGAAATTCTGAAGGCCAAACGCGAGGGCCTGGCGCTGGAGCGCGAGGCGAAGGCGCTGGTGGCCGTCCAGGAAGTGAGGGACGCGCTGGACGCGCTATTCGTGCGATTCAGGACGCGCGCCCTTGCCATTCCGCCCCGGATCGCGGAACGGCTGGCGGCGGAGTCGAGGCCGGCGGCTTGCCATGAGATCCTGCTGAACGAGATCGAGCGGGCGTTAAACGAGCTGGCGAAGCCGGCGGAGCTGGGAGGTGCGAGGTGAAGCAGCACGCGAAGTTGGAGTTGCTGGCGGAGCCGCTGGCGCTTCGAGTTACCGGCAGCGACGGCAAGTCATCGACCTGGCCATTGGATCCGGGGCAAGCGGTGGACACAGGCACTGCGTTGGTGGTTGCCGCGCGGGCGGTGCAAGAACGGAGGAAAACTATGACCGGCATTGAACATGCAGGGCGCTGGAGCGACGGAATTTTCCGGACCCTTGGCGAGCAATTGGCCTGCGTCGTCAGGGCCGATGAGGACGGCGTCATCGATCCGAGGCTGAACCGGGTGGCGCTGGCCAGCGGACTCCACGAGGGCGTCGGAAGCGAGGGCGGCTTCCTGGTGCAGACCGACTTCAGCAACCAGTTGCTAGGGGCGGCGATGGAGTCTTCCTTGCTCGTCCCGCGCTGTACGAGAATCCCCATCAGCAATTCATCGAACAGCGTGAAAGTGCCGGTGGTGAACGAGACCTCCCGCGCCGACGGGTCGCGGTGGGGCGGCGTCCAGATGTTTTGGAAGGGTGAGGCGGAGGAGAAGACCGCAACCAAACCGGGCTTCAGGATCGTGGAGCTGGCCCTCAAGAAGTTGATCGGCCTGTGCTACGTCACCGACGAGCTGCTCCAGGACGCGTCGGCGCTGGAAGCCTACATCCGCGCTGCGTTCGCGGCGGAGGCGGCCTTCAAGCTCGATGACAGCGTTCTGCGCGGGCCGGGCGGCGGGCAGCCGCTGGGGATCCTGAACTCGCCGTGCCTGATTACCGTTGCCAAGGAAGGCGGGCAGGCGGCGGGGACGGTCAAGATCGACAACCTCGTCAAAATGTACGCCCGCATGCACGCGGGCGGCGTCGCCAACTCCGTCTGGCTCGTCAACCAGGACGTCTTCCCGCAGCTTTACCTGCTCGGCCAGACCATCGGCACGGGCGGGGCGCCGGTGTATTTGCCCGAGAATTCGCTGAAGAACACCCCGCACTCGACGCTGTTCGGGCGCCCGGTTTTGGTGGCCGAGCAGTGCTCGACCCTAGGCCAACTGGGGGACATCATCTACGGGGACTTTAGCCAATATCTGGCCGCGGTGAAGGGCACCGGGTTGGAGGCGGCGGCATCCGTGCATGTGCGGTGGGTCCACGATGAAACCACGTTCCGTTTTATTTACAGGTTTGATGGGACGCCCGCGTGGGCGGCGCCGCTGGCGCCGTACATGGGATCGGCGACGGTTTCGCCGTTCATCGCGCTGGAAGCCCGGTAGCGTTCTCCGCTTGCTCCGGCGGGCCGGGGCGGCCTTCCGATGGGCTTGGGCCGCCCCGGTTTTGTTGTTCCCAAGGCCGGCGGCGCGCCGTGATTCTCCTCTCGGCGGGCCGCCATAGGGGCGCGGACCCACCTCCGCGCCCCGATTACCCGTGAGGCGTCGAGGCGTCATGACTGGCAAACCAAGTGCGAGCCAGCGACGGCGGCTGCGGCGCGCTGACCAGCACGGCCTGGAGCCGTATTACGTCGCGTGGCCGCACCCGCACAAGGAGACCATCATGCGGACCTCCGAGGACGACCCAGCGCGCGCCGAGTCCGTTGAGCGCATCTTGCGGCGGCGGGGGATGCTACGAGACCACCCGAGGCCCACCGAACGCACCACGGGCTTCTGAGAGCCTATTTTTGCGGCGTTTCGGGGCCGCCCAAGTCGAGAGGGCCATCGAGGAGGCCCAGGCGCGGCAGGCGGAGGGGCAGAGATCGGGAGGACGCGGAAGGAAGAAAACTCTGCTGCCATGCGGCAGCAGAGTTTCTGGTAGAGCCGCCCACGCCATCAGCAAGCTGCGGGGCGTTTCCGGCCGAACGGTCAAGCGCAACAACCAAAGCGCGGCGCTGAGCTCCCCGTTCAGGAAAAATTTCCTGAACGGAAGGGCCGGACCCGCGACAAAGTGGCTACCGCCGACGCCATCGGCAGCGCGAGCCGCACGATGGGCCGCGGGGCGACATTCACTCCGCGATCTGCGGGCCGTCCGGCCATTGCTGGAGGTAGCGGCGGGCGGCGTCCCGCTCATGGTCCGTCCGCTCGGGGGCGCGGCCCCAGGCGGCCACCACGTCTGCGCCCGAGATCCCCGAATCCCCGATCAAATCCGCTGGGCCGAAGACGCCCGCGACGTCCTCGGCTTCGATCACCAGCACGGGGATTTTGTAGCTGCTGGCCGCGTGTTCTGTGGTGAGGCGAGTCGTTCCGCCGTCGTCGTCGGTCAGGATGAGGTAATTCATGGCGCGTCTTTCAACCTCCGCAAGGCTTCGCGGACGGCGCCTTCGGCGGCCTGCCGGGAGCCGATCGGGCCGAGGGGGCGGGTGAGCAGGGAGCCGGCCAAGCTGTTGTTCACCTTCGAGCCGATCCGGGCATCGGCGATGAGATCCGCATCCCCACGGAGCAATTCGAGGGCAAGCTGGACTTCGGTTTCGGTCATGGGAGCTTCCCTTCGACCGCCAAGAGGATGCGGAGCTGGGTGAGTAGATCCTGAAGCAAGACTTCGACTCGGGTGAGGGCTTCGCCCTGGTCCTCAAGCGCAACTGCGACCCGCAGCAAGACGGCGTTCCGCAGTTCCGGGGTTTTCGCCCGCTTGGGGCGGGCGGGTTTCTTCGGCATGTCAGTGTCCTTTCCTGGCCCGCCGCGCGCGCCATCGCCACCAGCAGAGAATGAGCCGGGCGAGCAGGCGATGGAGGCGGGCGGGCATGGTGATAACGCCATTATAACCGTTATAGAAACGTTGTCAAGGCTGGTGATGCGGGTTATAGTGGTAGAGAGATGTCCACCGACAAGCCGTTTCTGAGCTTCGTCATTGAGCCGGACCTGCTGAAGCGCCTGGATGACTTCCGCTTCAAGCACCGCTTCCAGTCCCGCGCGGCGGCGATCAAGTGGCTGTTGGAGTGGGCCTTGAAGCAGAAGCCGGCGCCTCCCCCTGATGAAGTCGAGTGATAGGCCGCTTTCGCCTAGCCTTCGCTCCGAAATTTGTGCTGGGTTTGTGCTGGGACAGCGAGACACACCGAAATAGGCTGTACTCCATGGACAACGCCTCCCAATGTTGTCAACTAGTTAGCACGGGCTGACATCCGTTGAGACGGCGGCAGGCGGGTTCGAATCCCCCTGGGGACGCCAGCCCCTGCTCTCAGGTTGTATGTCCCAAGCAGCCCCTGGAAAAAGCCCGCCGGCAAGCTGAAGCATGCCCCACGTGGGCCGC
>Ga0194112_10012820_pt1 | contig 10189 bp, 5 predicted proteins | sample TA2MahC400mmetaG_FD_146191 | JGI IMG/M metagenome (GOLD analysis project Ga0194112, IMG submission 146191) | Freshwater microbial communities from Lake Tanganyika, Tanzania - TA2015016 Mahale Deep Cast 400m | ecosystem: Environmental > Aquatic > Freshwater > Lake | place: Tanzania: Lake...
CATGAAGCCGCAATCGCTCGCGCCTTGATCGTCGGAGAGGATGAACACGGTGTTGGGCTTGGCGGGAGCACCGGCGGCGTGCAGCACAGCCAGCGGCGCGAGCAGCAGGGCGGTGAGGAGGGTGAGGGCGGTGTGTTTCATGATCGCGATCTATTTCACCTCATTGTCCGGCTCCAGGACCAGGACTTTTCCTGCGCTGGGTTGACCTTCGATGATGTTACCGATGAGGCGGTTTCCTTTCACCTCGTAGTCCAACCAGATGCCGTGGGTTTTGGGTGAACGGATGACGTTGCTTTCGATCCGGTTGCCGGTGTTGGCCTGGTCCATGCGGCAGGGTTTGAAATTCCAGATCTTGATGCCGGCGGGGTAGCCGGTGATCTCGTTTTGCCGCACCAGGCAGTCGGAAGCGTCGTTCAACTCGATGCCGGTAAGATCACCCCGCTGGAGCACATTGCGTTCGACCCGGATGCGGCGGCAAAAATGATCCACGTCGATGGCCTCCGCGCCGGTGTTTTCAATCCGGCAGCCGCTGACCTCGCTGTCCACCGTGGCATAGAGAGCGATGCCGCGCTGGGTGGCGTTGCGGATCACGCAGTTTCTGACTTGGATGCGGCGGCAGAGGCTGGCGGGGCCGGTGTCGTAGGCGTAGCGCCCTTGCACGAGGATGCCGCAGTGCCGGGTATGGTCGTGGGGCGTGAGCGGCTGGAGGGAGCGCTGCAGGTCGATATCCAGACCGCTGATGCTGACGTTGTCCACGCCATCGGAGAGTTCCAGCACGTTCTCCACGCGGGTCACCGGAGTGCCTGCGGCGAGTCTCGTGGGAACCGGCCGGTCGATCTCCAGCAAGGCTCCGGTCGCCTTTCGGACGCGTGGTTCAAAGAACTTGCCCGGGTCGGCGAGAGGAATCTCCAGCTTGGCCCCGGCGTGGAAGCCGCCGGGGCTTGTCAGCTCGATCTCGCGGACGCCCGCGGCCGCTTCACGGCTCAGCGAGGAGCGTGGGGCGACATCCATTACGAGCTTTGCCCCCGGTTCACCGCGAATGGCGATGGATTTTTGGGATTGGGAAAGGAGCAAGGTCTGCCCGAGGTGATAAACTCCGGCTTCCAGGACGAGCGTGCCGCCCGAGCGTCTCAGGGAGTCGAGCGCGCGCTGGATGGCCGCGCCTGCGGGCTCGCCGGTGCCTTCGCCGCTCGCCGGGCTGACCCGAATGACAGGACCGGGCGCATCTTCGGGTGATTTGCTGCCTGCCGGGGTTGCGGGCGCAGGAGAGAAGTGCAGCGCAAACAGGTCGGCGCGGTCCAGCCTGATTCGAAGGCGCACGGGCTGGCCGGGCAGCGTGGGGTGGGCGCCGTTCTGCCACGACAGCCGCGCGTTCACCGAATCGCCGGTGAAAGTCGCCGCATTCGCACCGCTGAAGCCGGGCAGCGGGCGGCTTTCGGCATCGAGCACCTCCACACGCACACGACCGCCGGGCCGCGTCCGGGCATTGATCGCGAGATGCTCTCCGGCGAGCAAGACCTTCGTTAACAGTTCGCCTTCCTGCGCGATGGGCTTTAGCGCCACCCAGCCGTCCTTGCGGTAGCGCACGCCGCCTACGGGCCGACACGCCTGCGGCGCGAAGCGTGCGAAGCCTTCCCAGCCGCCCATTTCCTTCCAGAATGGGTAGCGAGGAAGGTCGTTCTCTTTGAACTGAGCTTTGAGCCATTCCGGGTCGGAGATGGCCTTGGCATTGTATCCGAGCAGCGACCGGAAGAAATGGTGCGGCACGTTCTGGCAGGAGGCGAACAGATGCAGCATCTCGCCGTCCTTCTCCACGGGAGCGCCGATCATGCCGTGCATGTAGCCGAAGTTCCAGCTTCCCCACGGGCCGTTGGCGGCAAAGATGTTGTCCTCCAACCGGCCGGGAAGGCGTTGCCAGTGGATGTTGTCGCGGCTGTAACGCAGCTCGACACAGACTTGCTGGAACTCGGCACGGTAGGCGAAGAAGTAACACAGGGAGAGCCGTTTTCCCTCCACATAGAACTGCTGGGCGCCGTAGCCCTGGTAACTGAACGGATCGTCTTCCTGTTGGGGGTCGAAAAAGGTGGGCGTCCAATGAAGGCCATCCTGAGAGCGCCAGACGGTCATGATGCGGTTGTAGTTCCCGCCCGGGAAGGTCTTGAAGGCGTCGAAGGGGATGCGGAAAGGATCGTGGCGCAGAATCATGCGCGCCTGCCCATAGAACATGGTCCGCCCGTCCGGGCTGTGGAAGTCGTTCAGGTAGTTGTCGTTCGTGTCCCGCCAGTCGCAGGGTGCGCCGTCGGGCTGGTCGTGTTTGTCCTGGAGCAGCGGCTCCCGGGCCAGGATCAGGTGCTCGGCGGGCGATTTCTGCCAGACGGGGAACACCGCGCGATAGGGCATCGCAATCTCGCCCCAGCGAACATTCTTGGTGACGCCCGTATGGCGCAGGCGAACCTGCTGGATGTTCACCGGGCCATCGGTAGCAGCATCGTAGAAGCGAAACCGGGGAGGGGAAGGATCGCTGGCAGGGGCCGCCGCGAGCAGTTGCACCGGGCGGACGGAGGGTTTGGTTGCCTGGTTCTTCGGTGTGCTCTTCGCGTTCGGATGCCTTCCCGCTGGCGGATCCCCGGTGACTTTCCAGGTGCGGGCATCACGACTCCGGGCCGTGTAGTGCCTGGTCGTCGCTCCAGTGCGGTCCTCCCTTTCTTCATCCGTGAACTTCACTATCCAGGTCCCGTCCGGTTCGAGTTGGATGCCCTGGCTTGCCTTCTGGATGGGCCGGTCGGGTTCCATGCGCCCCGTGGTCACGGCAAAAGTCTCCGCGGGATGGACGGCGCGCCGCAGGCCGTTTTGAGCATGGATGTATGCGTCATCCACAAACAAAGTAGTCAGACTGCGGACATCGATCGGCTCGGGGGCTGGCGGCGGAGCGGGAATCGTCTGCTTGCGCAGCCAGCGCACGAGAGGTTCGCCAAGTTGCTGTCCCTCGCGAGAGCATTGGATGCCCGTGCGGTAGTCGCCGTCCGCCCAGCCCGCGATATCGACCGTTAGCCGCCGCTCCTCGCCCGGCTTCAACGTCGTCCGCATCTCGCCACGCGGCGGCTCTCCTCCCTGACGCGGCTGAAACGCCACCCGAAGCTCAACCGGCGAACCTTGGAACGCACCTGTCGCACGAACCAGCAGTGTGGCACTTGGCAGATTGACATAAGCCGGCAGGATGTAGTCAGCGGCGATCAACGGAGCGGCTGAAGCCGATGTCTCCCCTATGTTCGCCTCCGCAGCCTCAGCATCGCTCACAAGCAGCGGCGCAAGCAGCAGGGCGGTGAGGAGTGTGAGGGTGGGTTTCATTGCTTCTCCGAGGTGAAATTCCAGGTTTTGGGTTTGGCGGTCTTGCCGGTGGATTGGATGGAGGCGATCTCGACTGGGGATTTGTCAGCGGGGAGATAAAGACGGAGGAGTCGCAGGTCGCCGGTCAAGGGGATGTCCACGGTGATGTCCTGCCATTCGCCACCAGCGGGGAGGGTGAACGCCACGGTCTGACCGGTCGCGGGGAATTCGGTTTGGTCTTGGGTGACCCATTGCACCTTGCCGGGTCCGCCGGTGGTGCTGCGGGCGCGGAGTTTCAGGGTGATGGGTCCGCTGGCTCTGATCTGCGCGGTGCCGAGGAAGGGCGTGCGGCCATCGGCTTCGACGCGCGCCACTCCGTTGGCGACCGTGAGCTTGCAGAATTTCGGGACGAGGCCAGCCGACGGATCGGCGGCGGGCTTGGCACCGGCCGGTTGCGGCTTGGCGGCCTTCGCTTTGTAGGCGGGATTCGGCTTGGGGTAGAGCGCGCCGGTGTCTTTGACGAAGGCGTCGATCAAGGCATCGAGCGCTTTCACTTTCTCCGGCATTTGCGCGGCGAGGTTTTTCGTTTCGCCGAGGTCGTCCTTGAGGTTGAAGAGTTCATGCACGCCCTCGTAATCGCCGGGACGCTCCGTGAACCGGCGGATCAGCTTCCAATCACCCTGGCGGACGCTGACGCCGGGGACGAGATGTGGAAACCAGATGAAGTAGGCGTCGCGCTGCAAGGTCCCGGTGCCCCGCAGCACGGGCGCGAAGGAGACGCCGTCGATCTTCTGCTGCGGAGGCGTGGGGAGGCCGGCCAAGTCCAGGATGGTGGGATAGAAGTCGTGGCATCCCACGATGGCGTCGCTGGTGGCGGCGGGGGCGATCTTGCCGGGCCAGCGCACCATCAGCGGCACGCGGGTGCCGCCTTCATACAACCTGCCTTTGCCGTCGCGCAGCGGCGCGTTGCTGGTGGGCGGTTTGTCTCCCGCCCATTTGCGCCAGTCCCGCAACATCGGGTCGTCGGCCTTACGCTTCTGGGTCTTGGCGTCCTCGCCGCTGTTGCTGTGGACGTTGCCGCCGTTGTCGGAGGTGAAGATGACAATGGTGTCCTCCGCCAGCCCGAGGGCGTCAAGCTTGCCCAGGATGCGCCCGAAGCACTCGTCCACGCTGCGGAGCATGGAGGCCATGATGGGGTTGCCCTGCACGCCGCGCGGATCGGTGGTCTTGGCGAACTCGTCGGTGTAGGCCTCCTTGTGTCCCCACGGACCATGCACGCCGTAACACCAGAGATTGAGGAAGAAGGGGTTCTTGGTTCCTTGTTCCTTGTTCCTGGCTTGGTGGTGCTCGATGAACTTCTCCGCCTCCGCCGCCTGACGGTCCACGATGTATTCGCCCTCCGGCCCGTCGGTGATGTTGCCGACCACATACTTGATGCTCTTGTCCTTGGGCCGTGCCGAGCCGGGGGGCAAGACCCCGTAGGGCGAGAAATACCCGCCGGGCGGTCCGGGATCGGGATGGCAATGGAAGGTGACATCGAACCCGTGGGCCTCGGGCCAATGCGGCTCGGTGAGGCCGAGGTGCCACTTGCCGATGTGTGCGGTCCTGTAGCCGGCGTCGCGCAGGGCCTCGGCCAGCGTGTATTGGGCCGGATCGAGGTAACTGCCGCTCTCGGGCATGAGGAAGGGCGCGTTCCCCGGAGCCTGTTCCGGCAAGGCAGCCTTCACGGGCGCAGTGTGGCCGGCGGCGGAGGTGACCCCATGACGGGAAGTGTATTGCCCACTGAGGATCGATGCCCGCGTAGGCGAACACAGAGGCATCGCATAGGCGTCGGTGAAGCGCATGGCCTGCTTGGCGAAGGCGTCGATGTGCGGCGTCTGGTAATACCGCGAGCCGTAAGCGCCGCAGTCCATCCAGCCCATGTCATCGACGAGGAACAGGACGACGTTAGGTTTCTTCGTGGGCGGTTCGGCGGCGCAAATCGGGGCCAGCGGGGCGAGCAGCAGAGCGGTGAGGAGAGTGTGTTTCATGTTCACTTGGTTTCCTTTTTCGGCGTGGGCCGTTCGTTTCCGATGGGGCGGCCGTCTTCGTCGGCTTCGATGATCTGTTTGGAGACGCTTGCCGCGCCTTTGAAGCCGAAGGCGTCGAAGGCGTTCTCGCTGCCCCACGCGACGCAGCCGACGTTGATGGCGAGCGGTTGCTCGCGGGCGATGCGGCGCATGGTGAGCCATTTGCGCTGCTGGAACGCGAGCAGTTCGTCGCGTGCGGCGGCGGTGATGGTTTTCGGATCGTGATTCTCGGCGAACAGATGCGTCTGGTGCTGGAGCCGCGCGAAGTCGAGCCCGATGCGCAGGAAGGCGATGCGGCGCTGGATGAGCGTGTCATTCCCGGCGGCGCTGGCTTGGTCGAGCAGCGCGGCGAGTTCGGCGGTGAAGGCAGGTGTGTAGCGGCGGCTGGCGAGATGCAGATCCTTCGTTTGCGCCGTCGCGGGCGTGTGCCTCGCCACTTCGGTGGTCATCGCCTCGATGCGTGTGAAGTATTCTTTGACCGGCGCGGCAGCGGCGCCGAAGCCCGCGCTGCAGTAGTCATCAATGATCGCATCGACATCGGCGCGCGGGTCCCAGAGCAGCTTGGCGAGCACGTAGTAGTTGAGTCCTTCGGTGGCCCAACTGTGCGTGCACGACGCGATGTCGGTCGCTACCAGGCCGCGCTCGGCGAACAGGCGCACGTCCTCGCCCATCTTGTGCGCGAAGTTGATCGGCACGCCTTCGCGATACGCCATGAGCAGGAGGTTGGGCCGCCAGAACAGACGCGGCGCCATTTGCGACCACGTGATCCAATCCTTCCGCGCGTCCTCGCGTTCCGCATCGGACTTGTAGCTGATGCCGACGAACCCGACCGTGAGGCTCGGATGCAGCCTCTCGCGCAGCGGCGGAGCCTTGTAAACGCTGTAGGCATAGACGCCGAGCGACACGTCTGGAACTTCGCGCGTGATGCGCCCGGCGAGCTGATTCCAAAACCACACGTGGCGGTCCGTCAGCGACACGTGCGGGAACTCGCGCTCGGGACTGACTGAGCGGTCCCACAGCGTGATCGCACGTCCGTCCGGCGCATCGAGCGCCTTGCACTTCTCGCACTGGCAAAACGTCGCGCTCGCACCGTCGTTGAGTGCCAGCGAAATGGCACGCTCGCCGGATTTCTTGAGTTTGGCGATCTTGTCGGCAGCCAGCGCGGCGATGAGCGCGGGGTTCGACTTGCACAGCCGCGCACGCTCCGGCCCGAGCTTCGTGAGATCGCGCGAGCCATTGGGCTGAAGCGCGAACCACTCGGGATGCTCGGCGTGATACTTCTCCCAGACGTATCCGAACGAATGCCCCGCCTCGATGCCGGCATCGCCGCCGAGCTTGTGAAATGCGAACCAGTCGCTCGTGCCGCCGTTGTTACCCTTCGAGCGATTCGCCGCCGCGTAACCCTTCGCCAGTTCCTCGCTCTTCAGCCCGAGATAGTCGAGTCCGGTCTGGATGCGGCTGTTGTGGAAATACGCGCGCATTTTCCGCTGCGCGATCATCGGCTCAACGCGCACGTCGAGAGTGCCCACGCGGATCGTCTTGCTATCCGGCGCCATCAGTCCCAGCTCGCCCGGCCACAGATAACGCACGCCCAGCACTCGCTCGGCAAATGTCAGTACCGCATGAGCCATCCCGTTCGGATCGACGGGATTCGCATCATTGCCCGCGAGCACGAGTTGATTGCCCACCGTGCGCATGATGAACCCACCGGCCTTCAGCCCGCTCGTCTCGATGCCGAGCTTCCGGGTCGTCTCGCTCTCGCCCACGAAAATCGCCGCCGCATCCGTCGGCACGTCGGACGCCAGTTTCAACTTCGCCGTCGAGACCCGCTCGACGTGCGCAATCAACGACTGCGCCGAAGCCTTCGCGCTCGACGATTTGCCGACAACGACGACCGCCCGCGGCTTGCCATCGATGACGAGAGCAATGTCAGCGGCGTGCAGCGCGGCCAGCGGCGCGAGCAGCAGGACGGTGAGGAGTGTGAGGGGCAATCTCATTTGGCCTTCGGTCCTTTCTTGGTGGCTTTGGCCTTGTTTGCTTCGGTGTCGTCGTAACCGGAGGCTTTGCGATCCTCGACGAACTTTAGGGTCTCCGCGAATATCGCCATGTCGCCGATGATGCGCGGGTCGTGCGTCTGACGCTGGTAGGTTTCCAAACGGGCGCGGAGTTTTTGCTTCACCTCGGCAAACTCGGGCTTCTCGGCGACGTTATTGAGTTGGTCGGGGTCGGCGACGCAGTCGTAGAGTTCCTCGCGGGGGCGCGGGGCCTTGATGAGTTGGATGAAGCGTTGGAGTTCGGGCCGGTCGGGATGCGCGGCGAGCAACGGCAGCACGTCGAGCTTCTGCGCGTTGGCGGCGTAGCGGTCGTCCGTCTGGCGTGCGCGTTCGTTCGTCCCACCCCGCGGCGTGCTGCTGTAGTTGACGATGTATTGGAAACGCTCGTGGCGAATCATGCGCGCGGCGACGTCGATCGGCGGGAGGTTGCCGTGCCATTCAAGGCCGTTGACGGTGAAATCGCGCGCCGGATCCACGCGGCCGGAGGACGTGGAGAGCAACGTCTTCAGCACACTCCGTCCGCTCATCTCAGTTGGCACCGGAAGTCCGGCTGCATCGAGGATGGTCGGCGCGAGGTCGAGAAAGCCCACGAAATCGCTGACCGTGCGACCGGCGGGCGCGCGCGCGGGCCACATCATCGCCAGCGGCACATGCACGCCCCAGTCATACACATTCGCCTTCGCACGCGGGATGGGTGAGCCGTTGTCCCCCGTGACAATGACCAGCGTGTTGGCGAGTTCGCCGCGCTCTTCGAGCAGCTTCAGCAGCGCGCCGAGCGTGCGGTCGGCGTGCTGCACTTCGTAGAGGTAGTCCCCGCGAGCGCGGCGGACGCCGGGCGTGTCCGGGATGAAGCCGGGAATCTTCACCGCATCGAGACCCACGCCGATCTTCAGATGGCCGTCAGGAGCGTGCGGATGATGTGGCTCGAAGAGGCCGGCCCAGAAGTAGAACGGCTTGTCCTGCGGTTTGGCATCGAGAAATTGGGTGAAGTTGGCCGTGTAGTCCACATTGCTGATGCCCGCGGGCGGCGACTTGATGCGGACGCTGTTCCAGGCCTTGCCCATGGGGTCGGCGCGTTTGCCGGTGGGCTCCTTCACGCCGGGCCCCCAGCCTTTGCCGGTGTAGCCGGCATGGTAGCCGGCCGCGGCCAGGTGTTCCGGCAGCGTGGCAAACTTCGCCGGCAACCAAGCCTGGATGAACGCGCCCTGCTCCAATTCCCAGAAGTTCCGTCCCGTGATCAGTGCCGCGCGCGCCGGTGCGCACGACGGTGCCGAGCAGTAACCGCGCGTGAACAGCACCCCGGCCTTCGCCACCCGGTCAAACTGCGGCGTCGGGATCGAACTGTTGCCATACGCGCTGCACTCCAGCCAGCTCTGGTCGTCATTGATGACGATGAGGATGTTGGGGCGCTTGGTTTCCGCTGCCTGCGAGACAGCCAGCGGCGCGAACAGCAGGGCGGTGAGGACTGTGACGGTGGGTTTCATGGTTTTTCCTTCTTCTGATGATTCATTTCTTCGCCTGCGCGGCCATCGCGTCTGTTTCGGAAAGTTTGAAGCGGGTGCTGACGACGGAGTTTTTCTCGGGGCCGGGGCGATACTTGATGTAGGTGGTGGCGACAAATGTGCCATCGGGAAGAAGCTCAACGCCGGGATAACCGCAATCGTAGCCTTTGTAACTGCGCAGCAACTTGATTCGGTATTGGCCCTCACGACCATTCACGATGTCCTCGTAACGTCCAACCCACGCGACGAAATGGCCGAACGTGCCGAATACCGTCGTCTTGTCGCGCATGCAGACCACCAGCCGTCCGTCCGGCGCGTAACGCGGCATGTGGCGGTCGCCGACAAGACCGGCAGGCAGTCGCTTGGCTGCGGACCACGTCGCGCCTTCGTCGCCGCTGGTCATGTAGAGCGACTCCGAATTGGTGCGTTTCATGCCCTTGTTCTCATCGCGCATGAGGCAAAGCAGTTCTTTGCCATTCGGCGAACGCACCAGCGCCGGCTCGCACGGCGCGAAACCGTCGATGTCACAGACGATTTGCAGCGGACTCCACGTGAAGCCGCCATCGGTGGAAAGGCTCTGCGCGACGGCTTGATATTTCCCCGTCGTCGCTGCGCCGTCAGGACGAATGTTGGTCATGCCGAGCAGTTTCTTGCCGCCTTCGATGGGGACAATCGTGGTGAATGGCATGACGGACTTCAATCCGGTTGTCTTCGTGTCGCTCCACGTCTTGCCGTCGTCCTCTGAAACGGCGGAGTGCATGGCGCCGTCCGGCCTGCCCGCCAATTCAAGCACAGCGAATACGAAGAGCCGCATCTTTCCCTGCGGGTCGGGCAGCCGGTAGATCGCCGGGCAGTTCCCCACCTTCGTCCAACTTTCGGGCACCGGTAGCAGGTCGCTCCAAGTCAGCCCGCCATCGTCGCTGCGTTTCAGCGGCCCGGACCGTCCGCCGTGGTTCATGCACCAGACGCAGAAGATCGTCTTGCCATCCGGCATCAACAACGTGGTCGCGTGCCCTTGATAAACCTCATCGGTGCCCTGCGCGATGATGACATGGCGGTTGGTTTCGCCAGAAATGTCAACGGTTGGGAGCTCGGGTTGCTCGGCGGCGTGCAGTGCGACCAGCGGCGCGAACGGCAGGGCGGCGAGGAGTGTGAGGATGGGGTTCATGGTTGAGTTGTTCAGCTTCCCATCTCGATGACTATGACTTGCCTGCCGGTCGCGCTAACGGGAATCGTG
>Ga0194112_10012823_pt1 | contig 10188 bp, 10 predicted proteins | sample TA2MahC400mmetaG_FD_146191 | JGI IMG/M metagenome (GOLD analysis project Ga0194112, IMG submission 146191) | Freshwater microbial communities from Lake Tanganyika, Tanzania - TA2015016 Mahale Deep Cast 400m | ecosystem: Environmental > Aquatic > Freshwater > Lake | place: Tanzania: Lake...
CGATGCGGCTGCCGTGAAGCTCTTGAAGCCCAGCATCGGCCTCACCCGGCGCTTGATGAAGCGATGGTCCTGCTCGACGAGATTGTTGAGATACTTGATCCGCACCATCTGGATCGGCACAGGGCAGCCGAAGCGCTTCAACATCTGGTTGATGTCCTTGATGCCTTGGATGTTGGCCGCGCTCCTGTCGATCACGATCTTGCGGGGAAGGCCATTCACTTCCATCGCGCGACCAGGGCGCAGGACAGCTTGTTGCCGATGAAGCCGTAGTCCTCGATCGGGCGGCTCACGCGCTCATCCTGCACCGCGGAAGGCCGGGTAGAGCGACATGCCGCCATCGGGCATGAGCGTGGTCCCTGTGATGTAGTCGGACAGATCGGAAGCCAGAAAGAGCACGGCGTTGGCAATGTCGCCCGGCTGACCGATCCGGCCGTAGGGGATCAGCTTGAGCAGATCTTCCATTGCCGCGGGCTCCTCCCAGGCGGCACGGTTGATGGGGGTTTGGATCGCACCCGGGGCAACGGCATTGACGCGGATGCGATGGACCGCCAGCTCCTGTGCCAAGGACCTCATGAGCAGCATCACGCCGCCCTTGGAGGCCGCATAGTTCGCCTCAAACGCCCACGGGATTATTTGGTGAACCGAGCTCATGCATATGATTTTTCCGGTGGCCAGCGAGATCTCCGGTTGCGGACCACGTCGCAGGAACTCCTTGACTGCGGCTCGTGCGCAAAGGAACTGGCCGTCCAAGTTGACCGCCATCACCTTGCGCCACTGTTCGAACGTCATGTCCTGGAAGGGCGCTCCGGATTGGATCCCGGCATTGCTGACCAGAATGTGCACGGTTCCGAAGCGAGAACATGCTGCAGCAAACATCGCCTCGACCTGGTCCTCCTGACTGACATCTGCTGCAAACGGAACTGCCTGGCCGCCAAAGCTCCCGATCTCGCGAACAAGCTCTTCAACCTTGTCCGCCTCATCGGGCAGATGGTTGACGACGACCTGACATCCCGCCGTGGCCAGTGCCACGGCACAGCCGCGTCCGATGCCCGATGCCGCACCAGTCACGATCGCAACCTGACCCGCCAGCCCAAACTCGTTATAATGCGTCATCCCCACCTCCGTTCTCGACAACATGGCCGGCTGCAGGAGCCTCCATCACAGCCGGCAAAAGAAAAGGACCGTGAATTGTTGCACAGGGTCATCCAGCGAACACTCCTCCCGCGCGCAGGTTCCGGACCTCCTCCTTCGGACGCGAAGCTTGCACCGGCGCGTTTCTGGTCCAAGCTCGCCATCATATCGACTCCGCCCTCCGCCAGCGCAGCAGCGTCCCAAGGAGACAGCGGCAATGGTTTCCTGGTGCGCCTTGAGCGTCTGGTCCCAAGAGCACTACGTGACGCGATACCCTTCGCTTTCGATCGCCTGCCGGACTGCATCGGCATCGAGCGACGATTGAACCGTGACGCGCCCGGACGAGCGGTCCACCACAACTTCGGCCGCCGGATCTATGGATCGCACGGCACGGGTAACAGTGCGCTCACAATGGCCGCAGGTCATTCCTTCAACTTGCAGGTTCAACATTCCTTACCTCCTCGGTTTGGGGAACCGTAACCATAAGAAGTCCGCCTCCATGGCGCGGTCAAGACTCACCTATTGAAGCATCCCTCCGCCTCGTAGTCAGCCGCCACTCCCTGTACTGAAAGAGCGGGGCAGCCATGCCGAATGGTGCTGCCGGCCACCATCAGGACCTTCAGGACGATCGTAGGTGCTGTTACTTCAAGATAAGTGGGGCAGATAAGTCAGCCCTCTGCGCAAGGATCAGGTGGCGATAGCTGCCACTTCGTACCCCCCTGCAAACCAACGGGACGTTATCCACAGTTTCTGGGGGCAAAACTGGGGAAGGATAAAAAATCAGCCGCTGGATCAAGGCAATAGCATGCTCGTCAAGACACGCCTGCGTCTTTCGGGGCTGTCCGACCTCGCATTCGAAGTACAAGGCGCGTGTTGGGGGAGCCTGCTCATTGCACGACCGCCTGAGCCTCGCAAGGATCTCCTCCAGCGGCACCGGCTCAGTAGCGACCGGGGAGGCCACGCGTCGTCCTCTGCGAGGGCGGTAAGGAACCGCCACGGGTCCCCCGGTAGACAGAGGCATAGAGTTCGCCCGCCGCGCCTGGCAACTGGCTAAGCTCTTCAAGACCCCGGCAGGACACGCCTTGCTGCAGGATGACAGAAGACCGCGTGAAGGATCACGTCCTTGGAACGTCTCGTAGCCTTTGAAGCGCGATCCCGCTGGAGCCTCGGCTGTCAGCACTTCCTCGCGGCTGACACGGTCTGTGTCTCGCTTGGGTCCTCTCGGCCGACGTGTTCCGCCTGGATTGCCGAGTTCGGAGCTCGTAGCCTTTTCCATGCCGGATGGTTTGAACGGCGGCCGGGGCGGCAGGTTCTTCAACCGCGCAATCCCATCGCGCAGCTCCTGGTTCTCGGCCTGCGGAGCAGCCCGGGCCGCCTCGACCGTCGCGAACTGATCTGTGAGATGGGTCACATGGTCTTCGAGGCAATGAAGCCGCCGCGACAGATCAACGACGAGCCGACGCAAACCATCGGTGTTCAGCGTCTCAAAGGCATCATCTGAGGACAGGCTCATACGATCTTCAATCAGACCAAGATCAAGAGCGCAACGTCCGCGCCCAGAAATCTGCCCCGGTTACCCCCTCTTGGATGTGTCGCAAACTTTGGCAGATGAGCGGCAAGAGGATATGATCTGCTTGAGGGCTGACGCGTTTGGAGGATGAGCTATGGCCGTATCATTCAAAGGCGCCCACTTCCCCAAAGACGTCATCCTGCACGCTGTCTTCTTCTATCTGCGTTACGGCGTGTCGTATCGTGACCGCGAAGAGATCATGGCTGAGCAAGGTGTCAGGGTCGATCATGCGACCCTGAACAGATGGGTAGTGCGCTATGCCGGTCAGGTGGCCGAGGATGCGCGTCGGCGCAAGCAGCCGACTGACCGATCCTGGCGGATGGACGAGACGTACATAAAGGTGAAAGGAGAATGGGTCTATCTCTACCGCGCCGTGGACAAGTTCGGGAAGACCCTGGACTTTCTGCTGTCGAAGCGGCGCAACAAGCCAGCCGCGATCAAGTTCCTGGCCCGCACGATGGAAGCCAATGGCCTGCCGCGCAAGATCGTCATCGACAAGAGCGCGGCCAACACCGAAGGCATCAAGGACATCAACCGGATGCTGAAACGCTTTGGCTGCCCGGTGCTAATCGAGATGGTGCGAATCAAGTATCTCAACAATCTGGTCGAGCAGGACCACCGCTTCATCAAGCGCCGGGTGAGACCGGTGCTGGGCTTCAAGAGCTTCACATCAGCGGCGTCGACCATCGCCGGGATCGATGTGGTGAACATGATCCGCAAAGGCCAGTTCCGACCTGAGCTCCGTCCCTTTCAGCAGTTCTGTCAGCTCGCCGCATGAAGCCGAGGAAGTCGCTGGCCCTCCTGTGCCACGCGTAAGGTTTGCGACAGAACCAAGCGCCTTCAGCGGGTGAGAGACCCCGTCGTCCCGATCCAGCACGAGTGCCCCGTTTTCGGGAAGGACGCCTCTCTTGCGCCCCCGCAAGGCAGTTGCATGCGTCTGCAAACGGTGCAGTTCTCAGGAAGCAGATCCATCCACTTATCCCGGCTGTTCAGTTTTCCGGAGACACCTCTAGTCACCCGCTGCCTCACATCCTGAGCGATGGAGAGATCGCATTGGCTGTGTCCAGAAGGGGCGGAACTATCTTCTTCAGCAGGCTGTCGTTGCTCCAGGAATAGGCTGATACGGAGCACTGCACCGCCGCAACGGCTCGGCCGTCGGGACCGCAGATCGGTGCGGCAACGGCGAGCTCGTTCAAGATCATTTCATCGCGCGAGATTGCAAATCCTCGGGCAGCAGCCTCTTCGATGCTGTTGCGGATACTTGCGCGGTCCAACGTGGTGCGTGGAGTGAATTCCCTGAGTGGCCAGTCCTTTATGGCCACCTCACGCTCCTCTCTGGGCCATGTGGACAGGATCGCACGACCGACCGACGTGGACAGAGCCGGGAGGCGCCGTCCGATGATGGAGGCAGCGAAATGGGTTCGTTGGCAGGGCAGTCGCAGGACGTAGATCGTGTGATCACCGGACATTTCTGCGAAGTTTACCGTCTCCCCCAGGTGCCGCGACAGCTCGATCAGCTTCGGCATCGCATTTCCGACCAGCGGGTCTGACCAGTAATACGCATAAGCTAGTTCAAGCCATGCATGGGAGGGACGAAGACGCCGTGTGACCGGATCCTTGGCCAGCCACCCCTCTTGGTGCAGGGTATTTGCCAGCCTTTGAACCGTGCTCTTGTCCATGCCCGTACGTTCGGCCAAGGCCCCCAGACTGAGTTCGGGATGCGTCTCATCGAAGGCGCGCAGCACGCGGAGCCCTTTGGCCAAGGCACCTACAAACAGCGAGTCACGTTTCTCGGCATCAGGCAAAACATTTCCTCCGGTTGTGACAGCGCGCTTGACGGATCCGTGATTCGGCTGCTTATCTAAATGCAATAAACAGTATTGCATCGCGATACGGCAGATAAAGAGAACAACAGGGGTTCAGAATGAAACGTCGCGTCCTGACCGGCAGCGTAGCTGCGCTCGCCCTTTTTTCAGCTGGCATGGCACATGCCGACAAAGGCAACGACACGTTGCGCGTTGCCTTCACCAAGGAGCTTGAAAGCGTCGACAGCTACTTCAACTCGGCGCGCGAGGGCGTGGTCCTGCAGCGCGCGATCTGGGACGGGCTGATCTATGCGGATCCTCATACAGGAGAATATTCGGGCAATCTTGCGACCGAGTGGACCTGGATCGACGACACGACGCTGGAACTGAAGCTGCGTGAGGGAGTGACCTTCCATGATGGCAGCCCCTTCACTGCCGATGACGTAGTCTACACCGTAGACTTTGTCGCGAACGAGGCGAACGGTGCCGTGACGCAGCGCAATGTCAACTGGATGGACCACGCCGAAAAGGTGGATGACCATACCGTCCGCATCATTACAAAAGAACCTTTTCCTGCCGCGCTTGAATACCTGTCCGGGCCGGTCTCCATCTATCCGTCCGATTATTACGCCGAGGCTGGCCCGACCGGCATGGGCCTGAAGCCCATCGGCACAGGCCCCTACAAGGTCGTCAGCGTCGAACCGGGCAAGCGCTTCGTGCTGGAGCGGAACGAGAACTACTTTGACGGCCCCAAGGGGCAAGCCCAGATCGGCAACGTGGATATCCGCACAATCCCTGACGTGAACACGCAGATTGCCGAACTGTTCAGCGGACAGCTGGACCTGATCTGGCAGGTGCCCTCGGATCAGGCCGAACGGCTGGAGCAGATGGGGCAGTTCACGGTCGCCAATGAAAGCACGATGCGCGTCGGCTATCTGGCTATGGATGCCGCAGGCCGCTCAGACCCGGACAACCCGTTCACCAAGCTGGAAGTCCGCCAGGCGGTCAATCACGCGATCAACCGCGAAGAATTGGTGGGCGAACTGCTGAAGGGGAAATCGATCCCGATCCATACGGCCTGCTTCCCCAGCCAGTTCGGCTGTGCACAGGACGTCAAGGAATACGAGTACGATCCGGAAAAGGCGAGGGAACTGCTGGCTCAGGCAGGCTATCCCGATGGCTTCGCAACCGAGTTCTATGCTTATCGCGACCGTGAACTGGCCGAAGCGATCACGAGCTACCTGAATGCTGTCGGGATCCGCACGGACTTCAAGATGCTGCAGTATTCTGCGCTGCGTGACTTGAACATGAAGGGGGAAACGCCCCTGTCCTTCCAGACCTGGGGGTCCTTCTCGGTCAATGATGCCTCGGCCATGGTCAGCCAGTACTTCAAGCACGGCGAACTGGACGACGCCCGCGACGACGAGGTTCTGGCCGAACTTGACATCGCCGACAGCTCGACCGACCCGGAAGTCCGCAAGGCACATTATCGCACAGCCCTGCAGCGCATTGCCGATCAGGCCTATTGGGCGCCGATGTTCTCCTACAACACGAACTACGTGTCGACGGCCGAGGTCTCCTACACGCCGACCGCCGACGAGGTCCTGCGCTTCCACACCATGACCTGGAACTGACGGCTGCCATCCGTCCCAGCCTGCCGCGGGATGGCCTTGGGGCCATCCCCCCAGCCCGCAAGGATCTGACAATTCATGCTTCGCTTTATCCTCAGACGATTGGGGCTGGCCCTGCTTGTCGCCTTGACCGTGTCCTTCATCAGCTTCAGCCTGCTGTTCCTGTCAGGCGATCCGGCCATCGCCATCGCCGGCGAAAGCGCCAATGCCGAGGACGTGGCAGCCATTCGCGCCCTTTACGGCTTTGACCGGCCGATGATGGTGCAGTACGGCGACTGGCTGTGGCACGCGCTGCAGTTTGACTTCGGCGTAAGCTATTACTTCCGGCTGCCGGTGGCAGACCTGATCTCCGAACGCCTGTCGGTCACCATGACCCTGGGTGTCTGCGGCATTGTCTTTGCACTGCTGACAGCCGTGCCCTTGGGCGTCATCGCGGCGATCCGGCCGAACTCGCTGATCGACCGGATCGCGCTGTTCCTGTCGGTCGCCGGGCAGGCCATGCCCAGCTTCTGGTTCGGGCTGATCCTGATCGTCATCTTTGCCATCCAGTTACGGATCCTCCCTGCCTCGGGCGCCGACACCTGGCAGCACTTCATCATGCCGACGATCGTGCTGGGCTATTACGCCATGCCGGCCATCATGCGCCTGACCCGTGCCGGCATGCTCGAGGTGCTGTCAGCCGACTATATCCGCACAGCACGCGCCAAGGGTGCCTCCGAAGGGCGCGTGCTGTTCAAGCACGCCTTGCGCAACGCGATCATCCCGGTGGTGTCGCTGGCGGCGGTGCAGATGGGCTTCATGCTGGGCGGCTCGATTGTGGTCGAGTCCGTCTTTGCCCTCCACGGCGCAGGCTATTTGGCGTGGGAATCCATCGGGCGAAATGACCTGCCCACGGTGCAGGCGCTGATCCTGGTCTTTGCGCTCTTCTATATCGTCTTCACCTTTCTGGCCGACGTCCTGAATGCTTGGCTGGACCCTCGGATGCGGAGCGCCTGAGATGACAGCCTTTCCCGACGCCCTCGAGATCACCGGCCCCACCCCCGGCCAGCAGTTGCGCCGGCGCATGTTCGGTCATCAGGGGTTCATGATCGGAGCGGTGTTCCTGGTCCTGCTGGTGATCATCGCCCTTCTTGCCCCGGTTCTGGCTCCTCATGATCCCTACGCGCAAAGCCTCAGCAACCGCATGGTGCGCCCGGTCTTCATGGGCGGCACATGGGAGCATCCTCTCGGCACGGATCACCTGGGCCGGGACTACCTGTCGCGGCTGATCTATGGCGCGCGGGTCTCGCTGCTGATCGGGGCTGTGGCCGCCCTGATCTCGGGCACCATCGGCACAGCTCTTGGAGTTGCGGCGGGCTACTTTGGCGGGCGCGTCGATGCAGTTGTTACCTTCCTGATCAATGTGCGCCTGGCAATGCCGGTGGTTCTGGTCGCCCTTGCCGTTGTCGCCATTCTGGGCGGCTCGCTCAGCGTGGTGATCGGGGTTCTGGGCCTGCTGCTGTGGGATCGCTTTGCCGTGGTCATGCGCGCCTCGACTCTGCAGATCCGCGGCCGTGAGTTCGTGGCGGCCGCGCGCGCGGTCGGCTGCTCGACGCCGCGCATCCTGCTGTCCGAGATTATGCCGAACATCGTCAATAACCTGATCGTCGTCGTCACGCTGGAGATGGCGCACGCGATCCTGCTGGAGGCTGCGCTGTCCTTCCTGGGCGTCGGCGTGCAGCCTCCTACCCCCAGCTGGGGGCTGATGGTGTCCGAGGGCAAGAACATGATGCTGTTCGAGCCTTGGCTGGTCCTGATCCCGGGTGCCGTGCTGTTCGTGCTGGTGTTGGCAATCAACTTGATGGGCGACGGGCTGCGCGATGTCACGGCGCCCGAGAACCGCAATTGACGAGGTCCCCGATGAACGATGCCCCCCTCCTGTCAGTCCGCGGCCTGACGCTGGATATCCCGACCTCCGGCGGTACGCTGCACGCCGTGCGCGGCATCGACTTTGACCTGAACCGCGGAGAGACGCTGTGCATCGTGGGCGAGTCCGGTTCGGGCAAGTCTCTTACCTCGCTTGCTCTGATGGGGTTGCTGGCTCCCAAGATCCGCCGCAAGGCTGTTCGGATGACCTTTGACGGCACTGATCTGCAGAAAGCCTCAAGGCGGCAGTTGCGCCAGTTGCGGGGCGACCGGATGTCGATGATCTTCCAAGAGCCGATGACCTCGCTGAACCCGGCCTATACGATCGGCGACCAGCTGGCCGAGACGCTCTTGCTGCACAAGAGGGTCAGCCGCACGCAGGCCCGCGCCCGCGCTGTCGAGTTGCTGGAAAAGGTGGGGATTACCGCCGCGGAAAGTCGGCTGTCGCAGTATCCGCACCAGCTGTCGGGTGGTCTGCGTCAGCGCGTCATGATTGCCATGGCCCTGATGTGCGAGCCGGAACTGATCATCGCTGACGAGCCCACTACGGCGCTGGACGTGACTATACAGGCACAGATCCTGCGGCTGCTGGTGGATCTGCAACGCGAGATGAACATGGCGCTGATCCTGATCACTCATGACCTGGGCGTGGTCGCCCGTGTCGCCGACAAGGTTGCCGTCATGTATGCGGGCGAACTGATCGAGACAGGCCCTGCCAGCGCCATCTTCCGCAACCCTGCACATCCTTATACGCGCGGGTTGATCAATTGCATTCCCGTTCCCGGACGCAACGAGCGTGGCGCGCGGCTTGGCACCATTCCAGGCATTGTCCCGTCGCTGGTGGGTGAGGTCACAGGATGTCCGTTCCGCGGACGGTGTGACCAGCGCGTGGCAATCTGCGACACTGCAGCTCCGCTGCGCCGGCTGCCGGACGGACACGAATTCCGCTGCGTCCATCCCGACGGACATCGCCACGAAGAGGTGACGGCATGACGAACAACCCTGTTCTGGAGTTGAAGAACGTCTCCAAGACCTACACCATCAAGCAAGGGTTATTTGGCAAACCGAAGCCTTTGCGGGCATTGAACGACGTCTCTCTCAGCCTCGCGCGGGGCGAGGTGCTGGGATTGGTCGGTGAGTCGGGTTGCGGCAAGTCTACCCTTGCCAAGATCCTGCTTGGGCTGGAGGCGCCAAGCGAGGGGCAAGTTCTGGTCGACGGCCAAACGCTGGCGGGACAGGACCGGATCGCGCTGTCGCGCCGCATCCAGCCGATCTTCCAAGACCCCTACTCTTCGCTGAACCCGCGCAAGAGCATCGAGGACATTATCACCCTGCCCCTCCGCGTCCACGGCATCGGCGACAGCGCCAGCCGTGACCGGGAGCTGCACAAGATGCTGGACATCGTCGGCCTTCCCGCGCGCGTTGCCCGCAGCTATCCCAGCCAGATGTCCGGCGGCCAGCGGCAGCGTGTCGCCATTGCGCGGGCCCTCATCATGAAGCCTGAGATCGTCATCTGCGACGAGCCGACGTCGGCGCTGGATGTCTCTGTGCAGTCGCAGATCCTGAACCTGCTAGCCGACCTGCGGGCCGAGTTCGGGCTGACCTACCTGTTCATCAGCCACAACCTCGCCGTGGTCGAGCATCTCGCGACGCGTGTGGCCGTGATGTATCTCGGCCGCATCGTGGAGGAAGCTGACGTCGCTACCCTGTTCGAAACGGCGCGCCACCCCTACTCGCAGGCGTTGCTTGCCTCCGTTCTGACGCCTGACCCCGACATGGGAGTGCCGGACACGCAGCTTGGCGCAGCATATCCCAACCCGATCGCCCCGCCTTCTGGGTGCGCGTTCCATCCACGCTGCGCCAAGGTGATGCCGCACTGTTCCCGGACGGCACCTTGGCCGGTGCCAACATCTGACGGGCATGTCGAGTGTCACCTCTATGACCAGCAGCCCCTTCAGGCCGCCAGCTGAGAGACCAGCCATGAGATCATCACTGTCGCGCACGCAGGTCGTGCGCAAGTCCGTACAAGGAACCTCACGGGGCGTGATCGCGGCCCAAAACTCCCGCGCAGCTCAGGTCGGCGCAGAGGTGCTGGCAGCCGGCGGGAATGCGGTCGATGCGGCCGTTGCCGTGTCCTTCGCCATCG
>Ga0194112_10012825_pt1 | contig 10188 bp, 8 predicted proteins | sample TA2MahC400mmetaG_FD_146191 | JGI IMG/M metagenome (GOLD analysis project Ga0194112, IMG submission 146191) | Freshwater microbial communities from Lake Tanganyika, Tanzania - TA2015016 Mahale Deep Cast 400m | ecosystem: Environmental > Aquatic > Freshwater > Lake | place: Tanzania: Lake...
CCGGAGGCGGCTACATCGGGATCGGCAAGCTGATCGAGTCGTTCGCCCGCTTCGCGTACTACACGGGCGATGAGAGGCTCGCCGAACGGAAGCGCGAACTCGCCGGCGCCCTCATCGCGACGCAGGAGGCCGACGGCTACATCGGGATGATGAAGCCCGACGCGCGGATGTGGGGTCTGTGGGACATCTCCGAGGCCGCATACATCATCCTGGGCCTCTCGGTCGATCACCGGCTCTTCAAGGACGAGGCATCGCTCCGCGCCGCGCGCCGCCTCGCCGACTGGATCATCGACCGCTGGACGAAGCAACCCGACGGCGTGCCGGGCGGCGGGACAATCACGACGCACATGGCGGTCGTGGGTCTCGAGAACGCCCTCCTCGCCCTCCACGCGGAGACCGGCGAGAAGAAATATCTCGATGCGTGCATCGCGCTCCGAAGGCTCCCCGAATGGGGCCCGCCGATCGTCCTGGGACGCTGGGGGAAGATCGAGGGGCACGCATACGCGTACTTGGCCGCGTGCATCGCCCAGCTCCGGCTCTATTGCATCGCGCCTCAGCCCGGGCTCCTCTCCGCCTCGCGCCGCGCCAGCGACTTCCTCAGGACAGGCGATGGCCTCGTCATCACAGGCACCTGCGGCGACCACGAGTGCTGGCACGACACGCAGGAGGGGACGATCAACCTCGGCGAGACCTGCGCGACGGCGTACCTCATCCGGTTCTGGCAAGAGTGGTTCCTCAGGATGCCGATCGTATCACTCGCCGACCCGATGGAGCGCGCGATCTACAACGCCCTCTTCGCGGCGCAATCTCCTGACGGCCGGCGCCTCCGCTACTATACCCCATTCGACGGTCCCCGCAGCTATTTCGAAGGGGACAGCTACTGCTGCCCGAACAACTACCGGCGGATCATCGCCGAAATCTCGGGCATGATCTACTACAGGAACGACGGCGGCGTGCTGGTCAACCTCTACACGCCCTCCGAGTTGAAGATCGAAGCGGAAGGCGGGGCCTCCGTGACGATCCGCCAGGAGACGGACTACCCGAGCTCCGGCAGGGTCACCATCCACGTGGAGCCGGACTCCGCAGCGACGCTCCAGATCGTCGCGCGGGTGCCGGGCTGGTGCACGGGCGCGAAGGCGACCGTCAAGGACTGGGTGTTCGAGGAGAAGCCCGGGGGATGGCTCGCGTATAGGCAGGAATGGAAGCCCGGCGACCGGATCGACATCGAGTTCCCGATGCCGATCCGCCTTGTGAAGGGGCGCAAGGCCCAGGCGGGCCGCGTCGCCGTGATGCGGGGCCCCCTGGTCTACTGCCTGAGCCGCGCGCGCAATCCGGACCTTGCGGGCATCGATCTCCGGAACATCGTCATCGATCCGGCGACGCTCCAGGGGCCCGAGCCGGATGATTCGGTCCGACCGGGCGGCACGGCCTGCCGCGTGCGCGCATGGAAGCCCGGCGCCTGGTATCCGCTGGCCGCGCACGATCTGTCGCTCATCCTCACGGAATATCCTGACCCGACGGGCGAGGCGATCTACTTCAAGGTCCCGGATCCGAACGCGAAGGGATTCGTGGATGAGTAGTCAGGTAGCCGCCGGGATCGATGGGCCCTCGCCCCTTGCCTGGCGGTGACGAACGTGATATGAGACGCTCACTTCGGGAGCGGCAATTCCCGCCCCCCCTGGATGTGCGCGGCATGGATCAGACGAGCCGGGGCCTGATGGACCCGGAGGCACAGTGAGAAGGGCGAATTCAACCAGCGGCGGCTCGGAGAAGGACCCGCCTGCGCGGAGCGAGGACCCCGATCGGAACGGACCACGCATCCAGACGATCGAGATCCGTGGCTACCGGCCGTTCCGTCGGCTTCACGTGCAACCGGGTTGTCTGACGGTCATCATCGGCGCGAACGCCAGCGGCAAGTCGAGCCTGTTCGACTTCCTTCGGTTCATGAGCTTCGCTGCATCCAATCCCCTGCCGCCCGAAATCGATCCTCGTTCCGCGGGGAAGCTGCTCTTTCATTCCGGCGGCGGCCCCGAACGAATCGATCTGGCCCTTGTAGTCGATCTCGGCCAGCGAAAGCCCCTCCGGTATGAGGTCGAGATCCAGGGACCCGTCGGCACGCCCAGGATCGTGCGCGAGCGCCTGGCGACCACAGAGCCCCTGAGCCGGCGAGAGCGGGATCCCTTCATCTTCCTCGATTTTCACGGCGGCAAGGGGGTGGTCCGAGATCAGGTCGAGCGAAGACTGAAGCGACCCGAGTGGACCGTGCAGCCGAATGAGCTCGCTCTGCGGCGTGCGCTGGATCCGACGCTCGCGACGCTGTCGAAGTTTCAGGGCTTTCTTTCGAGCTGGCGTTTCTACTCGGGCTTCGACGTGTCGGGTAACGCCGCCGTGCGTCAGCCTGTGCCGACGGAGCCGACTCCGACGCTCGCGGAGGATGGCTCCAACCTTAGTGCCGCCTTTCAGAGTTCTTTGTAGGTCTGGGCGGCGCCTTCGGCCGCTGGCTGCGTTGCGCTCGCTCGACGACCACCTCCACAAGGTCGCCTGCGCTCGCGCGCCTTGCCAGCGGCCAAATTCGCTCGCCCAGTCGGCTTGCGCCAGGCCGTTCGCTTCGGCGGTCGCGACATGGTAGGCGCCGTAGTGCATTCCCCCTCGAATCGCGAACCCTACAAATCCTTCTGAAAGGAGGCACTGAGTGCGGTTCTCTTCTCGCTGATGAGCGAGCACGTCGGTGCCTGGCAGGATCTCGAGACGCAGCTCCGTTCGGCCATCCCAGGTTTTCTCTCTCTCGGCGTGCAGCCGCGCGGAGGCCCGGGCAGGGTGATCGGCGTCTGGCGGGAGCAGGATGTCAAGGAAGATCTGACCCTGGCAGATCTCTCCGATGGCACGCTGCGTCTCCTCTGCTGGGCGACTCTCTGCCTGGCGCCGTCCATTCCGCCCCTCGTCTGCATCGATGAGCCGGAGCTCGGCCTCCATCCGCGGGTGCTTCCCCTGCTCGCCGGACTCTTGCGCCTGGCATCCGCGCGCAGTCAGATCCTCGTCGCCACACACTCCCCCTACTTCCTCTCTCAGTTCAGCCTCGACGAGATCGCCGTCATGCGCAAGGACGACGGCGGAGCCGTGTTCCTCAGGCCGGGCACCAGCGAAGCCTTGCGGCGCGAGGTCGAGGAACTCGGCGGAGAGGCCCTGGCCCAGCTTCACATCTCCGATGAGCTCGAGGTTCGGCCGTGAGGGTCCTCGTGTACGTCGAAGGACCCAGCGATCGCTATGGACTGGAAGCCCTGCTGAAACCAGTCCTGTCCGAAGGTCGAGGTCGCGTGCATCGCTGACCTCGAACGACTGCTGCGCAGCCGATTCGCGGCACGGGCCCATCGAGTCGGCGTTCCCGAGATCTCGCACGCCCATTTCCGCGTCCACTGCCTGAAGCACGACCTCGAGGTGTTGCTGCTCTCTTCACCCGACCAGCTCCGCCAGCGTCTGGGCACGACAGATGCGCTCCGCGGGCGATGGCGGAACCCGGTGGAGGACCAGGACGATCGGCAACCGCCGAGGCGGATCGTCGAGGCACTTTTCGATCAGTACAGGAAGAAGGCCCGCTACGTCGACACCGTTGATGCGCCGTGGATTCTCGAACGGGCGTCACTCGATGCGGTGATGGCGGCCTGTCCTCAGCGGTTCGCACCGTTCGTGTCGGAGCTTCGCCGACTCGCCGCCGGCGAGGCTCTGCCTTGACGCGACGGTTCGGATGTGCCGATTGACGCAGAGGATCCGAATCCATCCCGCGATCTACTTCAAGGTGCCCGATCCGAACGCGAAGGGATTCGTGGACGAGTAGCGGTCCGATCGATCGATCGAGGATCCACAGGTAGGCCTCCTCGGCCTCGGCCGCCGCAAGATCCGTGATCTCGACCCGGTACGTCATGTCCGGGGAATATGGTGCTTCTTTCGGATCCGGTCAAGGGCCTTGTGGGCGGGCGTCGACTTCCCTTCGTTCGCCTGCTGGAGTCCGCGGCGGATCCCCTCAATGGCCTGGGCTCGCTCCACGATCTCCATGAGCTTCTGGTAGCTCTCGGCGGCCTGGACGACCACGGCGGCCGCACCGTTCACCGTGAGCACCTCAGGCCGACCGGTCTCCCTCAGCCTCTCGATATGCTCCTTGGCGTTGCGCTGAAACTCCGAAAGGGAGCAAATGTCTTCCAGGCGAAACACGGTCACCTCCTGTTGCATGAAATTACCATCGAATTAGAGGATATTCGATCGAGCCCGTCTCGTCAAGCCAGGTGGCGGGTGTAGCCGCGCGCGACGAGGGCCTCGTAGGCCGCCAGGGCTTCCGGCGGGACCGGCTGCTCGATCTGGAAACCCAGGGCGGGATAGATGAGGATCCGCTGGAAGTCGCCCACGAGGAGATGGATGACCTGATCCATCGAGATCCCATCGGTCGGGTAGGCGCGGAACGGGATCGGCGGCGACGCAACGATCGCCTCCTTCTCGGGCCAGAACCGCCGGAAGGTCGCGTAGGCCCGCCGTTCCATGTAGGGCTTCTGGACCAGGATGAAGGAACGCGGCGCGGATCCCCGCTCATCGAGGGTCCGACGGGTGAAGATGACGTTCTCGCCCGTATTGGTCGATCGGTCCTCGACGATGATCCATTCCTCCGGGATCCCCATGTCGATCGCCACCCGCGCGAACATCCGCGCCTCGGGCTCGGACCAGAGATGTCGCGTCAGCTTCCCGTAGCCGCCGGAGAGGACGAGGAGCGGGGCCCAGCCGTCGAGGATGAGCCGCGCCGCGTGCTCGGCCACGCGGAGGTCGTGGCTCCCGAGGGCGAAGACGCAGTCGCACTTCCGGAGCGAGTGGCGCATGTGGTGGTAGTCCCACAGCGTCTCCGCGAGCCGCAACACCTCCTCCGGGATCTCCGCCTGGGCGCTCATATCGAATATAATGGCGCAAGCCCGCGCCGGAGTTCAAGGCCGCCGGAGGAGACTGTGCCGATCGCCATCGCACTCGCCGCCTGCCTCGCCGCAGCGGAGCCCTGGGATACCTTCAGCGACACCTGGGTCGCGACAGACGCCCTGGGACGGACGCTCCCGGGATTCGCCGAGTGCGGGCCCCCGCGCTCGGGGAAGGCGGTCGGCATCTTCTACTTCCTCTGGCTCGGGCAGCACGGGACCGGCGGGCCCTACGATATCGCGAAGATCCTCGCGGGGAATCCGGCCGAGCCCGCGTGGGGGCCGCCGGGCGCATTCCACCACTGGGGGGAGTCGGAGATGGGGTACTACCTCTCCGACGACGAGTACGTGATCCGGCGGCACGCGGACCTCCTCGTCGCCGCGATGGTCGATGCCGTCTTCTTCGATGTGACGAACGGCCCGACGTACCGGCCGGTCTACGAGCGCCTGTGCGCGGTCTACCGGAAGATCCGCGAGGAAGGGAGCCGGACCCCGCAGATCGCGTTCCTCCTCCACAGCGGAGCGCCCGCCGTCGCCCAGCGCCTCTACGACGAGTTCTACGCGAAGGAGATGTACCCCGAGCTCTGGTTCCGCTGGCAGGGCAAACCCCTCATCCTCGCATCGCCCGAGGGCATGAGCCCCGCCGTCCGGGCGTTCTTCACCTTCCGCGAGTCCTGGGCCTGGAGCGGGCCGGGTTGGTTCGGCGACGGCCGCGACAAGTGGCCGTGGCTCGACCACTACCCTCAGAAGCCCGGCTGGCACGAGCCGGGGAAGCCGGAGCAGGTCGCGGTCTGCGTCGCCCAGCATCCGACGACGAATATCGGCCGGAGCTTCTGCGATGGCCGCGAGCCGCCGCCCGATGTCCTCCGGACCGACGAGGGTCTCTGCTTCGCCGAGCAATGGCGCCGCGCCCTCGAGGTCGATCCGGCCTTCGTCTTCATCACGGGCTGGAACGAGTGGGTCGCCCAGCGATTCATCGCCGGAGGCGGCGAGGGCTTCATCGGCCGCAGCCTCGCCGCGGGCGACACCTACTTCGTCGACCAGTACTCCCGGGAGTACAGCCGCGACATCGAGCCGATGCGCGGCGGCCACACCGATAACTACTATTACCAGATGATGGCCGCGATCCGCCGCTACAAGGGCGTCCGCGCCCCCGAGCGCGCGAGCCCGCCCGCGACGATCGCCATCGACGGCGCTTTCGAGGACTGGATGGACGTGCGGCCCGAGTTCCGCGACACGATCGGCGACACCGCCCCCCGCGACCATCCCGGCTGGGGGAGCGCGGGTCGCTACGTCCATGCGACCGGCCGGAACGACTTCGCCCGCTCGAAGGTGGCGCGCGATGCCTCGAATGTCTACTTCCTCGCCGAGACCGCGAAGCCGATCTCGCCGCGCGAAGGGAAGACCTGGATGCTCCTCTTCATCGACCGGGATGCATCCAGGAAGACAGGCTGGTCCGGCTACGACGTCCGCATCAACGGAGAGGTCTCCGACGACACGCGTACTCCGCTTGCGACCTGGGACGGCCGCGGATGGAAGCCCGCCGGCACTGTCCCCTATCGCGTCGCCGGCAATCGCTTGGAGATCGCGATCCCGCGGCCCTCGCTCGGCCTCGCGGATCGCGAGGGATTCGTCTTCGACTTCCACTGGGCGGACGATATGCCGAAGGGCGAAGCGATCGAGGAGTTCTTCACGGAAGGCGACAGCGCGCCCGACCGCCGGGCGAACTACAGGTACGACACACGAGGAGAATGACCATGATCAGGCCGTCCATGACCCGCCTCGCACTCGTGTTGGCCACATCGATCGGGTCCGGATCCGCGTCGCGCGCAGGGGATGCCCCGCTCCGAGCGGGCGCGGCGACGAGCGTCATCACGCCGCCCCTGGGGACATCGATCAACGGCAACTTCCAGGACGGCAAGGCGGCCTTCATCCACGACGATCTCCGCGTCCGCGCTCTCGTCATCGAGTCGGGCGCGACGCGGATCGCGATCGCGACGGTCGATAGCTGCGTCGTGCCCCGCGAGGTCTTCGACCGGGCGAAGGCGATGGCGAGCGAGCACACCGGCATACCCATCGACCGGATGCTCTTGGCCGCCACGCACACCCACTCGGGCGGGACGCTCGCCGCGGTCCTCCAGAGCGTTCCCGATCCGGCGTACCCATCGTTCGTCGCCGTCCGGATCGCGGACGCCATCCGATGCGCCGTCCAGAACCTCGCGCCGGCCGAGCTCGCCTGGGCCGCCGGCGAGGAGCCGGATCAGGTCTTCAACCGACGGTGGCGGATGAAGGAAGGCGCGATCGGACCCGACCCCTTCGGAGGGACGACCGATCGCGTCCGCATGAATCCGCCGGTCGGGAGCCCCGACCTCATCGAGCCCGCGGGCCCGACGGATCCGGCGGTGTCAGTCCTTTCGGTCCGATCGCCCGAAGGTCGTCCCATCGCGCTCTTGGGAAACTATTCGCTCCACTACATCGGCGATGTGGGTCCCGGCCACATCTCGGCCGACTACTTCGGAGAGTTCGCCGACCGGATCCAGCAGCTCCTCGGCGCCGACAGGCTGGATCCGCCCTTCGTCGGGATGCTCTCGAACGGGACGAGCGGCGACATCAACAACATCGACTTCCGCCGCGCGAGGCCGCCCCTGCCCACCTACGGCCGGATCCGTCTCGTCGCGAACGCCGTCGCGGAGGCGGCGCGCCGCGCGCTCGAGGGCGCCGCCTACCGTCGCGATGTCCCGATCGCGATGCGCGAGACGAAGATCTCCCTCGGCGTCCGGAAGCCCGATGCGGAAGAGATCCGGCGCGCGCGGGAGATCCTCGCCGAGGCCAAGGGCCCGGTCCTCCAGACGCGCGACCAGGTCTACGCGCGCGAGACGTTGTCCATGGCCGAGTATCCGGACGAGGTCGAGATGATCCTCCAGGCCGTGCGGATCGGAGACCTCGCCATCGTCGCCATCCCGTGCGAGGCCTTCGTCGAGGTCGGACTCGAGATCCGGAGGCGGAGCCCCTTCCCCCACACCTTCACCATCGATCTCGCGAACGGCTACAACGGCTACCTCCCGACGGTCGAGGCCCACGCCGACGGCGGCTACGAGACCTGGCGCGCCCGGTCGAGCTACCTCGCGGTCGATGCGGCGCCCAAGGTCCTCGCGTGTCTCCTCGCGATGCTCGCCGAGTTGCGCGGATCCGCGCCGCGTCTCGCGGATCTGGCGGACGTAGCGGATGGCTGGCGGGGCGAGGTCATCGCAGAGGTCGATCAGAGCTACGCGGGTTGGGATGTGGAGATCGGGGATGCCGACAATGACGGAAAGCCCGAGGTCCTCGTCACGGGCTGCCCGGACAGCCGACTCGAACTCTTCGAGAAGACCCCCGGTGGTTGGACGGGCCGGATCCTTGCACGCAATCTCGCGCGCCGGACGCCGGGCATGGGCCTCGTGGTGCGCGTCGTCGATATCGATGGGGATGGGAAGAACGAGATCGCGCTCGGGACCGGCCAGGAGATGGCCCAGCCCGCGTACTTCTATCTCTTCCGGACCGACGGGACGCGGATCCTGAAAGAGATCTTCGCGAGGCCGCCGCTTCCGGACAGCGCTTACACCCACAACTTCGGCATCCACGATGTCGATGGGGATGGCATCCGCGAGGTCTTCGCCGCCTACTGCGGGAGCGGCGAGGTCATCCGATACGACGCGGATCCGAAGCTCACGGCGGTCGAGGCGAGAAGGGTCTTCCAGCTCTCGGGGTCGGGGGAGGACTCGCTCATCGCAGATGTGGACAATGACGGCGCAGTCGAGTACCTCACCGTGAGTTCCTATCGGGTCGATGAGGCGAAGGTGCACATATTTGAGTTCGATCCGAAGGGCGAGCTGGTCCTGCCGCCCCGCATCACGATCGACAATGTGAACGGCCGGAAGGCCTGGGATGCGGCCATCGAGGTCGGAGACGTCGATGGCGACGGGCGGAACGAGCTCGTCATCGGCTGGAAGCGGCGACAGGAGGTCCCCTGCGGGACGATCCTCGGGTATCGGGTCGATGGGAGCGGCGCGCGCCTCGTGTACACCTTCGCGGACGAGGACGAGGCCCTCGACCTCGGCTACTTCGAGAAGATGATGTGCATCGCGGACGCTGACAACGACGGGAAGAACGAACTCGTCGTCTCGACACGCGGCGAGAGCCAGTGGAAAGGCGGCGGGCTCGGCCGCGTCTTCCTCTACGAGGTCCTGCCGGGCCGCGAGGTCCGCGCGGAGATCCTCCTCGACTTCCATCCGGGAAAGGCCGAGGCATCCTGGATCGCTGTCGGCGATGCGGACGGCGACGGAAAGAACGAGATCGTCATCGCGACGGGGTCGGGCGACCGCGAGAAGCCGGGGACATCGTACGTCGTCCTGATCGAGAAGGAGTAGCCTGCGGCCCCATCTCAGCGATACTTGCGCGCAGCCTCCCAGAACGCGGCGAGGTTCTCCTCGGGCACATCGCCCTGGATGTTGTGGACGCAGTTGAAGACGTACCCGCCGCCGGGGCGGAAGGCCGCGATGTTTGCGCGGACGTTCGTCCGGACCTCGTCGGGCGTCCCGCGGGGGAAGACGTGCTGCGTGTCGATCCCGCCCCCCCAGAAGACGATCCGGTCGCCGAACTCCGCCTTCATCTCCAGGGGATCCATACCGCGCGCGCTCACCTGAACGGGGTTCAGGATGTCGACGCCCATCTCGATGAGGTCGGGGATGTACTCGCGGACCGCTCCGCAGGAGTGGTACCAGAGCTTGGCGTGCGTCAGGCGATGGATCTCGTCGTAGAGCGCCTTCTGCCGCGGCTTGACGATCCGACGGTGGATCTCGGGCGCGAAGGTCGGCCCGCTCTGCATCGCCACGTCATCGCCGACGCAGATGACATCGAGGTAGTCCCCCACCTCGGCGAGGAAGGTCCGCTCGAAGTCAATCCAGAAGGCGAGGGTCCGGTCCATCACCGCCTCGACATACTCGGGCGCCGTCACCAGGTCGATGTAGAACTGCTCGAGGCCTCGCAGGTACCAGCAGTACTCGAAGACGACGCCGGTGATCCCGCTCACCAGTGCGTAGTCGGTCGTCTCGCGGAGGCGGCGCGCGTATTCGCGGAGGCCCTTGAAGGCCGCGGGGTCCTTGCCGTTCGGCCAGGGGTAATCCTTCAGCCCCTCGAGCGGGACGTTCGCGAGCGGCGAGTCGACGATCTCACAGTACAGGCCCTTGCCGTACCGCGAGCCCTA
>Ga0194112_10012835_pt1 | contig 10184 bp, 9 predicted proteins | sample TA2MahC400mmetaG_FD_146191 | JGI IMG/M metagenome (GOLD analysis project Ga0194112, IMG submission 146191) | Freshwater microbial communities from Lake Tanganyika, Tanzania - TA2015016 Mahale Deep Cast 400m | ecosystem: Environmental > Aquatic > Freshwater > Lake | place: Tanzania: Lake...
CAAATGTAATGTTATTCGACTGGCAAAATACAGTAAATCAAGTAGTTACCACAAGACCAATTTCTCTGACAGGGTGCAGAGGATGGAAGTTGCCGGAGTTATCGAGTTAACTATCTAATAACTGGTTAGATGATAATATGCAAAGAAATTATTCTATAACCTTAAATTTAATGATGGCTTGTATCATAAAATAAACGAAGGAGTTTCATGTGGCTGAAAACATAAACCTACCATCTCCATTTGAGATTAATATTACTTATGAAAAACATCACGGTATTTCAGGTGAAGAAATTTTTGTTGCAGCTATTGCATTTATTGTCGGTAGCATTAGTTCTGGTTTTTTTGCTGAAATTGGGAAAGATATCTGGAATAGAATAAAATCAATATCTCACGAAATAATTAAGAAAGAGCAAGTCCGATGTCAAAAGATTATGATTTCAATATATCTTGAATACAATGGGTATCCGATACAGTTATCAATTAATAGCATTATCCATCCATCAAGTGATCAAAAGAAAACAATAGAATTTATATCTCATTTGCTCGATGATTCAGTGAAAAAGGTTGCGACTACGATAAGCAAAATAGATTCTGGATCAGAATATATCCGAGATAGATCAACCTTACATATAGAATTCGATAACAGCACAATGAGTTGGATATTGAAATAATTAATTAAAATTAACCTTCGTATCTACGTGGAAATAGTTGTGGATCGCAAGGAATATATAAAATTATTAAAAAAGAAATATGACCTCTCCTATGAGGACCATAATAAATATATTATAGACGAAATGCAGGAAGCATTAGCTAAGACCAATCTTGATTCCTTTGGTTTGTCAGATGATTTTCGCTCATATATAAAACGCATTGAAAGTGCATATGATTTTGCTGACGTGCTTAATAGAAAAGCCTTTGATAAGCTAATCTCAAAAATGCCCGAAGAATTAAGATTATCTTTAGGAAAAAATATTGATGTAGCTGTCCTTCCATCCTTTCATTATGATGCTACTACAATAATGTCATCTGAATTTGAAGGCTTCATCATTGCTTTAGGATCTAGTTTTCAAAGTTATCTTGGTCATTGCCTTGAATTGTTTGCGTCCACAATATCTTTGTCAATTGTTGATGAATTCGACATAAATATAAAAGTTTTGAAATCTGATGAAGACTTCGCTAGTTTGCTCCACGGCATCATATCAACACATTATCTTAACAGAGAGTTTCAAAGTCAGGATTTTAATTATATTCAAGAGAGCCACCTGCTCTGGATAGAAATCATTGCTTCAGTAAATGAGTTCATAATTGCTCATGAGCTTTCACATATTTTATTGGGACATTTTCATAAAGATATAAAAAATGCCAGATCTGCGAACAATAAAACAGAATATATTAATTTATCAATAGAAACTGAAGCCGAAACCGACAAAGTAGCATCTGCACTTATACAAAATAGATTATTTAATGAAAAAGTCGTCCATCCGTCAGTTTATTTTGCAGGTAGCCTCCTGTTTTTACTTCTGCGCCATGCAATTGAATCAGTCAAAAGAAGCGGGAACGATCAATTTATAACTCGAGCTAATCATTTGATAAATTCAGATGTTGCTCCAAGTCGTTATGCTGGCTTAGCATCTCAGTTTATGAAAATATTCTCTCGTCTACAAGATCATTTAGTTCATAGGGAGCTAATGATTATGGGGGAGACTTTCAGTAGTTCAATGAATTTAGATGAGGCGTTAAAATGTTTCAGTAATGCCTTGATAATTTTCCCTACTAATTCACAGTCCTTGTTTGAAATAGCAAAACTGCAATTACGAACGCAAAATTATGTTGAGTCTCTTAAAGCTCTTGAAATAGTAACTCGTGAATGTCCTGACAATATAAACGCTATTTATCTAAAAGGTATTGTTTTATATAAGACTGCTGAAGATAAAGATGGTCTTTTTTCCTCATTAGAGTGCTTTACTAAAATTATTTCTATCGATCTGAACCATTTAGATGCATGGCGTATGAAAGGTATTATTCTTCACAAAGCTGGTTTAAATAATGAAGCGTTGGAATCGCTTGATAATGCATTGAATCTGCCAATAGAAAATATTCGCTATCATGAAGAAATAGTCAGTGAAAAGCTTTTTATTGATCTTCACCCTCCACGCTCAAACATATGGTCGCAAAAAAGTGCAATCTATAAAGAACAGGGTAATTACCATAAAGCGTTTGAAGCAATTAACAATGCATTGAGCGAAAGCCCACAAAATGATGAATATATTAAAATGCGTGACAGTTTATTAGATCATATAGATTAGTGTTTGTCATTGCCTCTTTTAAAGAATATTTAAAATTGATGGTGGTTTTTGCCAATTATACAGGAGTAATAAATGAAAGACAAAATCGAATCAATCGAAGGTAGAGAAAAGATTATTCAAATGATTTGCTCTATATGTGGCCATGTATTCACCGAAGGCAAACAAAAAATTAAGCTGGAATATGATAGGGAAAATCATCTATCTGATATTCTAGAGAAAATAGCTTTAGCTACGCTTAATAAGGAAATAGAAGTATGTCCTATATGTTATGCGACAAAAAAAGAGATTAAAACAGTATATAGTGGCAATAGATTAGAGTAAACTTATGAATATATTCAGGAGGAGCATCTAACCTGACGCTGCACATGAACGAGTGCCACATCACGCTTTTTGAGCATGTTTTTAGTTTGAGATTTTCAACTCGTTCTTATGCTCTTTAACGTCATACATGGCACTCGTCAGTGAGCTCTTCGTTAGATGTAATTAAGTATAGCAATGGAGAACATTATGTGCAGCATAGATTGGGAACTATTTGCAGAAATGCTAAGTGGCGCAGGCACTCTACTTGTAGGAATTGCCGCGGTGCTGACTCTATTCTTCCAATTCGGTTATCGAGCTAAATCTAAACATTTAGAAGCATCTTTAAAATTGTTACTAAATTCATATCGAAGCTATATGGCTAGCGAAGAAGGCATAGTATGGGCAGACTATCCAGCAAATGCAAAACAAATTATTGAAGGTATTTCTCGGAAAACAGGTCTCGACCAAAAATTGGTGAAAGATTTGCTCGATAGTTTGAAGGCAGAAGGAAGAATTTAAAGCAGTTCACACCTAACAAGCGGGTCGAGGCGAGCGTGAATAGCCCTGCTTCATTCTGGGGGTGAGTGCCCGCCGCCTCACCCTTGTCGTTAGCTGCAAAATTATGAATATAAATTAAATGAAACGCATTTCTCGTGACCCAGAAAAATTCGGAGCGTTGGACCTTTTTTCTGCTCTCAGCCGGAAAAAGGGATATTCTCTTGATAAAGAGGGGCATGATCAAGACTTCATCTCAGCCATCTCAGATTCCCTTCAGAAAGGTAGGAAAAACCCTATTCTGCTTCATGGTAGAAGAATTGAAGCCATGTTTGCATATGTCGCAGCAAGTCTAGGTAGCTGCGTTGCCATAAAACAGGAGGATGAAGGCGAACTTTATATTTTAAATACTGATATTCGTCAACCTGATTACCGTGTTGTCCTCAATAATTCATCGGAATTTTTTGTCGAGGTTAAGAATTGTCATGAAAAAGGCCCATCAAACAAATTTTTCCTTAAAACAGAATATATGGAATCGTTGATAAAGTATTCTGCCGTTTTTGGTCGCCCGTTGTTTATTGCAATATATTGGTCGAGTTGGAATCTTTGGACTTTGATATCTGTTGAACGCTTCCCATATCGTAGTGGAGCTTACTCAATAAATATGCTTGAAGCTGTTAAAATCAATGAAATGGCGGCCTTGGGTGACATTTCTGTGGGGACAACGCCTCCCTTAGAATTAAGGTTTATTGCAGATACAACCAAACAAAGAATGGTAGATAATAAGGGCATGGCTAATTTTACGATTAGCGCCCTTGAGTTTTATTGCAACAAAAACAAAATTACTGAAAAGATAGAGCAAAATCTTGCTTTCTATTTTATGCTCTACGGTGATTGGGTGTCTTCAGAACCAATTGCTGAAATCAGAGATGGCAATCTTATTTCTGCAACCTATACTTCATCACCAGAGGCCGAAACACCAAATCAGGGCTTTGAGCTATTAGGTACACTTAGCAGCATGGTTTCTCGTCAGTTTAATGAATCGACTACTTCGGGTAGCGGCATCGCCCGTTTTGCTCCGAGTCTTGAGCCGGAGTCGTTTGGCATAGTTATCCCATCTGAATACAAAGGAAAGAACCTTCCACTTTGGCGTTTTATCATGAAACCAAACTATGAGGAATAAAAAGTAATTACGACAACAGCAGCTAACAAAAAAATCAACCCGACTGGTGATAAACCTGTTTTGGTTTTCAAAGGCTGTTCACCAGCGGGTTATTTAGGCGTTATGTGTATGTATAAAGGCGAACCTACTGAAGGTATAGAATTTTTCAAGCTTCTCTATGCGGATGATAACTTCTGCAAAGAGCTTGGGCGGGCTGTTTTGGCTGCAGGTAGGCTTGAAGTAGAATTGATCAAATATTTAAATAATAAAAATGTTGAAGAAGATACAAAGAAGGCAAGTTTAGGTAAATTGATTGCATTTGCCAAGAAACATGAGCTTTTAGTCAAATTAGTGCCAGCATTGGAAACGATAAAAGATCAACGTAATTATCTTGCTCATAATATATATGCCTTGTTCTCCGGCTTGATAGAGGAAACTATATTAGAAAGAACTGATCTCCTTGATTCTGATGTTTATACATATACTGAGCGAGCGTGGCAGCTCAAAGAAAATATTAATGGTCTTGCCGATATCATTGCAAAAGAGAATGAATACATATAACTATCTTCAATTTGGCATCGGTGCCCTCGGGGCACCTCGCCAATTAATGTAGGGTTGTGTGAATTAAGAGCATGAAAGATAAAAGCATTAAAAACATTAATTACTTTTGGGCATCTTCTTTAATTTCTTTAATGAAACTTTTAGTCTGAATTGAGTATGAGATGTCAATTATAAAAGAAGTTAAATTGGACTTTGAAGATTCAACAAAAGCCATTGGTAAGTATCTTGTATTTGACGTAGAAACAACCGGTCTCCCAATTAATAGATATGCCTCTCCTAATGATTTTAAAAACTGGCCTTATGTTGTTCAAATCGCATGGTTATTGTTCGATGATGAATACAAACTTATTGAACATAATAACTTTTACTTAAAACAGCCGGTAGAAATACCGGCAGATGCAACAAATATACATGGAATTACTACAACAATGATGATCGAAAAAGGTATAGAACCTTCAAAGGTATATGCCAATTTCAAAAAGGTAGTCAATAATACAGAATATCTGATTTGCCATAATATAGATTTCGAAATTCCAATAATTCATTCTGATTTTTTAAGGAATGGCATGCAATGGAATTTTCCTGATAATAAAATGCTCTGCACTATGAAAACAGGAACAAAATTTTGTAAAATTCCACCATGCAAAAACGGTGAATATAAATGGCCTACACTTTTAGAGCTTTACCAAAAGTGTTTTTTCCCTAGTGATTCTATAAAAAAAATAACTAATATGCATAGCGCTAATATCGATGCTGCTATGACAGCCCAATGTTTTTTTAAATTAAAAGAACTTGGATTGTTCAAAGAGCCTGGAACTAGCGCAACGGCAAATAATATAACTGCTGAACGAATTGAAGAGAATTTTGAAAATCTACACAACATATTGGATAAATGGGATAGTGACAACTGTTATTGGTCATATTATAAAATTGAACATAAGGGGCTCGGTGTTACCCGTGTAATAAGGGACGATTACACTAACTGTTGGGGTTTTAGTAGTTTTAGTAATCCTAAGATTGCAGCCCAATTTAAAAAGTGGGATATCCAGTGGGCAAAAATTTGCCACAGTAAAAAATCACAGGTTGACAAAGAAGCGGGTTTAAACATTGCGGAAGAAAGAACACGAGAGGCAAAAGAAAAACAAAAACAAATTGATGATTTGCTTATTAATGCCCTTAGCAATAGCAACAGGCCAATTTGGGATTCACTCAAAGATACGAAAAAATATAAGATTCCAAATCCCAAAAATAATTTGGAAACAGAACTTTGCAAAATAATACCGCCAACACCGCCAATTTTTAAAAAACTACCCCAAAAACCGGACAAATGTCTCGAACTTATTAAACCACAATTTTCTTTAGTCGACAAATTTTTTAAATCACAAAAAGAGAAAAAAATTAAACGAGCTGAAACAATTTCGGAAAGATTCTATCAGGAAGAAATGACCGCTTGGGAAAAATCAGTTGATGAGATAAATTCTTTCAACTATAACCTCAAAGATCAATATGAACAACAGCTAAAAGAATTTGAGGAACAAGTTCAGAATATTAAAAATCATTTCGATATTCTTGAAGAAAAATGGGAAAAAGAGAAGGAAACATACTATAACAAACAAAAAGAACACAATGATAAAATTGAAAAATTTAAAGATACTTATTTTCAGAAGAATACCAAAGCAGTTATCCAATATTGTGAAATAGTTCTCAATAATTCAGAATATCCAGAAACATTCCCAAAGGATTTTAAATTAGGATATTACTCCGATAGCAATCTTGTGATAGTAGATTATGTTCTTCCTGCTCCTGATGATTTACCAACACTGGCAGAAGTTAAATATATCGCATCAAAAAAAATTTTTAAAGAATTATTCCTTTCTGAAACACAACTTTCAAAAAATTACGACTCAGTAATTTACAAAATGACTCTCCGGACTTTGTATGAACTATTTGAAGCAGACAGAGCAGAAGCATTAGAATCGGTCATTTTTAATGGCTGGGTTAATACAATTGACAAGGCAACTGGAAAGAAAGTTAATACTTGCATTGTCTCTATTCAAACAAAAAAAATCGACTTTAAAGAAATTAACTTATTAAATGTTGACCCAAAAACTTGCTTCAAGTATTTCAAAGGAATTGGAAGCAATAAGTTAAGCAGTATTATAGCCGTCCAGCCAATTGCACAAAGCAGGGAAATTGAGGAAGCAGATACAAAATTTAAGTAGTTAACCTGTTGATTAATATAAAAAAATATCACATAACAAGCACATGCAGGGGACGTGCCATAAAGCCGGCACGCCCCTGATGTGGCCGTTCTGTGTTTTACAGCTTTCATTTATCCGGTATTCAACAATAGTCAACAAATCGCGAAATTCTCTCTTTGTGGCTGTCGTCCGCACTTATTACTCGCTTTAAAGGGCGTTGACTTGATATCGTATTCAACAAAAATTCAGAACCTCTGCGACTCTCTGTTCGTAGGTGTTATAAATAATCTGACGTCACGATAATGTTCCGTCCCACAAAATTTCTCCAAGAAACGCGTATTTCTCCACGCATTGAACGCCTTGGCAATTTTGACATCCATGTTATTCAAATCGAAAGAAATACCCCTATCTTCTCCTGCAGTGTTTGCTTGAATGGGAATTGAACAGATATCAGGAAGTGATACCTTTGCACATAACTGTGAGAAAGTGGGATATGTCTGAAACTGCTTAAAATCCCTATTCCTATGTGGACTCTTGCATTATCAAGGAAGTCCATCGTCGCAATATTTCAGAAAGAAATGAAGAACAACCTGACAGTAGCTGATAATACAATACTATTTTTACAGAAAGAATATTTCAACCAAACACATCTGAAAATGATTTCCGGGAAGAGTTATCTGTCTTCCCCGCAGTTTCTGTTCTAAGATTGTTCATTGAGTCTGTTTTGTCCATGAAAAACCTGATGGCGGTCCTTATGAACTCTCCACGAAGGGGTCTTGGTACACTTTCAAGTTTTTCATAGATATCCCTATGCCTCTTTGTATCCACATATATCCTGTATTTCTTTTTCAACCCACGATTCCCCTTGCGTAATACCAGTATCCCACAGCATTTGCTATGATAGGGTCATTTACTATATGAAGTTTGTATTTGAGTTTTACAAAACCCCTGAGGCTTGTTACACCTCCTCCACCGATAATCCCGATCTCTGGTCGGTTAGGCAGATTCTCGAAGAATCCATCAATAATTGATATTATCTGTGAGGCATGAGGTAAGACTATGTCGCTCATGTCGTCTATGGTATAAGGTTCTTCTAATATGGTTATGTTACCCTGGGTCACGAGTCTATACGCTTCCTTATGCTGAATAGACAGCCTGTACTTCCTGTAGAATGCCCTGCAAACGTCATCAAGTATCAAGGAGATACCAATCTGGCTGCTTCTGGTTGCACCCTCGATATACTTGCCTCCTGAGAAAAACAGCATATCTATTGTATAGTGACCTATGTCAATGACTGCAACATTTTTCCTGAAGTTGTCATGATTATCCATAATATATGAAAAGAATATCCCTGCGCCCTGCGGAATGACTTTAATATTACTCTCGGCTAAAGTATATCTCTCGTTATCGTAAGAGATTGCAGATTCTCTTATGGACATCGATATCTCCTCAGATGCCTTTTTGCTGTATTCGCCGGGAGGGATACCGAGGACTATTACATCACCCGTATTCAATTCAGGACTATAAGAGTTCAGGCTTAATGCATAACCCAGTACTGCAACCCAGGCATTTGACCTGACAAAGGTTGTGGTTCGTGTGTCGATGAGTCCCTTACCTTCCCTGAGAGCGTTGTCTCCAACCAGAAACTTTTCATTGTTCACAATGACAGGCTTAAGATCACTGAAGGTCGCAAGAGGCACTACCTTTGTCACGGCAGTAGGGAAGATTCTGTCACCATCAGAGGTATAAGTCTTTGTGAAACCATATCCTATGTCTAAACCGATATTGTTGTCTGCCATATTTCTCTCCCTTCTATCCGAGTATTACTTCCTGAAGACCACTAAAGCCCAGAAAAGCCCCATGCTTGGAGATATTTATGAGGCTTTAGTGGGCTTTTCTGGGCTTTCCTGGATATGCGTATATCAGGAATACCCGAAAAAGGCTGTTCATCTATAAATAGTATCTGTGTATAAACTGCTATTTTCCAAAAAAGTTGTCATTCCTGCGAAGGCAGGAATCCAGTCTTTTCAACAGGTTCTGGATTCCGCATCAAGTGCGGAATGACAAATAACCTGGCACTTTATACACAGACACTAAATAGACTTGGGTAATTAAACGAAAAGAACCGAATTGGTCTTCGACCCGCAGAGAAGTAATACATATATGAAAACCCCTGAAGAACAGGGAGATGATTCCAGTAGGTAACCTCACCGAAGAATAAGTCAATTTTGAAATCAATTCAGCACAAGCTTTGTGACTTCCAACCAGCTTTAATTTTTTTAAAACCAGTCCATTTTGGGCAGGGTTTTTTGTTGCCTTTTTACAGGCGTAACAGAAAAGTAACACATAACTTAAATATATATTTAAGTCAGGAGGTATGATCGTGTTAATAGAACCAAGAATCAGAAAACTTGCACTCACGGTATCCTTTCTTCAGGGAGATGACCTGCGGAAGTTTCTCAAAAGGTGGATGCTCGAAGTAAAGGAAAAAGAAGAAGTCATGGAGGAAATTATCATGCAGGTAGCTAAAGCGTATCAGCCTTTTAAAAAGTATGAGGAATGGATAGAGAGAAGAATCACACGCAATCCGGATGTCATGCCTAAAAGAGTTGCCTATGAATGCAGGTATTATCTCCATATCAAACCTCAGATGATGCCTTATTTGATAAAAGCAGCCCAGAGAATTAAAAGAAAGGTAAAGGCAAGGCAGAGGAGATCGAGAATGAAGATAAGTTCGTTCAGCAGCAGAGAGTCTGTCTTTGATGAAAAAGGCGGTAGAATTACCACCTTTGCAAATAGTTTATACCTAAATTGAGCGATTCTAATACTTTGTCATTCCCCGACTTGATCGGGGAATCCAGACGCCGTCCCCGCGAAAGCGGGGAACTATATATAAGGAACTGGATTCCCGTTTTCACGGGAAACCCTGGATTCTCTGGTCAAGCCAGAGAATGACACTTATTGGGTGATTGCATTTTCTTTAGAATACCTTGATTAATATGGTTTTAAATAAATAAATCGCTCAATTTAGGTTATAATCATATAGCCAGGAAGGCTTCGACATGGATATAAAAGAGCAAAAGAAGGTACTGAGAGAAAAAATCTGGAGATTACTGGAAGAACGAGGCGCGGCCAGATTTCCTCTTCCTCTGAAGGATC
>Ga0194112_10012836_pt1 | contig 10183 bp, 5 predicted proteins | sample TA2MahC400mmetaG_FD_146191 | JGI IMG/M metagenome (GOLD analysis project Ga0194112, IMG submission 146191) | Freshwater microbial communities from Lake Tanganyika, Tanzania - TA2015016 Mahale Deep Cast 400m | ecosystem: Environmental > Aquatic > Freshwater > Lake | place: Tanzania: Lake...
TAGCCGTAATTGCCTCCCATATAGACGACCCCGCCGCTGTAGTAGGCCTGGTCCGGACTCACATCGAGCGTGAAGCGGATCCGGCAGCCCGTAGGCCTCGCCCCGCCCTCCATCGACGCGATGAAGTCCGCGGCGTCCAGGGCGGCGTCGTAGAGGTTGAAGCCCTCAGCGCCCGCGCGATACCGCATCGTCACCGTGCCCATGTCGATGTCAGCGCTCGGATTGTGGCTCGGCACCAGGATGCCCTGATAGGCGTGCACCTGCGACGACCCCCACTGCGTCACGTAGTGATCCAGGTTGGGAATCGAACTGCTCTGAGCCACCGCCAGGATCGCCACGTTCCGCACCTGGCTGTCGGTCACGTTGAACGAGAAGCTCCCGTTCAAGTCGGTCGACCCGGTCGCGAGCGTAGCCTGTGTCGTGTTGTCGATCACCTTCACGTCGACCAACCGCACGGGCCTCGAGGGATGCGGACTCTGGAAGCCGTTGATGTCGATCGGCAAGTCCTCGTACAGGAACGTCCCCGACACCTGGAAGTTCGCCAAGGCCGGAGCCGCGAATATCCCGAGGAGGGCCAATCCGATGATCCACAATCTGTTATGCAATCCGCAACCTCCTGTCGGCCATGGCGTTCTGGGCGTGCGCCCCCGACGAACGGTGTTCAACTATCATAGCACACCGCTCGCGAGACCGCCAGGGGGACTGGGGGGAGCATGGCCCCCTTCGAGGACGGACTCCCATGCGCCCGACACCGGGGACGCGGGCCATGGGCTGCGCTCGCCCGGCTCCTGATTGCCGTCGTCATGGAGCCACACGGCACGCACGATTCCATCCGGGGCACGCGATCCGCGGCATGTCGTGGCGAGCCGCGATCCGCGGCGGGGGGGCGATGTCTGCGAATCGCAATCCGGATGGGTCTTGACGTCGTGCCGCTCCTTCAGGCATCCTTGACAACGTTGACTCCGGAATCGACCGGACGCAACCGGACCGAAAGGAGGCCCTCGATTCCATGACAAGAGCCCTTGCGAACATGGCGGGATTGGCCTCCGCCCTCGCCTAGGCGACTTCCTCCAGACCAGAAAGAGGCAGGCCCCCGAGATCATCCGGCCGCCGGGCCGGATCGGGTCGAGGTCCATTCCGCCCATCCGCATCGCCACACACCCTCGTGGATCGCACGGGAGGTTCCGGATGGGTTGCGCCTCGCCCCGAGTCGAATCGAGCCCAGGGATCTCCCCACGGATGACCGACTCGGGATGAGGTGGAAGACATTGGACAAGAAGACCCAGAAGGCGCTCAACGCCCGGATCGAGCGGATGTCGCCGGAAGAGCGCCGCGTCCTCTACAAACGAGCCAGAACCCTGCGTCGGGGAGGCAGTGGACTGGAAGTCGAATCGCCGTCCTCCGGGGACACCCGCCATGGCTCCCGGAACTGGCGCGATTGGCTTGGCGAGACGGACGAGCCCAACTACGTCCCCACTCGCTCCAGGAACCGCCCGCTCCGCGATGTGGCGACCGAGATTCTCCTCGGAGACTCCGCCGCGCCGGCCGGGATGGAACGCGACGCCGAGGCGATCCAGAGAGGGATCGTCACCGCCATCCTCCGCGACTCCTGCACGGTCTGGGACGGAGACATCGAGGTCGCCTGCGGATACGGACCCGTGCCGATGGCGGGAGGCGACGGCGCGGTCGCTGTTGGCGATGAAGTCGCCTTCGCGGCGCGCGCGGGCGCGCGCGGGCGCCTCGTGAGCGTCCATCCCCGCCGGACCGTCCTCGCGCGCCCCGACACGATCACCGGCCAGAAGATGAAGGTGCTCGCCGCTAACATCGACCTCGTGCTGATCGTGGCCTCGGCTCAGAGCCCTCCCATCCGGCCGCGCCTGATCGACCGGATCCTCATCGCGTCCCAGGTCGGGGGCGCTAAGGCGGCACTCTGCGTCAACAAGGTCGATCTGATCCGCTCGGCCGAGGAACGGGCGGAGATCGATCGAGCGCTCGGCCCGTACCGTGAGATCGGTCTCCGCGTGATCGACGCGTCGGCCGCTACCGGCGAGGGCATCGACGAGATACGCCGCCTCGCCGAGGGGAAGACCTGCGTCCTCGCGGGACACAGCGGGGTTGGGAAGTCCTCGATCCTGAACGCTCTCGATCCGTCCCTCGATCTGCAGACCGGCGAGGTGAGCAGGGCCACGGACAGGGGGCGCCATACGACCAGCGCCTCCCGGCTCATCCGGCTCCCCGGCGGGATCCGCATCATCGACACGCCCGGCGTCCGCCAGTTCGGGCTCTGGAAGATCAGCCCGGGGGATCTGGCGTCTTACTTCCCCGACCTCGAAGCGCATGCCGCGGCCTGCCGCTTCGCTGATTGCCGGCACCTGAGCGAGCCGGACTGTGCTGTCCGGGAGGCCGCGGGGGGGAATCCCTCCCTCCGCGCCCGCTACTCCACCTACAGGAGGATCGTCGCAACCATCTGAATCGCAGCGGACCGGCGTCTATTGAACGAATCCGCCTCCTGACGCGTCTGTGTGGCGTGGATTGGCAATCCCTGCCCCGGGGAAGAAGAAACTCTCCGCCGTCCCCCGGCGGAGATGCCAGGAGGACCCAATGAGGCCGCTGCGCGCATCGATCCTGTTCGCTCTGATTCTCATCTCCCCCGCGTCATCTCTCCTCGCGGGGGAGATTCACGAGGCGGTCACGGCCGGAAACCTCGACCGCGTCACTGAGCTTCTGCGTTCGGACCCCGCCCTCGTACGCAGCCCGAGCGAGGCGGGGTGCGCGGAGCTGCCGCTGCACCTGGCCGCCATGCAGGGGCAGGTGGAGATCGCCCGGCTGCTCCTGCAATCCGGCGCCGACATCGACGGATTCGACCGAGACGAGAGCACGCCCCTTCACGTGGCGGCCCTGCACCGCAAGTCGGAGATGGTCCGGTTCCTCCTGGACCAGGGAGCTGATGTCAACAGGCGCGACAAGAACGGCGCCTACGCCCTCAGCTTCGCCATCTCGGGAGGCGACCCGACTGCAATCCAGATGATCCTCGACGCGGGAGCCGATCTCAACCATGTCTCCCCCCAGGGAGGCACGCTCCTGCCGTCGGCCTGCATGCGCGGACTGTGGGATCTGGTCGATCTTCTTCTCGAGCGCGGCGTCGATATCAACCAGGGCGATCGGAACGGCACCACTCCCATGCACTGGGTCGCGTATCGGGATGATGCGGCCCGCGTGGCCGAGATGCTCCGGCGCGGCGCCAAGGCCTCGGCGGCCGACTCCAACGGCATGGTCCCTCTCCACGCCGCCGCGGAGCGTGGCGCGCTCGGCACCGCCAAGGCCCTTCTCGACGCGGGCGCCGATCCGAACGCGGCGAATCGTTTGGGGATGACTCCTCTCATGTACGCCTCCATCCCCCATGGCGCCAATCCGGAGATGATCCGCTTGCTTGTCTCCCGAGGCGCCGATCCCAACAAGAGCTCCGCCCGCTTCAACGCGCCTCTCAGCGTCGCGGCGCAACGGGGCAACGCGGACATCGCCGCCGCTCTCCTCGATGGGGGAGCGGATCCCATGCCCTCCGGTGGGTACAATCAGCAGACCCCGCTCCACGTGGCGTCGATCCTGGGAAAGGCCGAGCTCGTCCGCGTTCTTACCGACCACGGCGCCGAGCTGAACGCCAAGGACGCCTCAGGGGCAACGCCGCTGGATCTCGCCGTTCGCTACGGGCATCAGTCGGTCGCGAGCCTGCTCGGGGGCAGGGGCGCGCAGGGCGCGCCGTGGGGTGGCGCAAGCGGTTCAGGACTCGCTTCGGCTGGCCGGCCTCCCGCGGGAGACGCGACGATATGGCATCTGGGACACAGCGGCTGGGGCGTGAAGACCCGCGAGCACTTCCTGGTCTTCGACTACTTCGACCAGGACAATCTCCCCGACTCGCCGGGCCTCTGCAACGGCTACATCGATCCCCGCGAGATCGCCGGGGAGGATGTGACGGTCTTCGTCTCGCACGAGCACGCGGATCACTACGACCCGGTGATCTACGAGTGGCGCGAGCAGGTTCCTGAGATCACCTACGTGCTGGGCTTCCGCCCGCCCCAGCCGCCGCCATGTCCGGTGGAGCAGATCTCGCCGCACGAGACGAGAATGATCGACGGGATGACAGTCACGACCATCCGCTCGAACGACAGCGGCGTGGGGTACCTGATCGAGGTCGACGGCCTTCTCATCCTCCACGCGGGAGATCACGCCAATCGCAACCGCGATCTCTCGGGGGACTACACTCCCGAGATCGCCTACCTCGAGACCAGGGGCGCGAGACCGGACATCGCCTTCCTCCCGGTGACGGGCTGCAACTTCGGCGATCAGGTCGCGGTCAAGATCGGAACTGAGTACGCGCTCGATCGCCTGAAGCCGCTTCTCTTCGTCCCCATGCACGGAGGCCAGTTCAATCCGACGTACCGCGACTTCGTTCGGGACGTGAGGGACCGCCACCCGCGGGTCAGGATGGAGCATGCGGAGGTCAGGGGGGATCGGATCCAGTTCAGCAAGATGCGGGCGAGCTAGCCGTATCTGACTGGATCTGAAGAGCGAGCAGGCCCTGCGCAGGGCGTTCGAGGTCAAAGAGGATCGCGGAGGCCGGACGGCCTCCGCGATCCATGTTCGTCCGCTCCGCGGCTCGTCCCCGGCGGCGCTCGGCGGCGCCCGGGGATCCGAGCAGGGAGCGACTACCTCGTCATGACGAGCTTCCTCGTCAGCGTCCTCTCGGGAGTGGTCAACGAGTAGAGATAGACGCCGCTCGGCAGAGGCCTGCCCGCGTCGTCCCTGCCGTCCCATGCGACGGTGTGAACTCCCGCCTCTCGCCCTCCCGTCGTCAGGCGCCGGACTTCGCGGCCCTGCACGTCGAAGATCGACAGGGTCGCAGGCGCCGGCTTGTCCAGCGCGAAGCGGATCGATGTCTCGCCCTCGAACGGGTTCGGGATGTTCGGTTCGAGATCGACCCTTTGCGTCAGATCATCGCCCACCGCCTGCGGAGCCTGCTCGACGGTCATGATCAGAGTCACGAGTCGGATCGGCGAGTTCGGATCGTTGCACGGGATATGGAGCGTGTCCCTGTAGGTGCCAACATTGAGACCCGTCGCATCGAAGGTGATGACTGACACCTGACTCCCGCTAGGCGGGATCGAGCCGCTCGTCAAGGACTCCGTCACCCAGGGGATCGGCTCGCTCCCCTCGTTCATGTCCCAGATCAGGGTGTCCTGGGTGCCCGTGTTGCCGATGGTCAGATCCCGGTTGAGTGTCGTGTTCTGATCCAGCGTCACGAAGAAGGTCCCCGGGCTCGCGGTGATGTTCGGATAGGTGGCGGGCACCGAAGTGATTCGCAGCACGATGTCCCAGTTCCCGTACTTGGAGATGCCGCCCCATGGGCTATTCGGCGAACGGCGCACCCGCACGTAGAGGTTCTGGGTCGTCGCCGTAGTGTAGCTCACCAGCGACCGAAGGTTCTCGAAGGTGTTGAAGGACCCTGGGCTTGGCGCGGCGACGTTGTCGTGCGCGATCAGCACGGTGCCGGCGCTGTTCTGGAACTCGATGTAGGTGTCCGCCCCGTCCCGCATGATCGACGTCTCGGCCTGGTAGGTGCATCCCGCCAACCCCTCGAACATCATCCAATCTTCGTCACCGGCAGGCCAGGTCGTGTGATGGGTCCTCAAGCCCCTGCCGATCTCGACGAAGCCGTAGTAAGTTCCGGGCGACGCGTGGCTGTCGTCGTCCTCATAGGCGTCGTCGACGTACTGGATCCCGTGGTTCAGTTGCTCGATCTGGAGAAGCTCGGCGGTCTGGGGGCTCGCGACGCTGGCGATCCAGAGATCGTGGTAGTCCTCGTAGGTGAGGGTGCCGCTGAACGGCGGCTGAGAGAGGTAATCCCGGGTGAAGTCCCACGACTCCTGGAAGGTCCGATCCATCTGGTAGCCGGGCTCGTCATCCACGCCGGGGGTGTTATCGCCGGTCATGTCACCGTCGACCTGGTCCCAGAGGCAGGCCGTGATCGAAACCTCGCAGGAGGCGCTTTCTCCCCCGCCGTAGGTCTCGACGTCGTAGGAGAAGCTGATCACGCCCGTCGTCGAGTCGCCCGTCGAGTTCATGTAGACCTGGGGATGGAGATACCCGGCCCAGTCCCGCGTCCCGCAGCTGAAGAAGGTCGGCCAGCCCTCGCCGAACGAAAGCCGCGGATCCTGCGCGCTGTCGTCCACGTAGTGCCCACCTCCGGGATTGTCCGAGAATCCGCCGTAGGCGTACTGGACGAAGTGGCCGAACTCGTGAAGGAGGATCGTGTCGTCATAGCCGTAATTGCCTCCCATATAGACGACCCCGCCGCTGTAGTAGGCCTGGTCCGGACTCACATCGAGCGTGAAGCGGATCCGGCAGCCCGTAGGCCTCGCCCCGCCCTCCATCGACGCGATGAAGTCCGCGGCGTCCAGGGCGGCGTCGTAGAGGTTGAAGCCCTCAGCGCCCGCGCGATACCGCATCGTCACCGTGCCCATGTCGATGTCAGCGCTCGGATTGTGGCTCGGCACCAGGATGCCCTGATAGGCGTGCACCTGCGACGACCCCCACTGCGTCACGTAGTGATCCAGGTTGGGAATCGAACTGCTCTGAGCCACCGCCAGGATCGCCACGTTCCGCACCTGGCTGTCGGTCACGTTGAACGAGAAGCTCCCGTTCAAGTCGGTCGACCCGGTCGCGAGCGTAGCCTGTGTCGTGTTGTCGATCACCTTCACGTCGACCAACCGCACGGGCCTCGAGGGATGCGGACTCTGGAAGCCGTTGATGTCGATCGGCAAGTCCTCGTAAAGGAACGTTCCCGACACCTGGAAGTTCGCCAAGGCCGGAGCCGCGAACATCCCGAGGAGGGCCAATCCGATGATCCATGCTCTCGTATGCATCTGTTGACCCTCCTAGCGATCGCTCGGCTTGTGGACCACGATATCCAGCTTCGTGCCGTCGGGCTCGATCAGCGTCTTGGCCTCGGGCTCCGGGCTGTCCGACTCCCCGGGATCGACATAAGAGGCCGTCGCGCTCCGGTACTCGCGTCCGTCCGCCGTCCTCCCGACGATCTCCGCCCGCACGAATCCCCCTCGATGTCCATCCATTTGCACCGAGACGGGGATCTCGACGACTTCGAGCCTCTCCATCTTCCCGTTCCAGCTCGTCAGACCGCCGGTCAGTTCGCCGTCTTCAGGGGCATTGAACTTCGCCGACACCTCAAGATCCGAAACGGCGGAGGTCAACACGAGACGCATCTCCGCGGTTTGGCCCAGCGACGGCCGCCTGTCCCCTACGAAGGTGGCGTGCACCACCTGGGCGATCCCTGTGTCCAGCGGGGGCATCTCCATCGCCATCCGCCGCTGCACGAGACTATCCTCGCCATCGCGACCGGGCACCGACAGAGCGACAATGGCCGCTATCCCAGCGAGGGCGAGCACCGGCGCACCAAACGCCAGCAACCGCCTACGGGGCCCGGCCTGAATCCAGCGACGACCCTGCGACATCGATTCCTCCTCAATTCGAAACGGCGCGACCTCGAGACCGATGCGATCGCTCCGAAGTGCCCTTAGTTGGTGGTCAGCCTTCTGTTGCGTCGCCAGGCGGCGTCCGGGGTCGGGACGTCCCTGGGCGTGCTCGACTCAATCATTCTAGCAGATTCGCCGCGCCGGGGGGAGACCCGATCGTCCGGCGCCGGCGGTTGGGGAATTCCACCCGCCTGCCCGGCCCGGGGCACGCGGCCGCGAGTCGAAGGGCGGGAATAGGTTAGACGTCTTCTAATCTGGAGCTGTCTACCCGAGGCGCGCGTTATCCGAGGGGACGGGTCGGTGGGCAGTCCCCCCTGGCTCTAGAGAACGCCGCCTTACGCCTGCAACCCGACAACTACCAACGATCTTGCAAACGCGCCGGAATTCGAACCGGCGATTGGATCCTACAGCGCTAGAGACGTCTGGGCCTGCGACTTCTCGACCCAGTAAACCGCCTTGTTCGCTGTCGTCGAGCGCCGAGGGTAGGAGAGAGCACCGACGTGCAGCAGACGGCGCAGCAACTGCGCCCACGGCACGCGACGACGGCCAGAGGACGACGCCTCTCGCCCCCCTACATCACCCACATCTCTCCGTCGGCTGTACCTATCGCTTGCTGCGCGCCAGCTTGTACCCCGCTGATGGGTCAGGCGCGGACGGCGCCGCGGTCGCCAGCGGACGCGAGTCGGTTTCGGCGTCCCTGATCTCGAAGATGATGGCTCTGTCAGTTTGCGGCAGAGAGTCAGCGCGGCCGTAGAAGGCGTTCTTGAGGCTTCCATAGGCTGCCGTGCTGTCTTGAATAGTGCAGCTGTCGTCTCCGGGACGCGTTCCGACCAGGAGGCACCCCTTCGCGGGATCCGTCTCGTTTCCGAGATGGACGACAACCTCCGCCCGCCGGCGGGGCACGTCGCTCAGGCTGAGAGTCCAATGGTCCGCCTCGTCGTAGCGGAGTGTCGTGCAATAGGCGCCCGCAGGAATCGAACTGAGGTTCTGACTTTCGTCTTCCCAGGGACGTTCAACGGCGTAGCAGAGAGTGTCGCCATTCGCGATAAGGTAGCCCGATGTGCACGAGGGATCAGCGGCGCGGGCCATCGTCAGGATGAAGTTCTCCGAGGGATCGCCGAACTCGATCGACGTCACATAGACGCCGGCGCCGTCGCCGCCGTAATCCGCTTCGGCTGGATCGAAGCTGCCGAAGAACTGCTTGTCCTGCGTGCACGTCCGGACCGTAACCACATAAGGGATGCTCCTCGTGAATTCGCAGGCTGACCACAGATCCACACGCACCTGGTACTCACCGAGAAGGGGAAGGACTTCGGCCCATGTGATGTTTTCATTGTTGATGTTGTCGATTGCGCATCCCGCGTTGGAGTCGAGGTCCAGCACTCCGCCGAAGGAACCTTCCTTGCGCCCGTAGTAGATATCCTCTCCTGAAGGCGTGGTGACGTGCAGGTCCATGTCCACCGGCGAGGACCAGTTCAAGCTGACCTGCAACAAGTGCGACCCCTGAGCCTGCGTGTTGACGGTCAACCGCATCAGCTTGGCCTGGGTGTTGCCCGAATCGGTCTCGCCGACGAAGACCATCGGAAGTTGCCCATAGCCGCCGCTATTGGAAAGGACGACAACCGCGTTGATGGATCCGGTGGCGTCGGAGTCAGGAACTGAGGCTCTGAAGTACCCTCCCGGTTTCGTGGATAGACCGACTCTGAGATGCCTGTAGGGCACGGCAGGATAGATCATGGCCGTCACGGCGGTTCCCCTGATGATCTGGGAGGCCATCTCCACTTCAGGTGCCGGGAGCTCGCCGCTTTCGATGAAGTCGGCAACGTAGTCGGCCTTGACCCCGTTCACCAGGACCGAATCGATCAGGGTATTGGGCCCCAGCAGGCTCACCGTAACGGGATCGTCGGCAGGCTCTTCCGTGGGTGACTTCGTGCAAGAGATTGATGAGATTACAGCTACGGCGATCAGGGGCATGAACGGAAGGAACCAAGAGCGCGACATTCCCGTCTCCTTCGTAAGAGTAGATCCCGTTCGTCCAATTCCTTATCGACGGGCGATTCCACGGACTTGAATCGGCTCCGGGACTCGAGCCTTGTGCGCTTGGGGATGCGGCGCAGGTCGGGGACTTTTCCGCTTTCCCGAGGAGAGGGTGTCTTCCCTACGAATGTCGCCCGCGCTGACTCTCTTGCGGTTGGCGTGATGCCTCGTCAGTCCTGACCATCGTTCAGCTGCGCCAGTCACGACGAGCCGGGCGGTTCTATCCGAAGCGGATGGTCTCGCCCTCGCGCGTGAGGTCGATATCCTGACGCCTCCGGCCGGCGAGATCCTCTCCCTCGAGCCTGCCGCAGGTGGCCGTGTTCGCGAGGAACGTGACCGTTGGATCGCCCCGCAGGAATCTCCCCACGATCGCCTCGATCGTCTCCTCGGAGGGGCAAGCGTAGTGGTCGGATCTGAACAGGCCGTCGATGAGGACCTTGCTATCCCCCATCCCGATGAGATAGCCCTCGTTCCCGAGGTAGGTGACCTCGAGCGCGCACGGGAGGAGAGGAGCATGCGAATCCGTTCGTTCCACCGGAAGCTGATCGTACCCCGAAGCGTGACCGTGGCGGGACTCTTCTTTGCGGCCATGACTTTCA
>Ga0194112_10012840_pt1 | contig 10181 bp, 3 predicted proteins | sample TA2MahC400mmetaG_FD_146191 | JGI IMG/M metagenome (GOLD analysis project Ga0194112, IMG submission 146191) | Freshwater microbial communities from Lake Tanganyika, Tanzania - TA2015016 Mahale Deep Cast 400m | ecosystem: Environmental > Aquatic > Freshwater > Lake | place: Tanzania: Lake...
TCTGGGAGGACCCGGTCCACGCGCAGCCGGACAAGCTGACCGACATCCGCATGTTCGAGGCGAGCGATGTCCTCTGCCCGAACCTGGGCATCTTCGCCACCGGCACCGACGCCCACCGGCAGTTCTACGAGAACCTCCGGCAGCAGGGGAAGACGCTCTGGTTCTACCAGTGCAGCGGGCCGGTCAAGACCTACGATCCGTACTACTACCACCGCCTGCAGCACTGGTTTGCCTTCAAGTACGGTGCGGTCGGCAGCGGCTTCTGGGCCTATGGCGACGCGGAGGGCACCGGCAACGCGTGGAACGAGCTGCGGGCCTCTCGCGCGTCATACACGCCCGTCTACCTCGACCAGACGAGCGTGACCGACGGGAAGCACTTCGAGGCCGTCCGCGAGGGTCTGGAGGACTACGAGCTACTGAGGATGCTGCGCGACCACGCCGACCGCCTGGCCGCCGAGGGCAAACAGGCCCGCGCCGACGAGGCCCACAAGCTGCTGCAGACCGTGATCGACGACGTGTGCGGCGCAGGCTACGACCCGGGCAAGGTCGCGTGGACCGTGGACAAGGACCGCACCCGCGCCGACGCCGCGCGCGTGAAGATCCTGGAGGAGCTGATCCGCTGAGTGGGGGTCCGCGGTTCGCGTCCTAGCCGTTCCCGTGTAGGGGCGTGATTCATCACGCCCACCATGTAGGGGCGCGATTCATCGCGCCCGAGGCTCGCTCTCGCGGATTCCCATCTACCGCGCCGACTCGACGACCCACACGGGCTTCCAGATGCCGCCCGCGTAGGCGCTGTCGTGGACGCGCACGACGATGTGCGTCGCCTCGTCAGGCCGGTACTTGCCCGTAACCTCGACGGCCACGGGCTTGTCCCAGAGCACGCCGGGCTCGCCGGTACTCTCGCCGACCTTCTCGCCGTCCAGCCAGACGGTGCAAAGCTCATCCACCGCCTCGAAGAGCAGCCACATCCTCCCGCCCGACCCGGCGGGCAGCTTCGCATCGAGGGCATACCAGCCGAAGCCCTCGTAGCCGGGGTAGCCTTGCCCTTCCCAGGCCTGGTGGATCGAGATGGGCTTCCACGAGGCATCGACCCTGCCCGGTAGCTGCCACTGCTCGCGCTCGCCGACGGCCTCGGGGTCGGTGCGGAACTGCCACTGCTCGGGAAGCTGCAGCAGCCGCTTGCCGGCGAGCGCCTCCAGGGGAGGCGTGTAGCCGACGTACAGCGCATACCGGGCATCCATCGGTATGGCGATGTCGTGCCGCGTCGCCTCCTCCAGGATTCGCGCGTTGAGCTCGATCAGCGCGACCTGCTGCTCCGTGGACTTGTCCTCCACCGCCTGCAGTTGGTAGAGCCGGGTGATGTCCACGGCGAACTGCTGGTCTGCCACGCGCGCGCGAGTGAGATCGTCGGGGGCCAGGCGATAGGCCCGGCGCAGCAAGCGTTCGGCGTTCGCCAGCACCTCCGGCGTGAAGCGCTCCAGCCCCCGGAAGCTCACGTGATCCTGCGGGCTCTCGGCGACCGCCTGCTCCATGAGGGCGGAATACTCCAGCATCGGCTCGGCGGCCGGTCCGTACATGCGCTCGCAGAAGTCCTGCACGAATGCATCGACATCCGTGTTCAGGTCCCACAGCAGGCGGGCGCGCAGGCTCAGGAACAGGGCCGAGGTGTTGAAGTGCGCGTCCCACTCATCGGTGATGTTCCGCACGCCCCGCCGGTGCACGGTCCGCAGGAAGTCGCCTTCGGAGTGGTAGAACGCCTGGGGCACACCCCAGTGGGGGTACTGCAGATACCCATAGAGCGTGATGTTGCGCGTCCAGCGCTGCCAGTCGCGCAGCCGCCGCAAGCCCTTGGCGTTCACCGGGCAGTCCCGCTCGGTGAGGGCGTGCTTGAAGCAGCGGTCCCACCAGCATAGCTCGATCATCACGTTGTCCGCCGGCCGCACCTTGCGCGGCACTTCGCGGGTGGACCCGTATGCGAACGTCCCGATCCAGCGGTCCGGGTACTCCTCCTTCACCCGCCCCGCAACCGTGTTGACCAGCGCCATGCACCGGTCGGTCAGGTCCAGCACGCCGTCGCCCTGGTGCTCGAAGTCGTTGGGCACGGTATCGAGCGCCCGGCACGCGTCACACTCGCACCAGTAGCTCGGCTCGTCATCCGCGTTGATGCAGAAGCGCATCGCGTCGGGGTGACCGGCGAAGAAGTCCAGCGCCCGCTCAGTCATGATGCGCGCCACGTCCGGGTTCGACACGCACAGCTCCGCCGGCCGCCCGCTGGAGTGCAGGTACGTGCGCTTGCCCTTGACGAGCGGCCAGTACTCGGGATGCGTCTCCCAGTACTGCTCCGGCGGGATGAGGTACGCATAGGTATGCCCCGCGTACTCCTCCCAGCTCCCGCCGCGAATCGCGCCGTAGGTCCACGTCTGCGGGTAAGCGGCCTTCAGGCGGTTCATGTGGTTGGCGACCGCCCAGGCCATGTACTGCTCCTCGTGGACCCCGGTCAGCTCGAACTTCGGCGGCCGCGCCTCGACCTGGATGATCGTGCCGCCCCGCAGCGTGAACGACGGGTTGTGCACGAGGTGCATCTGCGGCAGCGTTAGCCGCTCGACCCGCGGGATCACCGTCCCCCTCGGCCCCGGCATGTACCACCGGCAGCCCAGCGTGCGGAAGAACTCGAACACGGCGTAGTTGAGCCCGCGCGGCGTCTTCGCCAGGCAGGCGACCGCCTCCGGCGTGACGTCGATCAGCACCCCCTCAGCGCTCAGCCGCCCCAGATCGGCCGAGAAGTCCCGTCCGGGCGGGACCACGTCGATGTACAGCGCGCGCCCCGCGAGTGGCCCGTGAGCCGTACGGATCGCCGCCCGCTTCCCCGTCATCTCCTCGATGAGTCGCTGCGCCTCGGTGGCCAGATAGAGGTGGTGAATGGCCGGCTGAGCGGGGGTGACGATCGCAACGAGGGGTTCGCCGTCCGTGGGGATCGGCTCCCCCGGCTCAGCAGGCGGCGGCGCGATCATCTCCAGCGAGACGTCGTCGAAGTAGACGGAGCCGGTGCCAAGGCTCTGGAGGTAGAGCCCCGAACGCGCGGTCTCGGTGGCCGTGAACTCCCCGGCGAGTTCCTTCCAGGCAGGCTCACGCCCGAAGGGCAGGCCCAGGTTCGCCCCGCCCCCTGTGATCCACACATCCCCCGCCGGTTCGCCGCTCTCGCCCGGCGCGCTGCGTACCCAGCAGCTCAGGCGGTACTTCGCGCCCTTGAGCAGGAACACGTCGATCGAGTACCACCGCGCCCACCCCTTCTGCGGCGCCGTGATCCCGATGCAGCGCGTGCCGCCGTGGGGGTTGTCGGTGACGACCCGGAACTCGAACGTGCCCTCGAAGTGGTGCGTGCTCAGCCCCGCCACGCTCGTCGGCCCACCGACTTCGAACCCGCCGTTCTCGATGAGATCGGCGTGAACGAACGGGCACACCAGCAGGACCCCTGTCAGCGCGAGCCTACGCATCCCTGGCCTCCTCACCCCTCGGCGCGACCCTCGCCAGCCTCCGCCCGGCCTCCTCCGCCTCACGGAGCGCCGTCGGATGTTCGGCGATCTCCCCGCGATGCTCGATCGAGTCGAACGTCACCATCTCCCACTCCGGGACTTCGGCGATGGTGAAGAACGACCGCAGAATGATCCGCGCGCTGTCAAACAGCGTCTTGAAGTCACATCCCCCCACGCCCAGGTACAGCCCCTTACGCGGATGCTCAGACTGCGCGACCGGCGCCTTCGCGACGTACTTCATGACCCAGAACGGCTGGCAGCGGTCGATCATCATCTTGGTCTGCGCCGTCAGGCTCATGAAGAAGGTCGGCGACGCAATCACGATGCAGTCGGCCGTGCGCAACGGCTCGTAGAGCGTCTGCATCTCGTCCTGCACGACACAGCGCCCCTGGGTCCGCGTGCACCCGTCGCAGTGCCGGCACGGGCGGATGTCGAGCTTCTGCAAAATGACCTTCTGACAGTCCGCGCCTTCCGCCTCGGCGCCCTTCAGCGTTGCATCGAGCAGGAGGTCGCTGTTCCCGCCCATGCGCGGGCTGCCCATGATCCCCAGCACCTTCATCGGCTCAGCCTCCGGTCGCTATCGCGAATCTGCGCGTGATCGTCTTCTCGGCGCGCCCCTTGCGGATGACGACACTCACCTCCGACGCTTGCGCGCTGACCGGCACCCGCGCGAGGAAGCGGTTCCCGTCGAACTGCACTGGCTGCCCGTTGACCGTCACCGAGCACCCCGCCTCGGCGATTCCGTACACGTTCACCTCGCCCGGCGCAATCGGGTGGGACGTGTTGGGTTCCGTTCGCACGAGGGCCAGCGGCGCGGCCTTCGTCTCCGCGATCCCCCGCAGGAGGTCCTCCCGCGCGGCCTCCAGTTCCTCGTAGGACTTCGTGTAGTCCGTGATGCTGCGCACGACTCTCCGCCCAATCTCCGTCGAGCGGTCATCCGGCTTGAAGCCCGTCGCGCCGAGCTTCCCGATGGCCTCGCGCTGCGCGTCCTCCAGCATCGCCAGGTACTCGCAGTCCTCCAGCCCATCCCGCTGGGCCTCGTAGCGTAGCGAAGAGTTCGGCAGATCACGGCCGGGCCAGACCATCCACTCGTCCCCCGGCGCGAAGGTCGCGAAGCGGATGTTCCAGTGGTTTAGGCCCCAGTGCAGATACCCTCGCGAGTCGTACAGGTAGTTCATCCAGTGGATGATTCGCGGCTTGATGGTCTCGGTGTCGATGAGCCGGTTCGGGTACTTGCCCTGCGGCACCCATGCCACGTAGAACCACAGTTCATACTCCTTCTCGCGGTGCCACCTCTCGTATTGGTCGTACCACTGGTCGAAGTAGTTGAGCTGCGGCACATACAGCTCGCAGAAGCCGCGCAGGTCGGGCACCTGAATCGCGTCCATGCGCTTGAGCTTCGGCGCCGCCTTGTGGACGCGGTCCGACTGCCGCTTCCACGAGTCCACGTTCACCGGAATCGGCTCGTCGGCGATGTGCTGATAGGCGATGTCGAGCCAGCCCTTCCGTTCCAGGTGCTTCTGCAGCTCCTTGAGGAACTCGTCGAGCGCAATCTCGGTCGTCGCCCCGGTCGCGCGCACGGTTGCCGGCCGGTCGGACAGCACGAACTCCGGGCACTCCCACTCGCCCGTCTTCCTCCCGCCCAGGTGGGTGATGCACAGCCGCCGCGCGCCCTCGCTCAGGAACAGCTCGCACCACCGGTCAAACCGCGACCAGTCGTACGTGCGCGAGCCGTCCGCCTCCACGTAGATGCGGCACAGCCCCGGCGACACCGTCACCGCGTTCTGGTGATACCGGCGGAACATCCGCGCATGTTCCCGCAACATGCCCCACCACTCGTCGCTGTAGGCCTCCAGCCCGTAGTGCGTCGTGAACACGTCCGTGCTGAACCAGTTCACGACCCACAGCCGCGTGTCGTCGGGGAAGTCGACCGGCACCACCTCCAGGCTCACCGGCGCCGCCTCCAGCACCTCGCCCGCCTGCACGTAGGCGTTCCCCGAGTACGTGCCCGGCGCCGTGCCGGTCGGCACGTTGAAGGTCAAGAAGATCGGCTGCGTCCGATTGGCCGGGAGGTCACGCTCCTCGTCATCGCTGAGCTCATCGGGGAAGTCGGCCGGGGCGCGCCGGACGAGTTCCTCCGGCGGTGTGGCCGTCGAGTTCTTCTCGACATGCACCATGCTCACGAAGCGCGCCTGGAAGTTCGCGGCCGACAGGACGTTCCGCCCACCCTCCTGCTGCAGGTCCTCGAAGATGACCCGCGCCCCCTTGACCTCTCGCCGCGGCCGCACGACGATCTGCGCGCACTCGCTCTCGTTCCGGCCGCACACCAGCCGGACCGCCTTCGGTGCACCCCCCGGCAGCTGCGCATCGCCAAACACCTGCGCCGGCGGCGTAGCCGTCCATGCGTCCCACGGCCGCTCCGACTGCGCAGCCAGCGCCAGGCTAACGCGCAGCTTCCCGCTCCCGACCAGCACCTCGCGATACGCGCTCAGACACCCGTCCGCCGTGGCAAAGACCCGCGCCGCGCCAGGGGTCTTCCCGACGGAAGTGAAGACGAACTCGCCGGTGGCATTCGTCCGCACAACGAGCCGCGGAGACTCGGAGGAAACGAGGCTCACGGTCGCGCCCTGAACCGGCGCCCCGCCGGCCGACGTGACCGTGCCCGAGACATCGCTCCTGCCGCCCTCCGCCGCTTGCAGCGTCTTCGCGGCGACCACCGAGACGCGCGCCTCGTCGCCGATCGCACACGCCTCAACCGAGACGTCCGCCTCTGTCGGCAGCCCGTACGCAACCACCGTCCCCTCCGGCCCGCACTTCCAGGTGCGCCGCTTGCCCTCGCATTCGGTCCTCACCACGTACCCCGGCGGCGCCTCCCCGCCCAGCGCCGGTTTGAGGCGAATCGCCAGTGCCCCCGTCGGCCCGAGCAGCGGCGTCACCTCGACCCGTGGCGCGCCGGCCTGACCCGGGGTCGCCGTCCGGGTTGTCGTTGGGTCGGGTGCATTCCCGTACAAGTCGACCGGCACGACCGCCACGTTGTAGGTTACCCCCGGCTTCAGACCGCGAACGGTGACGGCCTTCTCCGAGGACTTCGCTATCGCCACGGGTGGCAGACCCTCCGTGCCCGCGATCGCCTCCGTCGCCGCGTACACTCGACACTGCCCGAGGTCATCCGGGGCCGCATACCCGAGCCATTCGAGGTTCAGCGCACCCGTCAGCCAGTTCGAGGCCCGCACACGGAAGTCGATGGGAGGTGGGGGAGTGCCGTCGCCCTCCGCGATGTTGACGAGCCGCACGTCATCGAACCAGGCCTTGCCGCCGTTGTTCGTGTTCGTCAGGCATTCCACCCGCCCGATGACTGCGCCCTCCGCGGGCGTCACATCCTCCGAGACGAAGGTCCAATCGGCGTCGCCGCTTACCGACCCCGCCGCCTCTCCGGCGAGCCACTTCCCGCCCTCGCCGACCCACTCGATGTTGATCGTCGCGCTTGCCTCTCCGAGCCCCTGACACTTGATCCACCCACTCAGCCGATGCGGCTCCCGGCGGATGGCGACATCCTGCAGGATAATCCCTCGGTTGTCCTGCCCGACCACACACGCGCTCTGCTTACCCTCACGTGCGAGAGCAGCCTCTACACTGAACCGGCTTGTCCCCTTCCCACTGCCCTGCGGCAGCTCATACCAGGGATGCTCAGTCGCCCATGACCTCAGCCCCTCTTCGAACGAGCCGTTCAGCACGAGGCTCGGACGCTTCGCCGCCTCTTGCGCCCAGCCGTCGATCGCTCCCGCTAGCACCATCATCACCGCGAGCATCGTATGCCCTCCCGCACGCGTGCCGTTGCCGTCCCCCTGGGAGCGCGGGCGTCCCGCCGGCTGGCACGCTGTGGCATCGTCGTCAGATGTCCACGCGCCTTCAGCGAACTCCCCCTCACAACCTCCCTCCTTCCCGCACCCGGAAGGACCCGCAGCCCATCACCTTGAACCCCCCTCCGCACACACAGCACCTCGGAGGCCTTGCCGGATGGACCGCCGCGCCACATGCCGACTGCCAGCCAACCGACTGGCGTCCGTCCTCGGGACGATCCTGTTCCTCGTTCCAGCGCTGGCCAAACCCGCGCCGACCGTCTCCGGCGCCCGCGCCTCTCTCGAAGCCGTCGGCGCACCCGGCGCTTGGACGGGCGTCACGTTGCGTTCCGGCGACGCAGCGATCGCCACCATCACCCTCGGCGCGGGCGGCCGTTGGCGGGCCAGGGACGTCTCCGTGGCCGACGCAAGCCTGACGTTCCGCGGGTTCGACACCTCCGACTCCGGCGGCACGCCCACGCTCGCCGCGACCTCATTCGTGGAGTTCCGCCTCACCCGCGACGACCTCTCTCCTCGCGTGTCCTTCCGCTTCGACCTCACGGCCTTCGACTCGTCGGCCTGGGAGAAGGCCCTCGGCCGGCCCTCCCCCTTGCACTTCCTCGACTGCTCGCTGGACCGCGCGGAGATCTACTACTTCCACGGCCTCCTCGCGCCGACGCCGCGCGTGGACCCGTATCCCTTCAGCTGGCGCGACATGCGCGCGAACTGGGCCGACGGCTGGTCCACGGCGCCGGCGGTCGCCGCGCTCACTGTACCGGCGGTCGCCCTCTGGCAGCCGACCACCGGCCATGTGGCTGCGTACTGCTTCCAGGAGATGCGCAACACGGGCCGCGCAGACCATGACCTCTCGGTCGCGTACCGTTGGGATGTCGGCGGCGGGCCGAACGATGCCTTCTCGCTGATCTGGCCGCGCCAGCGGGGCTTCAACGAACTCACGCTTCCCTCGGCGCCGGTGACAATCACCGGCGGTTTCGACCTCCTCTGCGACGCGAACACCGGCCCCACCGCCGACGTGAACCGCGTGGTCTTCGATCACCTCTGGCAGGTCCATCGCGACGCTCTGCCGACCGTGCCCCGCATGAACGACCTCGGCTGGATGGTCGAGCGCCAGGGGTTCAAGGAGGGGCCGCCGGGCGCGGGGATCTTCGGGCGCGTCCCGAAGTCGGGAGGGTCCTTCGGGTCGCTCTTCTTCCAGGATGACACTCAGGTCTTCGGCGGCTCCTTCCGGGGCGTCGATCTGGCCTATCGGCGCAACGATGAGGCGGCCCTCGCGCTACTGCGCCGCGAGGTCGAGACGATGCTCTCGCGGGCGATCTGGGAGACGATCGACGGCGACGAGTGCGTCTACTGGAAGTACCCCTCCGAAGGGGGCTGGGAGGACTGGATCGGCGGCGACCGCGCCGACACGGTCCACAATGTCCAGCAGTTCGGCTTCGCCGGCGCGCTCCTGGCGATGTACCTGCGTGAGCCGAGCGACCGGCTATGGTGGCACGTCGAGGGGCTCTACAACTGGTCGCGGCACTACGTCTACACGCGCGGTGACATCTGCGACATCCCCTGCTCGATGTTCACGCTGCAGACCTCGCAGCTCGCGCTGAACTTCCTGATGAACCTGCACTACGCGCTGCAGGACGACCCCGACCCCCACAAGCGCCAGATGGCCCAGGAGGCCTTCGACCTCGCCGTCACCGTCGTGTGGCGCAACGCGAACGTCACGACAGGCGACCCCGACCCGACGGACACGCTCGACCCGACCTTCCTCATGCCCGGCAACCAGGCGCGGTTCTGGCTCGGCCAGGTGAGCTGGGCAGAGCTGTGCGACGTGTTCCGCTCGATGATCGTGATGTACGCGGAGACCGGCGACCCGCGCTTCAAGTACTACGTGCGGGGCGCGCTGGACAAGTGGTGGAGCGGGTTCGAGTCCGACGGCTACCACACCGCCGAGAACCTCGACGTCTTCGGCGAGACCGCGGGCAAGGCCGTCCGCACGGGGCTGCATGGTCCGCAGGACTCCTTCTGGGAGTGGGCCTACCCGGTCGGCGACTCGATCCTCCACGTTACCGCCGGTCGCGCGGGAGCGATTGCGTTCTGCAAGGGCACGACCTCGCTGGACGTCGCCGACTACCGCTTCCGGCCGCCGGCCAACTTCGCATTCCGCGTGGCCGGGACCCATGAGGGTCCGTTCCGCATGGTCTTCAGCTCGCCGTTCCGCGACCTGTCGGGGCTTGCGGTGCAGGTGAACGGCGAGCCCGCCGAGGCGCACTCCGCCGGCGCCTACAACGAGCACCTCCTCTTCTTGGCGGAGGCGGGCGCAACGGTTGAGATCGGCGCTGTCGGCGATGCTCCCCTCCTCGCTGCGCAACCGGTGCCGACGCATCCGGCGGGCTTCCGCGCCATCATCGACCGCGACCTCGGCCTGCACTCCGTCGATCTCGGGCCTTCGTGCAACACGCAGGTCAACCGCTCATGGGCCGACCCCGGCTCATGGGCAGGGCTGTCGGCAGGCCCGACCTACGCCGGCGGCGTGCCCTGCGCAATCACCGATCCCGATGCCAACCAGGGCAAGATGGCGGTCCGCGGCGCCTCGGTGCCGGTGGGCAGGCGCGTCGAGGGGCTGCTCCTCCTATGCTCGCGGCTCGGCCCGAATGACGTTCGCATCGAGCTGAGCAGCGGCCAGATCCAACCCATCGACCCGCAGAGCGGCCTGTTGGTGCGAGACGGGAAGCCCCTGCGCAAGTGGGAGCTGTGGCTGTACCCTTACGTCGCGCCGCCGAGGGCCGCCCTGACC
>Ga0194112_10012841_pt1 | contig 10181 bp, 7 predicted proteins | sample TA2MahC400mmetaG_FD_146191 | JGI IMG/M metagenome (GOLD analysis project Ga0194112, IMG submission 146191) | Freshwater microbial communities from Lake Tanganyika, Tanzania - TA2015016 Mahale Deep Cast 400m | ecosystem: Environmental > Aquatic > Freshwater > Lake | place: Tanzania: Lake...
CCAGAACGACCGCCATTCTTTTCTTTAATCTTGCCAGCATTTCGTACTCCTTTCTTTTCAAACATTACTTTTTCACAATTTCGACCCGGCGGTTTTTGGCTTTGCCTTCTTCGGTTTTGTTGTCGGCAATGGGTTTGTCCTGCCCCCAGCCCGTGGCGCTCAGCCGTTTTCCATCGATTCCTGCTTTCACGAGGGCGCTGACCACGGACTCCGCACGCTGTTGTGACAGGGTTTTATTCCTTGCCGGTGTGCCGGTGCTGTCGGTATGGCCTTCGATTCCACCCTTCAGCCCTGGGTTATCCCTAAGAAGTTTGACAATCTGATCGATGATGGGTTTGGATTCAGGCTTGATCGTCGCTTTATCCGTGTCGAAATTGATGTAAAGCGTTACAAAACCCTGTTTGTTTAATGAAACCAGCATATCTCCGGCCGTGACCTCCTGAGCCATCGCCTTCTTTTCGACGAAGACTACATTATACGCGGTACCCACACTGTGAGCCTCCACATGAATCCATGCGGTCGCTCCTCCTTTCTCCAATTTTAAATAAGCTGTGTCACGGGTTTCGAAGACAGCTTTGCCTCCTGCCTTCTGGATGGCATTGGAATAGTTTCGCACAATCTGGAGCTCGCTCGGAGCCTTTGCTCCTTCTTTCAGGGCATATTTGATGAAGTAGTAAGCGCCCTCAGCGGTCACCCAATTTCCCTGAGCGTCTTTAAATTGATATTGATCAAATTCATTCTCCTCGCATGAGTCGATGTAAAAATTGGGCATCCGGGTAAGAAGTGGATGATCCTTACACCCCGGGTCATCCTGGGCGTAACCGATTCCTCCTGATAGCAGAAGGAGTCCCAGCATAACCAAACCAATTTGCAGGCCACACTTTCTCATATCAACCCTCCTCTTCGAATTTGTCCAATCTCCGCCACTGCTTCAAGATTCGAATGAATAACACCTTTCCGGATTAAAGACCGCTTTGCCTCTCGGCGAAATCACCCACGAGGGGCAGTTTGTATTTTTCGCCTTTGAAAGCTTTGAACATCAGGAAGAGCCATAGAAGCAAAGTCAGGAGGGAAATGATCAAAGAGATGACCCATCCGATAAACGGGATGGCGCTGATGATGATCACGATGACGAAAAGAGGCAGAAAAGCGGCCAAGGATTGGGCGGCATGGAATCTCACAAACTTATTCTCACGTTCGAGTGCAAGAAAGATAATCCCCGTGACCCATCCTAGGACATAACAGAGCAGAGCCTCGACATTTTCATCAATTCCAAGAGTCGTTTTGTTTTTCGGAGCTTCCATGATTTTCCTCCTTTTAATTTTTTCACTTTTTCCCGCCGAGGGAAAGTGGAGGGTTATATAACCCTTGATTTAAAGAATTGAGCACCTTTTTATTAAATTTTTAGGGAAATGTAAAGAGTTTTTTAAACAGATGGACGAAACCCATGTGAAAATCTAGCGCATTTATGATATGGATAGATATATCGGCAAAGAGGAGAGTCCACTTGTCCTGGCAGGCGATGGCGGCAGTTGTTTTCTGGGGGTTTTCGTTTATTGCCATAAAGATAGCGTTGAGGGAAGTTCATCCCTTCACCCTTCTGACGCTTCGTTATGCGATCGGCGCGCTCCTGCTTCTTTTTTTTCAATTGAGCAGGAATAAAACCTTTTTTAAACTATTTTCCACCCGCGACTGGATTTATATCTTCATTCTTTCCGCCGTTGGGGTTTCAGGACTTGGCCTTCTTCAGACCTATGGGCTTCTCTACACAACGGCCATCAATACCGGATGGATCATTGCGATCAATCCCATCCTGATTGCTCTCTCCGCCCGTTTCTTTCTCGGGGAAGCAATCACCATCAGGAAGGTAACCGGGATCATCCTGGGTTTTTTTGGGATTTTTCTCATCATCTTCAGGGGAGCCTTTTCTTTTTCTCTATTCCAGTTAGCTTCTACTTATGGAGATTTTTTAATTCTTGCCAGTGCACTTACCTGGACCGGTTTTACCGTCGGAGGGAAGAGTTTTATCTCACGATTTCCTCCTTTAGCCACGGTTACGACCGTCATGCTTGCGGGGTGCCTGCTTGTCCTTCCCCTTAGCCTATTCAAAGGAGAATGGAGCAACCTCCTCCATCTGTCTCCCATGTCCTGGGCGGGCATCCTCTTTCTGGGAGTTTTCTGCTCCGGCCTGGGTTACCTTTTCTGGTATTCGGCGCTTGAGAAGCGAGATTCGGGAGTGGTCGGAATTTATCTTTATCTGGAACCCTTCGTCACTGTGATCGGGGCTTACTTCCTGCTCCATGAAGAGATTCGATGGATCACACTGTTGGGCGGAGCGACGATATTGGGGGGTGTTTTCCTGGCAACCCGAAAATAGATCTACCTTGCTGTTTACGGTCTTGTATTCTTTTAAAAGTCGGAGAGGGGTCGATTAAATTTAGTGAGCAAACTACGGAGACCATGAAATCTTTCAAAACGCTGAAAGACGACCTGATTCGGAACCGATGGCGAATCCTGACGGGACTTAGCGCCCTTCTCATCGTTGACGTCCTTCAGCTCCTTATTCCGAGAGTGGTGAAATACGCCATCGACGACCTTACCGAGGGAAGAGTCTCTTCATCCCAACTCTTCCTCTACGGGACATGGATTGTTATTTTAGCCCTTGGCATCGGCGGATTCCGGTATGTCTGGCGGTATCTTTTGCTGGGAGCTTCCCGCCGGGTGGAGAAATCGCTGAGAGAGCGTTTTTTTCTTCATCTTCAAACCCTCTCCCCCTCGTACTTCTCCCGGACAAAGATAGGGGATTTGATGGCCCATGCCGTCAATGATATCGAATCGGTCCGGATGGCCATGGCTCTTGGCCTGGTTTTCATTGTGGACACGGTCATCCTGGGAGTTCTGACCCTCTTTTTTATGGCCTATATTCACCCCCTGTTAACCCTGTATGCCGTCCTTCCCATGCCGTTGATCACAGTGATCACCCTTGTCTTCAGCCGGAGGATTCACGAGCGATACGAAGTGCTCCAGAAAACGTTCTCCCAGCTTACCGAAAGGGTCAGGGAGTCCATTGCTGCCATCCGTGTCATCAAAGCCTACGCTCAGGAAGAGACGGAGAGGGAGAAGCTTTCCCGCGTGAGCCGGGATTATGTCAATAAAAATGTCGGCATCACAAGGATTTGGGGCATGTTTTTCCCCCTCCTCCTCTTTTTTTCAAATCTTTCCATGGCTATTGTTCTCTACCTGGGGGGAAGGTTGACGATCGTTCAATCCATCTCCGTCGGAGATTTCGTGGCCTTCATGAGTTACCTGGGAATGCTGGCATGGCCGATGATGGCCCTCGGGTGGGCGATCAATATGATTCAGCGGGGAGCAGCCTCGATGGACCGTTTAAACCGGATCTTCGGAGAAACGCCCGAGATTTTCGACGCTCCGGGAGTCATTTCCTCGGGTTCCCTCAAAGGAAAAGTACAGATCCGGGGGCTGACCGTTCCATCCGGCAATGGGGGATCGCCTCTTCTCGAAGACCTCGATTTAGACATCCATGAAGGGGAAAAGGTTGTGATCGTCGGCAGAACAGGGGCCGGGAAAACGGTTCTGTGTCATCTGCTGGCTCGAATCCTCGAATCTCCGGAAGGGTCCATCTTCTTTGACGGGATCGAAATCCATCGTTTTTCACTCAAGACGTTGAGGGGAAACATCGGCTATGTGCCCCAGGACACTTTTCTCTTTTCCGATACCATCGGGGAGAACATTGCATTTGGAAGGCCGGACGCCTCCCGTGAAGAGGTGGATGAAGCGGCCCGGATTGCCCAGATTTACGATGAGGTAATGGAATTTCCATCGGGGATGGATACCGTGATCGGAGAGAAAGGAGTCACCCTTTCCGGCGGGCAGCGGCAAAGGGTTTCCATTGCCAGGGCCGTCTTGGTGAATCCGCCAATCTTTATCCTCGATGATGGCCTCTCCTCCGTGGACATCCAGACGGAAGAGAGGATCCTTGACGGATTGGAAAGGTTTCTCAGAGGAAAGACAAGCATCCTTGTCACCCACCGCATCGCTCCGCTCCGGAGAGCCGACCGGATCCTCGTTCTGGAGCAGGGAAGGGTGGCGGAGATGGGCGACCACCGGAGCCTTCTCGCCAGGGGCGGGATCTATGCGAACCTTTACCGTGAAAGAGAAATGGAAGAAGAATTGGAAAAAGAGAAATTCTAAATCCGAAGCACGAAATTCGAAATTCGAAACAATATCAAATGACCAAATCTCAAATGTTTGAAAAAAGTTTTGAGATTTGAATTTTGAAGATTCGAATTTGTTTCGAGTTTCGATATTCGAATTTCGGATTTTCGGGTTAAGGCGATGTACGCTGATTTCGGATATATGGAAGAGGGAAAACTGGGGAAGCCCACCGACCTGAAACTGATGGTCCGGTTGGCCGCTTTTCTCAGGCCCTACTGGTTCCTGATGGGTTTCTCCCTTTTCTTCGTCCTGATCATGGTTGTCCTGGATCTGGTTATTCCCTACCTGACCAAGGAGGCGATTGACCGTTACATCGTGACTTCGGCAAGAGAGGTGATTCTCCGGAAAGATGGATCACCGGAAGAGGGGCGGCTCCTGCGGCAATTCGAAAAAGATTTCATCCCCACGGAAGAGGAAAGGAGATTTCTTCTTCCGCCGGAGGCCCTAAGGTCGATGGACCGGAGGGACGCGGCCCTTTTCCAGAAAGCCGGCCTCCTTTCTGAAAATCGATACTATCTCTTCAGCCTCCGGAGGCCGGAAGAGGAGGCCCTGCTCGCGGCCTATCCTTCCTTTTTCGAAAGGAGCGGCCCTTACGCTTTCATCTCCCTGGACCGGATGAAAGATTTAAAAGGGGAGGACCGCCTCCGCTTGAGGGGAAGGGATATCGAGGGCGTTCTTCACCTCGCCATCCTCATCGTCCTTATTCTGGCCGTTCATTTCGGATTGAATTTCGTCCAGGTCTACACCATGGAGCTGGCGGGTCAGAGGATGATGCATGACCTCCGGATGAAGGTTTTTTCCCATCTCCAGAACCTTCCGGTCTCCTTCTTCGACCGGAATCCCGTGGGAAGGTTGGTCACACGGCTCACCAATGACGTTCAGAATATCCACGAGATGTTCACCTCCGTTCTGGTCAACCTTTTCAGGGATGTCGTCCTCCTGATCGGAATCGTCGTCATCCTTCTCCACCTCCACCGGGCGATGGCCCTCCTCTCCTTCTCAGTCGTTCCCCTGATCTTCATCACCACGATCTTCTTCAGCCGCCGGGCCCGGGACGCATTTCGGGAGATCCGTTTCAAGATCGCCCAGATGAATGCCTTTCTCCAGGAGATTTTTGCGGGAATCCGGGTGGTTCAGCTCTTCCGAAGGGAGGAGGAGAACGGCAGGCGATTCCAGAAGATCAACGAGGGGCACTACCAGGCCAATATGAGACAGGTCTCAATCTATGCCTTCTTCGTCCCGCTTGTCGAAATTCTAAGCTCGGGGGCCACCGGTCTTCTCATCTGGTACGGGGGAGGAAGGGTCCTTCAGGAGGCGATCAGCCTTGGCGTCCTGGTGGCATTTCTCTCCTATATCCGGATGTTCTTTCAGCCCATCCGGGATCTGTCCGAAAAGTATAATATCCTCCAGTCGGCAATGGCTTCCCTCGAGAGGATTTTCGGATTACTCGACCAGGAAGAGAAGATCCAACGGCCCTTTTCACCGGCCAGAGGAAGCATCCGGGGAAATATCGAATTTGAACAAGTCTCTTTCTCTTATAATGGCCGGGACCGGGTTCTCACGGAGGTCTCCTTCGCCGTCCGCGAGGGAGAGACGGTTGCCGTTGTGGGAGCGACAGGAGCCGGAAAGACATCGCTCCTCTATCTTCTTGAGCGGTTTTACGAACCCCAAGAAGGAAGGATTCTGATCGATGGGGTTGATATCCGTGAGAGAGAGCTCTCCGATCTGCGATGCCAGATCGGGATGGTGCTGCAGGATACGTTTCTCTTCGCGGGAGATATCGAAGAGAATATCCGGCTGGGAGACCAGGCGACGGATGGAGCAAGGGTTAGGGAAGCAGCCCGGATGGTGAAGGCGGATCAGTTTATTGAGCGATTGGCCGATCGGTATCACACCCGGGTGGGAGAGGGAGGGGAAGTCCTGTCCGCAGGGCAGAGACAGCTCCTTGCCTTTGCAAGAGCCCTCTACGCCAATCCGAGAATCCTCATCCTCGATGAAGCAACCTCCCATGTCGATCCTGAAACAGAGCGATTTATTCAAGAAGGCCTGGCTCAGCTCCTCAAAGGGAGAACGGCCGTTGTCATTGCCCACCGCCTCTCCACCATCCAGCACGCGGACCGGATTTTCCTTCTTCATAAGGGAAAAATTCGGGAAACGGGAACCCACGGGGAATTGATGGCGAAAAAAGGATTATACTACAGGCTTTATCAACTCCAGTTCGGAGCCCGGTGAAAAGTAACACGTATCACGTTTCGGACCCCCGAAGGGAACGGTTTGAAACCGTTCCCCACAGCATGGCAAATTCATCCGATCCGGGCAGAAGAGCCGATTTGACAAAGTCAGCGGGCGTATCCTATAAAGAGTAAGGATGAGACCGTCTGGCACCCGATTTGAAACTTCATGATCTAAAAGGCGCATCCTCTTCGCCGGTGATGGGGACATGATGGAGGAAAAAGGAGAGCTTTCTCCGGAGGTTCAACCCGGGGGAGAGAAGAAACGGGATTTGGATCTGAATGCTCTTTTTCCGGGGAAGGAGTATGATCTGAATCGCCTGTTTCCCGATGATGGGATGAAGAAACTGCTTCATGACCTGAAGCGGAACAAGAGGGAGATCGATCGGTTTATTAAAAGTCTCAATCTTGAGGAGGAAGGATAGATGAAATGCCTCCGCTGCGAGGAAGCATTGCCTTATATTCTTTGTGAGGGATGCGGGGAAGGAATACCGGAGAAGAGCCGTTTCTGCTGCTGGTGCGGAAATCCGGTCCTGACGAAGGACGAAGAGACCGATTTTTCGGAAAGAGTGCCATGCAGTGACGGAAGTTGTATCGGGGTCATCAACGAGACGGGTGCTTGCAATATCTGCGGGAAGCCCTTTCCGGAAATGCCTGGGAAATAAAAATCAATAGTCTAAAAGAAACGGTAAAGAGGCCCGTTTCGTGAAATGGCGACGTGATTAGGTTCGAGAATCTTTTAACCGTAACCCTTTAACGTTATCCGAAACTGGCTTCGTTCCCTTAACCCCAAAGGAGTTTATCTTGCAGTTGTATAAAGGGCCATGGGTAAACCGCTCTCCAACGCTTCGAATGGCGGTTAATTGGATGTCTTAAGGGAATTGCTCGACTTCACCAAAGGTGAATTCCAGTATGGGTTAGATACGTGAGTGCCCATTGGCCTGAAGGTTCGCCTCGAAGCGTTTCCGAACGGTTCACCCATGTCCCTTTGGTTCAATTTTTTGCAATGTTAAGGTTTATCTTTTTAAATCGATGGATTGGGTTACATTGACAGTCAGGTTGTGAATGATTATGTTATAAGTGAAGAAGGCGTAAGATGAGGAGGCCATTATGATTTTTTTGCCTAAGAGCGGTGCGGACAAGGAGGAGAAGGGGAGGGATGAAAAAATTTTCGTTCCTTCCGAACTTCCCATCCTTCCCTTAAGGGGGACCGTGCTCTATCCCGATCTCATTCTGCCTATCATGGTGGGCAGGAAGAGGTCCGTCAAATTGATCGATGATGCTATGGATACAAACCGGATTATCGGCGTCGTCACCCAGAGGCGGTCCGAAACCGAAGACCCCAAGGAGACCGATCTCTTTTCCGTGGGGGTGGCTGCGCTGATACTCAGAATGATCCGGGAACTTGATGGAAGCCAGAGGGTCATCGTCCAGGGCGTTTCAAGAATCCGGGTGAAAGAATATATCCAGAGGGAACCTTATTTCAAGGCGCGGACGGATACGCTTGAAGAAGGGGTTGTCCTGGGGGTGGAGATCGAGGCCCTCATGATGAACCTGAAAAATCTTTTTCACAGGGCGGTCGAGCTGGCCCCTTATCTTACTTCGGAACTGGGTTCGATGGTGAGCAACATCAAATCCCCTTCCATCCTCGCCGATTTGATCGCTTCGAACCTCAATGTCTCCACTCCTGAAAAACAGGCGATTCTGGAGACCCTCGATGTTCGGGAACGGCTTACCAAGGTGCACCTCATCCTGAACAAGGAGGTCCAGGTTCTGGAACTGGGCAATAAGATTCAGTCCCAGGTGAAAGAGGATATGGACCGGACCCAGAGGGAATATTACCTCCGCGAGCAGTTGAAAGCCATAAAAAAAGAGTTGGGAGAACTGGATGATCACTCCAGCGAGGTTAAGGAGTTGAGGGAGAAGATCAAGAAAGCCAAGATGCCTCCCGAGGTGGTGACGGCGGCGGATAAGGAGCTGGACCGCCTGTCTAAGATCCCTCCTGCTTCGGCGGAATATACGGTTGCCCGGACTTATCTGGATTGGCTGGTGGAACTTCCATGGTCGGAAACCACCGAGGATAATCTCGAAATCCTGAACGCGCAGAAGACGCTGGATGAGGACCATTATGACCTGGAAAAGGTGAAAAAAAGAATCCTCGAGTATCTTGCGGTAAGAAAACTGAAGTCCGACATGAAGGGGCCGATCTTATGCTTCGTGGGGCCTCCGGGAGTGGGAAAGACCTCGCTCGGCAAATCGATCGCCAGGGCCATGGGACGAAAGTTTATTCGGATTTCCTTGGGCGGGGTAAGGGATGAGGCCGAGATCCGGGGTCACCGGAGGACTTACGTAGGCGCTCTGCCCGGCCGGATTATACAGGGGGTCAAAAAGGCCGGATCGAACAACCCTGTCTTCATGCTCGATGAAGTCGATAAGATCGGAATGGATTTTCGCGGAGATCCTTCTTCCGCCCTCCTGGAAGTACTTGATCCGGAACAAAATTTTTCCTTCTCCGATCACTATATCGATCTCCCCTTTGACCTTTCGAAGGTGATGTTCATCACGACCGCCAACGTCCTCGACACCATTCCTCCGGCCCTTCGGGACCGGATGGAGACATTGGAGCTGCCCGGGTACAGCGAAGATCAGAAGATGATGATTGCGAAAGAATTTCTGATTCCGAAGCAGATCACTGAGCATGGATTGAGCTCGGAGCACATCGAATTTCAGGATGCGGCCCTCCAGGTCGTTATCACCTCTTATACCCGCGAGGCGGGGGTAAGAAACCTGGAAAGGGAGATCGCCGCCATCTGCCGGGGCGTAGCCAAAGACGTAGCCTCCGGCAGTAATCAGGAGAAGGTGTTTGTCAATCCAGAAGCCCTCCATAAATTTTTGGGACCGGTTAAATTCTTCCTCGAAGTGGCTGAGCGAACCTCTGAGCCGGGGGTTGCCACGGGGCTGGCCTGGACGCCCACCGGAGGAGATATCATCTTCGTGGAGGCGACGAAGATGAGAGGAGAGAAGGGATTGACCTTGACCGGTCAACTGGGCGATGTGATGAAAGAGTCGGCCCAGGCGGCGCTGGCTTATGTTCGATCAAAATCGAAAGACCTTGGCATTGAGGAAGATTTCTTTGAAAAGCATGACATTCACATCCATGTCCCGGCGGGCGCTATTCCGAAAGACGGGCCGTCCGCGGGAATCACGATGTTTATCGCCCTCACTTCATTGCTGACCAACAAGCCGGTCCGAAACGACGTGGCCCTAACCGGCGAGATCACCCTGAGGGGCCTTGTCCTCCCGGTTGGAGGGATCAAGGAGAAGGTCCTGGCCGGGATGCGGGCGGGAATTCGGACGATCATTCTGCCGAAGAAGAATGAAAAGGATCTGGAGGAGATTCCGGAGCATATTCGAAAGCAATTGAACTTCCAGTTTATTCAGAAGATGGATGAGGCCATTGATCTGGCCCTCAAGCATCCCGAAATACAGAAGCCGGAACATGGGGCATTGAGCATTACCGCCTGATCAAACCGGACGCGTTGTGGATTTTCCCAAGCTCAGAAATGTAAATATCTTTCCCGTCCGGATGTCGGGGCAATCCATGCTCTGTCTTCAGGACCCGCAGAATATCAGCGACAAAGCCCTCTTTCTGCCTCCCCCGCTCCATTTCATCCTCTCCCTTTTTGACGGTCGCCATTCGGTCCTGGATGTTCA
>Ga0194112_10012842_pt1 | contig 10181 bp, 8 predicted proteins | sample TA2MahC400mmetaG_FD_146191 | JGI IMG/M metagenome (GOLD analysis project Ga0194112, IMG submission 146191) | Freshwater microbial communities from Lake Tanganyika, Tanzania - TA2015016 Mahale Deep Cast 400m | ecosystem: Environmental > Aquatic > Freshwater > Lake | place: Tanzania: Lake...
GAAGAAGGACTTCTCTGTAAATGGCACTCTCGAATATCAATGACGCTGCTGTACTGACCTGGTGCATGCAGACCGAGGGCAAAGCTTGTGTCAAACGTTTCTCCTGAGGCAATTTCTTTCTCTGTCAACCATCGTCGATTACTGAAAGAGTACTCCATCTTGTTACGATAACCATAGATGCGGGTTGAGCCGATAGTTGGATGAATCTGTACTGTTTCAAAGCCAGAAATAGTGATGAGTGCATCCTTTATACTCTGCTGTTTTGCTTCCAATTGGCGGTCATATGACACATGCTGCCACTTGCATCCACCACAATAACCAAAATAAGAGCATGGCGGGGTAACCCTGATAGGACTTTTCTCTAAGACCTCAAGTAATTTTGCTTCAGCATAGTCTTTCCTTGTTTTATGAATGCGAACCTTAACACGCTCTCCGGGTATTGTTCCTTCGATAAATATTACGAATCCTTCATGCCGGGAGAGGCATTTGCCTCTGCCGGCAAATTTCTCAACAGTCAATTCGAGTTCTTCGCCCGTCTTGAACATTTCAATTCAGGTAAGAATCTTTTTCATTCCATAGATTTCTGCAATCTTTCCAGAAGGAGATGAGAAAGACTGCAGCAGCCGAGATAAAAGGTATCTGATGTCATTTTTATTATACCCGATACACACGAATGGGCTTTGGGAAGGGAAGATCTTTACAGAGGAAATGTTAAGAGGGGAAGAATCCCTTCCCCTCTTCTGGTGGACATCGCGTTATATAAGACTATTCAAAATAAACAGTAATCTCTGCTCTTCTGTTTTTTGCCCTGCCCTGTTTTGTCTTATTGTCAGCAACAGGTTTTGATTCACCGTAACCAACTGTCTTCATCTTTCCTTTGTCGATACCACTTTTCACAAGGTAGTTCTTTGCAGCATTTGCCCTTCTCTCAGAGAGTCCCTGGTTGTATTCGTCAGTACCAATGGAGTCGGTATGGCCTTCGATCGAAATTTTTGCACCGGGGTTCTTTTTCACAAACTCGATGACTTTCTTGAGCTCTACTTCACCCTCTTTCTTAATATTCGATTTGTCAAAGTCAAAATAGATTACTGTCTTCATCTTTTCGACCTTGGTGGGTACAGCTGGGGGTTCCTTCTTTACTACCTCCTCCACCTTTGCTACTTTTTCCACCGGGAGGCAGAGTGCCTTTGCCTTGTTCGTTGCATCCTTGGCCATTGCAATAGCCTCGTCCGTCCTGCACTCTCTGTAGGCCTGGAAGGCCTTTTCCTTCAGATCTTTCACAGCAGCAAAATCCTTAGGACATTGCTTGTCTTTACCTGCTTTTTGCGCATCTTCCACAGCCCGATCTGCCTCGAGGAGCTCTTTGTGCATGTACCAGTACCCTTTTCCGGGTGAGCGTTCCATGCCCGCACATGCGATGAGCGCACCTAATAAGAAAAGGACTGCAATTACGAGAGAAACTCTCTTTACGGTTGTCACACTCATCTACTCACCTCCCTTGAATTTTAAGGAATATCGTTAACGTGCAGGAACCATGCCCTGCTGATTCATCACCTCCTTTGAATTTTTAAGGCTGTTCAAAAACTTGTAGAACCTTGATAATCAAGGCTTCGCAAGGATATTGAACTTTCGTCTACCGCAACCTCGTCATTCCCGTGAAAACGGGAATCCAGTTGTTTTTTAAAGATTTTTCATCTTCTCTGGATTCCTGCTTTCGCAGGAATGACATAAAAACTACCTTTGTTATTGAACAGCCTCATTTTTAAGTTTTTTTTAGTATGGACAGGTTAAGGCTGGTTAAGTCAAATTCATATTTTTGATGAGTCAATAAAATTTATTTATTAATAAAGAAGAATGGTTAGAAATCAGAAGATTTCTCCCCTTTAAAAGTAGGAAAAATACCTACAAAGAGAAAAGCATTATCCCTACAGAAAAATCAGGGTTTGCCTGATACCCACGTATTCGTTCCCCCCTCCCCCTCTTTCAAAGGATTGTATTTTCAATGATTATTGTATTACCATTTTAAAGGATGCACTCACCAGGTCTGGGAGCACATGTATAGAGAGTATTTTGGCTTAGAGGAACTCCCCTTTTCGATTGCTCCTGATCCTCGTTACCTTTACATGAGTGAGCAACACCGTGAGGCACTCGCTCACCTTGTATACGGAATCAACAGTGAGGGTGGTTTTGTACTTCTCACAGGTGAAGTTGGAACAGGAAAGACAACGGTCTGTCGTTGCTTGCTGGAGCAGATACCGGAGAATTTCAATACTGCCTTTATCATCAATTCAAAGGTCAGTGCTGAGGAATTGTTAGCCAGCATCTGTGACGAGTTGCGCATCCCTTATGCAGAAAGCAGGGCAAGCAGTAAGCTGCTCGTTGATCGCATCAATGAATATCTGCTTGATGCCCATGGGAGAGGTCGTAAAACAGTGCTTATCATTGAAGAGGCACAGAATCTCGCTACCGATGCACTGGAGCAGGTGCGTCTGCTGACTAACCTGGAGACAAATCAGTGTAAACTCCTCCAGATTATTATGGTGGGACAGCCAGAACTCAGGGATCTTTTGTCAAAGCCTGAGTTGCGGCAGCTCGCACAGCGGATTACTGCACGTTTTCATCTCGGTCCTCTATCAAAAGATGAGGTGGCTGGCTATGTGACACATCGTCTGGCAGTCGCTGGTGTTCAAAGAAAAATATTTCCTGACTCAACCACCAGCATAATCTTCCGCTTGAGTCGCGGTATCCCGCGTCTCATCAACCTCATCTGCGATCGGGCTCTGCTTGGAGCATATGTTCATGGAAGTGAACGTGTTGACAGGCGTACACTCAAAAAGGCTGCACAAGAGGTCTTTGGTAAAACTAAAGTTCAAAGGCCAGGTAGAGGGGTGAGGTGGGTGCTCGGAATCTTGTTACCTATTGGAATTCTGATAATCCTTGCAGTATTCTATGTTGAAAATCCACAACAGTATGTAGAAATGGTGATACCTAAATTTGTGAAGCAACACACGCGTGTTCAAGAATCGAGGGCAGGAAATGCATGGGTATCACAAATGGGCTGGCCGTCAGCTCCTCTGATTCATGGAAATAAGGAAATAGCGTACCAATCTCTGTTCAAACAGTGGAACATCACCTATCGTCCCCATCAGGGGAGTGCGTGTGAGCAGGCCCGGGCTAAGGGATTAAACTGCCTGGATGAAGAGGGCAGTTTCAGGAGCCTGGTTCAACTCAACAGACCAGCTGTGCTGAAACTCTATGACAATCAAGGCTCAGAATTTTATGCCACTTTGACAGCTGTTCATGGGGAGAATGTTACTCTTATTGTTGGAGATGAAACAAGAGTCGTTAGCATCAATGAGATTGAGAAGAGGTGGCTTCGTGAATACTTCCTTTTGTGGAAGATGCCTCCAGGTTATGAAAGCCCCCTCATGCCAGGACAGAGAGGAAAGGTGGTCCCATGGCTTGAAAAACAGCTCTCGCACATTCAGGGCAGAAACATGAGATCGCAGAAGAGCATGGTGTTTGATAATATTCTTGTGAAAGAGGTGAAGGATTTCCAGCGTTCTATGGGATTAGAGCCTGACGGAGTATTGGGACCTAAGACCATCATCCATCTGAATACGAGAGTCTGCAGCAGAGAACCCTTGTTGAGTGTGGGGCAGGAGGACAGGTGAGATGTCGTATATTCTCGATGCCTTGAAAAAGTCAGAGAGGGAACGGAAGCGTGGGTCAGTACCGGAAGTGCTCACTATTCAGGATGTGATGACACCGCAACCCAGGAAGCGTTCGCGCTGGCTCTATCTGCTCGTGGTGGCATTACTGTTGAATGCAGCTCTGTTGACCGTATGGGTTATTTCCTCGCAGTCAAAAAAGACAAAGGTCATTGCTCAATCTCAAACAGTACCGAAGGTCGAGCAGAAGACTGCAGTGTCTCCTGCACTATCGCAGATGGTGGACCATGCATCGAAAGGAGCAGAGGAACTAAAAGAAAGAGCCGGGCCCCAACAGTCAGCACAGGCTAAGGCTCAGGTTCAGAAAAAGTCATCAGAGAAATCCGTGCCCCCTCCCACTTTACCTTCCCCGGAGAATAGAATATACAATCTGGATGAACTTCCATTATCCCTTCAGAAAAGTCTTCCAGGCTTTGTCATATCTTTCTCCGTCCATTCTGATGACCCTGATTCAAGGATTGCGAAAATTAACGGTAAGGTGCTGAGGGAGGGTGACTATCTGAATACCGGTCTTAAGGTTGAGGAGATTGCTCGGGATTGTATTATCTTCAGTCTCCAGAACTACCGGTTCCTCGTGGAACTGAAGTAGAGGCCACGAAAAAAGACAGGGTAGTGTGTATCGGAAGGAGCACATACATATGGGTAAAGAAGAGGAACTTGCACCAGGGCTTTTCCAATCAGTAATTGATCACTTGAGGGAGCACCACAAGGCCGCAATAGAAAAGGCATATGAGTATTTCTGGGAAGAGAACTATCCAGAGGACTTCCTGAAGGGCAGTGCCCTTGATATTGCCTTTTTTAATTTCGAGGACTGGCTCATCTTTGATTATAAGGTCAATGAGGAGAAAGAGACATTTATTGAAGTTTATATAAAAGAACAGAAAGAATTAGCGGGTGACAGGGTGGCCATCCTCAATAAAATAAAGGCTACGGTATTGAGTCTCTTTGAGGTGGTATCAATTGGTCAGGATGATGAGATTACCCTCAGTGATCTGCTCCAGGGTGGAACCTTCACCATCAGCCACAAGACCCTGGCAGGAAGTTTGGAAAAAGGTGATCTTTTTGCAACAAGATTGTTACCACTCGATGGGAAGACAGTGATGAGCAGCTGCGTATATCCCTTTAGCAGAGGGAACAGAAACAAAGTCATCGAGCTGATCGATAAGGAATTTATTCGTTACAGGAAAAATGAGAATCCGCAGGGTAGGATGAGGGATTTCCTCAAGAATTATGGAGAAATCTTTAACTTCTTATGGGTGCATTGTATCCGCGAGAGATATCCAGAAGAGCATAAAACCTAAAGGCTCACCGCCTCCTCTTGTTCCTTTTCAAAAAGTAATGTAATCGAATCACGGGTTTTTTAGTTCGCTTTGTGGTTCTACTTCTTCTGGGAGGGCTCCACGTTTTCTCTATATCGAGCAACACAAACAGGTCATCCCGCATTTGCGTAATACCAGCACCGCAGAGGGCACAGATACCATCCTTCTGGTAGGTTTCGGTGCCACATTCTATGCATTTAGTTGTTACCATATGTTCATCCTGATTATTTTTATCATGTAATAAATGGAAAAGATATCAGCGCAATGCTGATTTATTTGTAGGAAGAAAGCCCATCGGCGTGTAGGTATTTTCCCTACTTTTAATCCTCATTATTTTTTGACAAAGCAGGTAAGGTGGCCATCGGTAAAGAGCATTGAAAACTGTTCATCCAGAAAAGGAGCGAGGCAGTCAGCCACGCTGAAGATGATGAGGGGTTTTCTCACTCCTGCGAGTTTGCGGGCGATGGCCTGGTAGAGCTCTTTCCCGCTATCAAGAGGCTCTGCAGGACGATAGAGATACACAAAATCAGCAGCATCAAGTGAAACATTGATAATATCGTCATGGATCCATTCAACACTTTGAGCAGGGATGCGGAGCACCTCCCGGAATATGCGTCCAATGCGGATCATTTCTGAGGAGAGCTCAATAAGGAGGGTTTTCTTGTGCGGGTAGAGGCGCTGCAGCAGCAGCCCCTGCAGTCCATTGCCTGCACCAAGGTCAGCCACTATTGATTCTGGCTTTATAAACTGTTCTGCCATAATAAGGGGGGAAAGTCCACCAGGATGGCACTTATACCCACGCCACTTCATCAGGAGTTCCTTTTCGGAGGAAGCATAGGTTGCCCCTGCGCTGTGCAAATGGATATAGATCGTGAGGAGTGCAGATTCAACTGAGGAGGCGTTTTCTCCTTCCAGTACACTCATGAAATCTTTCACATGCTTATCAATCTCTTGAAGTTCCGAGCGAATAATAGGCTCTGTTGCAAGTTCGAGGAGTGAGGCTGCAATAAGGCACATCTTTTTTTCAGAGATTTTTTTCTCAAGAATTTTATTGATATCTCTTATCAGTTTCATAAGATGATTATATTCGGTTCTTCTCCCATTTAGTTGAAAAAGGATTCGAGGATTCAAGGATTATTGCTCAGAATTAATATAGCCCAGATCTCCGGTTAACAATATTTGTGGAGCCTGTCTAAAAACTCAGATTTTGTCATTGTCCGACCCCCTTGTCATTCCCCGATTAAATCGGGGAATCCAGAGGGCATGCTTGATCGGGCAATCCAGAACGTATATTGAAAAAACTGGATTCCCGCTTTCGCGAGAATGACTACTTTCTGAGCATTTTCACTCGAATCCTCGACCCCTTGAATCCCCATCATATTAGCAACTTTTTTCGAGATGATCCAAAAATATTACTCTAATTGACTTTACCCTGTTGTTGCATAAATTCTTATGAGTATATGGGCAAACCTTTTGATACTAAACCCTGTTGTTGCAATAATACATAAAATTAACATAAATGCCTGATATTGCTATATTGAGCTTTTATGATCAAATGAATTTATGCAACAACAGGGTAAACATCCATATCATTTCTGAGAGTTATGATGGAGTCCACATTTAAAGGAATCTATAAATAGATGCTTAATTCTCTGTAAACATTGCATTATAGCCATGCAATGAGCTTTATGTATGTAAGTTACTGCAACAACAGGGTTTAGTGGTGGTGATAAATTAGCTCTCGAAATTAAGTAATACTTATCCTATAATATAACTTCAAAACCTGCTTCAAGAACAGGAGCCCATGTATCCACCAATAAAAGACAGGAAATAAGTATGCCGAGGCGGGATGACATCAGAAAAGTGATGATCATCGGTTCGGGACCGATTGTAATAGGTCAGGCCTGCGAGTTTGATTATTCAGGCACCCAGGCATGCAAAGCACTTCGGAGCCTGGGTTATGAAATTATACTGGTAAATTCAAATCCAGCAACGATCATGACTGATCCCGGAATGGCGGACGTCACCTACATTGAGCCGCTCACCCTTGAGGCCATGACAGAGATTATCAAAAAGGAGAGGCCTGACGCACTCCTTCCAAATCTTGGAGGCCAGACAGGTTTGAACCTCTCTTCACAGCTCGCACGTACGGGAGTGCTTGAAAAATATGGTGTCAGGGTTATTGGTGTTGAGGTGGATGCCATCGAGCGTGGAGAAGACCGCATTGCCTTTAAAAAAACGATGGATATGCTGGGAATAAAAATGCCGAGGAGTAAACCAGCCTTCAGCGTAAAGGAGGCAGAAGAGATTGTGAGTAAACTCAGGTTTCCTGTTGTCATCCGGCCTGCATATACACTGGGAGGGACAGGAGGTGGTCTTGCTTACAATATGGAGGAATTGCATACGATTGTGAGCCGGGGTCTTTCTGAGAGTATAGTCAGACAGGTATTGATCGAGGAATCAGTGCTGGGATGGGAAGAGCTTGAACTTGAGGTGGTGCGTGATGCGAAGAACCAGATGATCACAGTCTGCTTCATCGAAAATGTGGATGCAATGGGTGTTCACACAGGCGATTCCCTTTGCACTGCACCCATGCTCACTATTGATACAGAACTCCAGAAGCGTCTCCAGGAATATTCATACAAAATTGTGGAGGCAATTAAAGTCATTGGTGGTACCAACATACAGTTTGCTCATGATCCCAAAACAGGCCGCATTGTTGCTATCGAGATAAATCCCAGAACCTCTCGTTCTTCCGCGCTTGCCTCAAAGGCGACGGGTTTTCCCATCGCCCTCGTATCTGCAGAGCTTGCAGGTGGCTTGACACTTGATGAGATTCCGTACTGGAGGGAGGGTACGCTCGAGAAGTACACGCCTTCGGGAGATTATGTGGTGGTAAAGTTTGCACGCTGGGCCTTTGAAAAGTTCCGGGGCATCGAGGACAGACTGGGAACACAGATGCGTGCGGTTGGAGAGGTGATGAGCATCGGGAAAACGTATAAGGAGGCGCTTCAGAAGTCAATCCGGTCTCTTGAGATCGGAAGGTATGGGCTCGGGTTTGCAAAAGATTTCAATAAAAAGTCCCTGAAGGAGCTGATGGATCTTCTTAGTGAACCTACAAGCGAGCGGCAGTTCTTGATGTATGAAGCGCTGCGGAAAGGTGCGAAGGTACAGGACCTTTATGAAAAAACACACATCAAACCCTGGTTCATAGGGCAGATGAAGGAACTCGTTGAGCTTGAGGAGAAGATACTTCAGTACAAAGGCAAGGAGCTTCCGGACGAACTTTTGATTCAGGCAAAAAAAGATGGATTCGCAGACAGATATCTATCAATACTCCTTGAGATGCCTGAGAAAGAAATCAGGAAGCGGAGGATTTCACTGGGAATAGTCCAGGGATGGCATCCTGTTCCAGTGAGCGGAGTTGAGAATGCAGCCTACTATTATTCAACCTACAATGCGCCAGATAAAGTCCAGGTGAACACCAGGCCTAAAGTTATGGTACTTGGTGGAGGGCCTAACCGCATCGGTCAGGGAATCGAATTTGATTATTGTTGCGTCCATGCTGCCTTTGCATTACGTGATGAGGGATACGAATCAATCATGGTCAACTGTAACCCTGAGACGGTCTCTACTGATTATGACACCTCTGATAAGCTCTACTTTGAGCCCCTTACTGTTGAAGATGTCCTGAGTATCTACGAGAAAGAAAAACCAGAAGGTGTGATCGTACAATTTGGAGGCCAGACTCCACTCAATATTGCCAATGAACTTGCCCAGGCAGGTGTTAAGATTCTCGGGACGACTCCTGAGACCATTGACCTTGCTGAGGATCGAGACCGCTTCAGGAAGATGATGAGCAAGCTCGGCATCCCCCACCCTGAATCAGGAATGGCGAGCACCCTCGATGAAGCTCTTGTTATTGCAGAGAAGATAGGCTATCCCCTGATGGTCCGTCCCTCATATGTGTTAGGTGGGCGCGGTATGGAAGTGATACACGATGAGGAGGAGCTCAGGTTCTATGTTGCTGTTGCAGTTGATGTATCTCCAGAGCGACCTATCCTGATCGATAAGTTTTTAGAAAATGCAATCGAGGCAGAAGCTGATGCGATTTCAGATGGCACTGATGCTTTTGTGCCCGCAGTGATGGAGCATATCGAGCTGGCAGGAATACACTCTGGCGATTCTGCCTGTGTGATTCCTCCTGTGAGTATTCCTGAAAGACACATGAAAACAATCTATGAGTATACGAAAAAGATTGCGATAGAGCTGAATGTGGTAGGGCTGATGAACATCCAGTATGCTATTGCAGATGATACGGTTTATGTGCTCGAGGCGAATCCACGTGCTTCAAGAACAGTACCATTAGTCTCGAAAGTCTGTAATATTCCCATGGCTCGCCTCGCAACTCAGATCATGCTCGGCAAAAGACTCTCAGAGCTTGGTCTCACACATAAAAAGATTCCCCACTTTGGTGTGAAAGAAGCCGTATTTCCCTTTAACATGTTCCCTGAGGTGGATCCGATCCTCGGCCCAGAAATGAGATCAACAGGAGAAGTGCTCGGGATGGCCGATACATTTGGTCGAGCCTGTTTCAAGGCTCAGGAAGCAACAGGGCTTCGCCTTCCTGTTGAAGGTACGGTTCTTATTACTGTGTTTGAGGATGATCGTGAAGTTGCCTTTGAAGTAGCCAGGCAATTTAAACAACTTGGGTTCAGGATAAAGACGACTGAGGGAACTCGCAGGTTTCTCGCTCAACACGGAATCGAAACCGAACATATTCTCAAAATGCATGAAGGAAGACCAAATATTGTTGACGCAATTAAGAATGGTGAAATACAACTGGTCATCAACACACCGAGTGGCAAGCTGGGAAAGTACGACGATTCATACATCCGCAAGGCTGCAATAAAGTACAAAATACCATATATCACCACTATGGCTGCAGCACTTGCTGCTGCTAAGGGTATCGGCGCGTACCAGAAGGGACCTGCGGAAGTCAAGTCTCTCCAGAGTTACCATTTGGATATAAAATAATGTCAGTAGAGTCTACGCTACTATGGTCTCCATAATATCACCAAACACAATTACGAAATTGTCAGCCTTTCGTTATACTGATATAAACGCATTA
>Ga0194112_10012853_pt1 | contig 10173 bp, 11 predicted proteins | sample TA2MahC400mmetaG_FD_146191 | JGI IMG/M metagenome (GOLD analysis project Ga0194112, IMG submission 146191) | Freshwater microbial communities from Lake Tanganyika, Tanzania - TA2015016 Mahale Deep Cast 400m | ecosystem: Environmental > Aquatic > Freshwater > Lake | place: Tanzania: Lake...
AATAAATGAAAATCCCCGGATAAGGGGGAGTTCCAATTAAAATTTCCTTTCTTTAGTCCAGAATTCTTTAAATTTTTGCCAGAATGATTTTTTCTTTTTTTCAGTACCATAGGTTGCCTCCCAGACATCTACCATTCCGCTAGGTCCGTGAATCTTTTCCCATTTCTTTTCATCTTCTTTCTTTTGTTTCTCTGTACGTTTGTCTAATTTTGCTTCTTTTTCTGCCTCTTCTATCGTTTCCTGCACTTCTGCCATAGAACTAAAATGTTCTTTCCATTTTCTATAATTTTCTTCTGGAGATAATTTTGATTCAACCTTAATTTCTGCTCCTCCCATTTTCTTTCTAGCTTGTTCTCTCAAGAACTGGATGAAAGGAGTTTCCTCTGGAAATCGCCACTGCGTTTTGAATTCTGCTCTTTCTTTTTTCTTGTCAGTTGGACTTCCGTTTTTATCTATAAACTTTTTCTCATCGTTCAGCGGCACTAACCAAGCTTTGCTACTAAAAGCATCATATTTCACTTTCCAGCCAAGTTTTTTCAGATAAGCGTCTTTAATTGCTTCGTGATTATATTTCTTTCCTTCAACGTCGCCGATACTCTTCTTAAATTCTTCAAACTGATCTTTTTGCTGTCCTTTTAGGGCTTCTCCAAATAATGCCTTCATTTGCGCCCTAAGGTCTTTAAGTCTTTTTTCTTTTTGTCCCTCTACAGCTTCATCATACATTTTCCAAATCTGTTCCCTTTTCCTTTCAAAGCCATCTTTTTCTTGTTCTTTCTGTCGATTCCTATAAAAGTTCTCTATTATTGGTTTTATGGTTGAAGAATTTAATATTGTTTCCACATCCTGCTCTGAATGTCCTTCCTTGCCCATCAGCAACTTACCGTATAATGCTTTGGCTTCTTTCCATTGTTTTTTTGTTAAACCCGCCTCTTCTTTTGAAAAAACTTCTGGCTTAATTTTTTTAGCCTCACTTGTTTTTTTTCTTTTAGAGGGGGTCTTTTCATTTATATTTTTATTTTCTAAATTTCCAATGATTTTTTGAAGTTTTCCTATTTGTGCTTTAGCTTTTTTCCTCTCTTCCTCTGTAGCATTCTCAGAAGACATAATTGCATTAAGACGACCGATTGCACCAGTCTTTAGGTAGTTAATTTTTTCATTCTTATTAAGGTTCTTAGTTCGATCATTCCAATGTTTATTTGTAAACTCTTTTTCATTGATATTCTTAACTGAAAATCCAGTCTCTGAAACTGTCTTTTCTTTTTTTAAAGGCGTTTCTTCTACGCCAAGAACTTTTTCCAATTTTTTCTGAATTTGTTCTTTTGTCATAGCATTAACTTCGGCTTCAGGTATATTGCATTTAATTAAAATTTTTCTCGCTAGATCATTTTCTACCCTATTCTCTTCTTGTTTTTCTCTTTTACCAATTGATTCATCTGCTGATTTACTAACTTTTTTTGTCGGAGTTCCTTCCTTGTCGTTTTTAAAACTGGTATTACGCTGGTCCATTGTCTCCATAGCTTCCTCTTCATCGCTTATTCTTTCTATCGCTTTTTCTTTCCCTCCTTTCTTTGGTTTTTTCCCTAATGAAGGGAATTTCTCTTGGTCCTTAAAAGACATATTTAAAAAATTAATAATTGTTAATATTATTTCTCTTTTGATTCTTTTCCGAAAAGCTCGTTTATTTTTCGTTCAACCTCTTCTTTCATCATCTGTTTTAACTCCGCCTCAGGAATTTCATTCGCTGCTAGAATCTTTTTTTTCATTTCTAAATCCCGTATTTCAGACGGTTTTTCAGGTTTATCTTTATCAATGGCTTCCTCTTTCTCTTTTGTGGGAACATTAAGGTTTCCCTTTTCCCATGGATTGAAAACCATATTTTAAAAAAGATTAATTATTATTCTTTTTTATTCTATAACAAAATTATGCTTTTGTCAATCTAAAAGTACCCTTTCTGCATCCTCTTCAAAAGGTCATTTTCAACCTCTGACAAATCCCTTCCATATTTCACTCGGGATAACTCTTTTATCAGCTCTGCTACTTTTTCACTGGCTTGGCTCGGAGGAAAAGTAGCGATATTGAAAGGATTTGAAGTTTCCCCGTTAATCAACAGTCTGATAGCGGCATTACGGTTATCAATATTAACCAAGTCGTTCTCTTCGAAAACAGGTTCAAACTGAGTAATCAAATATTTGGCGTCTTCCGGGCCCACTCTAAAGCAGACAATGGAACCGACATTACCGAATATAGCTTTTCTGGTATCATCGTCAATCTGACCGATAAATTGATGAGCTAAAACCATAGCCAGCTTATACTTTCTAGCCTCAGCCAAAACAGAAGCAATACTGTTGGTGGTAACATTGTGAAACTCATCTATATAAAGGTAAAAAGGCTTTCTTTCTTCTTCTTTCAAATCAACCCTAGACATGGCAGCAATAAGCAATTTGCCGACAATAATCATGCCCAATAAATACGAATTAATGTCTCCTAATCTGCCCTTAGCCAGGTTAACGATCAGAATCTTGCCCTGGTCCATAACTTCCCTGAAATTAATTGATGAATGCTGCTGGGAAATAATAGGCCGGACAAGGTCATTGGCAGTAAAAACATTCATCTTGCTGGTAATGTAAGGCACCATATTGGCCAAAGCTGCTTCACCCCCCGCTTTTTCAGCTTCCTGTTCCCAGAAGTTCTTAACAACAATATTCCTGCATTGAGATAGTTTGTATTTCCTGAAATTGGTATCGGCTAAAACTCTCGGTATTTCAATTAAAGTAGAGCCAGAATCAGGATCTTCCATAACAAGTAAAAGAGCATTTCTCATATACTGCTCAAATATCGGCCCGCCAAATCCCTGAGCTTTAAGATTATATAACTTTTCAAATATCTCCAGAATTTCATTAACGACAAATGTTTTTGTCTCAGGATAGTTTATGTCGTATTCAAGCATATTAAGACCTAGGGGCTTATTAACGTCTCCTGGATTGAAATAAATTATGTCTTCTGCCCTGGAAGCTGGAATCAATCCCAAAACGCGCTCAGCCAAATCGCCGTGAGGATCAATTAAGGCCACTCCCCGGCCGTTTTCAATATCCTGCCTGATCATTTCCTGAATTAAGACTGATTTACCGGTACCTGTCTGACCAATAATGTAAAAATGTCTTAATCTGTCTTCGTCCAGAACTTTTACTATTCTTTCGTCTGCCCGAAAAACGCTCTTGCCAATATTCGTCCCTGATTCTGGCAAATTAACAGGAGGAGCTACTTGCTTCATTTTAATCCACTTGATATTAGGCGTATGGAGGCTGGCTGACGGCAAATGGAAAAGCGTGCCAAGCTCGCCAGTAGAAAAGAGCATTGTTTCAGCCTCGTTAAACAGCCTGAAAGAAAATCGGTAAAACAATTTCTTTAATTCTTTTTTAACTAAATGCTTGAATTTTATCTGGTTTAAAAGAGGAGCGTTGAACTGTTCGAATGAGCTTTCTATTTCGCCCAACATGCTTTTTGCCCTTATTTCATCTTCTGCAGAAACCAGTATCCTCAAATTAATATCGAACAAAGACTGAGAAGCTTTAGCTGAAATCAAATTAACAGCCTCTTGTTGAGCAGGACCTACTTCTGCTTTATTAAGAGCATCTTCCGGGCTTTTTGGACTTGAGCCAAAAGCTTTTCCTATGTCAGAAACAAAACCCGATTTTTTAGCCTGAGATATGGCTGTATTAAACTCTTTACCAGACTGTATGGATTGGACTGCTTCTAGGGCCTGTTTTTTAATCGATCTCTTGCTTGGCCTGAATAAGATCTGAATAGCCGCACCCTCTCCCTCTTTTTTAAGCTTGGTCAGGGTGCTGGTAATCGAGGACAAAGGATCAACCTGAAAATCCTTGTAATTCTTAATTGGCAGAATAGCTGTATTGACCAAAGAAGCTTTGCTCCCGACAGAAACGCCCTCAGCATTAAAAATATTGTAATCTTCTACAGGCTGAACCTGGGCTTTAGGCCAGAAGCCTAAAATCTGCTTTTCCATGATCTGGGAAAACTTACGGGGACAGGCGACATAAAAGAATATTTCTTCTTTAGCGTGGTGAACTGCTATTTCAAAAACAAAATAAGGATTGCCGAATAAAAAACGGGAAAAAGTATTTTCTTCTTTTACCCCGGTTAAAGACGAAAAAAACTGCTCGCCGAGCTTTAAATAATCCTGCAAAGGAGCTTCTTTCTCTTTTTCTGCCCTTGCTTCATGAGGCAGAGCAATCAAAAACAAAGAAAGATTCATGCCCCGATTAAGGGAAAACCTCTCCCTGCTTCTACTGAATAAGGAATTAAATAACAAAAACAACACCAAGAAAGCGATTCCTAAAAAAACAATAAGTAAAACCTGAGGATTTAAAAATATTTCCATCTAAATTAAATTTTAATTATGCCCTGATGGACCATCTCCTCGTAATATTTATCTGCCAGAGTTTTGTGAAAATCATCAATAACAGCTGCATTGTCGATCTTCTGAGCGACAGAAGTCGCTTCTCTCAGTCCTTTTTCAAAAACTAAAGACAGCAAAGCTTCTACCTGTTTCTCAGCAGAAAACTTGGCTATTTCTTTAACTTCATCCCTGGATACTAAAGGCAAATCAGAGGGCGAAATTGATTGTATTTCCCGCAGTTTCCCCTTAATTTCTTCTTTAACAATCTCTTTCCTGGTTTCTGGCATTTCGGCTCCAAGCTCAACTTCTTTTTCCGCAATCCTTTCCCTTAACCCTTCAATATGCGGCAGCTTTTCCTTGAACGCTTCTTGATTTAAATTGTATTCTTTTTCCGCCATGTTGGTTTATTTTATCACGTTAACGAAACAAAACAAAACATTTGCTTTTTCCTAGCTTTTATACTATATTAAAATACACCTATGCCGATAATTAAATCAGCTAAAAAAGCTCTCAGAAAGAGCAAAAAAAGAAAAGCAATTAATATCGTAAAAAACAGGAAATTAAAAAACCTCTTGAAGGAGGTTAGGGTTTTAGTGTCTGAAAAAAAGATAGAAGAGGCAAAGAAGCTTTTACCCCAAGTTTATAAAGTTCTGGATAAAGCAGCTAAAACCAAACTGATCAAAAAGAATACCGCTTCCAGAAAGAAATCAAGGATTGCAAAGTTAATTGCTAAATCCCGCTGAGGAATAAATCAAGCGCTGCTTCTGAATCCATCTTGCCTGTTTTAATCGCCAAGTCTGCCTCAAACAACTGCTGGTAGATTTTTTTTAATTCGGCGAAAGAAAACCTAACAGCCTGCTCATAGCTTTTTCTGACGACAAAAGGGTGAAGTTTTGTTATTTTGGCAATAGCATAATAAGGCTTTTGCTTCTCAATCAGTTCCTTGATTATTAAAAGGTTCCTGAACTGGAAATTAACCATTGAAAGGAGGTAAACAGGATTATCTCCCTTTTCCAAATGATTGTGAATAAACAATAAAGCTAACCTTCTGTTTTTGGCGGCGATGGCGTCAATCGTTTTAAAAATATCGCTTTCAATTTTCGGCTTAACCATTAATTCCACGTCTTCTGCATTAACCTTTTTGCCGTTTTTAAAAGAAACCAGCTTTTTCACTTCGTTCGACATCTGCCACAGGTCATTGCCAACAAAATTAATGATTTTATCAGTTGCTTCAGGGCTTATCTCTGTTTTAAATTCAGCAAACTCCTGTTTCAGCCAGTTTTTCAATTTAATTCCCGAAAAAAGCGGGAACTCCTGGACTTTAGCTTTTGTTTTCAGCGACTTCAGCAATTTATCTTTTTCCAGAATCTTACCCTCTTCATGTAAGACAATAATGTCTTTTGTCCTGAGAAAGAGGCTTAAATTGTCAAACAATTTCTCTTTAAAGTCTTTATCGGAAAAAGAATTAAAAATAACCACCAATTTCTTTTCGTCGAACATTGAAACCTGGCTAAAGACGTCTTTAAATTCCTCGAACTTTAATTTCTCAGCGTCAAAGTAAATCAAATTCAATCCGCTCTTGTGGATTTTTTGGTAACCAGCGATAATTTCCTGCAGTTTCTGGCGGCTGCTGTATGTATTTTGTCCGTAAAGCAGAATAATCATATTATTTCTGGCATTTCAAACAAAAGTGGGCCGAGCGTCCGTTTATCTTCATTCTAGCAATCTTTCCAGCGCAAACAGAACACTGTTTTTTCTGATAAACTTTATGATATCTGACATAATTTCCCTTTTTCCCGCAAGCGTCAAGGTAATGCTCGACAGACGAACCTTTAGCTTTAATGGCTTTTTCAAGAATCTTCTTGATATTCTGAAAAATCTTCTTAATTTCCAGCCTGCTTAAAGTTTTTACCAGGCGGGTCGGCCTGATGCCGGAAGCAAAAAGTATTTCGTCAGAATAGATATTGCCGATACCGGCAATGAGTTTCTGGTCCATTAACAATGGTTTTATCCTGATTTTCGGCCTTTTTGACAAAATCTCTTTAAAAGCCGCAAAATCCGTTTCTAACGGCTCTGGCCCAAACTTTTTCTCTATTGTTTCGCTTTTCTTAACGAATTTATACCAGCCGAACTTTCTTAAATCATTAAAAATTAAACGGGAGCCGTCTTCAAAATTAAAAACCTTGCGGGTATGGCGCGAAGGTTTTCCGTTAAAAATCAGCTGGCCGGTCAGTTTCAGGTGAAAAATCAAACTATCACCATCCTTGAAATCAATTATTAAAAGCTTGGCCCTTCTCCTGACACCAACAATCTTCCTGCCAGACAATTTCTTGCCGATAATCTTGCCAGCTAACTGCCTGCGAATGGTCTCCACTTCGGGAAGCTCCGGCATTCTACTTCAAAACGCCTTTTATCTTTTCAATGATTTCACCTGGCGTAAAATGCGCTTTGATCAGAAAATCGTTCGCTCCCAGTTTCAATCCCTTTTCAACGTCCTCTTTCTGACCGAGATTGGAAAGAATGATTACCGGGATTGAGGCCGAATTCTGGTCGCTTTTCATCTGGGATAAAACCTCAAACCCGTCAATCCCGGGCAGAATCAAATCAAGCAGAATCAAATCAGGATGCTCTTCTTTTATTTTTTTGATTCCGTCTTCCCCGTCCACTGCCTGAACTATCTCAAAACCTTCCCTCAACAGCTTCTGATTGATTAAGTCTCTTAGGAATTTATCGTCTTCAACAATAAGAATTTTCTTTGCCATAGATTAGCCTATTTGTTTTTTAATTTTATCAATTACTTCCTGCGGGTCAAAGTCAGTCTTGATCAGCCAGTCCTTGGCTCCCAGTTTCTGCGCTCTGTCGATTTCCACAGGTTGTCCGGAATTGGAAATGATAATAACCGGAACATCTCTCAAATTATCGTCTTTCTGCATTTCTTCCAATACCTCAAACCCTCCTTTTATCGGCATGATAATATCCAGCAAAAGCAAATCAGGCTTTTTCTCTTTTATCAATTTTAATCCCTCTTCGCCGTTTCTGGCAACCAAAATCTCATATCCTTCTTTGATTAATTTTCTTTCCAGAAGATTAAGGATAAGCTCTTCATCTTCCATAATTGCGATTTTTTGCGCCATATATTCTATTATACTATTTTATTAAATATAGCGAAACCTTTAATTTTCCTTCAAGGGCAAGGTGAAATGGAAAGTACTGCCTTTGCCCAATTCTGATTCAAACCAGACTTTGCCACTATGGGCTTCAATAATGTTCTTAGTAATGAATAAACCGAGCCCAGATCCTTCAGTCTCCATCCTTACGGCATTGGGTGCTCGGAAAAACTTGGCAAAAATCCTTCTTCTCTGCTCTTTCGGGATGCCAATGCCAGAATCCTTGACTGAAAAATGAACCTCTTTTTTATCTCCCTGAAGGAGGATAATTACTTCGCCGCCAGGATTAGTATATCTGATAGAGTTATTAATAAGATTTTCAATGGCCACTCCTATTTTTTCCTGGTCTACCAAAACTTTCGGGACGGAAGCAGTCTGTTTTTTAAAGGTTAATTTAATCTTTTTCTTTCCTATTTCGTCCTTATGTGATTTTACCACAAATTCAACAATCTCTCCAAGGTCTGTCAAAACAGGCTTGTAAATATACCTTCCTTCCTCAATCCTGGTTACGTCCAAAAGATCATTAATCAAACTGATCATTCTTTCGTTGCTCGTATATGATTTATCAATAAGTTCTTTCTGCTCCTTGGTAATTTCTCCAAGGTCGCCGTCCAACAACATTCTTAAGGTCCACTTAATAGCTGACAAAGGAGTTCTTAGCTGGTGAGCGGCCAGGGAAACAAATTCGGTTTTCATTCTTTCTACTATTTTTTCTCTGGTAATATCGTGCAGAATGACCAGGGTCTCAGTTTTTCCCTCGCTGCTGGTAACTTCCACGGTAGATACTTCCAGATTGAGATTCTCCTTAACGATTATTTCATGTCTGAATGCCTCTTTTATCTCCCTGCTCAAAAGCTCAATTAAGACAGAGAATTCCGGAACAGAGTCCAGCTCAGTCGTTGAACGGCCAATTACCTCGTTTTTCTGAACATTGAAGAACTTTTCGGCCTGGGGATTAATTAAAGTAAGTTGTTTTTTTTCGTCAAACAGCAAAAGTCCGTCAGTAAAGTTATTAACGATTGACAAGGTCTTGTTTCTTTCTGACTCAACTTCTTTTCTGGCCACCTCAGTATCTTCAAGAATGTTCAAAAGTGATTTTTGGGTATTAATCAGCTCATTTTCTTTTTTCTTAATATCGGTCAGATTGAAAAGGCTGAAAAAATAACCGACAATGTCGCCTTCCTCACCCTTCCTCAGCATGGTAGAGGCGCTGACCGGAACCCTTATTCCTGATTTTGTTGTCAAAGAAATCGCTTTTGCCTTAACAAATCCTTTGTCTAAAGTTTCTTGAATCAAGGATTCTATTTCTTCCGGGTTAAAAATGTCCTCTACCGACTTGCCGATGCTTTCTTCTGTGCTGTAGCCGGTAATTTGTTCAAAGGCAGGATTAGTTTCCAAAATAATCTTAGCCGGACTCAAAAGAAAAACAGGCAAGGGCAAGAAATTAAAGAGATCTCTTATGTAATTTTCCAAAGAGTCCAAATCTTCAAGCAGGGTAGAAATTTTTTCCTCTTCTTCTTTTTTTTCTATTGCCATTTTATTAAAAATTTATGTTCTTTTCCTCCCGAAAAAGTGCATTCCGTTTCTTGGCAAACTATTTTTTTTGATGATATTACCATTTTTAAGACGCCTGGCACAACCCCTTCAAAACAACGACAATAAACAGGGTGCAGGTTAAAATCCTTTATAACCAAAATTGCGTATTTCTTCTTCAAATCATATTCTTTCACTTCTGCCTGACCAGAAGTAAAATATTGGGACCAGGTTTTGGGAGTTTGTTTGGCCACCCTGTCAATTGAAAAGAAATGTTTCATTAAAAGCCTGATGACCCAGGAAAAACTCATCGCATATTCACACAGTTCTTTTATTTTTTCTTCTGACCAGTTAAATGTCTTCTGAACGGCCAGCAAGGAAAGAGCCCTGAGTCCTGCCGGATAAAAATCGAACTGGTTTATTTTTTCATAATCAATCGGGTAGCCAATATCAGCCAACTCTTTTTCAACCGCTGCCAATCCTGCTTTCCCTTTCTCTTTTAAAACAAATTCTGCATCATTTTTAAAGTGAATTCCCCTTGCCTCTCCCTTTATTTTCATTATCTCCTTAGCTATTGCTGCGTTAAGCTCTACTGCCATTTTATGAAATATTCATGGTATTTGTCTCCCCTAAAAGGGCATTTTCTTTCCTGAAAATCTATTTTTTCAATTTTCATCAGCATTTTCAGAATTCCGCAAAAATACCCTCCAAGATAAATGCAGAAAAGAGGATCCAGAGCCAAATCCTCTATTTTCAGAACAGCCCGTTTTTTTTCTTCATTAAGCTCAATCGGCACAAGCTTGCTTATCGTATAGTGCTTATTCCAGATTTTTGGCGCTTCTTTGAAGAATACTCTTTGAACAGAAAAAAAATATTTCATAAAAAGCTTGATTATCAGGGAAACCTTGGTGGCGAAAATTCCCATGTCTTTGACTTTTTCGTCATCAAAACCGAAAACCTCTTTTATTGCCATTAAGGAAACAACTCTCAGGCCAACAGGATAAAAATCCATAACTCTGACTTCTCTATATTCTATAGGAAATCCTATTTCCTTTA
>Ga0194112_10012856_pt1 | contig 10171 bp, 8 predicted proteins | sample TA2MahC400mmetaG_FD_146191 | JGI IMG/M metagenome (GOLD analysis project Ga0194112, IMG submission 146191) | Freshwater microbial communities from Lake Tanganyika, Tanzania - TA2015016 Mahale Deep Cast 400m | ecosystem: Environmental > Aquatic > Freshwater > Lake | place: Tanzania: Lake...
GCCGGCCGGCCGGTCATGGATTCCAGATCGGCGGGACGGCCCGCCGTCACCTGGACCCGCGTGCGACAAAAAACTCATTCGTCAGGGCTGTCGTAGATGAAGAGCGCCGTCGCGGCGCAGTCCTTGTCGGCCGTCACGCGGACCCAGTGCGCGGCAAAGCCGGCCGGGAACTCGTGCGCAACGGTCGTGCCGGGCGGGACCTTGACGGCCTGATACTCGTGCCAGCCGCCGTCGTGGGCGAACTGGACCTCGATAATGAACCCGATTTCGCCCGCGGCGTCGTGCGAGAGTTCAACCTTCTTCTTATCATAATTCGTCATGAGGTACGGGTCCGACGGCTTGCCTGCGGCCACGGCCGTCTTCCGCCACGGCCCGCCGCGACCCGCGGGCTTCCCGAGTTTCCACAGGTCATCGATGGCGCCGAACCACAGGCTGGCCTTCCCGTCGGCCGAGGCGAAGACGTGCCCGTCCGGCCTGGCGTCGGCCCGCGTGCCGGCCAGCACCAGCAGGCCGCGCCACGTGCAGTAATCCATTATCTGCCGCCCGTGGCTGCACACGGGCTTGAGGAGGGGCACGCCCTTGTCTCGCGGCACCTCGTAGAACGTGCCGTGGACGTTCAGCAGGTACCGCTCGGACTCGCACTCGCGGAGGCCGCGCGGCCAACCGAAGGCGAAGGGCCTGTCGTACCTGGCGTCGCCCCTGGGCAGGCGGTACGTCTTGCCGTCGGCCCGGAGGATGACCGAGGCGTCATCGACCTCGAAGTCGGCCGTCAGGGCGGCGACCTTGCGGACCTCGTCGGTGCGGTCTTCGGCCGGCCGCGCAAACGTTACCTTCTCATCGGCCTCGTAGTATCCCAAGTCGGCCGCCGGGCCGTCGGCGCCAGCCGCCTGGGCCACGAACTGGAGGTTGCGGTTGTGCCCGGCGGGGCGCACGGGGCCCGCCACCACAGGGCCGGCGTCGGTCACGCGCGCCAGGCCCGCGAACATGGCCTCTTCGTCCGCCGGCGCGGTGCGGGCCGACGTGTAATGGAAGAACGCCGTGGCCACGCAGTCGCGGTCGGCCTTCACGCGGACCCACGCCGCGTCGAACCCCGCCGGGAACACGCGGAACCGGTACCCGCGCGGGGGCACGCGGACCGTCTCGCTGGGCTTCCACGAGCCGTCGCCCGCGGTGTCCGCTTCCAGGGTGAAGGCGACCTCGGCGTCGGCCTCGTGCGCCAGGTGCACGACGCGCCGGTCGAAGCCGCCTGCGAGGAACGGAACGGAGGGCTCCCCCGCCTTGACGGCGTCGCGGACCCACGGGCCGCCCCACCCCGAGCGCGGGCCGAACGCCGCCAGGTCGCCCACCGACCCGAACCACAGGTTCGACTGCGACTGGCCGAGCATCGGGTTCTTCATGATAGAGGCCTCGTCGGTGGCAAGCACGACGCGGCCGTTCCAGTGGCAGAAATCGGGGATGTACCGCAGGTGGCTGGCGATGGGGGCGAGGCCGCCCGTCTTCACCGCCCGGAAGCCCGCCGGGAAATCATAGAACATTCCATGCATGTCCATCATCAACTTGCCCGGGGCGATTTCGCGGATGCGCGGCCACTCGGTGTACCAGCCGTGCCGCGGGTCGTAACAGTGGCTTGCCTTGGGCAGGCGGAACGTGTGCCACCGGCCGCCGTCGAGGAGTTTCAGGAGGACCGAGCGGCGGTCCCATCCGATGGCCCACAGCGGCGCGGCGTCGTCGGGCGACCCGTAGATGCCCCCGGGGCCGGTCACGTCGCAGAACTGGCGTCGCTCGACGATGCGCCAGGTCTTGCCGTCCCACTCGGCCAGGACGCCGGCGTTTTCAGGGTCCGCCGGCAGGTCGGCGACCAGGAGTTTGCCCGTCGCGCCGCCGCCGCCGGCCGACTCGCCGTTGTTGGCCACCACCACGCGGCCCTGGGCAGTGTAAGCGCCCTTGCCGTGCCAGCCGGGCACCGGCCGCTCGAAGAGGCGCTTCACGTCGAGCGTGTGCACGTTGACCTCGTACAGGGCGCCTTCCATGTCGTAGAAGTACACCAGGTTGGCGGGGTCCGTCAGGTGTCGCATGACGGCGGTCATGCGTCCGACGAGTTTCTTAAGGTCGCAGGCCCGCGCGCGGCCCCGGGCGTCGATGAAGTAGGGTCCGATGATGAGTTGGTTGGACTCGCGGTGGATCATGCGGCAGGCGTGCGTGCCGCCCACGCTCTCGGGACGGATGCGCTGGGCAAGGTCCGGCGTAATCTCGTAGAGTTTGTCCGTGCCGCCCGTGCGTTCGTGCGGCGGGTAGGTGATGAACCAGAGACGGTCGGCCCAGGGCACGACGGCCCCGATGCCGCACTCCGGGTTCTTGCTGAACGCCGCCAGGTGCGGATAAACGCCGCTTATCCTCAGGGGTTCGGCGGCCGCGGCGGCGGGACAGAATGCGGCCAAGAGGAACGTCAGGGCGAGTGCGCAACGCATGATGATCCCTCCATGAAGCGCAGGCCGGGATGCAATCCGCCGGCCGTTCGATTCGGGCGCAGAGGGCGCGGAGAACGCAGAGCAAAACAGAAAGATATACAGTCCTTAATAACAGCAGATTTTCTCTGCGCCCTCTGCGTTCAAGCGGAAGGGCGCAAGCGCCCCTTCGGCCCTGAAAGTCGACATGGCAGGCGGCCGCCTCACGCCGGCTGCCAGAACCCCTTGCGGTACTCGCGCTTAATCAGCGCGTCGGCCTCGGGCGTGCCGGGGCACTTCATGCCCACGGGGTCCCAGGCGATTTTCTTGCCCAGGCGCGCGGCTATGTTGGCCAGGTTCATGGCCTCGACCAGCGGGCCGCCGTACGTGAAGTTCGAGGCCGGGTAGTCCCACGGTTTCTCGCCGCGGCAGGCCATGATGAACTCCTGGTGGTGGCCGGGCGAGCGGGGGATGGTTTTCTCAGGCATGTGCTGCTTGAACTCATCCATCTTCGATTCGGGAATAATGCGCACCGACTCGCTGTAATCGCCGGAGGAGAGGAGTTTGCCCTTGGTGCCCACGAAGAGGCACCCCGACTTGGGCAGTTCCTTCTTCTGGCGCGTCGGGTCGCTGATAATCTCCTCCGGCACCGGGGGCATAAGGCCGCCCTCGTACCAGTAGGCCACGAAGCCCGGCCGCTTGTAAGGCGAGTCCGCGGCGCTGGGGCCGAACTCCCACTTGACGATCATCTGGCGCGGGAACATCTCGCGGCTCTTCCCGACGACCTTGACCGGCTCGCACGACAGCGGCGCCCGCGGGTCCATCGCCCACCACACGTTGTCCCAGGTGTGGCAGCCCATGTCGCCCACCGCGCCGCAACCGAAGTCGTACCAGCCGCGCCACGAGAACGGATGATACACGTCCTTGCGCTCCTTCGCGTACTCGGCCTCGCGCCACGCGGCCACGTACGGACGCTGCGGCGCGACGCCCAGCCAGGAGTCCCAGTTAAGCGTGGCGGGCACGGGGTCGGTGTAACTCGGCCGCTCGCGGCCCTGCGGCCAGATGGGCCGGTTCGTCCAACTGTGGATCTCGGTGACGGTGCCGAGTGCCCCCGCCCGGACCCACTCCACGACGAGGCGGTTGCCCTCGTTGGCGTGGTGCTGGTTGCCCATCTGCGTGGCCACCTTCTTCTGCCTGACGAGTTCCGCCAGGGCCCGCGCCTCCCAGATGCCGTGCGTGAGGGGCTTTTCGCAGTAGCAGTGCTTGCCCAGTTTGACGGCGGTATATGCCGCCGGGAAGTGCGTGTGGTCGGGCGTGGCTACGAAGACGCCGTCGATTTTGGCGGCCATCTCGTCGAGAAGTTTTCGCCAGTCGTCGAACCTCTTTGCGCCGGGGTGCTTGGCGCCGACCTTCTCGATCGTGCCGCGGTCGGCGTCGCAGATGGCCACCAGTTCCTCGCCGGAAGCGGGGGCCAGGTGGCCGTTGCCGCGACCCCCCACGCCCACGTTGGCGAAGCGGACCTTGGCGTTCTGCGCGTAAGCCCGGGCCGACTGCGGATGGGCGAGCACGACCAGGCCGGCCCCCGCGGCCGCGCCCTTCAGGAGTCCACGGCGGGTGATGCGGTTCATCATGGTCAGGCACCTCCGAGAGTTAGGGTTGCCCTTCGTTTAACCCCCGGCAGCGGAGCGAGTTTCGGCCGCAGGCCGGCGAAACGAAAGCCGCGCACCTTGTTCAGCCCCCCGTGAGCACACCCGGGGCCGAATCAGAGCCGCGACCGTAAGGGAGCGGTGCCGTGGCGTGCGCACACCAACAACACCGCTCCGTTACGGTCGCGGCTCTGATACTTACGGTGGCGGCTCGGATGCCCAGCCGCCCCGCGTGCACTGGCGCGGGGCTGAACAAGAACAGCCCCCCATGTGTTCACGGGGGGCTGTTGACGCAGCGCGGCTCGAACGCCAGGTTATACGTTCCACCAGCCCTTGCGGTACTCGCGCTTAACCAGCGGGTCGGCCTCGGGCGTGCCGGGACACTTCAGGGTCTTCGGGTCCCATGAGACCTTCTTGCCGAGACGGACGGCAACATTCGCCAGGTTCATGGCCTCGACCAGCGGGCCGGCGTACATGAAGTTCGACTTCGGGAAGTCCCACGGCTGCTCTCCGTGAGCCGCCATGACGAGTTCCTCGCGGTGGCCGGGCGACTTAGGAATCTGGGGGATGTCCTTCATGCGGCCGGACTTGAACTCCTGCATCTTGGCGTTCGGGATCAGGTGCGGCGAGTCGCCGTAGTCGCCCTCGACCAGGATTTTGCCCTTGTCGCCGATGAAGAGGCTGCCGGAGCCGGGCAGTTCCTTCTTCGAGGCGTCAGGGTCTTCCTTGATTTCTTCGGGCACGTCGGGCTTCAGGCCGCCCTCGTACCAGAAGGCGATGAAGCCGGGCCGCTTGTACGGCGAGTCGGCGGCGCTCGGGCCGAACTCCCACTTGACGATCATCTGGCGCGGGAACATCTCGGGGCCCAGGTCCACCACCCTGACCGGCTCAGCCGACAGCGGCGCACGCGGGTCCATCGACCACCACACGGAGTCCCAGGTGTGGCAGCCCATGTCGCCCACCGCGCCGCAGCCGTAATCGAACCAGCCGCGCCAGGTGAACGGATGATACACTTCCTTGCGGCCGGAGGCGTACTCCGGCTCGCGCCACGTGGCCGCGTATTCCCGCTTGGGCGCCACGCCGAGCCACGCGTCCCAGTTCAGGGTGGGAGGAACGGGATCGGTGTAGGTGGGGGTCTTTCGTCCCTGCGGCCAGATGGGGCGGTTCGTCCATGTATGCACTTCCTTGACGGTGCCGATGACGCCGGCACGGACCCACTCGACCACGCGGCGGTTGCCCTCCTTGGCGTGGCCCTGGTTCCCCATCTGGGTGGGAACCCTGTGCTTCTTGACGGCCTCGGCCAGGGTGCGGGCCTCCCAGATGCCGTGCGTGAGGGGCTTCTCGCAGTAGCACGCGCAGCCGCGGATGACGGCCGAGTACGCCGCCGGAAAGTGCGTGTGGTCCGGCGTGGCCACAAGGACCAGGTTCAGGTTCTTGTGGCTGTCGTACAGTCTGCGCCAGTCGGTGTAGGTCTTGGCCTGGGGCTGCTTCTGGGCGAAGCCCGACGTGCGGCCCTCGTCGGCGTCGCAGAGTGCGACGATGTTCTCGGCCGAGGCCATGCCGTGCCCCGCCCCGCCCTGCCCGCCCACGCCGATAAGGGCGACGTTGAGTTTCCTGTTGGCGGCGAAGCCCAGGGCCGACCGCGGGTCGGCCAAGATGACCAGGCCGGCCCCTGCGGCCGCGCCTTTCATAAGTCCACGACGCGTTACGCGATGCAACATGGCTGTTTACCTCCGAGTGCACGTCCGGGGCCGCGGCTTTGCCGCACGCTGCGGCGGAAGATCGCCTCTACCGTTCCGGCCCGCCGACAGGCAGCAATATGGCGTTTGGCGGGGCGAAAGTCAAAGGCAATCTGGCGGGGCCGCGGCTCGTGCTTTCCCAAGCGAAAGCATGGCACCCGGCGGCGCATCACGTGTCCAGCAACTCCCAGATCTCGATGGCCGCGTCCGGGCAGACCTGGTAACAGAGCGTGCAGCCGATGCACTCCGCACCCGGCTTCGGGCGGGCCGGCCGCACGCCAACATCCGTCAACTCTTCCGACATCTCCAGCACGCCCTTCGGGCATGCCGCGACGCACAGTTGGCAGCCCTTGCAGTACTGCGTCAGGACACGGACCTCGTGTTTCATGAATGAAGGCCCCTTATGCGTACTTGGGCATCTGGCCCCACGAGAGTTTCTCGCGCAGCGTCTGGAAGGGGCGGCGCGAGGGGTTCTGAACGAGCAGGAACGCGGCGTCGGCCCGGCGGACGCGCACGCGGTCGCCGCGAGCCAGGCGCGCCATCTCCTGGCCGTCGACAACGCATACGGCCTCGCGCTGGAGGCCGCAGGATTCCAGCGTGATCTCGCGGTCCGAGCGCACCACGATCGGCCGATGCGTCAGCGAGTGCGGGCACACGGGCACCAGGGCCATGGCGTCCAGGCCGGGCGTCAGGAGCGGTCCGCCCGCTGCAAGGCAGTACGCGGTGGACCCCGTGGGCGTGGCCACCAGCACGCCGTCGCCGTGGTAGGTGGTGATGGGTTCGCCGTCCACGGCGGCGGCGACGGCGACCATGCGGTGGCGGTCGCCGCCGGCCACGACGACGTCGTTCAGGGCGAGATACTCGCGCGGCCTGCGGCCGTGCTCCACCCGCACCGCCAGCATCATGCGCCGCGCGACCGGCGCGCTCGTGCTCGCGAAGCGGTCGAACTCGCGGCGAAACTCGCGGGCGGTGAACTCGGCCAGGTATCCGAGTTTCCCCAGGTTGATGCCCAGGACGGGGACCTCGCGCCCGGCGAGGAGGCGAGCGGCCTTCAGGATGGACCCGTCGCCGCCGAGGACCACGACCAGGTCCGCCCCGCCGCGGATGCGGCCGGCCGAGAGGTTCTGCGTGCGGACGCTTGCCCGACGCCGGAGCCACGGGCCGAGCGCCCGCGCCGCGCGGCGTGCGGCCGCCTTCTCGTCGTTCACCAGGATCAGGACGCGCTTCACCGTCGCACCTCCCTGCGGCTGCAAAACGGCCGCCTCACGCAAAGCCGCAAAGAGCGCAAAGACATACTTAATTAAATGCTTTACTTTGCGCCTTTGCGGGTTTGCGTGAGCGCTGTTACGTCTTTGCGGCCAGCGCCCGGGCAAGGTCGGCGATGCGCTCCGCCGTCAGGCCCGCCGCCGCCAACTGGGCGCCACGCGTGTCGTGCTCCACGAAGTCCCCCGGCACGGCCACGCACGCGACCTTCCGCAGGTCGTAGCCGTGCGCTGCCGCAGCCTCCAGCACGGCCGATCCGAAGCCGCCGGGGCCGGTATGGTCCTCCAGCGTCATGACCCACGGGTGGCTCAGGAGCATGTTCCCCAGGCACGCCGCATCGACGGGCTTGGCGAACCGCGCGCTCGCGACCGTCAGGGCCGGACCGTCGGGCCGCAGGCGGTCGGCCGCCTCCACTGCGGCCGCCACGGTCGACCCCAGCGCCAGGATGGCGCCGTCCCGGCCGCGGCGGAGCGTCTCCGCGCACCCTTCCCGGACGGGGGCATCGGAGAAGTCGGCCTGCGGCACGCGGTCGCGCGGGTAGCGGATGAGCCACGGCCCGCCCGCCTCCAGCGCCAGCCGCAGCATCCCCGCAAGTTCGCCGCGGTCGGCCGGGGCCGCAATCCGGAACCCCGGCAGGTGCCGCGTATATGCGATGTCGTACAGGCCGTGGTGCGTCGGGCCGTCGGCCCCCACGAGGCCGGCCCGGTCGGCCAGCAGCACCACGGGCAGGCCCTGGAGGGCCACCTCCTGGAATAGTTGGTCGTACGCCCGTTGGAGAAACGTGGAGTATATGCCCACCACCGGCCGCAGGCCCCCCTTCGCCAGTCCCGCCGCCAGCGCCACGGCGTGCTGCTCGCAGATGCCCACATCGAAGAAACGGTCCGGAAAACGGTGGGCGAAACGCAGGAGGCCCGTGCCCTCCGGCATTGCGGCGGTGACGGCCACGATGCGGCCGTCGGCCTGCGCGAATTCAATGAGTTCCGTTACGGCCGCGCGGGTCCACGTGGCGGGTTCGTCGCGGTCCTCGTCCGGGACGACCTGCCCGTTCTGCTCGGTGAACGGGCCGGCGCTGTGCCAGGCCTCGGGCTTCGCGACCGCCGGGGCGAAACCGCGGCCCTTCTGCGTGCTCACATGGAGCAGCCGCGGCCCGGCCAGGTGCCGCATCTCCTCCAGCGCCTCCAGCAAGGCCGGGATGTCGTGCCCGTCCACCGGGCCGAAGCAGCGGAACCCGAACCGCTCCAGCACATGGTCCGGTACGACCGCCTCCTTCACGGACTCCTTGAACGTGTGGATGGCGCGGGTAAGCGAGCCGCCCAGGGGCAGGCGGCCCAGGGCCTGGCGCACATCCTGCTTGAGGCCGTCGTAGCCGGGGGCAGTGCGCACGCGCGTCAGGCACCGCGAGAGGGCGCCGACCGTGGGGCTGATGGACATCTGATTATCATTGAGCACCACCAGCAGGTCGGCCCCGACGCCCCCGGCGTGATTCAGGGCCTCAAGCGCAAGGCCGCTCCCCAGGGCCCCGTCGCCGATGACGGCCACCGTGCGCAGGCCCGAGCCGGCGGCCTTCTCGGCCAGCGCCAGGCCCAGCGCCGTCGAGATGCTGGCCCCCGCGTGGCCGGTGCGGAACAGGTCGTACGGGCTCTCGGCCGGGTGCGGGAACCCCGAGGCGCCGCCGGCCGTCCGCAGGTTCTCGAAGGCCCCGCGCCGCCCGGTGACGATCTTGTGCGCGTAGCACTGGTGGCCCACGTCCCACACCAGGTGGTCGCGCGAGAAATCGAAGACGCGGTGCAGCGCAAGCGTCAGGTCCACTACGCCCAGATTCGACGCCAGGTGCCCACCGTGCGCCGCCACGGCCTGCGTGATGAGCGCGCGGACCTCGCGCGCCAGGCCGGCCAGGTCCGCCGCGCTCAGCCCCCGCAGGTCGGCGGGGGACTTTATCTTGTCCAGAACCAGGTGAGCCACCGGGAGATTCTCGCCTCAAAACGTCCGTTGAACAACAAACCGCGCCAGGTCCCTCAGCCAGTCGCCCTCGTGGCCGAAGGCGCTGAGGGCCGCCACCGCCCGGTCGGCCTCGACCAGGGCACGCTGCCGCGCGGCCGCGACGCCATAACACCTGACGAAGGTGAGTTTTCCGGCAGCGGCGTCTTTGCCGGCGGTCTTGCCGAGCGCCTCGGTCGTAGCCTCGGCGTCCAGGACGTCATCGGCAATCTGGAACGCCAGGCCCAGGTGCGTCCCGTAGGCCCGCAGGCTGCGCTCGTAGTGCTCGCTGGCACCGGCGGCGATTGCGCCCATGACGGCGGCGGCCTCGATCATGCGGGCGGTCTTGCGGCGGTGGATGACCTCCAGCAGCCGCTCGTCGGCAAGGCCCTGGCGCTCGGCCCGCAGGTCGGCGGCCTGGCCGCCCACCATGCCGACGGCGCCCGCGGCCGACGCCAGTTCCGCCGTCAGCCGGCGGCAGCGGGCCGCATCCGCCACCTGCGACCCGAGGACCGCGAACGCCTCCGTCAGCAGGCCGTCGCCCGCCAGGATGGCCAGGGCCTCGCCGAAGGCCTTGTGGCACGAGGGACGCCCGTGCCGCAGGTCGTCGTTGTCCATCGCCGGCAGGTCGTCGTGGATGAGCGAGTACGTGTGGACCATCTCGACCGCGCAGGCGGCCGGCATGGCGGCCTCGGCCGACCCGCCGCATGCCTCCGCCGCCAACAGCACCAGCACCGGCCGCAACTTCTTCCCCCCGCCGAGGGCCATGTAGCGCATGGCTTCGTAGAGGTCGCGGCTGGGCTCATCCGGCGGCGCCAGGGCGCGGTCGAGCGCCCCGCGAACGGTCTCGGCCTTCTCGCGCAGCACGTCGGCCAGCGTCCTGGATTGCGGCACGGGAGTCATCGCGCCGGCCCCTCGCCTTTCGCCGAACGAAGCAGCGCGGAATCGTATCACTCGCGGCTAAGGGCAACAAGGGGGAAAAGACAGACGCCAGACACGAGCAGCGGCCAACGACAGACGCCGGGAATCGAAACTCGGGACTCGGCAGCGACGAACAGCCCACGCCAAAACGCGGCGATGGCCCGCACGTTTAGCCGCGAGC
>Ga0194112_10012863_pt1 | contig 10168 bp, 13 predicted proteins | sample TA2MahC400mmetaG_FD_146191 | JGI IMG/M metagenome (GOLD analysis project Ga0194112, IMG submission 146191) | Freshwater microbial communities from Lake Tanganyika, Tanzania - TA2015016 Mahale Deep Cast 400m | ecosystem: Environmental > Aquatic > Freshwater > Lake | place: Tanzania: Lake...
ATTAAGCAATTAATATGCCAAATAATTTCAGAGCTTTCAATAAAGACTGTAAGAGAATTCGATAAAACCTTGAATCCAAAAAAGCGCCCCTGGCCCGACTCGAACGGGCGGCACACGGATTAGGAATTGTTTTTTAGTGTTTTCCTAACCTTTCATAACCCTTCCTTTTAACTTAAAATTTCCCTTGACATTCGATAAGTTACCTGATACACTCTTTCCTATGAGTTCCTTTCTCTACCTTTTTCTTAACGGGTTTTTTGTGGGTCACGTGTGGGACAGTAGCGCACGGATTACCTATCCGTTGCCCTGGTTTTTTTATTTTTTGTCCCTCATTTTTTCCTAAAAACAGGAGGAACGGATGCATAATCCGTGTCCCATTTATTACATCAAAGGGGGTGCCTATGTCAAGACGAATGAAGACTGAATTTGCAGGGGTTAGATACCGTCAACATCACAAGAGGAAGCATGGTTTAAAACCCGATGCTTATTTTTCGATCCGTTATCGGCTGGATGGGAAGCAGGTTGAGGAAGGTCTGGGGTGGGCCTCAAAGGGTTGGACTGCCTCAAAGGCTGCCCTCCAGTTGGCTGAACTCCAGGAAGCCCACCGGAAAGGGTCGAAAGAGCCTGCCACCCTACGCCAAAGGAGAGAAATCGCCCGAATGGAGCGGGAGAAACAGGAGAAAAAGGGGATCACGTTCGGGGATTACTTCCTCAATACCTTCATCCCACAGGCGGAGATTGAGAAGCCAAGAGAGACGAAGGGGAAGATGATCCATTACAGGCGATGGATAAAAGAGGCGATAGGTGCCCTTCCCTTTTCGGAGATCGGCGTCCTTGAACTGGAGAAGATCAAAACCGACATGTTGACGGCGGGAAGGGCGCCCAGAACGATTGCCTGTCTCTTTTCCACGATCCGGCGCATTTGGAATGATGCCAGGTTGAAAGGGATCGTTTCAGAGGATAGCCCCACTAAGAAAATCAAAATAATCCTCACAGATAACAAAAGAGCCAGGTATTTCACCCATAACGAGGCCGATCAATATTTGAATGAGTTAAAGAACAAGGATGAAAGTCTTTGGAAGATAGCCCTCATTTCTCTTCATTGTGGTTTGAGATTCGGGGAGATTGCAGGTCTAAGGATTGGCGATATTGATACACAGCGGGGGATCATCGGCATAAGGGACAGCAAGGGCGGGTTTGCCAGATATGGGAGAATGACGGGAGAGGTCAAGGAAGTCTTCTCCGGTATCGAAGGGAATCGAGAGGAATTGATTTTTAAAGATGCCAATGGAAATAGAATGGCCAGACCGTCAAAGGTGTTTACGGATGCGATATGTAAACTTAATTTTAATGATGGGGTCATAGACAGGCGACAGAAGTTGACGTTTCACTCTCTGAGGCACACATACGCAAGCTGGCTCGTGGATAGAGGCGTTGGACTGTATGATGTTCAAAGATTATTAGGCCATAAGTCAATCGAGCTTACGCAACGTTACAGTCATTTATCGGATGACAGACTGGCGAATGATGTTAAAGAACTTGAGAAAGGAATCCAGGAAGCAAGAAAAAAAGTTGTTTCGATAAATCGATAAACACAATTCAAGGGGATAGGCTCAGCTGGCCGATAAGCGGGAACCCTACCCGCTTCCCCTTGAAAATAAAGGGACAGCGAAGGGGGCTGTTATGAAACCATATCTCTATTGCAGGCAGCAAAACAAAGAACTCTATGACGATGAACGATGCTGGTATCAAGAAGGAAAGGTCAGCGATCCGTCAAAGGTCTGTTTTGAGTGCTTCCGGTTCCGAGCTATCGAAACAAAAACCGAACCTAAAGAACTAAAGCCACACGGTAAATCAGAGAGTGACCCCCAAAAGATAAAAGCGAAAGAGAACTTTTCTAAGATATTAAAGGGAAAGGCCTCTTATCCACAATCACACTTAATCGACTATCTTGAAACGTCAGGCATTGACATCATGTTTCCGAATCCAGCTGGAGGATCGTATCCCTGGCCCGTTGACTCCTACCTGAAAGGCGCAAATCACGAAGCCCCATTCAGATTGATTGATGCTGTCGGTGAAGGGAACTACCTTAACCTGAGAATCAGTCTGAACCACAAGAGGGAAAGCCTCATTGAAAACTTTAAGAGGTTTTTGACCATTGTGGGGGCCGAACTCAAAGAGCAAGGCGCAGAAACCTTGAAATTATCAGACCGGAAATATGATCAATACCTGAAGGTTTATAAATTAAGAACCAGGACAGATCGAAGCATTGCAAAAGTAATATTCCCCGATGATTTAGACCTCAGCGATTCAATCAAAAAGGTGAAACGAATCCGAGAAGAGCTAAGAAAACTTGGAATGATAGAATAAGGAAATTTTTCCAGCCGGTTTTTCTTCCCTTACACTTCACCCTTCCCTTGTGATAAGCACTAATTAAAAGACAAAAGTTCAGGAGGTGCTTATCATGTCAAACAAGATTGACCTTTCCTATCTTAAGAAGGCCTGGCCATCCGGTATCGTTGCCCGGCAAGAAATTAAGCGATTTACGGGAGGAGTTCTTTCAGAGAAATATTTGGCGAATTTGGATTGTCAGGGGATCGGCCCGGAAAACAGGTTCAAGATCGGCGGTAAAATTGCCTATCCTGTTGACTCTCTCATTACATGGTTGGAGAAGAGGTCTGGTTGAAAAATGGGGGGTCAAGGACATGGGCAAGCCCGAACAAGTTTCGGTAATAACACAGAACATTCCTGATGAGTTAAAAGAAAAAAAACGCTGGCTTGTGTGGAAGTGGGAACACCGGAATGACAAGTGGACTAAGCCTCCGTATAATCCCGCAACGGGTGATCCTGCCAGTGTTACGAATCCAAGCCATTGGTCAGACTTTGAGACTGCCCTATTCGCTCATAAATACGGCGATTGGGACGGGATCGGGTTTGTTTTAAACGGGGAATATTCTGGAGTGGATTTCGATGGCTGCCTTGATGAGGATGGGAATATCATGGGGCCTGCCAAATCTGAAATCAGTAAGCTCAACTCATACACCGAGACCTCTCCATCACAAGAAGGATTAAAGACGCTTGTTAGGGCTAAGCTACCCGCAGGGGGGCATCATAAAGATGGAACCCTGGGTGTCTTCAACACAGGGCGTTATTTCTGCATCACTGGGCATCGGCTGGAAGAGGTTTCACCCAACATCGAGGAGAGACAGTCTCAGATTGACGATTTAGTTAGACGATACTGGCCCGGGGATTTTCAGGAACAGAAGGAATCATCACACACCCAACAGGAGAAACGAACCTCCATTGATGATATACTACTTCAGAAAATCAAGGACTCCGCACAAGGGGAGAAGTTTAACAAGCTGTGGTCAGGGGACTCTGAGGGTTACGCATCTCAGTCTGAGGGCGACCTTGCTTTATGTTCGATTCTGGCTTTCTGGACTGGCAAGGACTCCTCACAGGTGGACAGGCTTTTTCGTAAGTCTGGATTGATGAGGAAGAAATGGGATGAGAAGCACTCCGGGGATGGCCGAACGTATGGACAGCAGACCATCCAGAAAGCCATTCAGGGGACGTCAGAAGCATATAAAGAAGCTCAACAGCATGATGAAAAACAACCTAAACCAAATGAAGGCCTATCTCTATTAAGACCATCTACTATCAAGAACCTTCCTCCATCCGAACCTCTGTTTGAGGGATACCCACTGCAACGGAGACACCTAAACGTTCTTGTGGGAGCTCCTGGCGACCTTAAGACCCTATCTACATATGAATATGCAAGGTCAGTGCTAACGGGTGAGCCACTATTCGGAAAATATCCCTGTCTAAAACGAGGGGCTGTCCTAATCATCGATGAGGATAACCCCGGCGATATTGTCCAGAGCCGGTTTGACCGTTTTGGATTTACTTGTGATGACCTGCCTATTTATCTATCACACATGGCGGGGTTTCTGATTGATAACCCGGCATGGTTCAGAAAGATAGAGATAACCGTCCATGAGGTAAACCCCGTCCTCATCATCATAGACTGTTTTTCCCTTGTCCATAAACAGAAGGAAAACCAATCCGATGAGATCATGCGGGTAATAAAACAGTTTAGGAGAATTGCAAATCTTGGCCCCTGTATAGTCTTTGTTCATCATCTTACGAAGGATAAGGAGAACCCTTCAGCCAGGGGATCGGGGGGCATTATCGGGGCTGTGGAGAACGAGATATGGAACATAAAAAAGGGTGAGGCCACTATCCTGCAATTCACAAAGAAAACCAGACAGCGACCTCTTGACCCCATCGAATTATCCGTCAGTGGTTTTGAGGATGAATCAAACCAGGCCCCCATCTCTATCTACTACCGAGGGGATGAGGTTCAGATATTACTGAGCCGGGTAGTCGAAGTCTTAAGGGATGAGCAGGAGCCAATCGCTCGGACTTCCGGTATTGACGATGCGGACACAATAGAGAGCAGGTTGAGGGAGAAACAGGTTTCCTTCACCGATGCGAAGCTAAAGAAGGCACTTGACCTGGGGATAAAGTCTAAGACCCTGGTGAGTGGCAAGGCTACGTTGACAAGGGCAAATGGTATGCCATTCCGAACCACAGGATATGTATGTTCCAATGTAAGATAGGATGTTTTGAATGTTTCCCCCCCCTATAAGGGGGGGAAAAACATCAAAACATTAAACATCCTGTGGAAAAAACATCAACCAATGTTTTGAGGGGTAGCGGATATTGAGAATGAACTTAAATAATAAGGACTTAGAGGTAATGTTTCAATGTTATTTTAAGCCTCATTTTCATACATTAAAACATTCAAAAAAGGGGCATCAAAACATTGAGTAAAAAACGGACATGGATTTTGGACATTGAAACTGCCAGAAAACCTGCCACGACCCCCGGCGGGTGCGGGAGAGGGAGAGTTCCGGCGGGCGCTCTCCCCGACCCGAATATATTTCAAGGTACTTGCCGGAGGGGGTTGATGCGACGTGCAAGCCCGAAGGAATTCGCTTCCGTCAGGGGTCAATCCCGACTTCATTTTCACTATGAGGTGTGTTCATGGATGAACAGAATGTAACAGCTAAAGATTTAGCATGGCTCTTTGAACCATTATCAACCCGGCGAATCTATCAACTCCGAGACGCCAAGATCGTTATACCATCAAAGAAGGGGTTTCTTCTTCTAAAGAGCGTGAAGGGGTACATATTATACCTAACCCAGCGTCAAGGGGGAGAGAAGGCACAAGAACGCTTGGCTCATCTAAAAGCAGATATAACGGCGATCCAGCTGCAAAAACTGCAAGGGTCGGTGCAGGACACAGCACAGGTTGAAAAAGACGCCTACGAGGTCGGCAGGATGACCAGGGACGCCCTTTTTAACATTCCTCCGAGGATTGCTTCGATAGTGGCAGCGGAAACCGACTCATTTAAGATTGAGCAGATTCTTCTGGGAGAAATTCGCCAGGCAACGGAGAAACTATCAGGTGATGACGGTCTATAAGAAAGCATTTCAGGCAGGCCTGAAACCAGACCCGGCTCTTACGGTGACTGAATGGAGTGACTGTTATCGTATGCTGCCACAGAAGTCCACAGCGGAGCCGGGCAAGTGGAGGACATCAAGAACTCCATTCCTTAAAGAGATCATGGATTGTCTTTCTCCTTCTTCGCCGGTGGAGAGGGTGATATTCCAGAAAGGCTCTCAGTTAGGCGGAACCGAATGTGGGAATAACTGGATAGGTTTCATCGTTCACCTATGCCCTGGGCCTTTGATGTGTGTCCAGCCAACAGTAGAGACCGGAAAAAGATGGAGTCGTCAGAGAGTGGCTCCCATGATCGAATCAACACCCGTACTAAGAGAGGTCGTCAAGGAACCCAGAGAAAGAGACAGTGGGAACACCGTTCTATCTAAAGAGTTCCCTGGGGGCGTCATGATCATCACAGGGGCCAACTCAGCGGTCGGGTTAAGGTCAATGCCGGTCAGGTTTCTATTCTTAGATGAGATCGACGGTTATCCCTATGACGTGGAAGGTGAAGGAGACCCTGTTGCGCTTGCAGAAAAGAGAGTTGCGACTTTTGCCCGGAGGAAAGTGTTCTTGGTATCCACACCGACGATCAGAGGTGTCAGTCGGATTGAAAGGGAGTATGAGATGAGCGACCAAAGGAAATATTTTGTTCCGTGCCCATTCTGTAAGCATAAGCAGGTGTTGAGATGGAGCCACATTGTTTTCGAGAGAAATTCAAAAGGAAAGCTCATCCCTGAGTCTGTTGGGTACAGGTGCGAGAGTTGTGAAAAGGTAATTGCAGAGCATCATAAAACATGGATGTTGGAGAACGGAGAGTGGCAGCCAACAAACCCAGAAGGCCCGGCAAATGTAGCAGGGTTTCACTTATCGTCTTTGTACTCTCCTATCGGCTGGAAAGGATGGGTAGATATTGTCCGAGAATTTCTTGCAGCGCAGAAAAATCCGATTGCTCTAAAGACCTGGACGAATACCATCCTGGGCGAATGTTGGGAACAAGAGGGGGAGACGGTCGATGATATACCGCTCTTTAACAGAAGAGAGGACTATGGCCCGGCAGTTCCAATGTCGGCAGGTATCTTAACAGCGGGAGTCGATATTCAAGACAACAGAATAGAGATGGAGGTGGTAGCCTGGGGACGTGGTGAGGAGTCCTGGAGTATGGGCTATGAAACTTTCTATGGTTCTCCGGCAACTCCAGGAGTCTGGGAACAACTTGACGAGGTGCTTCAAGAGGTTTGGATACACGAATCAGGAGCCAGGCTAAAAATAGCTTGTGTGGCGATAGACACAGGCGGTCATTTTACTAAAGAGGCATACGCCTTTGTCAAACCCCGTCAAGTCAGAAGGGTGTTTGGAACCAAAGGCATAAACCAACAGGGGCGGCCTATCATTGGGCGTCCATCATTGCGGAATGAAGCAAAGGTTAATCTATTTCCGGTCGGCAGCGATACTTGTAAAGAAACGATCTACGCAAGGCTGAAAATCCAGGAACCGGGGCCAGGATATATGCACTTCAGTATGCATCACGAGGAAGAATATTTCCGACAACTCACGGCTGAAAAGTGCGTGACCCGGTATGTGAAGGGCTTCCCTGTTCGTCAGTGGATAAAAGAAAGGCCCAGAAACGAAATGCTTGATTGCCGGGTTTACAGCATGGCTGCACTGGCTATTTTAAACGTCAATTTAGCTGCTGCTGTTGAAAGGCTGCAACAGGTCAAGGATGAAGCAGCGACCCCACAAGTGAGCGGGGGCTACAAACAAAATTGGATTACGGACTGGAGGTGATATGATGAGATTTTGGGATGTGAAAATTGTGGTCAAGGAGTTAGTAAAAAAGAAGCCAGCGAAGGTCAAAGGCAAGGAGGTGCCCGGAGAGGTAAAAAAAACCAAACCCGAAAAGGTTCATCCTCTTCTCCAGGGCACTGAGCATGGCTGGCCATCAAATCCTCTTAGGAGAGGAAGTCGAAAATCTTGGATTAACGAATGGTGAGAAAGGTGGTGAGGAAGCATGGAAGAAGTTCATTATGTGGAGTTAGGTCAGGTCGAGGAAAGCAGTTCGGTCTATCGAGTAGAAAGAGCGTTTATGATGCCGGTGCGCTTTGGCCCTCTGCAGCGAGTTGAGCCTGGGATGTTAGTAAGATTGGGAGAACGACTGGGGGCGGAAATGTTCGGTTGTGGTAGAGTTAGTCCGGTTACGTTGTCCGAGCATTTCGAAGTTGTCTGTCCGATCAGGTTTACGAAAGACGGAGAGTGGATCGATGTTGTTCCAGGTGACGTGCTGAAAATGACACCGGAAGAGGCTCTCCCACTTTTAAGAGAAAGAAAAATAAAAGAAAGGAGAAATTACGATGCGAGTCAAAGCAAATAAGAATTTCTGGTTAAACAATTCCAAGCGGGGGGTCATGGAGAACGTAGCGAAGGGGAGCGAGCTTGACATCGATCATGTCGATAAGAAAGAGGCGGAAACCCTGTATAGCCTGCTAAGGGATGGGGCCGTTTCGTGCATCGATCTGAAATTCATTCCTTTAACGGCAGAGTATAAAGCGATTTATGCCTGCACAATCGGAAAAGAAGATGGGAGCCGGAGGACGTTGTCTCCGGGGAAAACCTACGATCTGAAACAGGCCGAAGCAGCATCATTGCTTATGACAGGACACATTAAACCTTGCGATACGGGTCAATGGATTCCGACAAATCTTTTGGGCGTTTCCATCTCCAATGAAGAACCCAAAAAAATGTTTGACGATCCTCTGATTCAGAAGGAATCCTGGCTCACAAGGAGGTCATGATGGAGATTGTAGAAAGAGCGAAACCGGAGGTCTGCAAATTCCGAATCCTCAAACCCATCTTGAAGATGGGAAAAACCGTTGAGGTTGGTCAGGAGATTGAACTGAACCAAGAAGAACAAAACCTCTATGTCTCTACCGGGAAAGCCTGCCCTACCGATATTCCCTCCGAAGGGACATATGTCGTTCTCAGACCTTTTTTCTTGCCAGGTAAGGTTGAGAAATTTGAGGCGAAGGCCGGAGATGTGGTTTCCATTCTGGCGAAAGACGCTCTCCGACTTATGTTGGAGGCCTGCATCATTCCAAAGTCACCCGGACAGTGGAGACCGGCAGGACGCAAAATAAAAAAATGAGGAGGCGAATGAGGTTCCAGAAAAAGAGGCGGGGGTTTTGACAAATGATCTATGTTCAACGAGAAAACATCGAAGGTGCGATCCTGAAGCTGAAGTATTCCCTCATTCGAGAGGGACTTAATCGGAGCCTGGAGCGACATAAGTTTGCCAGGAGTCCTTCACAAAAAAAAAGATGGAAATGCTATCTGGCTGAGGTTCGGCGGAGAAAACTTCAGAGGATAAGGCAAGAAAGGTTTGAGCAACGAGGCCGGGAGCTTCGGAAATTACGAGCACAAAAGGTGCGGTGAGTATGAGAGAGGTTCTCATTATGAAATGGGGAGATAAGCAGGGGGTTGGAGAAGGCTAAAGTCGAAGGTAAAACTGGTAATATACGACTTCCCACCAGTGAGAAGTCGAAAACCGAAGTCCTGAAGGAAGCTGGTTTAACTACCTCGTCCAAATCTGGACAAGGTTACACATGGAGTGGATATTGCGAAGAGATTGGTATAACAGAAGAGCTTTTTAGTGAGTTATGGGTGGCAAGGGAGGTGTTGGCGAAGGAGGCTGAAAATAAGGGAAGGTCCCTCTGAACGCCCCCGCCTTTCCTTTGAGGTAAAAGCGGACTGCCTAAAAAAGGTGGATCAATAGATCCACCTTATTCCTGGTCAACCTACTGCCAGGACAAAGGGAGGGCAGCCATACCAGTCTACCAGTAACAAGACATTACTAGTAGAACCCACCCTCTCCGAGCTTGGGATAACGAAGCGGGAGAGGGAAATGGAAAGCCAACGATTCACAAAGATTTAAAGAATGATGAAAAATCATCACCCCCTTCTCATTTCGAGATGAGAACCAACCCGTGGGGTGCGAGGAGGCACATTGTCATTTCGAAATGACAATATGCCTTGGACGTCTCAACCCCTACGTGGGTGCGAGATAAAACAATATGTTTTGAATTGTTGATACGTGTCAACAATTTAACGAGGATCAGGGAGATGTTGCCGAGCGAAAGAGAAAGTAAGGGAGGGATTCCCCGTCATACCCAAAGGGATGAGGGTGGAACCTTTAAGCGAAAATTGCCAGAAGGTATGACCCATAAACGTTTAGAAAGCTCAAGACAAATATCCAAACATCCCGAAATAGTCGAAAAGATTAAGGCACAGGCAAGGGCCTGGATGAGATCGTTGATTGTGGCGCAACGTGGAAAGTTAAGAATCTGTCTGATTATCCGTTTCTTTTCTTCCCCCAATTATACTGTTTTTCATTGATGAAAAGAGTCAAGAATGTGGGGGACAGATGGGGGATAAAATTGAATTTCAGAGAAAATAAAAAAGGCCAGCTACCCGCTGGCCCTTGATACTCTAAGCGCCCCTGGCCCGACTCGAACGGGCGGCACACGGATTAGGAATCCGTTGCTCTATCCACCTGAGCTACAGGGGCATCTCTATCCAACAATATGATTTTCACGCAATTTCGTCAAGATTATTTAAAACAAATTTTACTTCAAGGCAATCCTTTATGGAGGCTACGTCAACGTT
>Ga0194112_10012864_pt1 | contig 10168 bp, 5 predicted proteins | sample TA2MahC400mmetaG_FD_146191 | JGI IMG/M metagenome (GOLD analysis project Ga0194112, IMG submission 146191) | Freshwater microbial communities from Lake Tanganyika, Tanzania - TA2015016 Mahale Deep Cast 400m | ecosystem: Environmental > Aquatic > Freshwater > Lake | place: Tanzania: Lake...
CGACCCTGCGGCGGTCACGTTCGTCGACTCCGGGACGTTGAAGGCCCGGACCCCGGGAGGGACGGGCCAGGTGGAAGTCGCCGTCCAGAATCCGGGCATGGCCGAGGTCGTCTCGCCGACCTTGTTCGTGTACGAGGTCCTCGCAATCACGGCGATCAATCCTGCGAGCGGTGTGACCTGCGGTGGGACCATCGCCGACGTGACGGGCACGGGTTTCGGCCCGGATCTCGTCGTCGAGATCGGTGGGAAGGCCGCCCAGATCCTCTCGATCGATGCGAACGGCACCCGCGCGACGATCATCGTGCCGGAAGTCCCGGAGGGGACCGGCGCGGTCAATGTGGTCGTCCGGAGCGGGGGCGCGCAGGCGATCAGGGCCTCCGGCTTCCGGTACTCCGATCCGGGTTTGCCCTTCATCCGAGGGGATGTCAATGCCGACGGCCGGATCGACGTGTCCGACGTCTCCGAGATCGCGCGCTACGCCCTCGGCGGCGGCCAGATCAACGCGCAACCCGATGCGGCCGACGCGAATGACGACGGCGTGATCCACGTCGGCGACGTCATCTTCCTCTCGGCCTACGTCTTCTCGAGCGGCGCGCAGCCGCCGGCGCCATTCCCGGCGGCCGGCGTCGATCCGACGCCCGACGATATCCGTTCGTGCCGGGCACCGTGAGACCCCTGTCTCGGTCGCGTGCGATGCCCTCGCGAAGTGCCTCCAGACGGATGGCCTCCGCGGGGGCATCGCCGTTTCCTGTCCGTGCGTGCACAGCGAGGGCCCGGTCGGGCGAGGGCGAGGGATTCCTCGTTGACACCTCCGAGAGCCCTGTGGTACGATCCCACGCCGTTTTGCGCAACTCTTTGGACGACAAAGAATAATAGGTGGTCCCAGGGCGGGAACCTGGATTGAAGCGAGCGATCATCTCGGATATCCACGCCAATGCCCCCGCGCTCGAGGCCGTCCTCCGAGACATCGAGCGGGATGGGGCCGACGAGATCATCTGCCTCGGCGATGTGATCGGTTACGGACCCGAGCCCCGCGCCTGCCTCCTGGAGGCGCGCGCCTTCCGCGTCAACCTGATGGGGAATCACGAGGAGGCCGTCCTCTTCGGGGCGGTGGGGTTCAATCCGAAGGCGCGGGACGCGATCGACTGGACCCGGGATCAGCTCGGCCTTCCCACCGAGCCGGTCCAGGTGAACCGGGAGCTCTGGAACTTCCTCGGCGCCCTGGAGAAAGACTGGCGTCACGGCAACGCCTACGCCGTCCACGGATCTCCGCGGGACCCCACGAGGGAGTACGTGTTCGTCCAGGACATCCAGGACCACGAGAAGATGGACCAGATCTTCGCCGCGTCGCTCGGCACGGTCTGTTTCATCGGGCACACCCACATCCCCGGGATCTTCACCGACGACCACCTCTTCTACCCTCCCGCCGCCATCGGGCGCGTCTTCACCGTCGACGAGCGGAAGATCCTGGTGAACGTGGGGTCCGTCGGACAACCGCGGGATGGGGACCCGCGCTCCTCGTACGTCATCTTCGACGGGGAGACGATCCGCTACCGGCGGGTCGAGTACGACGTGCGGGAGGTCCTGCGGCGGTTCGCACGCACGCCGCTCCCGCGGTACCTGGCCACGCGACTGGAAGAGGGGAAGTGACCCCGCGTCCCTGAGGCGACATGGAGAAGCGCATCCTTCTCGCATTCATCCTCTGCTTCGGCCTCCTCATCGTCTGGCAGGCGGTCTTCACCCCGCCCCCGAGCAAGCTCCCCGAGGACACGACGGCCGCCCCGGTCGAGACGAAGAAGGGGGAGACGGTCGTGCCCGCGCCGGCGCCGCCGCCCGGGCCCGCGCCGGTCCCGGTGCCCGCCGAAGCGCCTACCGAGCCCTTCGAGGAGAAGACGAAGGTTCTCCGGAACGATCTCCTCGCGGTGACGGTGACGAACCGAGCCGCCGGCGTCGCCCAGGCCACGCTCGAGACGTACGCCGTGGAGCCGGGCGGTGCGGAGCGGCTATCTCTCTTCAGGGCGCTCCCCGATGTGCCGCCGGCGCTGGCCGTGAACCTGTACGCCGGCAGGAAGAAGGTGGAACTCGATCGCGCGGGCTGGGAGATCGTCGAGGAGACGGACGACCGGATCGTCTATCGCGTGCGGCGGACGATCCCCGAGGTCGGGGACCTGGAGATCGACAAGACGATCCGCATCATCCCCGGCGTCTACCACCTCGACATCGGGATGGAGGTGCGAAACCTCGGATCCCAGCTCGTCACGATCCGCTACGAGGTGCTCGGACCGCCGGCCATCGTGAGCGAGGACATGAGCCCCGGCTCGGATCTCCAGGCCGCCTTCGGCCTCTTCGACAAGGAGGGTCGGGTCCGCGCCCTGGAAACGTTCGGGATCACGAAGGACGATCCTGCGCCCGTTGGGAGCCCGGTCGCCTTCGGCGCCCTGATGGGGAACTACTTCGCCGCCATCGTCCGCCCGATCGCGCCGGCCGGCGGCGAGCCGGCCTTCATCGGCAATGGGCGCGTCAGCATGTCCGCCGACCCCTACGCCCTGCGGCGCGCGATCGAGGATGCGGCGCGCGTTCGCAGGTGCGCCCCCGAGGACCTCCCGAAGGAGGAGCGCGAGGCGATCGAGAAGAAGGCGCTCCGCACGGGCCGCGTCTTCGTCGAGACCCGGGAGCTGCCGATCCCTCCCGGCGAGGCGGTCTCGCACGCCTACCAGTTCTTCGCGGGGCCGAAGGAGCCGGCGGTCCTCAAGACCTACGCCGATGCCGGCTACCCCATGCTCCTGCCGTACCGCGGATTCCTCGGCCCGCTGGTCCGTCTCTTCGTGTGGCTCCTCGGGCTCTTCCACGGCATCGCCGGGAGCTACGGCATCGCGATCGCCCTCCTGACGCTCCTCGTCCGGGCCTGCCTCTTCCCGGTCAACCGGAAGAACCAGGCCGCGATGCAGGGCTACCAGCAGAAGATCCAGAAGATCCAGCCCGAGCTGAACCGGATCAAGGAGCGCTACAAGAACAACCGGATGAAGATGAACAAGGAGATGCAGCGCGTGATGAAGGAGCACGATGTCCGGCCGCAGCAGATGCTCGGCGGCTGTCTCCTCATCCTCCTCCAGCTCCCGGTGTGGATCGCGCTCATCAACGCCTTCCAGAAGGCGATCGAACTCCGCCACGCCGCATTCCTCTGGGTCCGCGACCTCACCCGCCCCGACCATCTCTTCGGATTCGGGCGCTCGCTGCCGCTCCTGGGGTGGGAGTATTTCAACCTCCTGCCGGTCCTCTACATCGCCGTCACGGTCTTCCAGCAGCGGCTCCAGCCCAAGCCGAAGGACCCGCAGATGGCGCAGCAGCAGCGGATGATGTCCTTCATGTTCATCTTCATCGGGGTCCTCTTCTACAACTACTCGGCGGGGCTCCTCCTCTACTTCCTGACGAGCTCGATCCTCGGGATCGGAGAGAGCCTCCTGATCAAGCGCACGCTCGCCGCCGCGCAAGCCCGCGCGAAGCCATGACGGACCGGCCGGCTCGAGCGGCGGAGACGATCGCCGCCATCGCGACGCCCCCGGGCGGCGGCGGCCGCGGGATCATCCGCCTGAGCGGGGAGCGCGCCCTCTCCGCCGCGGCGCGTGTCTTCGTCCCCGCTCCCGGCGAGGTCCCTCTCGATGCGGCGCCGGGCTTCTCCGTCATCCGAGGCTCCGTCCGCTGGGCCGAAGCCGAAGGGGCGCCTCCCGCTCCGGCGCGCGCTCTCGTCCTCCGGGCGCCGCACTCCTACACGCGCGAGGATACGGTCGAGCTCCACATCGCCGGCAGTCCCCCGATCGTCGCGGGCACGTTGCGGCGGATCCTCGCCGCCGGCGCGAGGCCCGCCGGGCCCGGCGAATTCACGCGGCGGGCCTTCGAGAGCGGTCGGATCGATCTCCTCCAGGCCGAGGCCGTCGAGCGCCTGATCGCCGCCGCCGGTGCGGCGGATCTCGCCGCCGCGCGGGACGCCCTGGCCGGGGATCAGGGAGAGCGGATCCGGCGGATCGCCGACACGCTCCGCACGTTGCTCGCACGCATCGAGGCCGGCCTGGACTTCACAGAGGAAGACGGGGTGTTCGGATCCGCGCCGCGCGCCATCCGCCGGCTTCTCGATCGATGCGCCCGAGCCCTCGATAGACTCTCCCGCTCGCCCGCCGGCGCACGGCGCGATGTAGCCGCGACGATCGCTCTCGCCGGCCGACCGAACGCCGGGAAGTCGACCCTCTTCAACCGGCTGGCGGGATTGGAGCGGTCGATCGTCTCCCCCGAGCCGGGGACGACGCGCGACCCGGTGCGGGCATCGGTCGTCTGGCACGGGCGCGATGTCGATCTCGTCGACCTGGCGGGGCTCGCGACTCCGCTCACGAGGGTGGAGGGCGCGGCCGTCGAGCGAGCGCGCGCGGAGATCGGGCGGGTCGCCGCCGTCCTGTGGCTGATCCCATCGGATTCGCCCGATCCGGCGCAGGAGATCGCGGAGGCGATCGAGGCGATCCGGCCCGCTTCGGCGGAGCTTCTGCTCGTGTGGTCGAAGAGCGACATCGCTTCCCCCCCGCGCCCCCCGGATGGGATCGAGGCTCTTCCCGCGAGCGGCAAGACCGGAGAGGGCGTCCCCGAGATCATCCGGTGGATCGAATCGCGCGTGATCGCCCGGCGGCCGGAGGGGATCGGCATCGCGGCCGTGAGCGCGCGCGAGGCCGAGGCGCTCGCCGGCGCGGCGCGGATCCTGAGCGACGCCCCGGAGGCGGAGGGTGAGATCCTCGCCATGGAGATCCGCGCGGCGCTCGGCAGGCTGGAGGCCGCTGCGGGGAGGACCGCCCCGGACGCGATCCTCGATCGGATCTTCTCGCGCTTCTGCGTGGGGAAATAGCCCTGCCGGCGGCCTTGCGGGATTGACACGGTACGCAGCGCCGTGCTACGATCCTTCCGCTTTATCGGTAATGACTTAGAAAAGTGCCTGTCGCAGGACAGGCGCTGTAGTGAGGCCGTATGCCCGGAGGGGCCGTCTCGGGGGACGGAGAGGGTGTGCGGTCGCCTCCCCCGGGTACGGCGCGGCGGAAGGGACCCGGAGGAGAGGAATGGGAAGTGAGGGGCGTTCCCACAGTGACGGGTAGCGTCCATCCTGGCTTCGCGCGGATATGCCGTGCGGCTGCCGGCAGTCGAGGTAGGTCGCCATGAACTGCCCGTTCTGCAAGAAGGACCACGATCGCGTGATCGATTCGCGCTCGTCGACGGACGGCCACGCGATCCGGCGGCGCCGGAAGTGCATGGCCTGCGGGAGGCGCTTCACCACTTACGAGCGGATCGAGACATCCCCGCGGCTCGTCATCAAGAAGGACGGCCGCCGCGAGACCTTCGATCGGGAGAAGATCCTCGCCGGCCTGCGCAAGGCCTGCGAGAAGAGGCCGATCCCGGAGTCGAAGATCGAGGCGATCGTCGAGCGCGTCGAGCAGATCGTCTTCGACAACCACGACCGCGAGGTCGAGGCGAGCGAGATCGGCGAGCGGGTGATGGAGGAACTCAAGCTGCTCGATCAGGTCGCCTATGTCCGGTTCGCCTCGGTCTACCGGGAGTTCGCGGACGTCACGCAGTTCGTCGCGGAGCTCACGCCCCTCCTGAAGAAGAAGAAGGAGACCGTCGATGGCTCGGATCCGGGGGGTCCGAAAGCGCGATAACCGGGTCGTGCCGTACGATGCGGCCAAGGTGAGCGACGCGATCTACCGCGCCATCCTCTCGGTGGGCAAGGGCGACCGCTCCCTCGCCGAGGAACTGGCCGAGGCCGTCGCCCTGTTCCTGGAGAAACGCTTCGAGGGGGAGATCCCGCACGTCGAGGACATCCAGGACATGGTGGAGACCGTCCTGATCCAGATGGGGCATGCGGAGGTGGCGAAGGCCTACATCCTCTTCCGGAACCGCAAGGCGCGCGTCCGGGAGAGCCTCCAGGTCCGCAAGACCGCAGCCCCCGATGGCGCGACGCCCGAGGTCGATCCGGGGTCGCGGGACCGGCTGGAGAGCTGGAGCAAGGGCAAGATCGTCGCCGCCCTCATCCGGGAGGCGGATGTCGAGGCCGACACGGCGGAGGCGATCGCATCCGCCGTCGAGCGGAAGGTCTTCCGTTCGGGACTGCGCCGGATCTCGACCGGCCTGATCCGCGAGCTGGTCGACAACGAGCTCTTCGAGCGGGGATTCGCCGCCACCCTCTACAAGCAGGCGCCGATCGGGATCCCGCGGTACAACCTGGAGCAGATCATCTTCGGGGCCGACCGGAAGGAGGGCTTCTCCTTCCCGAAGGGCTCGACGGAGATCGACGCTCTGATCGCGGGCCACATCCTCCACCAGTACAGCCTGGCCGAGACCCACTCCCCCGAGGTCGGCTACGCGCACCGGGAGGGACGGATCCACATCCATCGCCTCGGGGATCCGCTCCGGATCTGGGCCGCGCGGATCCCGGGGGATGCGGCGGCGGCGCTGGCCGCCTCGGACCGGGAGCGCCTCGCGCGCATCGCGGAATCGGTCTCGCACGAGATCGTCCTTTCGGATCCGCGCCCCGCGGATGCGAAGGCCGTCGTCGATCTCCTGGAGTCGAAGATCGCGCGCGACGCCCGGCTGCGCATCGAGGTCGACCTCGGCGACGAAGGGACGGCGGAGCGGGCGGCGGGCGTCGCGGAGCGGCTGGCCGGACCGGATGTCCGGTGGTGCGTCCGCGTCGGCCCCGAGACCTTCCGCTCCGAATCCGCGCGCCGGACGCTCTCGGGCTTCGCGACGCTCTATGCCTCCGGCGCCGACGTGCGCTTCGCCCTCCCCATCGCGCTCGCGCGGGACGGCGCGACGCTCACGGCGGCGAAGATCACGCTGAATCTCCCGCAGCTCGCGTACCGATCCGGGCGGGACCCTCAAGGGGGCGTCGAGGGGGAGATCGATCGCGCCATCGACCTGGCGGTGAAGGCGGCGATCGAGCGCCGGCAGTTCCTCTCGCGGCTCGGTCGCGGGCCCGAGCTGCCGCTCTGGGGGATCCTGGGCGCGGGCGAGCCCTTCTTCGAGTTCGATCGGGCCCGGTTCGCGATCGGCGTCCTCGGCCTCTCGGAATGCGCGCGCTACCTGACGGGGGAAGAGCCCCACCGGAACGAGGCCGCGGCGGCGTTCGCCCGCGACCTCGCCGACCACATCGCCCAGAAGATCGCGCGCGAGAGGCGAGGGCTCGCGATCGACGCCGAGGGGGAGGAGACGCCGGCGGCCGGCGGATGCGAGCGGTTCGTGACGATCGATCGCAAGCGGTTCCCCTGCGCGAAGGAGGTCTTCCGGGCGCGCCGCGAAGACCTCGCGTACTCCGACGGCGTGAGGCTGCCGCGCGACGCTCCGGTCGATCCGCTGAGGCGGAACGAGTACCTCGGCGGGTTCGTCGGCGCCGTCGCGATCGGCGGGATCGTGGAGGACATCCCCGGCCTCCGTCCGGCGGATCCGGAGATCCTGTCCGCTCTCATCGAGGAGTCCGTGGAGGTGCTGGCCGTCGGCGCGATCGCCGGCGCGCCGGAGCGGGGCGTCTGATCGGGCGGAAACGAGGACCATGTACCTGAAGAAGCTCGTCCTGCAGGGGTTCAAGTCCTTCGCGGACCGGACGGAGATCGATTTCGAACCGGGGCTGACCTGCATCGTCGGGCCCAACGGCTGCGGGAAGTCGAACGTCGTCGACGCCTTCAAATGGATCCTCGGGGACATGTCCGCGAAGAGCCTCCGCGGCTCGGAGATGAAGGATGTCATCTTCGCGGGGACCCAGACCCGGAAGCCGGTCGGCTTCGCCGAGGTCGGCGTCGTCTTCGAGAACGACGATGGATTCCTTCCGATCGACGCGGCGGAGGTCTCGGTCCAGCGGCGCCTGTTCCGCTCGGGGGAGAGCGAGTACATGATCAACGGGCGGCGGTGCCGCCTGCGCGATATCCGCGACCTCTTCCTGGACACCGGGATCGGGTCGACGACGTACTCGATCCTGGAGCAGGGGAAGCTCGACGTCCTCTTGCAGGCGAATCCGCTCGACCGGCGGATCATCTTCGAGGAGGCGGCGGGGATCTCGAAGTACCGCGTGCGCCGGGGGGAGAGCCTGCGGCAGCTCGCGCGCGTGGAGGAGAACCTGGCGCGCCTCGGCGACATCATCGCCGAGGTCGAGCGCCGGATGCGAAGCGTCAAGATCCAGGCCGGGAAGGCGCGGAAGTACAGGCTCTACGTCGATCGCCTCCGGCGGCTCCGGATCCGGCTCGGCATCGAGGACTACCGCCACCTCCTGGAGGATCGCGCGGCGTGGTCGTTCCGGCGGTTCGACTGCGAGCGCCGGCGCGGGCTCGTCGAGGTCTACCACGGGCGATTGCGCGAGTCGCTCACGTCGCAGGAGGCGAGCCGGGCCCGCGCCGCGGACCGGCTGGCGCGCGTGCGCGGCGCGCTCGCGGCCGCGCGGTCGCGCGAGGAAGGGCTCGAGGGGCGGATCGAGGATGGGCGCTCGCGGATCGCCGACCTCGATGCCGAGCGGGTCGCGCGGGACGGCGAGGTCCGGGAGACCGAGGAACGTCTCGAGCGGATCGCGGCGGACCTCCTGCGCGTCCAGGGCGAACGCCTCGAGATCGCGACGGAGGTGACCGCCGTCGGCGAGCGGGTGGCGGAGGCGGAGCGGGATCTGCGGCAGGTCGTCGAGGCGCGCGAGCGCCTGGCGGGGGAACTCTCGCGCGCAAAGGACGACCTCTTCCAGGCCCTGTCGGAGCGGGCCCGCGCGAAGAACCGCGTCGCGTCTGCGGATGCGGAGCGGATCCACGAGGAGGGGCGCGGCCGGCGGATCGAAGAGCGGGCCCTCTCCCTCGGCGACGAGGTGCGGCGCGCGCGCGACGAGGCGGCGCGGCAGCGGGCGCGGGCCGCGGCGGCCGAGGCGGAGGGCGCGCGCCTGGAGCGGGAGATCTCCCGCCGCCAGTCGCTGCGCCGGGAGAGGATCCAGCGATCGGAGGAGCTCGCCCGCATCCTCGGGGAGCGGACGGATGAGCTGAACCGGAAGCGATCGCGCCACGAAGTCCTCGACCGGTTCGAAGCGGAACTCGAGGGCGTCGCGAAGGCCGCCCGCGAGGTCCTCCGCGGCCGGGACCGGCCGGAGTTCGCGGGCATCCACGACATCGTCGCCAACCTGGTCCGCACCGATTCGACCTATGCCGTCGCCATCGAGGTCGCCCTCGGGCCGTGGTCGCAGGCGCTGGTCGCATCCGATGTCGGCGCGGCGGAGAGCGTCCTCGCCTTCGCCCAGGAGGCGAACCTCGGACCCGCGGCGGCGATCCCCCTCGATCGGATCGCCTCCGTGGAACTCCCGCCGCTCCCCTCGGGCGGCCGGATCGTGGGCCGAGCGTCGGAGCTGGTCCGGACGGCGCCGGAGCATCGCGACCTCGTGCGGTCGCTCCTCGGCTCTACGCTCGTCGTGCCCGACCTCGATGCGGCGCGCGAGCTCGCCGCATCGCTCTCATCCTTCCGGCTCGTCACGCTCGACGGCGAGGGGATCGAGCCGTGGGGCGGGCGATTCGCCGGCGGGACGACGGGCGGGATCATCAGCCGCCGGAGCGAGATGGAGGACCTCTCGAAGGAGGTCGAGCGGCTGAGCGTGGAGGTGGAGGCGTTATCGCGAGATGCGCGCGGCGTGCGGGACGAGCTCGATCGGGAGTCGCGCGAGCTGGAATCCCTGCGCGAGGCGCGGCAGGGGTGGGCCGGCAAGGCCCGTTCGTCCCTCGATGTGGCGGCGGAGATCGCGAAGCGCATGGCGGGGATCGAGCGGGAGATCGCCATCGGCCGGGCGGAGCTGGCCGAGATCGCCGCGGAACTCGATCGCCTGCGCGTCGAGCGGGAAGCGGCGGCCGCCGCCCTCGATGAGGTGGAGGCGCGCTGCGCCCGGCTCGAGGCGGAATTCGCGCGGCGCGGATCCGAACTCGACCGGATCGAGGCGGATCGGAGTCTGCGCGAGAAGGCGCGGACCGATCTCCGGGTCAAGGCCGCGCAGCTCGAGGAGAAGGCCGCGGCGGTGGAGTCCCGCCTCCGGGAACTCGCGTTCGCGCGCGACGAGCGCAGCGAGCGGCTCGAAGTCCTGCGGCGCGAGCTCGAAGCGAACCGGCGGCGCCGGCGCGAGACCGAGGAGACG
>Ga0194112_10012869_pt1 | contig 10164 bp, 6 predicted proteins | sample TA2MahC400mmetaG_FD_146191 | JGI IMG/M metagenome (GOLD analysis project Ga0194112, IMG submission 146191) | Freshwater microbial communities from Lake Tanganyika, Tanzania - TA2015016 Mahale Deep Cast 400m | ecosystem: Environmental > Aquatic > Freshwater > Lake | place: Tanzania: Lake...
GGGCAGTGTGCTGGAAACAATCGTGGAATCAACGACATACGTGCGCGACTGATCTTTCGCCCAATCCCAGGGAACGCGGCTCAACGGAGCGGGCAAGCGCAGTGGACGCGGCGGGAGTTGCCCTGCGCTACGCTGCTGGAGACGGTAGCCGGCGGCGCAATCGGGGTTGGCGGCGTGCCAGCGCGCTGGCGTCTTCTTCCGCCGCTCCGTCTGACACGCCGATTTGTGGCAGGCGTGTTGCCGGTCTCCCACACGCACATCAGGCCGGAGCCACCGGCGGCAGATCGAGCACCGTCTCTTCCGGGCCTCGGGCATAGTGATCTGTCACTGCCCGAACTCGCGGGCGGCTTCGAGCATGGCCTCGATGTTCTCCGGCGGCACGTCGGCCAGGATGTTGTGCACCTGTGCCCACACGAAACCCCCGCCGGGCATGAACACCTCCAGGCGCCGGCGCACGTCCGCGCGGACCTCTTCAGGAGTGCCGTGGATCAGCACCCGCTGGGTGTCGCAGCCGCCGCCCCAGAAAGTGAGGTCGCGGCCGAACTCGCGCTTCAGCCGCTCGGGCTCCATGTTGCGAGCGCTGGTCTGCACCGGGTTGAGTATTTCCACTCCGGCTTCGATCAGGTCAGGGATCAACTGGTAGAGGCCGCCGCAGGAGTGCAGGAAGATGTGCGCGCCGCTCAACTTCCGGGCGTACTCGTAGATGCGCCGGTGCCGTGGGAGGAAGAACTCGCGATACATCGCGCGCGAGATCTGCGGGCCGCTCTGCATCCCCAGGTCGTCGCCCACCACCAGGATCTGCACCGAACCGCGCAAGGGCGGCAGCAGCCGGTTCAGCTTCTCCAGATGCAGCTCGGTGAGCCGGTCCAGGAAGCCCGCCAGTTTGCGCTTCTCGCTGCCCAGGTAGAGATACAGGTTCTCCATGCCGAACAGGAACTGGCTCCACTCGAACAGGTTGCAGCCCACCGCCAGCGAGATGGCGTAATCCGTGGACTCGCAGAGCTGGCCCGCCAAGCAGGCGATCTCCCGGATGCGCTCGTCGGTCAGCGGAACGTCGAAGGGCGGCGTGGGCAGAGCCGCCCAGGTGACCAGGTTCATCTTCTCGGCCAGAGGCTCGTAGCGGTCCAAGCCCCCCGGGCCGTCCAGCGGCCAGTAGCACTGGTCGATGTACAGCGCGCCCGGCGGCATGCGCCCGATCACGATGCCGGAGGGGTCGCGGACGATGAGCCCCCCGTCCTCTCGTTCCGGGCGGAACCACCCGGGCGCCAGGGCGGCCGAGCCGTCGGGCAGCGTCCACGGCTGCCAGCCGCCGGGCGGGGTGAAGGCGCGGCCCAAGTCGATGACGTCCACGTGGTAGCGCTCGAGATACCAGTCGTCGGGCTGCGCTAACTGCTGCACCAAGTCGTACATCAGCGTGGGCGGCCCGTTCAGGCCCAGGTGCGCCTTCAGGCGGTTGTAAGCGATGGCCATGATGCCGGTCGAGCGCATCGACCCCTGGTCGATAGGCGCCCGGTCCGGCTCCCGGTGGTTGACAGCGGCAAGAACACGCTCGCGAGGCGTCATAGTGGCGGAACCCGGTCCGCCCCTCATCTTACCGCTTGGGCTTGCCGGGCACTGGGGCGCGCTGGAAACCGCCGGTTTTCTTCTGCTCCGGCTTGGCAACCGGCGCGCCGTCGGCCCCTACCAGGGGCCTCTCCTGGCCGTAGAGCTGGCGATAGAGACGCGCATTGCGCAGCACCGCCAGCACGTAGCCGCGGGTCTCGGTGAAGGGGATGGTTTCGACGAACTCGGCAGGCTCACGGAAGGGTCCCCAGGTCACCCAGTTGTCGGCGCGGGTGCTGCCGGCGTTGTAGGCCGCCAGCGTCACTTCCCATTGCGCGCCGTGCTTCTCGTGCAGCGTCCGCAAGTGATACGTGCCCAGGCGCAGGTTGTAGTCCGGCTGGAACAGCAGGCTGTTGCGGAAGCGCTGGTTCAGCTTGCGCGCCAGTTGCCGTCCCGTGGCGGGCAGGATCTGGGTGAGGCCGTAGGCCCGGGCCGCGGAGATGGCGCGCGGGTCGAATTCCGACTCCTGGCGGATGAGGCCCGCCAGCAGGAAGGGATCTACGTCCCGCCACTGGGCGTAGCGCTCCAGTTCGCTGCGGTAGGGGAACGGGAACAGCAAGCGCCAGAAAGCCGCCGGAGCGCTCTCCAGCGGGTAGACCAGGTAGGCGGGCGCCAGGCTCTTCATGAAGCGCAAGGCCTGGGCGTGATTGCCGCGCCGGACGTGCGCCCGCGCCAGTTCCATGGCTAGCACGTGCGCCTGCGAGCCGGTCCGGGCGGCGAAGCGCAACTCCCTGTCGCCCAGCTCGTCGATGCCCGCCGCGTACAGCAACCGCGCCCGTTCCAGGCGTTGGCGGGTGGCGGGCAAGGGGTCGAAACGCCCCGGAGAAGGACGCACCGGCCACACCACGCCGTGCAGGAACTGCGTCACCTCCCGCGAGGCCGCCGCACGGAAGAACTCCGGCTGCGCCAGCCGGTCCCCGGCCAGCATCGCGTAGTAGTGGTTGGCATAGCTCCCGGTGACCTCGGCATAGTACGCTTTCGCCACGGCGAAGTCCCGGGCATCCTCGGCCAGGCGGCCCAGAAAGTACAGCGCCGCATCGGCCTTCTCCGAACCCGGGTACTCCCGCAGGTGGGCGCGCAACAGGGCGGCGGCTTGCGGCCGCCGCTGCAAGTAGGCGCTCCAGGCCACCTTCCAGTGACAGTAGGCCGCCTGTGGTTCCGCGGGAAAGCTCTCGTAACAGGCGCGATACAACGGCTCGTAGGCCTCCGGCCGGTTCTGGATGAGCCGCCGGTTGCCCGCCGCGACCAGCGCCCTGAGCCGCCACGGCGATTGCGGATGAAGCGCGCCGAGACGCTCGACCAGGCTCAGCATCTCCTCGTCGCGGTCGAGGCGGCGGGCGCATTCCGCCAGGTAGTAGAGCCGCTCGGCGTCCGCCTCGGCGGAGGCCGGCTCCAGCTTCTTCAGATGGGCGTATGCGGCAGCCGTCTGGCCGGCGGCGTATTCGGCCGAGGCGGCGCGCACGCGCGCCAGCTCGCGGTCCTTGCCGGCCAGGCGGCCGGCCATGGATTCGTACTCGGCGCGCGCGCGGCGCGGCTCGCCGGCGCGCAGCCAGCGCTCGGCGCGGCGGAACATGTCCTCGGCCGAGGGCGGCGGATAGGCGGCGCCCAGCGTGCTCCGCAAGCGGTCCAGAGCGTCCGCGGCCCGCGCGGCCTCCGGGCTGGCCGGATACCCGTAGTACACCTGCTGGTAGCGGTGCGCCGCCGAGACCGCGTCGCCCGCCGCCTCGTGCGCGGACGCCAGCAGCGCGTCGCCCGCGGGTTGCGCCAGGCGGGCCTGGTGCTGGCGCAGAACGCGTACTGCCTCCGCGGGAGCTGCGTCAGCCAGATACGCGCGCGCGGCCAGCCATGCGGCGTCTCCGTCGAGCGGGGATGGCGGCGTGCTGTTCCACACCGCTTCGAGCGCGCGCAGCGCGGCGGGGTAGTTCCGTAGCTCGAACTCGGCCGAGGCCAGCAGCCAGCCCAGGTGATCCGCCAGCGCCGGGAACCGGGCTTGCGCCTGGCGCAAGCCCTTGGCCGCCTCGGTCCAACGCTTGGCGCCGTAGTCGCTGTAAGCGGCGCGCAGGACCGCCTCAGGGGCGCGCCTATCAGACTGCGCCGTCAGCAGCGGTGAGATCCCAACCAGCAGGAGCGCGAAGCGCTTGCGCACGATTCAGCCCATGGCCCCCGGGTAGTCCGGGCCCAACCGGGCGGCATCACCCTGAGCCAGCGTGCCAACCAGCTCCTCGTGCAGGTAGTCCCGCATGGAGGGGCACATCGCTGCGTAGTCCTGCTGGAAGGTCTCCCGCGCTGGGTCGATGATCCTGGCCAGCTCGCAGTACAGGTCGGCCTGCTCGCGTCCGCGCAGCACGGCAGGCATTTCGTGGACCAGAATCTCGGCCACCTTGACACGGGCAAACCGGCGGGCTTCCAGATGCAGCGGTTGCTCCTCGAGCGGGAGCGCGCTCCAGTCTTCTGAAGCCGGGACGGCAGGAAGCGCCGCGGCGCGCTCCAGTACTCCTTCGAGTTCCGCACCCACCTGGCGGGCGATGGCTGCAAAGCGCTCGTCGAGGATCTCGTCCAGTTGATCCCGCCGCGCGTCGATCAACTGCCGGGCCATGGCCTCACGCTCCGCGGCGAGCACCTCGATGAGACGGCCAACCGTATCAGTCTCCGAGTACAAGGGCATGCGGCGGCACCAGCGTCAGACTCATTCTAGCAGACGCTCCTCAGTCGCGGTTCGCGGAGCGCCGCCAGGAGAACTGGAAGGGAATCAGCGTTACGGTGACGCGGACCGGATGACGCCCGTCGGCTAGATCCAGATGGATCTGGCCGTCCTCCTGCGTGGCGCCCTGACCGTACAGCACGTCCTCGTCCAGGTGAACTTCCAGGTCCGCCAGGCGCAGGCGGGGCAGGCCCCGTGCAATCATCAGTTCGAGCTTGCCGGAAAGCGACTCCGCCTCGACCTCCGGTCCCACGATCACGCGGCGCCCCCTGAACCGCGCCTGAGCACGAAGGTTGCGCCACAGACCGGCGCCCACGCCCTGGGTCTGAAGCGATCCCTCGGCCTCCCAGCGGCCCGCGCTGAAGGCCACCGAATCGAGCTGCCCCGTGAAGCGGTAGGCGGGCGCGGCCCGGCTCAGGTCCGCGGACAGTTTCCCGCGAAGGACCCCCTCCCCCAGCCGGACTTCCAGATCGTCCAGCTCGACATTCGTTCCATCCCAGCGCATCCGCGTGCGCAGATCCTCGGCAAACAGTCCTCCCAACTTCAGCCCCCCCACCTCGACGGAGGCTTCGGCATGCCGCTCGGCCAGCCACGGCGGGGTGGGTGTGCGGCCCAGCCTCAAGGTCCGCGCCAGCAAGCCCTCCGAACGCTGCAACGTGGGCATCAGGATGCGCTCCAGCTCGCCGGAGTCCAACTGAGGAATGGAGAGCTGGACCTGATGCGGACGCGCGGCCTTGGGCGCATAGCGGTACTGCCCCCGGAACTCGACGTGTCCCACGCGGGCCCGCATGCGGTCCACCGTGGCTCCGCCTTCGCGCAACGTCCCGCGGGCGCTCTGGATTTCGAGCGGCTCGGCCAGGCCAGGCAGCCCTACGTGGGCCTGGGTGATCTCGAACGCTCCGCTCCAGGCGGGCGGTTGACCGGGGCGGCCGCAGTAGCTCAGGCGGCCTTCCCAAGAGCCTTCCGAGGAATGCTCGAGTAGCGGGACCGGGCCCAGCAGGGCGGCCGCGCCGGCGCGGAGTTGGGCGATGGGCATGGGGCCGCCATGGAGGCTGCCCTGCAAGGTCTTCTCAGACCGAGAGTATTCCACTTGCAGCGTGGCCTGCTGGTTATCCGCGGTGAGCAGCGTGGCGGGGGGCATCCGGACAAGGTCCCCATCCAAGGTCACTTCGGCGCGCCGCAACCGGAAGTCGGCTGTTCCGGCGATTGTGACACCGGCCTCGGTACAGGCCAGCCTGCCCTGAAGGCCGCCCGCGGGCGAGTAGCCTATGACGCCATTCAGGTCTCCCTCGGCGGCCAGTGTGGACGGCAGCGCCACCCCCATGTGCCGTGCCACTTCGACCAGCGGCGCCAGCCGCAGCTTCTGGAAAGTGGCTAAGATTCCCCAGCGGGGCTGGGCCAGGTACTCACGCACGCGCACCCGAAGGGCCACGGGTGCAGCGGGCTCCACCGGCGAAAAGGTCTCCAACTCGAGGACTTGCCCCGCCAGGTCCAAGCGCCCGCGGTAGTCCAGCCTCCAGCCTTCACTGTGCGGCGGAAGCAGGTCCCAGCGGTGGATGTCCTGGAGCTGGAGGCGTCCCCGGATCTGTAAGGCGGAGGCAGGCCCGGAGAGCGTGGCGCTCGAGCTGGCCCTGCCGTGCACGCCGAGATCGTAGCCGTGCACCAGGGAGGTCAGCTCGCCCAGGGGGCTGTTCTCCAGTTCGAGGGTGAGCTCGAGCTGGCCCCCGGTGCGCGGGTCGGGCCGCCACCGGCCGCGTCCCGAGAATCGGCCCATGCCGCGGGCGGGACGATCCGTGCGCGCGGGCTCCCCGGCAAAGCGAATGCGCCACTCGCCGCCCGGCGCGCCGGGAGGGGAGACGTCCACTACGGGCTCGGTAAGGTAGAAGACCGACTTGACCTCTCCGAACTTGAAGTTGATCCTTCCCCCGCGCACCTGAAGATCGGGGAAGCGCGGTTCGGGTTGCGTGGCGGCGCCCACCGTGCGGGTCAGGAGCGGTTCGAAGTTCCACTCTCCCAGCGGCGGCTTGGTCAGGTTGACGCTGGGCTGGTTCAGCCGCAGGGTCGAGAACTCGAGCCGTCCGGCCCACAGGCTGCGGAAACTCAGCCGCGCCTCCAGCGACTCGAGGTAGGCCAGCGGCTCGAGGCTAATGCGCGGGTCCTCGTGGATCACCACCCGGCTCACCGAGAAGCCCGGGCTCGGGAACAGGCTCAGGCTCACCTCTCCCAGATCGACCTTCCGGCCCAGCGCCACCTCCAGGCTCTCGCGCACCCGGCGGGCGAAACGGTTGACCGTCAAGTGCGGGGCGATGAGGGCCGCCGCCAGCATCCCCAGCGCCAGCAGCGCCAGCGCTCGCCACACGGTCCTCTTGCGCAGTCTCATGGCGATGGCGAACCCTGGAGCAGATCCTGGTAGGCGGCAGGGTCGTCCACGTCGCGCAGGATGCCGGGATCGTCCACCTCCACATAGCAGGCCCGCTCCAGGTGGCGGTGCACCACCGCCCTGGCCTGCGCGTTTACGGGCAGCTCGATCAGCTCCTCGATCAGCTCCGGCGAGCAGCCCACCGGATGTCCGCGACGGCCCTGGTGGCGGGGAATCACCAGCCACGGTGCGGCCAGTAGTCGCGCCTGCCGCGCCAGGCGCTCGATGGTGGAGGGCCGCACCGCGGGCAGATCGACCAGCGTGAACAACACGCCGTCCGCGTCAGGCGGCAGCGCCCGCAGGCCGCATTGCAGGGAGCTCAACTGGCCGCGGCGGTAGTCCGGATTGAGGACGAAGGCAGCCTTTGCGGCGCGCTTCAGGCCGGCCTGCACCATTTCGGCCTGGTGTCCCAGCACCACCAGCACCGACAAGCAGTGGGCGCCCAGCAGCCCGATCAGACGATCCAGGAACGTTTCTCCCTCGAGCTCCAGCAGGGCCTTGGGGCGGCCCATGCGGCTGGAAGCGCCCGCAGCCAGGATCAGTCCCGCGAGTTTCACTGCTTAAGCGCCTTACCCGGCTCCGCGGCGAACACCGACTTGGACAGCGCGCGCCAGCCGGAGGCTGCGTCGCGGCGCACGGCGATCATCTCGGCCACGGTGGCCACGGCGATCTCGTCCGGGGTCACCGCGCCGATGTCCAGCCCCATGGGAGCGTGGATGCGCTCGAGAGCCTCGCGCGGCACGCCCTCTTCTTCCAGTTGACGCGCCAGCGCCGCCACCTTCCGGCGGCTACCGATCATGGCCACGTAGCGCGCCGGAGTGCGCGCCGCCAGGCGCAACACCCGCAAATCGTCGCGATGCCCCCGCGTGACGATCACGATGAAACTGGACTCGCTGACCGGCAGCCTGGGGAAGACGGCCTCGTACTCCCCGGCCCGCACCTCTTCGGCCTCCGGAAAGCGCTCGCGCCGGGCGAACGACTCGCGATCATCCACCACCACCGTGGCGAAGCCCGCCACCGCCGCGACCTTGGACAAGCTCTTCGAAATATGGCCCGCGCCGAAGATGAAGGCGCGAGGCGGCGGGATGACGGGTTCCACAAAAACCTCCAGTTGGCCGCCGCACACCAGGCCGTTGTCGAAAGCCACTTCGCGGGCCAGGTCGAAGGAGAGGCGGCGGGGTTTGCCGCTATGCATCACCTCGCGGGCGGTGTTGAACACCTCGGCCTCGATGCACCCGCCGCCCACGGTGCCCAGCGTCGAGCCGTCCTCGCGCACCAGCAGCTTGGCGCTTTCGTAGCTGGGTATGGAGCCGTGCGCCTCGACGATGGTGGCCAGCGCGCAACGCTGCCCCAGCCGCCGCAGGCGCACCAATTCCTCAAAAACATCCATGCGAACACGAATTATAGCAGCCCCGGCGCAGCGACACGCTGCGGCAACCGCTCCCTGACGGTCGCGGCTCGGAACCGCCGCGACCGAGCCGCGAGCGTGAGGGACTGAGAAAGAATCGATTCGGCGGTGCGGACGGCAGGCCAAACGGCCTGCCCCACGTTGCAGACAGGGCGCTTAGCCCACCGTGGGACAGGCGGTTTCGCCTGTCCGCCGATTCTTTCTCAGCCCCTGAGCGAGCGGCCCTGCGCGGGCCGCGCCTAAAACTTGAACCGCACCCCGATCTCGATGCGCCGCATGTCCAGCACGCTGGTGACGTTGTAGTGCCCCACCCCGCCGCGATACTGGTTGTACTGCTCCGCCTGGTTGGCGTTGGGCAAGCGGCTCAGCAGGTTGGCCACCTGCATCTCGGGCGAGTTATAGAGGTAGTAGCCGTCGGACAGCTTCGGTCCCTTCATCTTGTAAGTGTGCGAGGTGTTCAGGTCCTGCCGCCGCACCTGGTTGAAGGGGTTGAAGAAGCTGGCGCGCAATTCCAGTCCCATGCCCTCGCGAACGGGAAACTGCTTGGTGATGTTGACGTCGTTGGAGAAGGTGCCCGGCGACCACAGGTAATTGCGCGGCCCCATGCCCACATCTGGCACCGCGGGCGGCGCGAAGACCTCGATATTGTAAGTCTGGTCGATACGGGGAATGCCGGTGTTGGGATTGGCGGTGGGCTGAATGCGCGGCCCCACGTCCGGGCTGCCGGTGAAGATGCTGTTCACGTTGGCCACGCCCTGGGTGTTGTTGGCGTATTGCATGCCGAAGCTGGGCGTCAGCGCGCGTCCGGAGTAGAAGTTCATCAGGTGCGCGATCCCCCAGCCGTCCAGCACCTGCCGGGCCACGGGGTTGTCCCAGCCCAGGCGCTGCGCCAGCTTCGGCGCATCGTAGGTGTAGTTGACTCCGACCACGTGGACCCGGTCTTCATTGGCGATGAAGCCGGTGTATTCCTTCCAGCGGTGGTAAAAGGGCCCCACGCTCTCGGTGCCCGTCAGCAGCTTGCCCCAGGTGTGCATGAACTGGAAACTCAGCCCGTGGCCATAGCGCTTGCTGAGACTCCATTGCAGCGAGTTGTAGCGGGCGTTGCCCACGTTGGTGATCAGGTTGAGGCTGGTGAAGCCCCGGAACGGGCGCATCAGGTTGCTGTCCACGTTTTGCGTGCCGGGCAACGGCCCCGGATTGGACCCGGAAATGGGGCCCGCGAAGTTGTTGCCCGCCAGGCGCGGATCGATGAACTCCGGCCGCCAGGAGGTCCCGGGGAGCACCTGGTTGATGTTGAAGCTCATGGTCTGGTGCCGCTGTATGTTGCCGATGTAGGCGATGTCGATCACCATGGTGAAGGGCAGCTCCCGCTGGATCGACAGGCTGTAATCGTAGATCGTCGGCACGGCGTTGCTGGATTCGTCGAATGCTCCGAAGCTCTGCGGAGACAGACGCTTCACCGTGGAAGCGGTAAGGGTGCTCAGACTGGTCTGCCGGTAATCCACCGAATCCGCCAGGCCGTTCTGGAAGGTGCCGGTAGCCTGTCCGATGGTGGGCCGGTTGTACGACCACCCGAAACCGCCCCGCAGGACCGTCCGGTTGGCGAACTGCCAGGCGAAACCGCCGCGCGGGGCCAGCAGGATGAAGTTCGGGTTGCGGATGCCGGCTTCGCCAATGGCGCCGCCCAGCGGCGCCACGCCGTTGCGCGGGCCGCCGGAGCCGGGCACCAGCGAGTACAGCAGCGCGTTGAACACGTTCGTAGGCAGCGGATTGTTGGGGTCGGCCGGGTCAATCAGCCGCCGCGTGTTCTTCGGATCGGGAACGTAGTAGCGGGGCGCTTTCTGGGGATCCCACAGGCCCGGGACGAAGACCGCGTCCAGCGTTACTCTCCGGTCGGTGTTGCGCTCGGTGGGGGTGTGATACAGACGGAGTCCGTAGTCCAGCGTGAACCGCGGAGTTACTTTCCAGGTGTCCTGTACGAAGAAGTGGAAATCCTGAAACTTGCTGAGCTTGTGCGACGGGCTGCTCACCTGC
>Ga0194112_10012876_pt1 | contig 10161 bp, 9 predicted proteins | sample TA2MahC400mmetaG_FD_146191 | JGI IMG/M metagenome (GOLD analysis project Ga0194112, IMG submission 146191) | Freshwater microbial communities from Lake Tanganyika, Tanzania - TA2015016 Mahale Deep Cast 400m | ecosystem: Environmental > Aquatic > Freshwater > Lake | place: Tanzania: Lake...
ATTTTAAAACTCTCGGGTGTACAGTCATAGTGAATTTTCTTGTTCTTTCACAAAAATAAACAACATCATTCTTTTTGAACTTCTTGATAAGGCTGTTAGGCGAATTTATCAATAAGTCCGTATCAACAAACTTAACAGTAGACTCGCTTCCTTCTAAAACTTTTGACAGCTTACCCTTGTTCAAATGGCTACATACGTATTCTATTGCACATTTATTAGGGTTGTAAACCTCTGCCCCATTTTCGCAGATTATTAACCCATCAAAACCAATCTGCCTGTATACCCTTAATATGCTTTCCCTAGATCGGTTAGAGTTTATATGGAACTTTATACCTCTCTTTCTAGCTAATTTAACAAGCTTAACGAATCTCTTCAGTTGAATATTAAACTTAAATTTGTAATTGACTAGGCAACCATCGATATCAAAAAACATATCAATCATTTTGGCAAATCCTTCCTTTTAAACTCTAAAAAATAACTTTGAGTACCATTGCTATTCTTTCTTATAGGTTTATAAACTACTTGGTATTTATCACTTAAAATCTCTATCACCTTGGTATTATACCTCATACAAATATCCTTAACATCCTCTGCGTACCCTTTTGGAATGCTTGCCCATTCGGTTAGATTTTCTTTGTAAGGAATTATTATAGTATCACTTGATTTAAAATCCTCAAACTCTTGTACCCCCCTCATCTTTACCTTACGGCCATCAAAACCAAACAGGTCCCTTATCTCAACCCATTCCCCAAAATCGTAATCATTAACAGCTACGACGTCAACTTTTTCTTCTTTTAATATATTAGCTGTGATTCTCTTGTCGCTTATAGCTAAGTATACCCTCTTAACGTCAACGCATTTGTTTTTTAATCTTCTAATCTCGCTTTGTAAAGTTTTACCTGTGAAAGCACCTATATCAAAAACTATCACTTCCTTGCCTTTATACTTTTTAGCTATCTTGTTTATTTGCTCGTTCAAAACAGAAGATATAGGCCTGGGTCCAATCTCTTTATCTTTAAAATAATCTGGACTTGTAAGCCTTGTGACATTGTATATCTCATCAGCTTTGTCAGTTAAATAAATATCATCAAAACTTATAAGTGGTCTTTTATCAGCCATTAAAAGTCCACATACACTTTTATTTATCTCTTCTTCGTCTAAAACAATAAAATTAAACTTCTTGTCTAGGAATGGCTTTAACTCGTCCACGAATTTCTCTTCCAGTATATGTATAGCCTTTTTTATCGATGAACTTAATACCAGACCGTACCTCTTCTCAAATAAGAGTGCTAGCCCTTTGCTTAGGATATAATCTTTTTTCTTTTTTTCCATTTTTTATGAAAAACTACTCCTGGACATGTTTTTTAGGGATATAACCTCTTAAGGGGCTTAGGAATCTGATAAGCCACTTTAGTTTATCTTTTATACCACTAGTCTCTTTTTAAAAGTTTTGTGCATAGGTTTATATACCTCTCTAAGATTATAGCGAATAAAAATTTGAAAAAGGTCCCCCAAAAGTTTTTAAAAGGTGGAGTATTAAGGTTATTTAAAATGTCAAAAAAGACTATTTTATTATACCAGCCAAAAATAGAAGAAATAGACATACCTCCTAGAGATCCACCATTATCCTTGTTAGCAATTTCAGGTCTTTTATTAGAAGCAGGGTATGAAGTAAAAATATTTGATGCTATGCTCGATAAAAGCGCTCAAGATAAAATCTTAGAAAACTTAGACAAAGCAATTTGCGTAGGTCTCAGTGTTTGGATGGGTTACGCAATCAAGGATAGTCTAGATCTTTGTAAAAAAATAAGGCAGGCTAAACCTAAAATACCTATTGTTTGGGGGGGTTGGCACCCTACTCTTCTTCCAGAACAGAGTATAAAAAATCCGTACATAGACATCATCGTTAGAGGTCAAGGTGAATCTACATTTCTTGAGCTTGTTAAAATCTTAGAAAAAAAGGGTTCTTTATCAAAAATTAAAGGAATCACTTACAAACTTGAGGGGAGAATAATTAACAACCCAAACAGGCCAAGAACCCCTCTTGATGATATACCTCCGATGCCATACAATTTAATCGATGTTAAAAAATATTTAAATAATACGGTTGGGAAAAAAACTATAGCTTATATATCTAGCCAAGGTTGTCCAAATGGTTGTACGTTTTGCATAGACACTGTGCTTTATGGGCATCCAAGAATGGAGCTTTCTGCAGAAAGAGTTTTAGCAGATTTAAAAAATCTCATAGAAAATTATGGTGTTGATAGTTTTATGTTTGTAGATACTAATTTCTTCTTTGATAAAAATAAAGTGAGAAAAATATGCAAAGGAATTATTGATAACCAATGGAACATTCAATGGACTGCATTTGAAAGAGCAAATAATTTTTTAACTTTCAATGATGAGGATATAAAAATAATTAAAAAAAGCGGATGTAAACTGCTAGGGATTGGAGCAGAAAGTGGCAGTCAAAGAATACTCGACCTTTTGAATAAAGGATTAAAAGTCGAAGAAATAATAGCATTTACTAAATTGTGCAAGAAGCATAATATTGGTATTAGGTTTGATTTTATAGTGGGACTTCCATACGAAACAAGAGAAGATTTTAAGAAAACATTAAGTCTAATAAAAGAAGTTTACAGGATAAATAAAAATAATGAATTACATCTCCCGTTTTATACGCCTTATCCCAAAACCGCTTTATACAATCTTGTAGTCAAAAAATATGGCTTTGAGGAACCAAAATCATTAGAAGAGTGGATATCCTATGACCCGAACTTTAGTGAAATGAAATGGGTTAGTAAACAGTACAGGCAAGAGGTACAAACCTTTTTGTTTTACCTACAACTAGCCTCATTAAATGACCATTTTCAAAAAAGGATAAATCAATCTAAGTTTAAACTACCTTACTTATTGATGCACAAAATATCCTCCTTTAGGGTGAATCATAACTTTTTTAGAATCCCTCTAGAGAAAAGAGCATATGATCTATTCAAAATTTTTTTTTAGACAAACTTCTTCAAAATCTTATCCAAATCTATCCTTAGCCCTAATTTATTTTTGATAGAATTTAAAATCATTATATCCTCTTTTTCAAATGATTTGGTTAACAATAACAAAATGCAGTAAATAATTAAAAATAGGGTTGCAAACATTAGAATGTGCAAAATATTAGATAAAAGGTAGAGTTTGAAAAATATCATTAAAAATAATACAACCCCTGCTGAGCCAACAATCCTAAAATAGTTAAACCTAAACGGATTAATCTTAGTGGTATGATGCGAAGCAACAAAATAAATTATTGCACCTAACACATGAGAGCACCCTGTACCAATAGCTGCACCAACAATGCCATAAGGAGGTATCAGTAGGTAGTTTAATACCACATTAAAAACTGCCATGCTTAGTGCTGTTAAGAATATAAGTTTAGTTTTTTTCAATACAAATAAGACATCCTTGGAAGGCACCATAAAATTCCCTAATAACAATGCAGAAGCTAAAATTATTAAAGTAAAAGTGCTTGCAGTGAAACTATGGCCTGCTAAAAACATTTTGTCTATAATATAGGCCTCTCCGAAAAGGACATTTATAATCTGTTTTGAAAAAATTACTAAAAAAATAAATATTATCAAATTTATTTTCATAATCCATCTAACAACGGTTCTGTAAACTATCTTAAAAGTTTCCCGGTTATTTTGTGCGTAAATTTCACTTAAAACTGGAAAAAATAAAGTTCTTATTGCTGAAGGAATTAAAAACAGCAAATACGCTGTAGGTAAAGCAACATTATATGCCCCTACTGCAATTGCAGTTTTCATGTTTCCAAGCATTAATGTATCTGTCCATTGTAATATCAAAAAAACAGAATTGGATAATAATATCGGAAAAGAATAGGTAAAAAGAGTCTTATTCGATTTGATTGAGATTACGCGCGTTTTTATTATTGGAAAAACTTTTTTTTCTAAAAAATAAAAAGATAAAACCCAGCTTACAATTACAGATAAAAGATAAGCAATCGTTGCACCAATAACATTAAATCCTAGATAAACTGCAACCAAAGTGAGCATAACTTTAGCGACATTTTCTCCTAAACTTTTAGCGATAACTTCATATTCTACTCTTTGGAACGCTTTAATTGCACTTAAAAAAAAGGTTCTTGAAACATCAAAGGGGATCATGATTGCGAATATTTTGAATAAAACACTAAGTTCTTTATTATGGAACATGCTAACAGCAATCCAATCCGAGAAAACAAACCATACTGCACCTAATAGAAAACTTAAAGGTAGACCAAGTTTTAAAGCAGAGGTGATTATACCTTTTATTCTTCGTTGATCATTTTTACCTTTGTAGAAAGCAGCGAATCTTATCACCCCTTCACCCAGTCCTAAAGATGATATTGTTACTAATATGCCAAAAACAGCTAAACTAATAGAAATCAGGCCGTATTGTTCTGCACCTATCCTTGCAACTACTAACCTGTAAGCATACCCTAAGAGTTTAGAAATAAACAGGCCTATTGAAATGATTCCTCCTCCTTTTACAATCTTTCTTAAAACACTATCAAATTTCTCTGCCACATTGTTATTATAAAGAATATGAGTTTAATAATCTTTTGAAAGAATTATGCTCTATCTCAAAATTTTTTTGTTAAACACGTTGATAGATGTAACAATTCCCGATATGCTCTTGCATTCAACTATAATTTTGCCATCAAACTCCGGGATTTTTAATACTTTTAACAGTTTATAAAAATTTAATTTACCTTTACCTAGGGGGAGGTGTAAATCCTTTTTTGAATTATTATCCGATACATGTACATGATCTATCTTCATATCTTTTAACAGTCTAGTCTGGCCAGTCAATTCTGAATGGCCAAAATCTAAACAAAAGCCTAACCATGGGAACTTTTCCTGAATATATTTTATATCCGAGGCTTCTGAAAAAAGATTGCCAAAATCTAAGTTTTCCAATACTATTTTAACATTGCTGTCTTTTCCATTTATAAAAAGAGGTTCAAATGTTCTAACAAACTCTTTAAGAAAATCTTTTCTATCACAAAATCTTTTAAAACGAAAATACCCTCTTGGAAAAACGCCCCCATGCATTACATAATGCGTAGCGTCTAATTTTTCTGCAACTTGAAACCCTTTTTCAATCTCTTTAACTTCGTATTTATTGTAGTAGAATTTCGGGTTTAATACAAAATTCCATAAGCAATGTCTTAATCTTAAACTGATAGGGCAATGCATAGAAAGGTCTATATCAAATCCTCTGATGCTTTTAACTTCTTGAGAAACATATCTCGAGTCATATGTTAGTTCTATAACTTTTATTCCATGTTCACAATATGCGTTAACCAAATCCGATGGTTTTGGAAAAAAATCTTTGCATAATGCTCCCCCTAATTTCATGTATAAAAACCTCCTAATTGGGTAATAATTTTTTTGAAAATACCATAAACTATTTAAATTTGTTGTTCCTAAAAAACCTTAAAAGGTAAGCTTATGGTAGATTCAATCAAAAAACTTAAGAGAATATGCCAAAGACCGGACAACCATAATCCTGAATGGTATAAGTTTGAAAAACAATGGAGGTATATAGACCTACGAGTGACGTGGTTGCTGTTACACACCCAGATTACGGCAAATCAAGTTACAATTATAATGATTTTATTAGGATTCATTTCAACAATTCTTTTTGGTATGGGTAGTTACTGGTATAGTATCGGGGCTGTTTTAATTCTTCAATTAGTATACATTTTAGACGGTGTAGACGGAGAGATCGCAAGGTATAGGAAATCGCAGTCCACAGAAGGAGTTTTCTTAGACCTAATTATGCATTTGGCTAGCGTTTCGCTACCTTTGGCAGGAATTGCGGTGGGCCTTTTTAGACAAGACCCAAGAATAAGCATAATGATTTTAGGATTAGCTGCAGGTATGTTTTCAACCTTTGAAATGGATATTCAGGCGTTAAAACATCATGCAATATTTATGAAATTAATAAGAACTGCTAAAGGAACAAAAATTGTGGCTAAAGGTTTAGATACTGACCGAAAAACTCAAATGATTAAAGATTCAAATCTAAAAATTATTTTTATAAGGTATATAAATCCTTTTTATGAAAACTATTTAGTGATGCAGATTATTACCCTAGCAGCTATATTCAACAATCTTTATTGGGTTATACTGTTTTATGGTATTTCTTTTCCAATAATGTGGCTTATAAAACTAGTACATGAATATAGAATTGGTACTAAAGATTATGACTTCTTATTTAAGCCTTATAAGAAATGATTCTAAACAGTGTACAAATGTTTAAGCAAGTGCTCGTCCTGTCTGATCCAGTCAGTTATTCTTGAATAAGCCTCTTTAGGGCTTACTTTAGGCTCCCATCCTAAAACTTTCTTAGCCTTCCTTATATCGCTTACATAAACCCCTTGGTCAGCCCTTCTAGGGTCCTTTAACACTTCTATAGGGACAGAATGACCAAACAGGCCTTCTAATACCGATACAGCCTCCCTTACTGATATAGTGAACTTTGGCCCACCACCTATATTGAATGTCTCTCCAGAGATATCGTCTATCTTTTCTATTTGCAGGTCTATCAGCTTTGCAACATCATCAATGTACAGTATGTCTCTTACTTGCTTGCCGTTCCAGCCTATGTATTGCAGCGGGAGCTTGAATTGAAATGATGCGGCTAAGTGCGTGAACCACCCTTGGTTTACCTTGCTCCATTGGTAAGGTCCGCAAAGGCATGAGAACCTGTTGACCACAGTTTTTACACCAAACGCTTTTGAATACTCTTGACACATTAGATCGCTCATTAACTTGGTTAGTCCGTAAATAGAATGTTCGCCGCCTTCAACTGGAAAATCTTCAGGTATTCCTTGATTATATTTTTCATCTGATATTTCCAGTCTGGTTTCTTTTTCTGTAGTTTTGATAGCATTTAACCTGTCACCTGAAAAAACTTTATTTGTGCTCCATTGTATAAGCCCGGAATTATTCTTTCTTGCAAATTCTAACAAATTCATAACGCCTATTGTATTGTTCATGATGTCAAATTCGGGATTATGATAACCGGCTGTTGCTGTAGTTTCGCCAGCAGTATTAAGAATTATGTTTATATCTTTTGGAAGGTGCGTAAGATCTTCTTTATTCCTTATATCTCCGTGCAGGAAATGCACCTTGTGCTTTCTCAGCCTCGGAAGGGCGTTTTCGGAGCCCCTTCTAACAAGATTGTCCATACAAACCACTTCATGCCCTTTGTCAGAAAAGTGAACTGCTAGATTAGCCCCTACAAATCCTGCTCCGCCTGTAATTAGAATTTTCATCTAGACACCTTTGAAAAAAGATAATCTTGACTTGTTTTTAAAAGTTACTATTTTTTAAGGATATGATATTTGAACCCTTCTTTTAATACTTGGAATAAGAACTTGCTGCCATGGATAATAGTGTTTGATTTCGCTTTTCCGCCTTTCCTTTCTCTTTCATGGCTAGGAACTTCTACTATGCTCATCTTGCTTCTTATGGCATTTGTAAGCAACTCTAGTTCTATCTCAAAATTTGAGCATTTGTAGTCGTATTTATCGATTAATTCTCTTAAAAAGGCCTTGTAGCCATTTATGGCATCAGATAGGTAAAAGTTGAATATTAAGCCGTATAATGCTGTGAAGGCAAAATTGCCTGTAGCTCTAATTCTAGTGTATTCATCGCTTCCCCCGTAAATCCTTGAACCTATAACAAATCCTGCTCCACCTTTGATAGCATCTAAGAACTTTGGAAGGTCCTCAGGCCTGTGGGAATAGTCAGCATCCATCATCACGATAACATCACCTTTACAATTCTCAAAACCTGTCTTTAAGGCATGGCCTTTACCTCCGGGCCTCTTGTTTTCTATAACAGTCGCGCCTTTAGCTTCAGAAATCTCCTTAGTCTTGTCATTGCAATGGTCAGCAACTACGATAACCTGGAAAGTATAATTTTCCAACTTCTTTATAGTGCTGTTAAGGTCATCTAAGACTAAACCTATCGTTTCATCTTCATCTTTTGCAGGTATGACTATACTAATCTTCTTAACATCAACTTTCCTTTTGATAAAATCTCCTCTATCCATAAAATCACTTCAATAATGTTTTTATCTCAATTTTAAAATCTTTCGGGTTAAATCCTAACTTTTTCTTAGCCGGCGTTATATCAACGTTCTCATCCTGATTAAGGTATAATACTTGTTGCAAAGTTATAGGTGGCCTTTCCATAATCTTGCTGAGAAAAATCGCCATGAATTTGCAAACTTTATAATGTATATGGACTTTTCTTCTTTTTACATTTAACTCGCCTGAAATCATATCTAAAAATTCATTAAAAGTAAAGGACGAAGGACCAGCCAAATCAAAAATACCATCTTCTTTCAATTTAATAGAACTTTTTATCGCATGGACAACATCGTCTATGAACACTGGTTGCATCTTTGATTTACCGTTTCCCAGTACAGGGATTATTGGCAATTTTTTAACATAATTCACAACATTCATAAAAGTACTTTTACCTTTACCATAAACCATAGTAGGTCGCAAAACCACTTTCTTAATCGGAGCATCTCTTACAATCTTCTCAGCCATAAGCTTAGTTTCACCATATATGCCTCGCTCTTTGTTAACAGCCATGATAGAACTGGTAAAAACAAGCTTAGCATTATGTTTTACACAAGAGTCTACTATATTTTTAGTTCCGAGAACGTTTATTTTATAGTTTGTATCATACCTAACAGACCTTAATTCACCAGCTAGATGAACCACCACATCAGATCCTTCTACAGCTTTGTCAACAGAATCTTTATCGGTTAAGTCTCCATAGAAAAGCTCGATATTATCCCTTTTCAAGAATTCAACATTGCTATTTTCCCTTACCAAGCAGCGTATCCTTTCTTTTCCTAAACTCTTCACAAGATTTTCGCCTATGAAACCTGTGGCTCCAGTTATCAGTATCATTGTAAACCTCTAGCGATTTTTCTATTCTTTTTCGAGAAAAGCAAATTAAGCTCGGTCTGGTTATTCCAATAACAATCATGACAGCCCCTTACTTTTTTTCTTAAATCCTTGAACTCTTCTGATATCCAGTATTCTCTTAAAGGCTTTTCCTTAATATTCCCTACAAACTTGTTCATCTCCATCCATGCGAAACAAGGGAATATATTGCCATAACCGTCAACGCCTATAGTTAAAAATCCTGCATAACAATCCAGAGGAGACTTCTTACCAGCAAGGCAAGGCTTGAAGAGCTTAAGGTACTCTATAGAACTGTCTATCTTCCCTGTATTCTTTTTAATTTTAATTAACTCTTTTATAACATTGTCGAGCTTTGAAATCTCTTTTTCAGTCAAATTAAAATTATCTAAGCTTTTCTTGTTCTCTGTCATAAGACTGATGTCATGCACAGGACTGAAGCTCACCTGGTCGGCTCCTGCTTCAAGAGCAACATTAACAAGGTCTACAACTTCACCTAGATTCTGCCTGTTTACAACGCAAACAACGATGATTACGATATCTTTCTTGTACTGCTCTCTAAGCCTCCTAAAATTCTTGATTCCATCCATGACCTTGTCATAACTGCCTTTCAGATTTCTTATCTTATCATGTGTCTCTTTCGTAGCGCCATCTAATGAGAATCCTACAGCGTCTAATCCGTTATCTAATAACCTTTTAACATTCTTTTCATTCATAAGAAGGCCATTCGTAGAAAGATGAGTAAGGATACCTTTGCTTTTAGCATAACCTATCAGTTCAGGGATATCATTTCTCAGTATGGGCTCTCCGCCAGTAAACCCTATTCCTGAAGTGTTTATTCTGGCAAAATCATCTATTATCCCTTTCATCTCTTCAGTAGTCAAAGGGTTTATGCCTTTCTCCTTGTATTCTTTAGGTCTATTCATCAAACTGCACATCCCGCACTTCAAGTTACAGTCATAGTTGACTACGAAAACGCCATGTATAGGGCCCGAGATAGGCCTGTTCAAACGGTAAGCAAGAGGAAGAGTAAGGAATTTATACACCTGCTTAAACAGAACTAAAAACTTGCCTTCCTTAAGCTTTTTCAAAGCGTACAAAAAGTATGAACTTCTCATTTTTGAAACTTAGCTCAGGCGCGAATATAAAAG
>Ga0194112_10012883_pt1 | contig 10157 bp, 6 predicted proteins | sample TA2MahC400mmetaG_FD_146191 | JGI IMG/M metagenome (GOLD analysis project Ga0194112, IMG submission 146191) | Freshwater microbial communities from Lake Tanganyika, Tanzania - TA2015016 Mahale Deep Cast 400m | ecosystem: Environmental > Aquatic > Freshwater > Lake | place: Tanzania: Lake...
CTCCACCCAGATCCGCTTCGACTCTTCCTGAACCCACTCGCCTGTAGGCTGTTCCGGGTTCCTTCGCGCCCACCCCGTATCCCTGTTCCCAACGCCCCCGCCCCTGCCACAGCAGCCCCATGCCTAAACAGCACTCTCCTGTGGCCCCAACCCTACCCCTTGCACCTGACCGCACATACCGCCTCTCCCGATTCCGCAGCCCTGGGATGGCGGATGCCCGCTTGCGGAGTGGATGGCTTCCGAGTAAGATGCGGCGACCCGATTCAGCCCGCCGCGCATTGCCTCAGAAGGGGACTCCGATGATCGAGGTGCTCTGCCCGAACCCCGCGTGTGGCCGCAAGCTGCGCGCGCCCGACTCCGGCGCCGGCCTCACTGCCCGCTGCCCGATCTGCGGCACGAACATGACCGTGCCCCAGGCGCCCCCGCCGCGCGCGGAGGGCCTCGGACTCCAGCCCGAGCCGCCCGCGCCCGCCGGCGGCCCGTGGGACGCCGCGCCGCCCGGCCCCGGCCCGCTGCCTCCGCCGCCGGCCCGCTCGCCGCGCAGCCGTGTGCCGCTCGCCGCCGTCGCCGTGGCGGTGGCCGCCGCCGCATCACCTACACCTGCACGCGCGTGAAGATGGACCAGACCCAAGGCCCGATGCGGATGACCTTCGACAGCGACGAGTCGAAGACCCCCAGCGGCACCGGCGACCCCGGCAGCCAACTGCTCGCCGGAATCCTCGGCGCAATGGTCGGCTGGAAGGGCGTCCAGGTCTACTCCGCCGACGGCAAGTTCCTGCGCCTCGAAGGCCTCGAACACCTCCTGAGCAAGATGCGCGCCGCACCAGGCGGCGCGCAACTCGTCGGCATGATGAAGCAGTTGCTCAAACCCCTCCTCCGCGACGCCCTCACCCGCCACTGGGGCAAGCTCCTCCCCGCAGAACCCGTCGGGCCGGGCGACTCCTGGAGGCGAACCGTCGACTTCGACAAGGTGCCCATGTTCGGCAAGATCGACTTCGAGTTCACCTGCTGGCTCACCGACGTGGCCGACGGCCCCGACGGCAAGGTCGCCGTCCTGGTCTGCGACGGCCGCGCGCGCATCCGCAACCGCGATGTGGACATGAGCGGCATGGGCCTGCCCATGGCCCCCAAGACCACCGTGGACGACATGACCATGCTCATCCGCCAAACCGTCAAGTTCCCCATCGCCGTCGGACTCGCCACCGAGGTGACGGGCGACCTCGACGTTGACGCCTCGATGACCATGAAGATCGTGGGCCAGACCGCCAGCACCAAGCTCCAGCAGGCCACCAAGTTCACCTACACCCTCACCCCGAGGAAGTAGGCTCCGCGCATGTGGCACAGCCGCCCCCGGCTGTGCAAGGAGCGCTCCCCGGAACACAGCCGCGGGCGGCTGTGCCACATTTCGGGTCGGCTCAACGGCCCTCTCCCACGTACTCCTCGTACGCCTTCTGGAGCGTCGCAAGATCGGCGTCGCCGCGATGGAGCCACACGCGGTAACGGCAGCGGACCGGCTTGCCGGGCTCGAGGTCCTTCGGCTTCACGCCCGGCCAGCCGACGCACAGGCAGCCGTAGTGGCGCGTGAGCCACGTCGGCGGATAGTCGGGGTGGTCCTTGGCGACGAAGATGGCCACGCCGCTCCGCCCAGGCGCGCCCGCCACGTGGCCCGTGATGTCGGCCCACGCCAGCGGCTTGTCCTCAACGTCCTTCCCGTTGCTCGGGCCGGCGGACGTTATGATGGCGGTGTCCTTGCGGCGATTGGCGTTCGGCTCGTCCTTGTTGGGAGCGAAGCGGACGTTGAAGCCGCCGTAGCTCTTCCCCGCCGCGCCCCACAGCGTCACCGGCTGGTCGAGGGCCGTCCAGGTCAGGTCGAAGTCAATCGCCCGCGTGTCCTTCGGGGCGGGGTAGACCGTGAGAACGAGAGCTTCTTTCACCACCTTCTTCTCGCCCACATACCAGCCGCTCTCGGCCTCGAGCACCGCCTTGTCCTTCGTCGCCTCCTGGCGGACCCATTTCTCGTGCTTGTAGTAGATGCCCGATGGAATCCACGACTGAACGCTCTTGCCCTCGGCCTTCATCCCCGGCCAGGCCCAGAAGACGCCGCGATGGTGGTAGTGGTCGCGCGGGAAGTCCTCGGTGAGAGCCTCGCCATCGAGGCCATAGAGGGGGTGGACGTAGCAGGCGCGGTTGTAGCGCTCCGCCACGCCCTCCTTGCCGATCATCCCGTGGTTGTACACGAGCACGGGCTTCTCGCCGTCCCAGAGGCCCAGCGACTTGTCGCTGACCGGCTTCCACTGGAACCCGGCAGGCGTGGGCTCAGCCCCGCCAGCAGCCAGGGAGAGGGCAGCACCAAACACGCCTACACCCAGATGCAATCGCCTCACGAAGCTCGCTCCTTCCACGGTCCCTTGGGTCCTTGTGGTCCCTCGTCCCTTCCCCGCTCAATAGCGGTCGATGACAAAGGTGCGGGATTCGCCCTTCTTGAGGGCGAGCCAGACGGTGCCGGTCCAGCCGTTGAAGAGGACGTGGCCGCGGTTCAGGCGGTGGTCGTTCTCCTTCGGCTCGTCGGTGATGTTGTCGGCCGGGCCGCCGTCGAGGGGCACGACGCCGGTGAACTCGCGCCAGAGCTTCTCGACCTTGATGCCGAGGCGGGCGAGATCGAGGTCGAGCTTTACGATAGCCGGCCTCTTCTCGTCGCCGCCTGCGTTGGTGACGTGGAACAGGACGCTTCGGGGCCGCTGCCAGGCGAGCGCGCCCTGTGCCTCGAAGCCGGCCAGCGGCTTCGCCCTGTTGATGCCCCAGTCGAGCACGGCTCGGCGCAGCGGTGGCACAGGCGTCGGTGGCACAGGCGTCCCGCCTGTGGTGGATGGAAACCAAGCCTTCCACGCCGCATCGTTGATCGGCTTCTCCTCCCAGTGGAGGACGAGGTAGCGGACGTCGTGATAGAAGACGCTGAAGCCGTCGAGGATGCCCGTCTCGGGGTCGAGCTTGGGGTCGAGGGGCGGGACGACCTTCTGTCGGGCGTGCTCGTGCTTCTTCGCATCGTCGGGGTCGCCGGGCAACTCCTCATACCACTTGAGGTGGCCGAGGTAGCGGTACTGGGCGGGGTTGTTGTAGAGCTGGCGGATGCGCAGCCGCTCGCCGCTCAGGCCAGCGGGCACGCCGAGGGCCTTGAGTTCGAGCATTGCGCGGAAGGGCCGAGTCTGCTCCTTGCCCGCCTCATCGGGGCCGTAGTTGCACACGGCCAGGACGGCCGAGCCGGGGCGCTTCCACATGCTCACGATGAGGCCGGGCGTCAGGTTACCGACGTGCCAGTTCCGCCAGTAGGGGATGAACTCGACGTCGGCGCGGCTGATGCCCCAGTGCTTGAAGGCCTGGTGGTTGAACACGCCGCCCCCGCCACCCATCACGGCGTCGTGCATCGAGGGCCAGGTGGGGTTCATGAAGCCCAGGTGGCTGATGTTCACCCCGAAGTTGTGCGAGCACGACCCCGCGATCATCCGGTCGCTGGGGTAGACGCTGATCGGGTCGAGCATCGGGTACTCGGAATCCAGAATCGAGTCGGCGAAGGGGAGCGCCTTGAGGCAAATGGAGTTCGTGGCGTGGCCGCTGACGCCGCCGGGGTATTGCCCCGTCTCCTGCATCAGCGCCCAGACGCGCTTGTACCACTCGCGGAGGTTCGAGGCGTCGCTCTCGGGCTGGATGCGGCCGTCGGGCAGGCGGTAGCCGAAGCCCGCGGCCAGGGCGCGGGCGAAGTGCCCCGTGAAGCTGATGTCGTAGTAGAAATGCGTGCAGCCGCCCTCGCGGATGAGGCGGTTCTGGAGCCACATCATGTAGTCGCGATAGGTCGGCGAGAGGATTTCGCCGCCGGGCACCCAGTCGCCCGCGAAGTACTCGTAGACGCCTGGCTCGATGCTCTTGTTCATGTAGCCGCGGAGGGCGATCTGGTTGTTTGTCCACATGCCCAGGCGGGCGGAGCCGTCGTAGAGGCCGCGCTGCGAAATCTTCTCACACTCGGCCTTGCAGTAGGCGTAGTACTCAGGCCACCGCTTCTCGTCGGGGAAGGGCGGGCTGAGGATCGAGAAGAAGTCCTGCCCCGTGTCCCAGTTGACCTTGTACTTGCCGCCCGAGAAGCCGTTGGCGGCGGAGACCTGGTTGAGCCGCCAGCCCGGGATGAGGCGGCGGAAGGGCGTGGCGTTGTAGCCGAACCGAATCGTCCGCGGCTCGGCGAGGCGGAGCGGCTTCTTGCCGAAGTGGCTGCGGCCCACGATGTTGTTGCGGAGGATGACCTGACTGTTCAGCACAATCGTCCCCGGCCGCGCGGGGCGGACAAGTGAGTGAGCGGGCACCTTGTCATCGGGCTCCCAGCCGAGGTCGGAGTCGGCGGTCCAGAGCAGGCCGCGCCTCTCTGTGCCCAGCCACAGGTTGTCCGTGAAGCTGCCCGTGGTCATGCCCGAGCCGGTGAGGCCAATGCCTTTGAGGGTGTTCCACACCTCCATCCAGCGAGGAGCGGGGAACGCAGCTCCGAACAGATCGCCGTCAACTGGCCGCGAGGGGACCTTGCCAATCGAGCGGGCGCAGTAGTTGTTGCCCTGGCCAACGCAGGACATGTGCAGCCCGTCGCGGTCGTCGAGCGGCCACTCGATGCGAAGCCCCTCGATCTCCACGGGGCCGGCCTCGGGCGCATAGGTGAGTTGAAGCTCGACCAGGCCATCCTGCTCGACCGAGCCCTTGGCGGTGAAGACGATGCCGGCGGCCTTCGAGGGCGAGCCCTCGAATTCAATGCGCCAAGCCTTTTCGGTGGTGACCTTCACAGAGCGGCGGGTGGGAACGACGTGCTCCTTGCCGCCAACCTTGACCACGATGCGGGCGGGGGCAGCGAGCACGTCGCCGTCGTTTGCCTCGATCTGGCGGGGCAGGCCAAGGGAATCGAGGTGGTAGACGCGGCGGGTGCAGAAAACCTTGGTCCCCATAGCAAACCCGCCAGCGCCCCTGCCCGTGCCGCTCGCGCGCAGCGGCTCGAAGGGCGCGAGCACCTTCTCCGTGTCGCCGAGCTTGTTGCCCCACCACTTGGCGAACTCCTTCGCCTCGTCCTTCTTGGCGAGCTTGATGCCGTCGCGTGTCAGCACAGGCTTGCCGCTGGCGTCCACAAGGCTGAGCTTCACCTGGTACTCGCCCGGCTCGACGCTCGGCAGTTCGACGAGGTCTTCATACTTGTAGTAGACGAAGTGGCCGAGCCGGCCCTTCTTGACGGTTCGGGTTTGTAGTTCGGCGTTTACGCGGTCTTCGGGCTTGGCGGAACCGCCTGAAGGCGGAACTACGAACGTAATCTCATATTCGGCGCCGGTGGGTTTGGCGCCGGGGGGCAGCGGCGCGTCGAGGGTGTCGGCGCTGAGGAACAGCAGGCCGCGGACCGGGTTCCAGTTGGCCTCGTGCTCGAAGACGATCTGGCGGGGGCGGGCGGCCAGGTAGCTCTTGTCCGTGCCTTGGAAGCTGAGGTTGTAGGTGTAGACTGGCTCGTCGCCGAGTGTGACGCTGTAGCTGTACCAGGAGAGTTCGCCCGGCTCCTTGCCGTCGGGCTTGGGATAGGCGAGGCCGGGGAATGCCTTCGCCACGTCGAAGCGGACGGAGCCTTTGGCGGGGATCGTGAGCGCTTGCTCCTCCTGGACGACCGGCTTGGCGTTCTCGGGCAGGCCGCGCTCTCGTGCGCGGCCCATCTTGCCGTGGAGAACGCTCGCGGCGGCCTTGACGCTCAGCGGTTTGTCGGAGGGGTTGTAGATGACGCTCTTGAGATTGAGCTTCTCGTCGTGCAGGCCGCTCAGCTCCTCGACCTGCACGTAGGGCTTGTCGGCAGTCAGGACGGTGCGGGGGAAGCCGTAGTGCTCCAGGTGGCCGGAGGCGGAGGGGACGTCGAGCCACTGCCAGTCGGGGTTCTTCAGCGGCGCGGCGAGAAGGATGTCCATCTTGTCGCCTGCCTTGTGCTCGACGGGCATCTCCACGTCCTTCAGGTCGGCGGCGAGCTCCATGTCCCACCATTGCTTGCCGCCTTCCTCGTGGATGCGGTTGGCGATCCGCATGTCGGGCCGCCAGTTGAAGAGGTTCTGGCCGATGGAGGGGTAGAGCTTCATGAACTCGCCGCTGCCGAGCGAGTTGATGACGAACTTGAGGAAGCTGGAGACCTGGCCGGGCAGCTTGTTGCGGTCGTGGAGGAAGATGCCCAGCTCATAGGAATCGTCGAACACGACGCCTGCCGCGTACTTCTCGCGTTTGCTGCGGTAGAGGCGGTGGCCGGGCAGGATGTCGCTGCGGGCAGCGATATAGAGGTGCTGCGGGTCCCAGGCGACCCAGAAGGAGACTGGGCGGTCGCGGTAGGCGAGGCTGGAGGTCCAGACCACGCCCATCACCTTCACCGCCTCGCGCCACTCGTCGGCGCCGATCGTGCCGTCAATCGTCGGGGGCTTTGACATCCGCGGCACGTTGAACCGCGGCACGAACTGCTCGTCGTAGGCGAGGCCGCCGGCCTCGGCAGTGACGCATGCGCCCAGCGTTGCGCCCAGGACAGCTAGACAAACAGCAACTCTCATGTCGGATCCTCTCCTTGTAGCCCCCGAACGGGGGCGGCCCAGCCGTAGCCCAGGGCGACCGAAGGGAGCCCTGGGCAGGCTGTCCCGCGTGTGAGAGCCCCCGAAGGGGGCGATTCAGGCGGCCATGAATCGCCCCTTTCAGGGGCTCATGCCCGGGTTGGCCCCGTTCCCCAGGGCTCCCTTCGGTCGCCCTGGGCTACGGCTGGCTCGCCCACTTCGTGGGCTGCCAGGCCGATCACGCGTCCCCCCGTTGTTGGGCACTACTCCACGGTCACGGCGATGGCTTTCTCGGAGCGGGCGAAGCCATCAGAGGCGCGGAGGAGGAGCGTGTAGGCGCCCCGTCGGGTGAAGCTCACTTCGGTCTCAGGGCTGCGCGCGTTCGAGAAGGTCACGGCGTCGGGGGCGGTGCTGCTCCAGGAGACGATGACGGCCATGCGGGTCTTGCCGTCGTCGGCTATGCGGGCGGCGAGCTTGAGGGGCTCGCCAACCTTGGCCTTGGCGTCGGCCAGGCCCTCGATGCGGGGCGGCTCGTTCTTCAGGGGATTCGCGCGATTCCAGTCGAGGGTGGCCTTGAGCTTGGGGCAGTCGTCGGGCGTCTGGTCCCAGGTCTCGGCGAGGCCCCAGGAGCCCCACTTGGAGTACTTGCCGATGGAGGAGAAGGTGCAGAAGAGGTCGCCGGAGGCGTCGCGCCAGGCGTCGTGGTACTTGCGGTAGATGTCGCCCATTCGGGGGTGGCGGTTGGCGGCGTGGAAGAGGGCGGTGAGCTTGTCGTTGTCCTGGCCGCCGCCGACGCCGACGAGGTGCTGTCCGCCCTCGTAGGCGATGAGGCGGAGGCCGTGCTGATCACATAATTCCTTGACGGCCTTGATGCCCTTGACCATTTCGGGCAGGCAGTGGCTCTCCGCGCGGTCGAGCACCTGGTCAACCGTCCAACCGGCCATCTCGTCGGAGCTGGGCTTGCTCCGCGGCGAGGGGCACATGTGCAGGTAGGGGGCGTTCGACACCGCGTCCACGTGCTTCACGGAGTCCTGCCAGGGGAACAGGATGTTCTTGAGCCACCAGGCGTTGCCGCTCTGCCAGGCGAGGACGCGGACGAGGCGGTCGCGTCCGCCGAAGACCTCCTCCCAGATGCGGAAGATTTCGACGGAGCGCTGGGCGAACCACTTTCCGCCGCCCTCCCAGGGTCGCTCGGCGGGGCCGATGCCAAGCTCCTTGGCGCGCTCCTGGGCGTACTTTGTCTGGGCGAAGATGTTGTTCCAAACCTCGTTCGAGTACTCGACGTAGACGTGGAGCGTGGGGTCGAGGGAGTCGCGCACCTGGGCGGCGAAGTGGCGGACGTAGTCGTCGGTGGCCTTGTGGGGCATGCAGAACCAGGGGTTGATGAGCTGGCGGTTGCACAGGTCAATCATCACCTCGAGCGGCACGCCGCGGGTCGTCCACGTCGCGTCGGTCATCTTCGGGCGGTCGGCCCATTCGGCCACCTCGGAGCCGTTCGTGTGCATCCAGTCCATGAAGCGGTAGGTGTTCATCCCGCGCCAGAGGTCGAGGAAGCCTTGGCGGAAGGGCTGGGCCTTGTGGGTGGCCTCGGCGCCGGGCAGGAGGAAGCGGATGTTGCGGACCGGGTTCTGGGGATTGGTCTTGCGGATGGCGAGGAAGACGCCGTGGCCGTCGCGCTCGACGGCCACTACGATGCGGCCTGGCTGTGAGGCGACGACCTTTCCGCCGTTGATGCGGAGCTCGCCCTCGCCGTCGTAGAGCAGCGCGTACTCGCCCGGCGGCTTGTGGCCGGGGAAGGTGAGCATCGGCGTCTCGGCAGCGCAGCCGTCGGCTAGCTGAGCGACCCAGCCGCCGGGGTCGAGGGCGAGCGGCGGCCCCTGGCCCCAGGGCTTGCCCTGCTGCTGGCTGATCCAGCGGCGGGCGAGGCGGAACTCGTCAACGAAGGGAAGCTCGGTGTTCCAGTCGGCCATGCCGGCCAGGTTGATGCCGATGATGGCGTTGGCGTTCGCGGCTTCGCGCGCGACGGGCGTGAAGCCCGGGCCGGCGTAATCGGGCTGTGTGGCGCCAAGCGTTGCCGCGGCCATGAGCGCAAGGGCGGCCACGCAAGGAAACGACACGGACAGACACGAACACACACGAACAGAAGACTGTGGGACAGCAATCCGCCCGTCCGTGTCAGTCCGTGTCCGTCCGTGTGCTTCCCTCACAGCTTCCAGCCCTCGCGGTATTCGCCCATTGTGATGCACTTGTTCGCTTCCTCGTTGTTGATGATCTTGCCTTCGAGCGGGTCGTATTCGAGGACGCCCTCGAATTGCGTGGCGACGTTGCCGAGCATGTTGAACTCGGTGAGGGGGCCGGAGTAGTCGAAGTTGGCCCAGGCGGGCTTGCCGCCGCGGCAGGCGATGAGCCAGTCGCGCTCGTGGCCCGCCGAGCGATCAGCCTTTTCGGGCGTCTGCTGCTGGACGCCCTTGAACTTCTCCTCGGGAATCATCTTGAAGGTGGCGTTGTGGCCCGTGGCGTGGATGCGGCCCTCGGCGCCGATGATGAGGTGGCCGGCCCACTCGGACCAGTCCTTCGGCCCCCAGGCCACGTCGTGGCCCAGGATGGCCTTCAGGTCGTCCCTCACGCCTGGGCGGCTGGAGCCGTTGTGCCAGTGGAAGGTGATGGGCGGGAGGCCGCCGCGCTTGGGGATGTGCCACTGGACGTGCTCCCACCTGGGGAACGACAGGCGGTTGATGCGGTTGGCCTTGGCCTCGACCTTGATGATGGGCTTCGTGGCCGGATCGGCGTACCAGAGGGTGTCCACTTTGAGTGCCATGAATGCGAGGTTCTGGGTGTGGGAGGCCCAGTTGCCGAGGTTGGCGGTGCCGAAGTCGCGCCAGTGGCTCCACGCGAGCCACCTGGGATGGAATGGGCGGAAGGCAGCGGGGCCGAGCCAGAGGTCCCAGTTGAGGTAGGGCGGCACCTTGGCCTCGTCCTTCGGCGGCTCGGGGTGGTCGGAGCTCCCCTGGTCGTTCCAGGTGTGGACCTCTTTGATGGTGCCGAGGGTGCCGTCGCGGATGAGCTCGAGGGCGCGGCGGAACTGGCCGCTCGCCGTCCCCTGGTTGCCCATCGAGGAGGCGACCTTGAACTGCCTGGCAAGTTGCCGCAGCACGCGGGATTCGTGGACGGTGCGGGTGAGGGGTTTCTCGGTGTAGACGTGTTTGCCCGCGCGGATGGCGAGGGCTGAGGCAGGGGCGTGCGAGTGGTCGGGCGTTGCCACCACCACCGCGTCAATCTCCTTCCCCATCTTGTCGAGCATCACGCGATAATCCTGGAACCTCGTCAGGTTGGGGAACCTGGCGAACGTCTTCTGCGCCCTGCTCTCATTCACGTCGCAGAGCGCGACGGACCGCTCCTGGCTTGAGAAGCCGCCGAGGAGCTCGGCCCCTCGCCCGCCGCAGCCGACGTGGGCGATGGCGAGCTTGTCGTTGGCCTTGGTGCCCTGCGCCGAGGCGGCGTCGCGCAGGACCACCAGCCCGGCCCCGCCGAGGGCTGTAGTGCGAAGAAACCGGCGGCGATCCATGGGCATCTCCT
>Ga0194112_10012886_pt1 | contig 10157 bp, 13 predicted proteins | sample TA2MahC400mmetaG_FD_146191 | JGI IMG/M metagenome (GOLD analysis project Ga0194112, IMG submission 146191) | Freshwater microbial communities from Lake Tanganyika, Tanzania - TA2015016 Mahale Deep Cast 400m | ecosystem: Environmental > Aquatic > Freshwater > Lake | place: Tanzania: Lake...
AAGAGGGTTACTTTCCACTACACGGCCGTTGAGGCGTTTTCGGCACCCGCACCGCCCCTGGCGCCCCCGCCAGAAGGGGTCCGGCCCGGAAAATATTTTTGGAATTGGCACAACTGCGTAAGTTGGGCTAGACGCCTCGATTCAGAATGGACTCCGCCGCCCGGCGGATGGCCTCGGGCGTATCGAGTTGGCCCGATTCCAGCAGACGCCGGGCGTCGGCTACGGCGCCGGAGTTGACTTCATCGGCTGCGGCCGCCTGGCGGACAAGCGCGGCCAAGGCGGATTCGCTCAGGGCCACACCGTTAGGATCCGCCTTCCTGGCGCCGCCCTCCGGGCCGGCCTTCGCAAGGCCGGGGGTCCCGTCGGGAACGCCGGGCGTGTTGTAACCTTCGGTCCTGTTAACGTGCATCAGGCTCCCTCCAACAGAGACTCCTCGCCGCTATTATTGTCGCAGCCGGGCGGCCGGACTTAAGAAAATTTTTTCGGCCGCGGGGATTTTTTCTAAAGTTCGCCGGGTCCCCCGCCGGGACCGCCGCCCTGCCTGCCGGCAGGCAGGTTTTCGGGCTGAGTCTTGGGCGGCAGGGTGGCGGCGGCCTCGTGCGCAACGAACTGCGCCAGGGCCGCCGGGCTGAACGTCGCCAGTTGCCACCCGAGCGGCTCGTAGTTGCCGCCTCTTTCCTTGTAGAAGTACCGCGCGATGCGTTCCTGCGTTTCCTGGTCGGTTGCGTCCCAGGTGTGGTCGACAGCCCAGAGGACGCGGCTGTCGCGGAGGTCCAGCAGGCGCAGGTACAGGCCGATGCGCATCCGGGGATACGGTTGAAACTGGTTGACCGTTCCCAGGAGGACGGCGTCGCAGCGGAGCGTCTGGCGCAGGTGGGCCAGTTCCTTCAGGGTGAGTTCACGGCGGCCGTCGAGGACGGCGCCTTCCGTGGCCGGGTCGAGCACCCGCACGACTTCCACGTGGAACAACTGGCGGGCTTGGACGGCCTCCAGCAGGGCCGAGGTCATCGTGTCGGCAAGCGGCAGGTAGTTCGTCTCGTTCTTCAGCGGCACAAGCGCCGCCTGCCGGACGCCCGACGCCAGGGCAGGGGCGTCGAGGTAGAAGCCGACCTTGCTTCGTTCGGCCAGCGGTCTGCATCCCTCTGCGGCGAGGAGGATCGCGGCCGCCGCGAGCACCGTGAGGAGGCCGGTGCGATGCTTGGCGCCAGTGCTCCGTTGCACCTGAGATGAAGTGCGCCATGCTTTCGCAACGGCGCGAAAGTATGGCACCCATCTGAGGCGGCGGCTCGGCGGGCATGCTTTCCGAGCGGCGCGAAAGCATGGCGCCCATCTGACGACTTGAGACTGAGCACTAAGGTTCATGTGTCAGGTCCTTGGCCGGGGGCGTGGGGGCGGCCGCCGTGGCTGTCGCCGCCGCGGGCGCCCTTGTGCCGGCCGCCGAGGAGACGGCCTTGCCTGGCGCGGCCTTCGGCGGGCTTGCGGGGGCCGACGGCCCTGCACCCGGAGCGGGGGCGGGCCCAGGCGGCGCCTTTGCTTCTGACGGCCGGCCCGTCCCGGGGGTGGCGGCGGGGGGCCTTTCGGCGGCGGCTTTTTCGGGCGTGCCGGCGCCAGGGTCGCCCGGCGCCTGGGCGACTTTGGGCGGCTCGCCGCCCAGGAGGGTCATGATCTTGCCGAGGGCCTCCAGTTCGGCCTCGTGGACCTTGCGGCTTTCGTCGCGGAAGCCCAGGACGTCGGCCTTCCACTTGTCCAGTTCCTGCCGCATCTGGATCAGGAGGTTGTTGGCCTCGGTGAGTTCCTGCTGGGCGCGGGCGAGGTCGGCCTGGAGCCTGGCGGCCTGGTCGGCCAGTTTCTGGTTTTGCTCGGCGACATCGCGGGAGCGCTGCTGCTCGCGGCTGAGGTCTTCCAGGACCCGCGCGTACTTGTTCTGGAGCAGAAGGGTGCTCTCGACGGCCGTGGGCAGGGGCGGCTCGGTCTCCCGGGCGACGCCCGCCTTCTGGAGGTACGGCGCGGGCGTGGCGGCGGGAGCGGGGGCGGCCGGGGCGGGCGCGGCATCGCGCAGCGACATCGGCCAGCAGCCTCCGAGCGCGAGCACCATTGCGGCGGCGGCCGGAATCGTCAGAACGGTTCGCATACGAGCCTCCTTGGGCCTCGCGGGCCCGGTTGGGGTCATGGCTGGGGGGCGCCCGCGGGTTTCGCCGGCCAGCGGCACTGGATGTAGGTGCACCGGCCGCAGGCGCAGCGGACCTCGATGACGGCGCTGGAGTCGTTCTTCTCGACGAGGCGTGCCTGGGGGGCCGCGGGGGCCGAGCGTGCGGCCTGTGCATCGCCGATTGGCCGCGAGCCTGCGGCCCGCACCTGGTTTTTCTTGAGGATGGCGCCGGTCTTCTCCATTTGGATTTTCCTTTGTCAGCGCTCAAGCGCCGCCGCCGGGCGCCCGGTCCGCGGCGGGTCGGGGGCCCGCCGCGCGGCCGTTTGGTTCTATATGTAGTAATCTACGTGATGATCATCCGCTACGGGTTCCGGCGTCTGTGGCGCGGCCGGCGCGACATCCGCCGGGGCGTTGCCCCGGCCTATGGCGCCCGCTGCGCGGCCGGGGCGCGGGGCGCGCGGGCGTGCTTTTCGCCCGTTTCGTCGCGGCGGTTGGCGCAGGTATCCGTTGTCGTGCTTGGCCACGGGCGTCGGGCCGGCGACTTCGCCGCCCCGGTCGGTGCTGCGCACGGAGTAATCCTCGGGGTGGGTCATCGCCGGCGCTCCTTTAGTTTCATGGAGAGGCGGAACAGTGCGGCGGCGTGCATCTGGCTGACGCGCGACTCCGTGACGCCGAGGACCTCGGCCACTTCCTTCATCGTGAGGTCGCGTTCGTAGTACAGCAGGAGCATCTGGCGGTCGCGGGGCGCCAGGTCCTGTATGGCGCCGGCCAGGCGCTGGAGGAGTTCGCGCCGCTCGACTTCGGGTTCGGGCGCGGCCGAGTCGTCGGCGGGAAGGAGGGCCTCCAGGGCGGGCTCCTCGTCCGTCAGGCCGTGGATGGAGAGGAAGTGCTGGCGCCGGGCGTCCTGGAGGGTCTGGTAGAGTTTCTCAAGGGGCAGGCCGGCCCGTGCAGCCAGCGCCTCGTCCTCCGGCGCGCTGCCGGTCTCGGCCAGGAGGGCCTGGTAAGCCTGGCGTATGCGCCGGATGTCGCGGTGGACGGCGGGCGGGGCGAACGAGCGGCCCCGGAGTTCGTCCAGGATGGCGCCGCGAATACGGATATAGGCATATGTTTGGAACTCGGCGTGCTTGCCGGGGTCGAAGGCGCGTGCGGCCCGCACGAGGCCGAGCGTGCCTGCGGCGATGAGTTCCTCGGCGTCAACCGGCCGGGAGAGGTTAGCCGTGATCCTCTGGACCACGTGGCGGACCAGCGGCAGGTGTGCGAGTATCCACTCCTGCTCGCGCGGCTCGCGCGACTGGGCCTCGTAGGCCTTGCTGGCCTTGGCCCGGAGGGCCTTGGCCGGCATCGGCCCGGCCACGCCGCTAGTTCCCGCGTTCACGCGAGGCGCCCTTCACGTTGGGGGCCCGGGGGGCCCGGCCCGTCAGGCTCGACGCCAAGGCGGCCACCAGCACCCGGCCCGCGACCTGGACGACGGCGAACAGCACCAGCGCGCCGGCCAGGGCGCGCCAGGCGCAGTCGAACGGCGCCGCGCCTGCCGCCGCGCCCGCGGCGGCCAGGACGAAGAAGCCCAGAACCGCGATCATGCCTGCCAGGCGATTCATGGCGTTGCTCAATGTGCAAAGTGAAAAGTCAAAAGTGAAAGTTCAATAAGCGTTTACGTTCCCGCGGCGGGGGCGAGTTCCGCGCGCGGCCGCGCGGGCCGCTCCGCCGCCGGCCGCCCTGGCACGGGTACGGCCCGTGCCGCGGCCGGCTGCGGCTGGGCCTGGAGCGACACCGTGGCCACCGGCTGAATCGGCGTCCCCGGGGCCACCTCGTCATACGCCAGAACGGGCAGTTGCGGCAACTGGCGCGACAGGAGTGCCGCCAGGTGCGGCCGCAGCCGGAAGTCGCAGACCAGGACCGTCTTATCGTGGCCGTCGTTCATTGCGGCGGTCCAGGCTGCGGCGATGCGGCGTGCGAGTTCCAGCGCCCTGTCCGGGGGGAGGGCCAGCGCCTCGGCCTCGCCTTCCTTGTGCATCGTGGTGCGCAGTTCGTACTCCAGCGCCGGCTCCAGGACGACGGCCATGATGCGTCCGGCGGCGTCGGCGTGCTGCTCGGTGATCGTCCGCGCGAGGACCTTGCGCAGGAGTTCCGTCAGCAGGGCCGCGTCCTTGGTGCGCGTGGCGTGGTCTCCGAGGGCCTCCAGGATTAGCGGCAGGTTGCGGATCGGGATGCCGTCGCGAAGGAGGTTCTGAAGGCACCTGGCGAGCAGGCCCACGGAGACGATCTCCGGCACGAGGCCGGCCACCAGGGCGGGCTGCTTTTCGCGCAGGCGGTCGATGAGTTTCTGGACGTCGTCGCGGGAGAGTATCTCGTGCGCGTGGCGCTTCAGCGTCTCCGCCAGGTGCGTCACCAGGACCGACTCCGGGTCAACCACGGTGTAGCCGCCCAGTTCGGCCTCTTCTTTCTGGTCGGCCGAAATCCAGAGGGCGGGCAGGCCGAAGACCGGCTCCTTCGTCGGCTGGCCCCTCAAGGGGCGGCTGACCGTGCCGGGGTCCATGGCGAGGAACTTTTCGGGTTCGACGCGGCCGCCCGACACCGTGTGGCCGTGCAGGCGGATCTCGTAAGCGGTAGGCTCAAGCGCCACGTTGTCCCTGAGGCGGACCAGGGGCAGCACCACGCCGCATTCCTGGGCGAAGCGCTTGCGCAGGGGGCCGATGCGGTGAAAGAGGCTGTCCTGGCGCCGCGGGTCAACCGTGCGGATGAGGCGCGGGCCGACGAAGATGGCGATGCGGTCAACGTCGAGGAGTTCCTCGACGGGGGCGGACTCCGCATCGGCCGGCGCCTTGGGCTTCTCGATCTTTACCGCCGCCTCGCGCTCGTACTTCGCCAGGAGCCGCGCGAGGATGCCCGTCCCGAGGGCCAGCAGGGCGAACGGCACCTTCGGGAATCCCGGCACGAAGACCATGGCGGCAAAGAGGAGCGCCGCGATGCCGATGGGGCGGCTGCGGGCCAGCAGTTGGCGCACGAGGTCCTGGCTCAGGTTGGTCTGCGTGGCGGTCTTGGAGATGAGGAAGCCCGAGGCGGTGGAGATGATGACCGCCGGTATCTGCGTCACGAGGCCGTCGCCGACGGCCAGGGTGCAGTACGTCTGAAGCGACTGGGTGAGAGACTGCCCGCGCGAGAGGCCCACGACGATGCCGCCCACCAGGTTCACCAGGACGATGATGAGGCTGGCGATGGCGTCGCCGCGGATGAACTTCGACGCGCCGTCCATGGCGCCGTAGAATTCGCTCTCGCGTGCGACCTTAGCGCGGCGTGCGCGTGCCTCATCCTCGGCGATGAGGCCGGCGTTCAGGTCCGCGTCGATGCTCATCTGCTTGCCGGGCATGGCGTCGAGGTTGAAGCGGGCCGCGACTTCGCTGATGCGCTCGGCGCCCTTCGTGATGACCACGAACTGGATGATCACCAGGATGAGGAAGACGACCAGGCCGATGACCAGGCTCCCTCCGACGACGAAGTGGCCGAACGTCTGGATGATCTGGCCGGCGTCGCCCTGGAGCAGGATGAGGCGCGTCGAGGCCACGTTCAGCGAGAGCCGGAAGAGCGTGACGAAGAGCAGGAGCGACGGGAACGTCGAGAGTTCAATCGCCTCGCGGGCCGACAGGACGATGACCATCGTGGCCACGGAGACGGCGATGCTCACGGCGAGCAGGATGTCCAGGAGGAACGTCGGCAGCGGAATAAGGAGCGTGGCCAGCACCATGGCGATGGCGCAGGCGAAGAGGACGTCGTTCTGCGAGAGCAGTTGCTCCAGCGAACGGGTGCCGGGGGCGCTTTTTCCGGTTTCTGTCATAGTTCGCCGTTTCGCCGGTTCACGCGCGCTGCTTCCGCATGCGGTAAATCATGGCCAGGATCTCGGCCACCGCCACGTACAGCGCCTCGGGGATCGTCTGGCCGACCTCGGCGGAGTCGTAAAGTGCCCGCGCCAGTTCGGGCCGCTCGACCACCGGCACGCCGTGCCTGCGGGCGATGTCCTTGATCTTCTCGCACAGGAGTTCCGCGCCCTTGGCGACGATCTGCGGGGCGTCCATCGCGGCGGCGTCGTACTTCAGGGCCACGGCCACGTGCGTCGGGTTGGCGATTACCACGTCGGCCTCGGGCACCTTGCGGAGCATGCGCTTTCGCACCAGCGCCAGGTGGAGCGACCGCACGCGCGAGCGCACCATCGGCGCCGGCTCGTGCGAGCGGCGCTCTTCCTTGACCTCGTCGCGGGTCATGCGCAGGTCCCGGCGGTACTGCCAGCGCTGGTAGATGGCGTCGGCCAGGCCGATGGCCAGCAGGGCCGCCGTTATGCGCCACAGCAGGCCGAACACCAGTTCGAGCGATACCGCCAGCGCCGCCACCGGCTGGGCCGACTCCAGCGCGAGGCACACCGGCAGTTTGTCGCGCAGGTAGGTCCACATGATGGTGGCGATGACGGCCAGTTTCACGAGCGACGCCGCGAGGTTGACGGCCGATCGCGGCGCAAAAAGCGTCTGGAGGCCGTAGGATGGGCTCATGCGCCCGAACTCCGGGGCGAGCGCCGCCGGGGCGAACGTCCAGCCGCCCACCAGGACGCTGCCCAGGAGGCCCCCGACCGCGGCGGCCCCCAGGAAGGGCGCCATGGCCAGGAAGGCCGAAATGGCCTTTTCCTTCAGAAGATGCGCGACGGCGGGGATGTCCAGGGGGCCGGCAAGGCGCAGTGAAAGCCCTTCCTGGACCTCGCGCAGGAGGTGCTGCCAGAGCGCGCCGGAAGCGATGGCCGCGGCTGCGAGCACGGCTGCCAGGAGCAGGGCCGACGCGAGTTCCTGGCTCTGCGGGATGCGGCCCTGCTCGCGGGCCTTCCGCAGGCGTTCGGGCGTCGGCTGCTCGGTGCGTTCGGCTGCGCTGTCGGCCATTTTCGGCCTTCCGTCTCTTCGCGAGTCGTGCGACGCTTCGTCTTAACGCAGAGACCGCGGAGGACGCAGAGAAAGGTGTCTTAAGTGTACTGCTAACATAATTTTTTCTCTGCGTTCTCTGCGTCCTCTGAGTTTGGACCGCACGTTCGGAGCCCTCCTACCTGGCCAGTAAGTCCCTGAGCCACTCGCCGAAGTCGCTGGTGAAGGTCCCCAGGGTCGGCATGAAGGCGGCGGCCACGAAGAACCCCAGCCCGATGCGCAGGGGCAGGCTGGCCAGGAGGATGTTCATCTCGGGCAGCACCCGCGCAAGGACCCCCAGGGCGACCATCAGCAGCAGGAACGCTGCCAGCAGCGGGGCGGCCAGTTTCAGCGCAAAGACCAGCATCAGCGACCCGGACTCGATGAGCGCCTGCGCCAGCACGGCCGGCTCTGGCGGCCTGCCCATCGGGAAGACGTCGTAACTGCGCATCACCAGGTCCAGGAAGAGCAGGTGTCCGCCCCCCACCAGGAAGAGGACCGTGAAGGTCATCTCCAGCAGGAGACCCAGGGGCTGCGTCTCCTCGCCGGAGAAGGGGTCGATGGTCTCGGCCTCCGCCAGGCCCATCAGGATGCGGATGACCTCGCTCGCCTGCTGGACGGCCGTGAACACGACCGCCACCGCTAGGCCCAGGGCCAGCCCGGTGAGCGTCTCGCGCACGAGGAGCAGCGACCCGTCCAGCCACCCTGCCGCCCGGACCGGCGTCGGCGGCAGGACGGACGCAAAGAAAACCGTCGCCACCAGCGCCAGGCCCGCCCGCACCCGCGCGGGCAGCCCGCGCACCCCGAAGATCGGCAGCGCGGCCAGGAAGGCCGAGACGCGGGCCAGCACGAGCAGAAACCAGAAAATGCGGTCGTTCAGCAGTTCCATGAGAGATACTCACATGGCCGGTCAATGCCCCAGCGCCTGAAGGTGGTTGAAAATCTCCTGGGTGAACCCCACGGCCACCTGAAGCGCCCATCCGGCGGTCACAAGCATGGTCACGCCCACGCCGGCCATCTTCAGGACCAGCCCCATCGTCATGTCCCGGAGGCTGGTGACGGCCTGGATCATGGCCACCAGGATGCCCAGGACGAGCGTCACGGCCAGCACGGGCGCCGCCAGCAGGAGCGCCGTCTCCAGCGTCCGCCGCGCCAGGTAGATAACCATGTCTCCGTCCATCGCGTCACCTTACTAATTGAAACTGGTTACGAGGCTTTGCGCCAGCAGCCGCCAGCCGTCCACCAGGACGAACAGGATGATCTTGAAGGGCAGGCTGATGATCGAGGGGGGCAGCATCATCATGCCCGCCGACAGCAGGATGCCGGATGTCACCAGGTCGATGAGCAGAAAGGGGATGAACAGCAGGCACCCCATCTCGAACGAGGTGCGGAACTCGCTGACGGCGAACGCCGGAATGGCCACGTGCGCGGGGATGTCGGCCGCCGCCTTCGGGGCCGGCACCTTCGCCAGCCCGACGAAGAACGCCAGGTCGCTCTGCCGCGTCTGCCGGACCATGAACTCCTTCAGGCAGTCGATGCCGCGGTCGCACGCGGCCTGGAACCCCACCTGGTCCCCCAGGTACGGCTGGACGGCCTCGTCGCCTATCTTCGAGAACGTCGGCGCCATCGTAAAGAGCGTCAGGAAAAGCGCCAGGCCGATGATGGCAATCGTGGGCGGGATGTTCTGCGTCGTAAGCGCACGCCGCACGAACGACAGGACGATCACGATCCGCGTGAACGAGGTCATCATCACCAGTGCGGCCGGCAGCAGGGCCAGGCCCGTGAAGACGATGGCCAGTTTGACGGGTGCGGAGTAATCGCTCGCCGGTTCGCCCGCCTTCGGGGCCGTGGCCTTGTCCACCACGGCCAGGAGGTCGCCGATCTGGGGTATCGCCCCCGGCCGCGAGGCGGGAGCGGGCGACGGCCCCGCTGTCGGCGGCACAATCGGCGCGGGCGCCGCCGCGGGCGCCGGCAGCGATTCCGCGCCGGAACAATTCCCCGCCGCCATGACCACAAGGCCGCACGCGAGGGCGGCCACAAACGGCCACCCGACCGACAGTAACCCCCCGGCCGGCGGGCTTGCCCGCCGCACACTGCGCAACCTGCCTGCCGGGAGGCAGGCTCGGCCGTGCCGCCTTGCGGCTGTCATGGCTTGGCCCTCCCCGGCGGGACGTTTTGCGCCTGCTCGTCCGGATGGGCTGGGTCGGCTGGGATGACGAATCTGGCCTTGGGCGGCTGTGCCGGTTCCAGGGGCAGGGCTCCCGTCACATCGGCCAGAAGGCAGAGGCTGTCGCGCCCGGCCCCCACCAGCAGGCTGCGGCTGCCCACCTGCACCAGGTGCACCGACCTCTGCGGCGCCAGGTGCACCGTCTCGATGACGGCGATGCGTTTTGCCCGTCCGGCGGTGATGCGCGGCACAAGGCGCCTCATGACGAAGAGCGCGAGGCCCCCCAGCGCGAGGATCACCAGGACGGCAGCCAGCGATTCCCACAAGAGGTGGCCGCGATCGTACTCGCTCGTGCCGAGGTTAAAAGGGGCCTCGGCCCTCGGGGCGACGCCGAGTTCCTCGTTGCCCTCGCCTGTCTCGGCCGGGCTTGCCACGGCGTCGCCCTGGCGAGCCGGTGGGGGAGCGGCCGGCTCGGCCGGCGCGGCTGCCCATGCCGCCGAGGCAGCGGCCGCGAGGCAGGCCGCCAGGATCGCCGCCGACAACCGTTTTCTTCTCACGTGTTTGCCCTCGGCGCTGCGGGGACAGTGTTCGCGCACAGCACCGACGGGTGGAGATGCATATTCCATGCCAAACGGAAAAGGCCGATTCCGGCATCCCAGAAGGGTCCTGCGGCCGGGGGGCAACCTACCTGCCGGCAGGCAGGGGCGAAAATCAGACGGCGGCGGAAGTTTTTTTGTCACTTGCCACTTGCCACTTGTCCGTTGTAACGGGGACAACACGCGGCCAGTGGCAAGTGGCAGTCGTTGGAACTACGCCTGCGGCGCGGGAGGGGCCTGCGCCGGCGGCGCCTCGCCGGTCGGGCCGGTCAGCACTTCCTTGATGCGGATGCCCAACTGCTCGCCGACGA
>Ga0194112_10012887_pt1 | contig 10156 bp, 10 predicted proteins | sample TA2MahC400mmetaG_FD_146191 | JGI IMG/M metagenome (GOLD analysis project Ga0194112, IMG submission 146191) | Freshwater microbial communities from Lake Tanganyika, Tanzania - TA2015016 Mahale Deep Cast 400m | ecosystem: Environmental > Aquatic > Freshwater > Lake | place: Tanzania: Lake...
ACGCATGTACGACTCAGCACAGTTCGTCGAGGTGTTTGGGGTTGGCCGATGGTCCGTGATTGTTGTTTTTGGCATCGCGTTGGCATTCATCGGTGCGGGTTCTTTGATTCTCAAGAAGTCCGGCGACATGAAATGATCAAGCGTCCGCGGACAATGGGCCAACTGGAGTGCTGTGACTCCGACAAAGACCACGTGGTCGGGCGATCCAGTATCAATCGGGAAACGTCTACGCGGACCATCGCTGGCGGATATACTCCCGGTCAAACGCAATCGCCGCAGAGAATGTGGCGTAACCAGGGTGTCCACCCGAGCGGCGGATCGGGGCGGAATCAGAATGGAGAGTCACTTGGCCGCCGCCGGGTGACGCCAAACGTTAGACCCGCGATGTGGCAGCCAAGGGAGGAAGCGTCAATGAAATGGCTCCCGATTCTGTTGCTCGCTTCCAGCGCCGTATTGGTGATGATCGCCTTTCGCCGTTCTCTTGATCCTCCACCGGTGACGACGCCATATTCTCGCGTCGTGCATGCGGACGGATCGGTGGTTCACGTGGGCACACTTCCCAACCCAGACTACGGGCGGTTCCGGTTGACACAGTTGATAATGTATGCTGCCGCCGCCATACTGCTTACTGCGGGTGGCGTCAGTTGGCGATATTGCCGGAGGAGAGCTGAACCAGGACCACCACACGTTCCGGAGACCTTGGTCTAACAACGGGATGCACGGGAACGGCGGATCGGCCGCGTCGGCAATGGTAGGCGTTTTCCCGCCGCCCCGTGATCCCTGTCGTTCGGCATTCGAGAACCACGATGGCAACATGCTACCAGCCTCTGACCATTGCTGAATGCAACGAGCTGCTATCGGCGTGTAAGGGGCTCAAGATTGCACGCGTGTGGAGGAGCATTCAGCCATGCGTTTTTTTGGAAGTCGGTCGATTATCGAAGGAGCGCGGCGCTAATAACTTCGTCGGGCAAGTCAGTATTATGGTCGAAGCAGATTGGCGTCTTGAAAGACCTCGGTCCCTGCAAGTCGGCAGCGGTTTCTCAAGTACACTCATTGACAAGCGACTGGCAACACTGGTCGGTGTCGCGGTAAACGCTATCGAGGTCATGGGCAGATTGCCTGAACTCGCGATTGATTTGGTTGACGGGAGAAGATTCGTCACATTTACTAATCGGACGACCCAGCCCCATTGGTCAATCGGGCTTAAGGATCCGGCTCTGTTCCCGCTTGATCCAGGCTGGAATGGGATAGATGTCACTCCCTGGATTCACGTCAGCGCTGGTCGCACTGAAATCGAATATTGCTATGACGATACTAACGCAACCGTTCGCAACTCAGTCAAGCGGATGGGTTTCGCATAGTCAGTTCCGCCGAACAATCGATTGCAATCGAGCGGCGGATCGGGTCGGTCCTGATGGCAAGCGGTTTGGCCGCCGCCGGTTGAATCGTGTCGTTATGCGAAAACACTATGGCCGCACATCCACTGAACGCTGAAGGCGACTTCTATGTCGAGCACGGATGTTGCACTGCTTGCGACGTGCCGATGCAATCCGCACCCACATTGTTCGCATACGATGAAACATCGCACTGCTTCGTAAAACGTCAGCCCTCTACCCGGGCTGAATGCGACATGATGTTTGAGGCGATTCGAGGGGCCGAGTTACAATGCATTCGTTATCGCGGGAATGACAACGATTGGTATCGACGTCTGGTGTCATCGGGCGATTTGGACGTATGCGATCACCCACCAAATGACCCTGTCCAACCAGAGATTCGCTCGGTCGTCGAATGCAATACGGAATACGAATCACTTGACGCTCTGGCTGATGCTTTTGAACGGTTTTTGAAATCCACAGAAATGGAACATTTTCACTTCGACTTCAAGCGAACCGAATCAAAGGGGAACCTCTTGCACTCTCATCGATATTCGGTGACTGCGGGTTCCTATCACCACGAGGGATCATTCGAGGATATTGCGATAGCGTTCCTCGACAACAAAAATGTCAGGATCGTCCATCAACATGACATTGCGCTCGGCCCGACTGCAATCATCGCAAAATGGATAGCGTCGGATCACAGAATGCACTCGCCGCGCTGGTTCACACGCGATCGGGAAACTCGGCCGGACGTTACAGGCTTTGACCATCCGTGGTAAAATCGCATAACAAGAAAATGCACGCGAGTTGCGGATCGCGCGTTTCCTAATGGTGAGTCACTTGGCCGCAACCGCGTGATTTTGGTCGTTAGGCGGCAAGCCATGCGTCCCGGCCAGCTTCAACCAAACGAGTTCGAGCGTGCGATTCTTCACAGCTTCGGCTCGGTGTTGCCATCCTTGCTTCCGCTCATAGACAGTCTTCGTGTTCTCAGCCGCGAGTATACCGGTGTGGGCAGCTTTACCCGATTTCAGCATGACGACAGCAAGCCCGCAGCGAGCGAGCCGCAGTTGGGCCTCAATCATGCCGAGATCCGTGTTCCGACTGTGCCGAGTGGACTCGGAGCTGTTTTGTTTTGTCGTGGCGATCACCCGACTTGTCTTGAGCTTTTCACGTATGGGGACGAGCATTGGGACGGCACTTATGATGGCTACTCGATACATCCAGCCGCCTAACCATGCGCTGCAGCGAACCCGGCCATCGCGTCCCGGTTGCAATCCAACGCCCTCGTGGGCCGGGTCGCTGAGCTTGGGTCGTTCGGCGAGGAAATGATGCGACGCCTTTTCCCTGCATCACTGATCGCGGTTCTTCTGGTCGCCGCATTGATGACATGGGACTATCATCGTGTTGATGCCCGTGACAGACGCGTCGCTGCGGCGGTGGTCCGGTGTGGTGGCCGGATCGGCTCACTTCCGTTCTGGCCATTTGGTACCGAGTATCGAATCAGTGTCACACGCCCGTGGTTGGAGAATGAACTCGAAGCGCTGGGTGAACTCAACACATTGCGCGGCACTGTTACGGTAGCATTTGTCGATTGTGAACTTACACAGCATGAATTAGAACTCGCAAAGAAGTACTTGAATCACTGTCACCTGTTTCGAATCGCGAATAACCGTGTGATTCCATGGACATCGGCCACAAACGCCGAGAAAACAAAGTTGCAATAGTCGCCGAACAAGGCGCTGAACCGGAGTGGCGGAACAGCCGGAATTAACATGGAAACTCGCTGGTCGCCGCCGGGTTAGCTTGGTCCTTCGGCTACAGAACTCAGTGAAGCGAGTCAAGGCGAGATAGGTTCATGACGAGACTGGTGCATCATTACTTCTCCTTTCCTCGACCCGAGTCGACGCTGGCCGTGCTGATAATTCTGTCTTTCTTTGGGGCACAGCCCGCCGTGTCCGCTGCGGATCAGGCCAGGCACAAGCCTAACATCGTCTTCGTCCTGTTCGATGACATGGGCTACGGCGAACCGCCGTGCTTCCGGGCGAAGTCCGAGTTCAAAATGCCGACCCTCGACCGGCTAGCGAAGGAGGGCATGCGGTTCACTGACGCCCACACGCCGTCGGCCGTTTGCACCCCGACCCGTTACGGGCTTCTGACGGGCCGCTACCCGATGCGGATCGGTCAGTACGGCGTGCTCAAGACGTACTCGGCACCGATCATTGAGAAAGACCGCCTCACCGTCGGCGGGTTCCTCCAGCAGCATGGCTATCACACCGCCGCCATCGGGAAGTGGCACCTCGGTATGAACTGGCCGGGCACAAACAAGGCGAACGACAAGGACAACCCGCCTCTCGGCACAGCCGCCGCCGATGGACCGACCACTCGTGGGTTCGATTTCTTCTGCGGATACACGCACTCCGGCAACCTCGGGATGGTCGTGGAGCAGGACAAGGTCGCGGTCAACCTGGAGCCGAGCGCGGTGCAACCGCACCTGGCGAAGAAAGCGGTCGCCTACATCGACGAGCGCGCGAGGGGCGGCGAACCGTTCTTCCTGTACCTACCGATCTGCACTCCCCACCTGCCGATCGTTCCCGCGAAGGAGTTTTTGGGCAAGAGTGGAGCGAAGGAGTACGGCGACTGGCTGTACGAAGGCGACTGGGTCACCGGGCAAGTGCTCGAAGCCCTTGAGAGGCACAATCTCGCTGTCAACACGCTCGTGATCGTGACCAGCGACAACGGGGCGGCCAAGCGGGTCTACGAACCGCTTCGGGACTGCAAGACAAGCATTTACGAGGGCGGCCACCGGGTGCCTTTCCTTGCACGCTGGCCGGGCAAAATCAAAGCAGGCGCGGTGTGTGACGACACGATCTGCCTGACCGACTTGCTCGCCACCTGCGCGGAGTTACTCGGCACCAGGTTGCCCGCGAACGCCGGTGAGGACAGCTTCAGCATCCTGCCGGATTTGCTTGGTACTGCTGAGGGCCCGGTGCGCGAGGCCACGATCCATCAATCCCACACCGGTGATCTGGCCATTCGGCAGGGGCCGTGGAAGCTGATCTTCCTGAAGAACGGCCGCAAGGAACTGTACAACCTGAAGGACGACTTGAGCGAAACGCGCGACCTCGCCAAGACCAACGTGGATGAGGTCGAACGGCTCACCAAACTGATGCAGCAGTACCTTGCCAGCGGCCGCAGCACGCCCGGTGACTCCCTGGAGAGTGCGGTCGAGATCAAACTCGGCGTCCCTGTGAAAAAGCCGAAACCGTGACGGCGGTGCGGCGTTCGTTGCTCGTACCCTTTGTCTTGTACTTACCTTCGGAGTTGAGCCGTGGACATCACCCGTAAGCAGTTCCTCCACACCGTGGCCGCGACCGCAGTTTCGGCCCTCGGCGGTAGCGGGCTGATCGCTGACGAACCGAAAGTTGCAATCCCGTCTTATCTGAAGGCGTACGAGGCGATCTACAAGAAAGACCCGCGAGCAGCTTCCCTGGAGTGGCTCGTCAAAGCGAAGTGGGGTCTTTTCGTCCACTACTCTCTCCACAGCCTCCGCAGCATCACCGCGAAGGAGGCGATGGAGAAGAAAGGCGCGGGCAAGGACGCCTGGAAGGCTTTCAAGCAGGGAACGCCCGAGGAATACGCCAAACTAGAGAAGACCTTCACCGCGACGAAGTTCGACGCCGACTTCATCACCGATCTGGCGCTTGCCGCACAGATGGGCTGCGTCAACTTCACGACGCGGCACCTCGGCGACATGTACATGTTCCGCACCGAACAATCGAAGTTCACAAGCCTCAACTCACCCGCGAAGCGCGACCTCGTGGGTGAGTTGGCCGAGCAGTGCCAGAAGAAGGGGTTGGGATTGTTCCTCTACTGCCCGCCCGATGTCGCTCGCACGGAGCCGCAAGAGGCCTACGACCGCAACCGCGCGGTCATCAAAGAACTGCTCACGCAGTACGGTCCGGTCGCCGGGATCTGGCTGGACGGGATCGGCTCCTACTACGAGGAGCCCCAGGCCTACAGCCGCCTCGACGAACTGTACAAGCTGATCCGCTCGCTTCAGCCGCAGTGTCTGATCTCCTTCAAGCAGGGCACGGGCGTCGAAGACTTCATCGCCCCCGAAGGGCTGATGCACACGAAGCGCGACCTGATCGCGCAGCAGGCCGGGGAAAAGATGAGCGGCAAGCCCGGCGACATCTGCACCAACATGCAGACTTCGCCGCCCGCGTGGCTGTACCTCGAAGGCTGCAAGCACCTGAACGCCGATCAGGTTCTCTCCCTTTTGGCCGACGCGTTCGCCCAGAAAGCGAACCTGACGATCAACACCGGCCCGCTGCCCGACGGTTCCATCCACTCGGCCGACGTGGCTGCTCTTCGCGAGGCCGGGGCACGCATCAAGAAGAACGGCTTCCCGGCCCCCGCACGCCTCAGCCCGGCGGACCGAGCGAAGTTGAAGATGAAATAGGTGCGATTCTCTCAAATGACGGCAACCCGAGTGTGAGTCGATTCCAGATGACGAACGTCGCCGAACCCGGCGTTGCAGCAAACCGCGGCCTCGTAGTCTGCTCCGTGGGGTCGAGTCGCTCGGGGCGGCGGCTGCTGAACTGGTCGTTCGGCGGCAAGAACCAAGAATGTGAGGAAATTGTAATGGACCGGCGCAGTGCGATATTGACCGTCATGGGTATTTTGGCATTCGCGAGCCGAAGTGCGACAGCGCAGCAGGATTCGAAACCCGCAGGATTCGTCCTCAAGCCAAATCTCGTTTATGCGGTCGTTGGTGGTAAGTCGCTACGGCTCGATGCATACCTGCCTGCAGGCAAGCGGCCATCGCCCGCAATCGTACTCCTGCATGGCGGTGGCTTCACAGGCGGCGCAAAGGGCGGGTACACGGGTGAACTTGCCCGCTACCTTGCCGACCATGGCTATGCAGCCTTCGACATCGATTATCGGTTGCTGGGTGATCTTGGTCCGGGTGCAACACGCCAGATGGCCATGAAGGCTGCACAAGAAGATCTGGGCCGAGCCGTGGAACACGTTGTCGCCGAGGCGAAGACCTATGCCATCGACCCGGATCGGCTTGCCGTGGGAGGCGGATCAGCTGGCGCGATTACCGCTCTTCTGGCTACCTACGGCGAGACTCGCTCGGCACGGCGTCCGAAAGCGGTCGTGAGCCTGTGGGGCAGCATGTATGGACAGGAGAAAGCGATCAAGCCTGGCGACCCGCCCGTCCTCCTCGTGCATGGCACAGCGGATAAGACGGTGCCCTTCGCTCACTCGGAGTCGATTGCGATTGCGGCACGAAAAGCCGAGGTCGATCAAGTCGTTCTTCGAATTGAGAATGGAGGGCACACGCTGCCTCTCAATAATCGGTTTCAGGGTCGGACAATCCTTGAAAGCGTCGCGGAATTTCTCGACAGGCGACTGCGGTAAACTCCTTCAAGTGATCCAGATGTCAGTGAGGCAGGCACCCAGCACATGCCGAACAAGGCGGTGCACTGTAGCGGCGGTAAGCGCGTTCTTCGAAAGCTTGGGTCTCTGGCCGCCGCCCAGTGACCTTGGCGTTATCCGATTGAAAACACTGCCGTGGCGGCTTAACGATAACAGGACAATACAGATGATGCCTAACCGCTCATATACTCTCTTATTCGCATGCCTGCTCGTCTTCGCACAGAGCACCATCACCTTCAGTCAGGTCGAATGGGGCGATTCGCTATTAAAAAAGGACCCCCAGTGGTACAGCTCCGCTGACGCCAGAGCTGTAGCAGACAGCGTCATGCAGTATCAATCGCCTCAGGGCGGCTGGCCGAAGAGCACGGACCTCGCTAAACCACCTCGTACACCAGAAGATGTTCCACCTCCCGGCCAAGGACGTGCCAACAGCCTCGATAACGACGCGACGACGTTACCCATGCAATTCCTGGCTCGAGTTTCCCACGCCACAGGCGAGAAGCAGTATATCGACTCATTTGTACGTGGCGTCGATTACCTACTCGCTGCTCAGTACCCCAATGGAGGTTGGCCGCAGTTCTGGCCGCTGCGGAAAGGTTACTACTCGCACATCACTTATAACGACGACGCGATGATCCGCACTATGAGCGTCCTTCGCGATGTCGCGATGGGAGAGGCTCCGTACGGTTTCGTCGATGCCGAGCGACGCCAGAGAGCGGCGTTGGCGATTGATCGTGGGATTCAGTGCATCCTCGCTACGCAAATCCGACAGAACGGGAAGCCGACCGGATGGTGCGCTCAGCACGATGAGCACTCGCTGGAACCAACCTGGGCTCGAGCGTACGAACCTCCTTCACTTTCTGGCGGCGAGACGGTTGGGATCGTTCGCTTTCTGATGTCGGTTGAAAAACCCTCAGATGAGATCAAGGCTTCGATAACAGGTGCCGTCGAATGGTTGCAATCCGTCCAGATGAAAGGTGTGCGTGAGGAACGTGTACGCAACAAGGATGGCCGCACGGAGCGGATCCTCGCCGCCGCACCAGACGCTCCTCCACTTTGGGCCCGGTTTTATGAGCTTAATACGAACCGACCGCTATATCTCGATCGCGATTCCGTATTCCGGTACAACTACGGCGAGATCGGTTACGAACGTCGCAGCGGCTATTCATATCACAGTACCAAGGCAGCGTCCCTGCTGGAAAAAGACTATCCGAAGTGGCGCAAGAAGCACGGGATGCCCTGACCATGGCATCTCAACACTAAGCGCCGTTGATATAAATCAACCTAGAAATCGGCTAACAAACCGTTGCACACGGAGCCGCGGGCTGCGCGGTCTGGCGAGATCATCGTCGTTTGCCGCGGCCTGGTGAACGGGAACGTTAGGCTTTCGAAGTGCATGAGCAGAATGCACAGACACAGCCGCTTGTGCAGACTGTCCCTTAGCTCAATCGGCCTCACTGTTTATCGATGCGATTCGCTCATCACACTCGAGGGCTCCTAATCGATGCAACGTGCAACCATCAGGCGGTAAGGGTGCTGGGGTGAAAAGGGTTTCAAAGTCGATGCTCGTTTGCAGTGCAGTTGTCAGCTGCGCAGCAGTGTAGCCGGTCAGCCAGAGCACGACCTGTTCAAGTTCCTGCTGAGTCCGCCCTTTCTTTTCGACCTCGTCGATGTAGTGCGGGTAGACTCTGGCCACGCTGGTGGTGTAAATTCGATGGTCCACCATGAATCTGAGATTCTGTGATTGCAGCAGGCTTTGTCTGAAAAAACGTCGAATCATTCGCCCACGAGGACTTCCCGCACCTGTACTTTGACGGCAGCGCGAACGGGTGCCACGGCAGCCAATGTGCCAACGGCAGCCACGGTGACCAGTGTCACTGCCAGTTCCTGCCACGGCACATCAGCTCCTGTGCTCTTCAGATGCGGCAGCATGGCGATCAGTGCCGAGACTGTGCCGGTCAGCAGTCCCCAGAACAGCAGTGCCGAGTTTTCGGCAGCGATCAGCCAGATGATGCGTGAGGTGCGGAACCCGAGGGCACGCAGCAGTGCAATTTCGCGACGACGTTCCACAACGTTCCGCAGCATCACAGCCGTCAGTCCCAGTGTGCCGACCAGCAGTCCCAGACCGCCGAGCAGCTGGAATGTCGCAAGGTACGTATTCTGTACTGCGAGGAATCCGGCAAGTCTGCGGCTGACGAGTTCGCAGTCGACGCCAAATGGCTGCAGAGCGGTTTCGAGGGCCCCGGCAGCCGCTTCACCGCTGGCGGCGTCGGGAGTTTCCACGAGGAAATAACGGGCGCCGGAAATCTCCGGCGCGATCTGTTTGAGTCTGTCTGCGGCCATCACCAGCACTCCCTGGAAAATGCTGCTGTCCAGCATACCCACAACCTCGAGAGCGTGCGTGGGGGCCTCGGCATCCGGGAACAGAATCAGGTCACCGATTTTTTTCTTCAGGCTGAACTGCAGGGTATTCAGGTCGCCAATGACAGGAATGACTGGCAGCGGCTGCTGAGCTGAAGGGACAGTTCGTGGTTCCAGCTGTGTATTGAGTTTGGTCCATGGCTGCTGGCCGGGTGTGTCGGCAAAACGGAAACCGCCGCGAGCGATAAACTCGGGTGAGGCCCCCAGAATTCCGGGCATTGTGGTCTGGAAGAGGTTCAGGCAGCTGGCGTCGTCACCAGGTCGCAGCGGGAAACTGTAGATCTGCGTCCCGTCGGGCAGTCGGGTGGCGTCACTGGTGTCAAGGCCCAGTCGCAGTCGGCCTGCGGGTGCGTTCAGGTCGAACAGAATGGGCTGGGAAGACTCAGCTGCCAGGCGAAAACCTCCGTTGCCGGTTCGCAGCTCGGGGGTTTCACTGACGGGATTCCGACGTCCGGCTCCGACAGCCACAATCACAAATGCGGCAAATGCAATCAGCGCGGCGGTCAGCAGGCTGCGCTGGGGATTTCGCGCGGCGTTGGCCAGCGACAGGCTGGTGAGCGACGCGACCGGAGAGCCCGTCACAGCAGCTCCCGCACGTTTCTGCAGCAGTCGTTTGAGACTCAGCAGTCCTGCGGTCAGCCATGCAAACCCGGCCAGAAAGAAGCACACAATCGTCCACGACATTCCCCCGAACGCTTCCGAGGCCGGCAGCAGTCCGGCCATGATGGTTGCAGGCAGGCCAACAGCAGCAGCTATTGAGCCGAAGTAGAGCAACTGTCCGAGCAGACCGGCGATGGGGCCAGTCGGACCGGGCTGCTGATCGGACGCCAGTCCCTGCAGCAGTTCGCGAGGTTCACGGCGGGTCGTGCGGCGGACCGCATTCCAGATGACAAAGACCGAAAGTCCAAAGGACA
>Ga0194112_10012902_pt1 | contig 10150 bp, 10 predicted proteins | sample TA2MahC400mmetaG_FD_146191 | JGI IMG/M metagenome (GOLD analysis project Ga0194112, IMG submission 146191) | Freshwater microbial communities from Lake Tanganyika, Tanzania - TA2015016 Mahale Deep Cast 400m | ecosystem: Environmental > Aquatic > Freshwater > Lake | place: Tanzania: Lake...
GGCCGGGTGCTTCGCGCTCTCCCGCCGCTGGGCTGAGGTGCCGTCGTATATACGGCGCTAGGTTCTAAACCCCGATCCCAGCAGCACTTACGGCGTTATGGCCGCAAATCTGTGAAACTCCCGCTAGAGAGCAGCTCGACGAGCTTGGGGTCGGGGTTCTCTCCGAGCAGGTTATTGAGGGATCCGCGGTGGCTGAACTCGGTAGTGAAGGAAATCACGGGGTAGGCCAGGATGGCGAAGTCCGGCCGGGAGCTGAGGCGCTCGAGGGGCTCGGCGGCCGCGGGGTTGCCGGCATCGAAGTGCGTGGCGGCGGTCGAGGCCAGGTGGCCGCCGGCGGAGAATCCCCAGATGCCGATGCGGTCGGGCGCGAGGCCGAACTCCCGGGCGCGCAGCCGGACCGTGCGGATGGCGCGCTGGGCGTCCTGAAGCGGCGCGGGGTGGCGGTAGCGGGGTCCCAGGCGGTACTTGAGGACGAACGCGGCTACGCCCAGGGAATTCAGCCACTGGGCGATCTGCTGGCCCTCGTGGTCCATCGCTAGGGCGCGGTAGCCGCCGCCGGGGCAGACCACCACGCCGGCGCCGACCGCCATTTCGGGAGCGGGCAGGTGGATGCTGAGGGTGGGCCGGTCGGCGTCCTCGCTGCCCGCTGCCCCGGGCGCGCCGTTGGGCCACAGCAGCTCGACTTTCGGCTGGGCGGGAAGCTGCAACCACAGGGCGGCCAGGAGTGTACAGATCACGGTCGGCATGAACACCATGGTACCGAAAGCCGCTGCTCAGTCCCGCGTGGCGGCGCGGCTCTTCTGGATCGCCACGGCGGCGAGGTCGCGCAGCTTCTCCAGCAGTTTGGCGGTCTGCGGGTCGGGCCGCCAAACGTAGTTCATCCGGTCGAAATACAGGCAGCCCACGAGCACGCGGTCCACCACGATGGGCAGCAAACCGAAGCCGGCGGCGCCCAGCATCTTCAGCGTCTCGGCTTCGGCGAAAGTGGCGCCGCCGTAACCGGGCAGGAACAACTCCCGCGCCAGGTGGAGCGCCGTGCCGATCGGCCCGCCGCGCGGCGACAGAGGGAAGCGGAACCGCTCCCGGAGGGCCTCCGCCCCTTCGCCAAGAGCCACCCGCCCGTGGACATGGGTGTGCTCGGGGTTGACCAGGCCGAAGAGCACGCGGTCGAACCGCCCCCCACGGTAGATGGCCTCGAGGATCATCAGCAGGACGTTGCTGAGCTGCAACTCCGCGCCGCGGTGCAGCAAGTCCTCGATCTCGCGGGTCAGTTGCTCCCACAGATCGGCGCTGGTGGACAGCCCGGCGATGTCGGCCGGGCTTTCGGGGGCGGCCGGGGCCGGCTCCGGGGAGGCGGCGATGGTGGCCTCCGTCTGGCGGCTAAGGCGCAGGCTGTCCAGCGGAATATTCAGCAGTTGGAAAGTGCTCTTGGTGTCCAGCAGGGCCGAATCCAGGATGCGGTCCACGTCGTCCTTGCGGAGCGCGAGGACGGGAAGGTGGTCCTGGATCAGCAGGTTGACCCGGGAGCGGACGCCTTCCTGGTCGCGCCGGTAGACCGCGGTAGTGAGGCCGTGGCTGAAGGCGACGAGGTGGCCCAACAGGCCGGCGTGGTCCACTCCCTCCGCCTGAGGCTTCGTCCCCGGGTCCCGGATGCAGCGCTCCACCGACTCGGGCATCTTCCAGTGCCGCGCCACCGCCTGGCCGAGCTCCGCATAGGCGAAACCGAGCACTTCGTGGCAGGCCTCCTGGGCGGAGCGGTTCTCCTCCTTGACCAAGCGGAGGATAGCGGTGTACTGCTGGGGGAAGTAACAGGCGATCAAGACTTCGCCCAGATTGCACAGCATCCCGCACAGGTAGGCCTCTTCCCGGTGCGGGAAGCGCAGTTGGATGGCGGCCGCGCGGGCCTGGTTGGCGGTCAGCAACGAGAGCAGCATCAGCTCCTTCAGCCCCGGCGAGAGCCTGCGAAAGTGATCGAACAAGGTGAGGCTGCCGGCCAGGCAGCGGATGGCCTCCGCGCCCAGCAGGACAACGGCGTGGCTGACTGACAGGATGGGGCGTCCCGAGCGGTTGTACTGCGCCGAGTTGGCCGTGCGCAGCACCTTAAGGGTGAGGCTGTAGTCGCGCAACACCAGCGAAGTCAGGTAGCGGAAGGAGGCCTCATCGTCCTGCAACGCCTGCATCAACTGCTGGATGTGCTGCGAGATGGCAGGAAAATCCGGCTGCCGGAGGACCTCCGTCAGACAGGCCTCAATGCGCTCTTGACGTGTCGCCTCCTGCTCCAAGCCAGCACCGCCCTCATGAGCCGGCATCCATGAAGTGGTAGCCGATCATGTGGCAGACGATCATGTGTGCGTCTTCGATGCGGCCCATGTGCGGCTCGGCCACCCGGATGCTCAACTGCGCCAGCGGGGCCAGTTGCCCGCCGTCCCGGCCGGTTAACGCCAGTGTCCGGCAGCCCAGCGAGTTGGCGTACTCGAGGGCGCGCAGCACGTTGGGCGAGTTTCCGGACCCGCTGATGCCCATTACTAGATCGCCCGGCCGGGCGAAATTCTTTAACTGCTCGACGAAGACGCATTCGAAACTCACGTCGTTGGCGTAGGCGCTCAGCGTGGACATCGAGTCGGTCAGGGCCATGATGCGGAAGCGGAGGGGGCGGTTGTAGCTGGCCCCCTTGACCAAATCGGTGACGAAATGGGAGGCGGTGGCCGCGCTTCCGCCGTTGCCGCACACGAAGATCTGCCGCCCCTGGGCGCGGGCCTCCTCAAACCAGCGGATGGCCTGCTCAACCGGTTCCGGAGCGATGGCGTCTATGGTCTTCAGCAGAGCCTGTTTGTACTGCTCGGGATACCCCATTCTGACTCCTGAGTTCTGACTTCTGACTCCCGACTTCTGGTTGCGCCAGCGCCAGCGCCCCCCACAGCACGCTGTCGTCGCCCAGCGCGGACGGCATCACGTCGATGCGCGCCCCGGACCAGGACGTGATCTGCCGCCGCAGTTCCTCGCGGAGCGGCACGAACAGCGCCTCGCCGGCCTTGGCGATGCCGCCGCCGATGACCACCCGCGCCGGGTTCAGCAACATGATGGCGGATTTGATCCCCAGCGCCAGGTCCACCACATAGCGGCCGACGAAGCCCTGATCCTGAAGCAGCTCCCGCGCCGGGCGGCCGTAGTCGCGCTCCAGCCACAGGCCGCAGCACATGCGCTCAAGGCAGCCGCGCGCCCCGCACAGGCAGACCGGCCCGTCGGGGCGCACCGTCAGGTGGCCGACCTCGCCGGCCCAGGAGTCCGCGCCGCGGAACACCTGGCCGTCTACCACCACCCCCCCGCCGATCCCCGTGCCCATGTTCATGTAGAACAGCGGGGAGCAGCCGGCCCCGGCGCCGTAGACCGCCTCGCCCAGAGCGCCCACATTGGCATCGTTGTCCATGACCGCGGGCACGCCCAGTTCCCTCTCGAGGAAGGCCGGCAGCGCGAAATCCTGCCAACCGCCCACATGCGTGGACAGCGCCACGCGCTGCTCGGCGAACCGCACGGGGCCGCCGAAGCCGATTCCGCAACGCTCCAGCGGCCGGTCCTTGCGCCACTGGCGGCCCAGAGCCACGATCTGCTCCAGCATCCAGTCGCGCCCGCCCTCCCGGTCGGTGGAGCGCGATTCGCGCAGCGCCAGGCGGTCCCCCTCGAAGACCGCCATGGTGAACTTGGTGCCGCCGACGTCGATGGCCAGCGTGTTCACTGAGCGCTCTCTTCCTCGGCGGCCTGCACCTCATCGGGAGAGGCCGTGCCGGTTCCTTTCTTCATGATGGTGATGGAGGCTACCAGGTTGCCGAATCGCGCCGCCTCGACGGGGGCGCCGGTCACCGCCAGGGCCAGCGCAGCGCCGGCGGAGAAACTGTCGCCGGCCCCGCAGATGTCCACGGGACGCTCCACCCGCTGGGCGGGCGCTGAGGTCACGCCGTCCTCCTGAACCAGCAGCACTTCCTCGGCCCCTTGTGTAACCACCAGCAGCGGGCTCTCCACGTGCCGGCGCAGCCGCTGGTAGTCCACCGCGCCGAACCGGCGCCGGCAGGCGGCCTGGGCCTCCTCCCGGTTCGGCTTCACGATGACCTTGCGGAACAGCTCAGTGCGCCTCCGCGAATCCACCCAGAGGATCTTCTCCGGGTAGCGCTGGGCCAGCTCCGCCAGCAGGTTTCTCACTCCCGCCGTCACCACGCCCCCCTGATCGGTTTCCGCCTGGTCGGCCACCAGGATGACGTGGTGTTCCTCGATCGCCGGCCCCAGCCGCTTGAGCAGCTCCCACTCCACCGCCTGTGGCAAGGGACGGGTGTTGATGAAATCCACCCGCGGCTGGTCTTCCACGCCGGTAGCGGCGTTCAGCAGCTTCGTGTAGGTGAAAGTGAACCAGCCCGGCGCGGTCACCATCAGCCGGCTGTCGATTCCGCGCGCCTGGAGCGCGCGCTTCAGCTCGAAGCCGAAACCGTCGTCACCGGCGACGCCCAGCACCGTCACCCGGCCGGCGCCCAGCGCCACCAGGTTGTTGGCCACCGTGCCCCCGGCCCCAGGCGTCACCTCGGTGGACACTACTCCGAGGCGCGAGATGCCGGTCTCGGCCGAAGGCTCCGAAGCGGACGGATCATAGCTGCACCAGCGGTCCAGGCAGATATCGCCCACCACCAGGACGGACAGTTTCGGGAAGGAGGCCAGGATTTCCACCGCTCTCATAGCGATGCCTCAAGAATGGCGCGGCGCAGCGCCGGGAAGGTGGCCCGGTGGTCGCCACAGAAGTAGTAGCTTTCTCCGCCATCAGCCACTGTCCGCACCAGGATGGTCTTGTGCGGGCGGAAGTAGTAGCCGGGATCGGTCTTGTCAAGCTCGCGGCGGAAGTCGCCGCCAATAGGCGCCAGGTCGAACACCGCCGTGGCGAAAAGCCGGATGGAGCGGCCCTTCTGCGCGGCCACGTTGCGCGCCATGGCCAGGGCTTTCAAGTACACTTCGGGCGCCATGATAGCCGAGCCGAAGCTCAGCAGCACGCCGCCCTCGAGCCGCTCGACGGCGCGCGCGAAGATGAGGAAATCGCGGTAACTGGCGGCGCCCAGCGCCGCGCCGTCGCAATTGGGGTGCTGGTGCAGGATGTCGTAACCGATCCCCACGTGCACGGTCACCGGCGCGCCCAGCCGGTACGCCGCGGCGAGGACGCTCAAGCCCCGGTGCGGGTAGTCCGATTCCTGGATGCGCCGGCCCACGTTCTCGCCGAGTCCGAGGCCCTCCCGGGCGGCCTCGGCGATCCACTCGTTCAGCTCGCCGGTCTCCCGCCACAGACCGAACTCGCCGGTGCGGACATAGCGGGCCACACTCTCGGTGGTGGCGCCGATGCGCGCCAGCTCGTAGTCGTGGATGGCGCCGGCCCCGTTCATGGCGATATGATCCACGAAACCCCGCTCCAGCAGGTCGATGATGTGCCGGTTCACCCCGGCGCGGATCACATGCGCGCCCATCATGAGCAGGCGCGCCGCGCCGCTCTGGCGGGCCGCCACGAGGCGCGCGGCCACCTCGGGCAGCTCGGGGTGCGAGTACTCCGGGGTGGGATCTTCCAGCGCGAGCCAGCGTTCCAGCGTCAGCTCGTGCGCGCGCTCGGCCAGCGGCCGGATGCGCAGCCGCGAACGGTCGAAGACCTCGTACTTGGATTTCATTCCCCGAACAGCGCCTCCCGCAGCTCGTCGTGGCACAGGAAGTTGGGGACGATGAAGTCCGCCCCCACGCCGATCAGCCGCTTCCGTTTCCACTCGTCCACCACCTGGCACTCCGGCTCGGCGGTGGCCACGCCCACCGCCACGCCGCCCACTTCCTTGATGTTTTCGATCTCGACGTAGCCGTCGCCGAAGCCCAGGAACTCCTCCCCGCGGCACTCGGCGGAGGCGATGAGGCGCTGGATCAGGATCTGTTTGGAAAAACTCTTGTAGTCGTCCAGCGCGCCGTAGACGCGGCCGTCGAAGTAGCGGTCCACGTCCAACAGCCGCGCTTCCTCACGCATGTAGGGTTGATCCGTTCCGCTGGCCAGGTACATGGTCAGCCCGCGCTGGTGCAAGGTCTCCAGCCAGGCGCGCGTCCCGGGCACCAGGTACTTCTCCGGGGAGACCTCCTGGTTGCGCAACTCCTCCAGCCGATGGGCGATCTTGCGGTGCAACCGCTCCAGGTACATGCGCTTGTACTGGAGAGGGTCCAACGGCCGGCCGCCGCGCAGCTCCACCTGGCGCGCCAGCTCGATCATCTGGTAGACGGTCTGCTTGCCGGTGAGCCGGGCCACGAAATCCTCGACCAGCGCGCGCAGCTCGGCCTCCGGCTCGCCGGTCTTCAGCTCCAGCAGGATCTCCACCATCATGGGGGTCATGACTTCGACCCAGCCGGCGCGGATCAGCGACACGGTGCCGTCGAAATCGAACAGGACTACCCGGGTCTGGCGCGCGGAGGCGCCCGGGCGAACGCGTTCCAACATGCTTCCACTATTCTGGCATGGTGGCGCAGGGCGGAGCCCGAGGTGGTGAGCCAGCCAGGGGGCTGGCTCGCGGGTCAGGGGACCCGCCCCACCGGGGTCAGAAGCGCAGGCGGCCCTGGACCTGGATGAAGCGGTTGCGGGTGTTGGTCTGGGCGGTCACCCGGCCGAAGTCGGTTGAGGTCGGCGTGGCGTTGGGGGCCTGGAACTGAGTGCGGTTTTGCAGGTTGAGAGCATCCACCCGAAGCTGGAGCGTCAGCCCTTCCTTGAGGCGGAAGTCGCGCTGGAGGTTGGTGTTCCACTGGTTGGCGAAGTCGGCGCGCAAGCCCTCGATACGGGTCGGAAAGACGCGGCGGTGGTAAGCGGCCGGTCCCCTGGCGGCGACCCGCTCGAAGCCGTCGGTGTTGAACCAGCGGTCCAGGGTACGCACTCCGGCGGCGATGTCTTCGATCTCGCCGTAGTAGAAGACGTTGCCCCAGCCGATCAGCGGGCCGGGCTGGCATTCGTAGGTGGCGGCGATCTGGAAACCGCCCAGCAAGTGGCTCCACAGCCCGCCCGTGGCGAAGGGGCGGCCCTTGCCGAAGGGCAGCTCGTAGATGCCGCTGGCCACCAGCCGGTGCGGGCGCCCGTCGTTGGACTGGCGCCAGGCGGGCAGCGAGTCGAATTCGTCGTTGAAGAAATCCGCCTCGCGGGTCCGCAGGCGGGTATAGCCCAGGTTCAGGTTGAAGCCCTTGGAGAAGCGCCGCTGAAAAGTGACCTCCAGCCCGTGGGTGCGAGCCTCACCCAGCGGCGCGGTGGCCGTGGAAACACCGCTCATGTGCGGGAAAGCCCGCAACAACTGGTTCTTGCGGATGGTGCCGCTGGTGAAGAAACCCAGCGTGCTCAGGTCCTGGTAGATCAGCGGATCGGAGGTCTGGAGGCCCGCCAAGTTGGCCAGGCGGAAGGGATTGGTGACATTGGAGTTCAGGTTATTGGCGATGTCATTGTTGCGCACCAGCCCGCCGGCCCAGAAGCGCTCGGGCAGAGGCGAGAGGCTCTGAGTGAGGGGAACGCGGTCTGACCAAGTGGCGGCGTAGGCCACGTCCACCAGCATGTCGGCGCCGAGCTGCCGCTGAAGCGAGATGCGCCAGTGCTGCTCGGTCAGAGTGCCGTGGTAGTCGTTGGCTCCGGTGCGGGTCATCATGGTGACGCTGACGCCGGTGGTGTGGCCGATGGAGGCGTCGAAGTTGGAGGTCTCCACCTTCATCTCCTGCACCGTGTCGCTGTGCGGCAGGTAGGCGCTGCGGCGGCCGGCGCCGTTGTTAGGGACGCCATCGATGGACCATTCGTTGCCGCCCACGTTGCCGCCGATGCTGTAGTCGGAGGCGCCCACGTTGGAGTGCGGCCCCAGGTAGTCGTTCACCCCGCTGGTCTGGATGCCCGGCGTCATCTTCACCAGCACCATGGTGTTGTTGGCGATCACCGGCAGGTCCATCACGCTGCGGTTGTCCATCACCCGTCCGGATGAAACGGTGCTGGTGTCCAGCAGCGGCGCCTGGGCGGTGACGGAGACCGATTCGGTGATAGCGCCCAGCTCGAGGGCCAGATTGATCTCCAGGCGCGTGCTCAGGGGCAGCACAATGCCGTCCCGCACCGTTTTCTTGAAACCGGAGACGGCGGCGCTGACGCGGTAGTTGCCGGGCAGCAGCAGGTTGGCCTCGTAGTAGCCCGTCGGGTTGGCCAGCAGGTCCGCCGAAGTGTTGGTATCGGTGTTCTCCACCGCCACGGCGGCGCCCGCCACCGGAGCGCCGGAGGGATCGAGCACCCGTCCGAAGATCACGCCGCGCGTTTCCTGGGCCGCCAGGGCGGACGCCAGCAGACACAGAGGAATCACTCCCGCCAGTCGCATGAGCGGAGTATAGCGCGGCCGCGGAGGCTCAGCCAGCCGCCACCGGGATGCGGCCGAAGCGGCGCTGGCGCGAGTGGAAGTCGCGCAGCGCGGCCTCCAGATCGGCGGCGTCGAAGTCAGGCCACATGCGCGGGGTGAAGTGCAGCTCGGCGTAGGCGCACTCCCATAGCAGGAAGTCGCTGAGCCGCTGCTCGCCGCCGGTGCGGATCAGCAGGTCCACGTCGGGGACCGGCTCTCCGGCATGCACGGCCTGTCCCAACAGCCGGGCGAAGTCCTCCCGGGAGAGGCGGCCGGCGCCGTTGACCGCCAGCGCGGCGTGCAAGATGGAATCGCGCGCCGAGTAGTCCAGGGCGATCCGCAGATGCAGGGCCCGGCCCGCGGCGGTGGCCGCCTCGGCGCCGGCGATGGCCCGCGCCAGGTCCGCCGGCAGCCGGTCACGCCGTCCGATGACACTGATGCGGATGCCGTGCTCCAGGCACGAGTCGAGCTCCTTTTGCAGGTACTCCTCGAGCAGGAGCATGAGGGTTTCCACTTCCGCCACGGGACGCTCCCAGTTGTCCGAGGAGAAGGCGTACAGGGTGAAGGTGCGCACGCCCGCGTTGGGCGCCGCCTGGACGATGCGGCGGACGGCCAGAGCGCCGGCACGGTGGCCGGCCGCGCGGGGCAGGCCGCGGGCCTGGGCCCAGCGGCCGTTGCCGTCCATGATGACCGCCACATGCAGCGGGGCGCGGTCCAGTGTTGGTAAATTACTTTTCGACATAAAGTCCGCCTGCAAAAAAAGCTACCCCTCCCGGGTGGCCCGGATCAGGGCTTCCATGTGGTCCAGATACCGTTCCAGCGCGCGCCGTCCCTCCGCCGTCAGCCGGTACTCGGTCTTGGGCAGGCGTCCGGCAAAGTACTTGGCGCAGGCCACGTAGCCGGCCTCCTCAAGTTTGCGCGCATGGACGCTCAGGTTCCCATCGGTGGTCCGCAGGAGTTTCTTCAGATCGTTGAAACTCAGCTTGGCGTTCACGGCCAGCGCGCTGACGATCCCGAGGCGCATGCGCTCGTGGATCAGGCGGTCCAGCGCCCGGGCGCCGCTTCTGGCTTCCACGGATGCGTGCGCCGCCCGGCTCCCCCGGGCGGACAGTGGTGTTGCGGCGCCTGTCCTAGCCACCGTACCTCCTCGCAATCACCGCCCCGAAAATCACGTGCAGGCCGCCGAATGCGCACGCCATCAGCCACACTTCCCAGGACGGCGGGGCCAGCAGGGCGGCCGCGCCCAGCGCCATGAAACACATCCCCATGACCGGCACCACCCGGACGGAGAACGCCCCTCCCGTCACGATGCCCGTTCCATACAGCAGAAGCCACATCCCCGGCAGCAGGGAGTAGGCGCCCTTCCTGCACAGCGCCATGGTCAACAGCCCTCCCACCAGCATGGGCGGCGCGAAACTCAGGGCGAACCGCTTGCCGGGCATCGAGAACACCGGCGCCTTCGAGAGGCGGGCCTTGCGCACCGTGGCCGCCCCCGCGATCAGGAAAGCGATCAGCCCCTCCCCCAGCCAGATGGCCAGCCACAGCGGGCGGGGCTGGGAGCAGGCCAGGCGGGCGGCCGCCAGCGCGGTCAGGCCCACCGCCAGCAGCCCCCAGCCGGAAATGGCGGTGAAGGCGGTGGCGCGCTCCATGGTCTCGCGAATGAAGCGCAGGTGATCCAGGGCGTGGGAGTGGAGGGGAGTAGGTTCGGCGGGAGGAACGTGGAGGGAGCGGGCGGCGCCCATTGGTAGATTATGGCG
>Ga0194112_10012907_pt1 | contig 10146 bp, 13 predicted proteins | sample TA2MahC400mmetaG_FD_146191 | JGI IMG/M metagenome (GOLD analysis project Ga0194112, IMG submission 146191) | Freshwater microbial communities from Lake Tanganyika, Tanzania - TA2015016 Mahale Deep Cast 400m | ecosystem: Environmental > Aquatic > Freshwater > Lake | place: Tanzania: Lake...
CAGGGCAGGATGTCTCCAGCCTCACCACCGCGCGCTGCGCCATGGCCGTCGTGCGCTATCCCACGCCCGCCTCCCGCCACGTCCAGCTGCGCCTGGTCCACGCCATCAATAGCGCGCTCGCCCTGTTGGCCGAGGTGCGGGCGGAGGCGCTCGCAGCGGCCCGGGATCAGGGCTATGTGCTGGGCCGGGTGGAGCCGGATCTGCTCTTGCTCCAGGCCTAGCCCCAACGCGCCGAGGTGCGGGCATTGGCGCCGCGCACGCCCTTGGGCGCAGGGGGCGTGTAGGCCACCTCCGGCGGCAACAAGGCCCAGACGGCCCGCAGCGCGGCCGTGTCCATCGCCCCAACGGTATCGGGAACAGGCGCCAACGGGCGCAGCGCGTCAAGTCTGTCTTCCATCCGGAATCCTCCCCTGCCACTTGACAAGGATATGGTCTTGTCCCCAGTTTTCGGCAACCCAAAAGCCCGCACGCGCCCCCGATGGAGGGGCGCGTGCGTCCCGTTTCTTCCCCCTGTTTGAAGGCAGTTTCCCCATGGCGTTCGTCCCCACCTCCGCGGCCCTGCGCGTGCTCACCGCACGCGGCTTTGTGGCCCAATGCACCGACATCCAGGCGCTGGATGCCGCCCTGGCCGCCGGGCCGGTGGTGGCCTACACCGGGTTTGATGCCACCGCCCCCAGCCTGCATGTGGGCCACCTGGTCTCCATCATGGCGCTGCGCTGGCTCCAACAGACCGGCCATACCCCCATTGCCCTGCTGGGCGGGGGCACCACGCTGGTGGGCGATCCCTCGTTTCGCGCCACCGGGCGGCCGATGCTCGACACCGACACCATCGCCGCCAACATCGCGGGCATCGGGCGCGCCTTCGCGCCCTTCCTCGACTTTGGCCCGGGGCGGGCACGCATGCGCAACAATGCCGACTGGCTGGGATCCCTCAACCTCCTCGAGTTCCTGCGCGACGTCGGCCGCCACACCACGGTCAACCGCATGCTGGGCTTTGAATCGGTGGCCGCGCGCCTCGACAAGCAGGACCCGCTGTCGTTTCTCGAGTTCACCTACATGCTGTTGCAGGCCGCCGACTTTCGCGAGCTCCACCGGCGCGAGGGCTGCGTGCTCCAAATCGGCGGCTCGGATCAGTGGGGCAACATCATCAACGGCGTCGATCTCACCCGAAAGTCCGACGGGGACACCGTCTGGGGCCTGACCGTGCCCCTGCTCACCACGGCCAATGGCCAAAAGATGGGCAAGACCGCGGGCGGTGCCGTCTGGCTTGATCCGGCCCTGTGCAGCCCCTCGGCCTTCTGGCAGTTCTGGCGCAACGTCGATGACGCCGATGTCGGGCGCTTCCTGCGCCTCTTCACCGACCTGCCGCTGGACGAGTGCGCGCGCCTGGGCGCGCTGCAGGGCGCGGACAGCAACACCGCCAAGATCGTGCTCGCCGATCGCGTCACCAGCCTGCTGCACGGCCAGCCTGCGGCACAGCAGGCCCACCAGGCGGCACAGGCCGTCTTCGCCAGCCCCGACGCCACCGCCGCGCTCGACACCACCACCCTTGCCCCCCACCAGGTGGGCGCCGGCCTCTCGCTCGCCCATCTGCTCGTGGCGGCCGGGCTGTGCGCCTCGGGCAAGGAGGCCAAGCGCGCCTGCCAGGGCGGCGGCGTGCGCCTCGACGGGCACAGCGCCCCCGATCCGCAGGCGTGGATCGAGGCGGACCGCCTGCAAGAGGGCATCACCCTCTCGGTGGGCAAGAAAACCCACCGCCGGGTCCGGCTGGGCTGACCGCAGGGGTGGCCACCAGGCCACCCCCTTTCCCCTAGAGGCAAACCGGATGCACCCCCACGCCCCCACCGTCGCCTATGCCCCCTTCTCCCTGTTCGGCCCCGACGACGCAAAAGACCTGGCCGAGGATCTCGCCACCGCACCACCGGGGGCCCTGATGGGCCTGCGCTACCTGTATGTTTTTGGTATTGTCTCAGTTTGAACTTGACATGTGGGTGGTTTTGGCCATATGGCGGGCATGTGTACGCTCTCATCCCCCACCCCCTTGGTTGTGCCAGCCCTTTCAGGCCAGGCTGCCGCTGGCATAGGTGTGGAGGGGGCGTGCAAAGCCCACCAAGACATGGATGGTCAGGGGCCAATGGGCGGCAAGGCCCTCTCGTGTGCGCATGGCACCGCACCGGCTTCCCCTCCGGCTCCACCGCCCAAGACAGGCAAGGCTGCCAAGACACCCAAAGCCCCCAAAAAGCCGAAGGCACCCCGCGCCTGGACGGACCGGGTGGAGGTGTTCCGGCTGCTGCCCACCAAGGCCCAGCACCGGCTCCTGGACGAGGCGCTGGCCGCCACGCGCTCCCTCTACAACGCCGCGCTCGAGCACCTTTATACGGGGTTGAGCCACTGGCACCAGCGCGGCAAGTTCAAGCCCCGCCCCGAGCCGGTGTTCGACAGTGAGACCGGCAAGCGCGTCTATGTACCCAACACCTACTTCCCGACCAGCTTTGATCTTTACAAGGCGCTGACCGCCATCCGCGCCGACGATCCCGACTGGGCGCGCTGGCCGGCCACGCTGCTGCGCGGGACGACCGATCGGGCGGTGGACGCCTTTGCGCGCTTCTACGCGCGCAAGCGGGAGGGCTTGAAGGGCGGGCGCCCGCGCTTCAAGGGCGCCAACCGCTGGCGCAGCCTGGAGTTCTCCGATCTCATCGGCATCGGGATACAGTGGGGCGCCTCCGGCATGGGTGCCATCGGCACCCACCGGGTGGCCATCAAGGGCATTGGTGGGTTGCGCATGCGCGCCCACCGGGCGTTGCCTTTGGGCGCCGTGGTCACCGGCATCACGCTGGTGCGCACGGCGGGCGGCGTGTGGCAGGCGCATGTGGCCCACAAGTCGCCCAAGGAGCTGAGGGGCGAGTCTGAGCCGGCCACCTTGGCGTTCGACTGGAACATCGGGGACCTGGCGGTGGGCTCGGACGGGTTCCGCCTGCCCAACCCGCGGCGGGGCAAGCGGGCCGAGAAGAAGCGCAGGCGCCTGGCCCGCGCGGTGTCGCGATCCCAAAAGGGCTCCAAGCGGCGGCGCAAGACGGTGGCCCGCCTGGCACGGGCCTATGAGGCAGAGGCCAACGCCCGGCGCACGGCGCGCCACACCGGGGCGGCGCGGCTCATCCGCCATGCCGTGCATGCCGGACACAAAGGCATGGCGGTGGAGATCGCCGACTGGGCGGGGCTGCTCACCAAGTTTGCGCTCCCCAAGGACCGGGATGCCCCGGTGGAGCCGTGGGACACCCCCTCTGCCCGCAAGAGGCGCCGCAAGGCGCTCAAAGACGCAGCGCTGGGGACGCTGTGCAAGTATGTGCAGCACAAGGCCGAGAGCGCCGGGCTGTCCATCCACAAGGTCCCCGCCCCCGGGACCACCCAGGAATGCGCGCGCTGCGCGCGCCGGGCCAAGGTGCGCCTGACACTGGCGGACCGGGTCTATGCCTGCCGCGCCTGTGGGCACCGGCTCGACCGGGACGAAAACTCAGCACAGACGGTGTTGCGCCGGGCGCGCCGGGGGCTTGATCCCCGGCCCAGCCCGAAGGCGCCGTGGGTGCTGCCGGAGGTGGGCCGTTCCCACCCCTGTGGGAACACAGCGGGGGCGTAGTGGCCGCCGGCGCCGGCAAGCGTCCCAATGGGGGCGTTCGGCGCGGAAACATCGCTCTGGGTTCCCGCAAGGGGATTTCAAAGTGAGACACTACCGAAGAGCAGGATGTGTGCTGGCCAGGGGCGTGTGCGGGCCAGATGGTGGCCGTCGTGCCCCACCACCTGCGCGAAGCCCCGGTCCTGCCTGGTGGTGAAGGAGCAAGTCGGGCTGGTGTATGGAGACCATCACGTCCCTGGCGCCAGGCGTCGGCAGGGCGTGGTGGGTGCTATGTTGGTCAGTCTTTTGCGGTGTGGCTGATCATTCTGGCTCTTGAGGAGTGGTGCATCCTACCTGCCCGAAATGCCGCGCCATGTTTTGGACAGCCAGACATCCGGGTGCGGTAGGGCCTAGCCTGGCAGTGTGGTGCGGGCGATCACCAGCAATCGCGACCAAAACAGGACAGGGGACAGGTGGCGGTGCGCCGCGATGTCCATGCGGGCCAACAGCTGCAGGGTGGTGTGGGCACTGGCGTGGGCGATGCGCCCGAGGAGGGCGTTTTCGTCTGCGCCGCGGTGCTCGAAGAGGCCGCGGCTGTGGAGGCCGCGCAGAAGGCCTTGGCAGTGGCCGAAGGCCGGGGCGCCGTAGGCGGCGAGGGGGATGGCCAAGGGCAAGGCATTGGTCTCGAAGGAGCCCCGGATCTTCTGTGCTGCGTTTGTGAGGACATCGCCCAGGGGCAACGCCCGCGCGATCGCGTCATAGAGGGGGGCGAAGAAGGGCAGGTGGGGGAGGCCTGCCTCGCGGTGGTCTCGGAAGAGGTGCAAGGCCACCAAGATGTTGTGCCCATCCTGGGTGCTCAAGGTGGCCTCGGGGCGGGTCACGTGCAAGAGGATGGCGTGGGCGAAAACCTGATGGCGGCGGGTGCGGCTGTGGACGTGGGTGAGGCGGGGGAGGAGGTGGGCGAGGGTGAGCCCGCCCTGCCAGCCTTTGGTGCGCGCGAGCACCGCGCACAGGTCTCGGCCAAGGCCCTCCTCCACGGAGCCATTCCACCCGAGATCATCGCCTGTGAACAGATCGGCTGTGGGCGATTGCAGCCACAGGGTGAGTGCCGCCCGGTCGCCGCGCTCGAAGATGGTGGGCAAGGACAGGGGCATGGGCTGGATTCCGGGCTGCTGTCGGGGATTTTCAGGGTTGGGTGGGCCTGTGGTGTTCAGGGGGGGCAGACACACCGATGGTGTTCCCGACCAGGACGCCCATCATGTAGCCCTGGATGGCGTGGGGGGCATAGGGGCGCCAGCGATCAAGGAGATCGGGCGATCCGAGCGCAAGCAGGCGGTGGGCCGGCGCGCTGGCAAAGAAGACGGCCAGGCTGTGCTCGTCGCTCGTGAGGTCGTCTAGGTGGTGGTCCGCAAGGGCTTCGCGCACCATCGCCTGCAGAGGCCCCAGGGCCGGGGCGCCGTAGATGGCCAGCATCGCGGCCAGGTGGGCCATGTGCGACTGGACGTGGGGGAATTCCCGCGCCCAGCAGGCCAGCGCTTGGTCCAGCGGCAGCACCTCGGCGAGGAGCGCGTAGAGGGGGGAAAACTGGGGGTCTGGCACCACGCAATCGCGCCGGTCCTCCCAGGCAAACACCTCCCGGAGCAGCCCTGCGCCGTCTTGCGGGTCCATGCGCCCCTCCGGGGAGCGGGCATAGGCGATGATGGCGTGCATGAAGGGGAAAAACGCGGGCTGGGGTGCCGTGCTTCCACTTAGGGCTGCCAGGCAATAGGACAAGGCCCGGGCTGCAGACCAGATCGTCGGCCTGGCCAATCCCGCGCACAGATCCTGCCCCACGCTGGCGTCCACAGGCCCTGTCCACAAGGCTTGCGTGAAGCCAGGCGTGCAGAGATCGACATGGGGGTTGTCCAGCCATGCGCGCAGGGCCGCGGGATCGCCTTGGGCCAAGACGCTGGCCAGGGAGGGAAAGGGCATAGGGCCTCCTGTGGGCGAAGGTTAGGGGAGGGCGGGCACATCCATGCCCAAGGGGGCGCGCATGGCCAGCACCAGGGTGTGCGGGGCGCCCACCCGGGCGGTGCTGAGGTGCAGCGCGGCCAGGAACGCGGCCCGTTTGTGGGCCGAGCCATGCGCCAGCAGGCGCACGAGGCGCCGATCCAGGGTGGGGAGGTTTTCTTGCATCTGCGCATCAACGGCGCGCGCCAGCATGCCCCCCAGGGCGGGCAAGGCGGGCGGGCCGTAGATGGCCAACAGGGCGGCGATCTGGGCCGCATCCCCTCGCTCGTCCAAAAAGGCCTCGCGCAGATGCGCCACCGCAGCCTCCAGCGGCAGGATGGCGCCCAGCAGATCGTAGAGGGGGGCGAAGATGGGGGCGAAGCAGCACAGCCGGCGCTGGTCTTCCCATGCCTCGATCTCCACCAGGAGCGAACGGCCGTCGCGCGCGGTGAGGCCTGCCTCGGGCTGGTGGGCATAGGCGAGGAGGGCGTGGAGCAGGGGCGCCAATCGCTCGGTGTCGGGGCACACCACGAGGCGCTGGATGGCATAGCCCAGCACCTCGGCCACGCCCCACCCACCGGCCCGGGCGAAGGCCGCGCAGACATCGCGCCCGACGCCGGCATCGGGCTCCCCGCCCCAGACCATTTCGGTGTGGTGCGGGATAGCCAGGTCGGCCTGGGGATCGGCCAGCCAGCGCGTCAGGGCTGCGCTATCGCCGGCGGGGAGGATCTGGGCGAGGGTGGTCATGGGGTGTCCTGGATCAGGAGGAGGGGGCGGCCATGTCGTGCCGGATGGCGTGGCGTTCCAGGTGCCCCACGAGGTGGTACTGGATGGCATGGGGGGCGTAGTCCCTCAGGCGATGGCGGTCAAACAGGGAGAAGAGGGGCAGCATTTCATGGCCACCCCCACGCGCCAGGCGCTCGGACAGGGCGGTTTCCTGGGGGCTGAGGTAGTAGAAGCGCCCCTTGTCTACGGCATAGGCCGCGAGGGGATGGATGTGGCGCCATGCGGGCACGCCGTAGATGGCCAGGAGCGCGAAGATCTGGCCCATGTAGCCCTGGTGGCGGGTGATGCGGCCCTGGACATAGGCGAGCGCCTGTTCCAGGGGAACAGTGTGTGCGATCGCGTCATAGAGGGGCGAGAAGATGGGGAAGCCTTCCATCCCGTAGTCGCGGCCGTCCTCGAGGAAGTCCAGGCTGGCCAGGAGATTCAAGCCGTCGTGGGTGGCAAGGGTCCCAGGGGTGTGGGCCACATAGGCCAGCACCGCGCCAAACATCGCCACCAGGCCGTTTTCCAGGCGCTCTTTTTTGATCATCCGCCGCACCAGCGCGCTGGTGATGTGGGCAGGCGACCAGTGATCGTCGGTGCGCGCCAAGGCGGCGCAGAGATCGCGCCCCACCGCTATGGACGCCTCCCCGCCCCAGCACCAGTCCGTGGTGTGGGTGGTGCAGGCATGAGGGTCGGCCAGCCAGCGCGTGAGGGCGGCGTGATCGCCGGTGGGCAGGATCTGGGCGAGGGTGGACATCGGGGGCCTCTTGGGGCTGGGCAGGGGCTATGCGCGGGCGCGCAGCCATTCCTGGAGGTGGTGCTGGATGGTCTGGGGCGCATAGGCGCGCAACCGGCACGCGTCCATATGGGCAAACAGGGGCATCAGGGCGTGGGCGCTGCCGGACACCAGCAGATCTGCCAAGGGCCGCTCTGCGGGTGCCAGGTAGGAGAAGCGCCGCTGGGCGTGGCCCCGCTGCACGAGGGGGTGGATGTGCGGCCATACGCTGGGGCCATAGATGGCCAGCAGCGCCCAGGTTTGGGCGAGATGGGCCTCGTGTGCGTCGATGTCGCGGGCAAATTTTTCCACCGCCGCCGCGCAAGGCACGTGGTGGGCGACGAGATCGTAGAGGATGGCCAAGCAGGCCTCTTGGGGGACATCGCGATCGCAATCGGGGATGAGCTGGAAGATGTCCCCCAGGATGCGCAGCCCGTCCTTGGTGGTCAGGTGGCCCTCGTGGTGGGCGTGGCCCGCCACCGCGCACAAGATCCCCGCATAGCCGGCATCGACGTGGCGGGTGTTCGCCAAGCGCCCGATCAGCGTGGAGAGGAGCAGGGCGGGGGTGGCCCGCGCGGTGGTGCGCGCGGCGGCCGCACACAGATCGCGCCCGAGGTCGGCATCAACGGGTCCCTGCCACGTCCAGTGGCCGGGCATGCGCTCCAGGCCGGCGGGGCGCTCGAGCCACGCCCGCAGGCCAGCGCGATCGGAGGTGCGCAGGATCTGCTCGAGGGTAGGGGTCATAGGCCCTCCTGGGACGTGGGCCAGCCGGCCAGGTAGCGGGGGTGGATGGCGAGGAACTGGGCGGTGCGGGCGTCATACATCCCCCGCATCTGCCCCAGCAGCTGGGTGCCTCGGGGATCAAGATCCCGGCCCTCTTGGAGCGCGGGCAGGATGTCCCAGTGGCGCGGGCGCAGGCGGGCCATGATGGCCTCTTCGCGCTGTACGCAGGTGTGGAGGATGTCTTGGGTGGTGTGCAGGCGCGCCAGCGCAGCGGCCAGCACCGGCTGTGCGGCCAGGACCGCATGGGCACTGGGCGCGGGGCCGCCCTCATAGGGAAAGAGCGTGCCGTAGGCGGCACGCTCGGGCGGGGTCATCTGTTGGAAGGGGGAGACGGCGGGGAGGCCGTCGAGGCGGATGGTCATCGCGTCTTCCTGTGTGTCAATTGGGGCCATCGATCAGCACCCACTTGCCGTTGCCCAGATCAAGGCGTGCGTTGATCTTGGCCTGGGCCTCGGCGATCAGGGCGGTGTGATCGATCTCTTCCTCGACCAGCGCACCGGCGTCCAACAGCGCCTGCAGGCAGCCATCGCACAGGGCGCCGCCCTGGGGCAGGGCAGCCTTAAGGGCCGGATCGGTAAAAACCAGGCGCGTCAGGTCGGCGATCTCTGATCCATAGCCGCCATAGACCCCATCGGTGTCGATATGGGCGGCGCAACCGTGGGCCTGGCCCTTGGCAAGGGTGGGGAAGGTGGCGGTGCAGCGGCAGCAGGCGATCGTGGTCATCAGGGCCTCCAAGGCAAAAGGGGTGGGGGATGAGAAAGACCGGCCTGCAGGGCCGTGGGGCGCCGGGCCACCAGGGGGCGGCCCTGGGCGGGTCAGGGGTGTGCGCGCTCGGGTTCTTTTTGCCGTCGGATATCCCGGCGCTCCTTCCAGATGGCCAGGAAGGCGAAGGCCATCATGCCGACGCCCAGCAGGAAGCTGATCAACAGCCCATAGGCCAGGATGCCCTTCATCCTGCCGTTCAAGAAGACGTCGGTCAGGACATAGAGCGTGGCCAGGATCGCGAAGGTGTCCTTGTTGATGGTGCCCACGAGTGTGAAGGGGCCGGCTTTGCGCATGAGGCGATCGGGGGTTGGAATGGCCGCGAGCAGGGCGGTGAGGGTCGGGTGCGTCATGGCGGCGTCCTGGAAAAGGGGGGTGGGGTGCGTGTGGCGCGCGGTCACTGGACAGCGAGCGCCACCCGCACGATCTGGTCGGTGACGATATAGGGGGCGTAGGGACGCCAGGTGTCCAGGCAGGGTGCCAGGAGCTTGTGGAAAGCGAGGAGGCGGTGAGTGCTCCCGGTGGTAAGCAGGCCCCACAGGTGCTGTTCGCCGCTGCGGTGTAGGTAGGAGGGCCTGTGTGCGCGCCGGCGCAGCCTGGCGGAGAGGGGGAAGAGGCTGTTGCTCCCGTAGATGGAAAGGTGCGCGCCGATATAGGGAAGGGATGCGGATCCTATGCCTGCATCCAGGCGCCCGTCCATCCGCTCGAGGGCATTCTGCTCGGGCAGGGTCTTGGCGATGCAGTCTGCCAGGTGGCCAAAGAAGGTGTAGCGCGGGGTCTGGCTGCGGCGGTAGAGGGTGGCGTGGTGGAGGTGATCCAGCAGCTCTCGTCCGTCTTGGAGGGAAAGGGAGGGCTCCTCCTTGGCGTGGAGGAGGAGGGCGGTGGCGAAGGCCTCGGGGGCGTGGAAGAGGCCGGTGACGGTGATGAGGCCGGTGCATACATGGTGGATGGTGGTGGAGAGGGAGAAGCCGTGCAGGCGCGCATAGACACAGGCGAGATCGCGGCCCAGATCTGCGCTGATGGGGCCACGCCAGAGGGGGGTTATGGCTGTATCCTCGCGGTGGCGCCCGCGGGCCAGCCAGTCGCGGAGCGCGGGGTGGTCTCCGCGGTGGAGGATGTCTTGCAGGCGGGGCGGAGTGTGTGCCACTGGTCCTACCAGGAAAAGGGAGCCGGGTCTGTGGGCTGTGCGGCCTGGTGGGCCTCCAGCGCGTCGATCAGCGCCCCGTTGCGCCCCAGGGCGGTGTCGGCCAGCGCGACGATGCCGGGGTTGGGGTGGCTGGGCCCTTGGGCGAAGAGGGCGGCGACCGCATCGGCCTCGTGGCCCGGCCCCATCCGGTCCGCCAGGATGGCGAGCACGATGGCGGGGGAGCGCGAGACGCCCGCGGTGCAATGGACCACGATGGGGCCTTCCTGCTGACGGGCGAAGTGGAGGGCCTGGGTGATGTGGGCCAGGGTGGGC
>Ga0194112_10012920_pt1 | contig 10141 bp, 8 predicted proteins | sample TA2MahC400mmetaG_FD_146191 | JGI IMG/M metagenome (GOLD analysis project Ga0194112, IMG submission 146191) | Freshwater microbial communities from Lake Tanganyika, Tanzania - TA2015016 Mahale Deep Cast 400m | ecosystem: Environmental > Aquatic > Freshwater > Lake | place: Tanzania: Lake...
GGGCATTCTGCCGCCCCCTGCGGGGGCTGGACCGTGTACCCGCCCGGACCCACGGCTTACGCCGTGGGCTACCACCTGCCGCCCGCCGGGGGCGGGCTGGGGAGCCCGAGATGTGGGCAAAGATGAGACCCCCTCCCTGGTAGGGAGGGGGGTGCGGACCCCTCTCCGACAGGCTGTCGCATCGCTCCGGCGCGGCCCGGGCGAGCCCACAGCGGCCCTGCGGCTTCGCTCAGGGCAGGCTACGCCGCCGCAGTGCGACAGGCTGACGCCCATGAAATAGGTGTCACCTATCGAGGGCGTGTTGCCCAAAGGGTGAACTCGTTAGGAGCCCGCCTTCAGGCGGTCTTCTCCTGCCCCAATCCGCCTAAACGGGCTGTCGATTTACTCGGGCACGAAAGCCGTAAGTATTTGGTAGCTCGAGACTTAGAGATTTCGCCCCCGGAATTGCTAAGTCCCTGTGTACCAAGGACTTATGGATTTTCGGCCCGAGTAAATCGACAGCCCGTAAAGGCGGGGCTCCAAACGGGGTTGGTCCCCTGAACAGGGTTTGGGCAACACGCCCTCGAGGGATGGGGAATTCCTAGGTGCTAGATTGCCAACGACTTGCGGCGGACGAAGCGCAGAAAGAGATTTCTGGCGGACATTCTCGGGGGCAGAGCCTTTGTATGGGTAGAGGGGGAAGAGCCGAAGGAGGGCCGGGTTAGGTGGCAGGTGTCGGGGGTCAGGAGACAGGTCGGCGTAAGTGGCGGGCGGGCAAGGGTTTGCGGATTCTTGCAGTTTTTTTGGTTTTCACCCGCTCATCATGGGGGAGAAAACTCGTTGTACTGGGGGGAGAGAGAGCGCGCGGTGGGCCGCCCGGCGGGGCGGGGAGGGCGCCCCCCCCTCTCGGTGGCGTGTTGGTGCGCGCAAAGGTGAGCGACTCTGGCAAACACTGGCCGACTCTGAGCCGGAAGGCCGAGGATCGCCAAACGGCGAGTGAGCAACACTGTGAACACTGGGAAACAGTGGGCCGGAGGGGCGAGAACCGCCAAAGCGCGAGATGGGCGTCGCGTGTGGCTTGACAAGAGGGCGGCCGGGCCGCTATAGTGCCGCGGGGGGAAAGGAGCAGGGCTGTGAGAGAATGGCGGCTGGATGAGCTGACGCTGAAGGCGGTGCGGGAGCGAGAGTTCCAGGTGGCTGTGCTGCCCATCGGGGCGACGGAGCCGCATAACCTGCACATCCCCTACGGCTCCGACGCGTTCCACGGCGAGGGCATCGCCGACCTGTGCTGCGAGGCCGCGCTCAAGCTGGGCGCCAAGGTCGTGCTCCTGCCCACCATCCCCTATGGCGTGAACTCGAACCATCTGGAGTTCCCCCTGGCCATCCACGTGGGGCAGCCCGTGCTTGATGCGGTGGTGACGGAGATCGTGCGGTCGCTCGAGCACCACGGCATCCTGAAGTTCGTCCTCTTCAACAGCCACGGGGGCAACGAGTTCAAGCCGCTGCTCCGCGAGCTGTTCGGCAAGACGCGGGTGTTCCTGAGCCTGGTGAACTGGTGGACGGTTGGCTCGGACCGCGTGAGGGAGATCTTCGAGACGACGGGCGACCACGCGGACGAGATGGAGACGAGCGTGGGGCTGGCGCTGTTCGGCGACCTGATCCACCTGGCCGACGCCGACGACGGGGCGGTGCGGGAGACGCGGTTCGAGGCGCTCAACCGCGGCTGGGCGCAGATCACGCGGCCCTGGCACCTGCTGACGAAGAACGCGGGGGTGGGCGACCCGCGGGCCGCCACGGCGGAGAAGGGGCGGCGCTACGTGGCCATCGTCGTCGAGCGCATCGCCAGGTTTCTCAAGGAGCTGTCGGACGCCCCGATGGATGCGACGTTTCCGTATTGAGTTCCAGTAGCGACAAGCGTCCCGCTTGTCGAGGCCGACAGGAAGACCGCAAGCGGGACGCTTGCGGCTACCAGAGGTAGGAGCCATTCGATGCCAGTGAACCCTGAATACCGCAAGCGGCTGCTCGACCTGATTCGCCGGGAGGGCGTGCGCTACGGCGAGGTGCGCCTGTCCAAGGGCGGCACGAGCCAGTACTACATTGACTGCCGAATGGTGACTACGCATCCCGAAGGGGCGTTCCTCATCGGGGAGATCATCCTCGACATGCTGGAGGGGGAGAAGGTGGACGCCGTAGGGGGGCCGACGTTGGGGGCCGACCCGATCGTGGGGGCGGTGTGCTACGCGAGCTACGTGCGGCACAGGCCGTTGCCCGGCTTCATCGTGCGCAAGGCGACGAAGGAGCACGGGCTCCAGAAGATGGTCGAGGGGCATCTGCCCAGCGGCGCGCAAGTGGTGGTCGTGGAGGACGTGATGACGACGGGGGGCTCGGTGCTCGACGCCATAGCCGAGGTGGAGAAGGCGGGGGGCAAGGTGGTGCGGGTCATCGGCATCGTGGACCGCCTTCAGGGCGCCCGCGAGCGCTTCGAGAGCCGGGGCTATCGCTTCACGCCCATCTTCACGAAGGCTGAGCTGGGACTGGAATAGCGGATGCGCTGGGTGACGCGGGACGAGATGCGGGCGATTGAGCGGAGGGCCATCGAGGGGCTGGGGATTCCCGCCCTCGTGTTGATGGAGAATGCGGGGCGGGGCGCGGCGGACGAGGCAGCAAGGCTCTACCGAGAGAAGGGCCTGACGGGGCCGGCGCTCGTCTTCTGCGGCGCGGGGAACAATGGGGGCGACGGCTTCGTCATCGCCCGCCACCTGGCCAACGCGGGCCTCGACGTGCGTCTCTTCTGCTGCTTCGACCGGGGGAGGGCGGACCGCCAGCGCGAGGCAGGTGTGAACCTCGCCATCTGCGAGCGCACGGGCCTGCCGATTCAAGATGTTCTCGACCCCGAGGGTGTCGAGCGTGTGCGACCGCAACTCGTGCCTGGGGCGCTGGTGGTGGACGCCATCTTCGGCATCGGCCTGTCCCAGCCGCCGCGCGAGCCACAGGCCACGCTGCTCCGCGTGCTGGACGAGGCCAGGCTGGCGACCCTGGCGGTGGACGTGCCGTCGGGCCTGGATGCCGACACGGGGCTTCCCCTCGGCGTGGCCTTGCGGGCGGACGTGACGGCGACGATGGCGTGCCCGAAGGCCGGCTTCCGGCGCCCCGGGGCTGCGGCCTACGTTGGGCGGCTGGTTGTGGTGGACATCGGGTGCCCGCAAGATTTCTAAGAAACTATCTCAAAACCCACGCGGGCTGCGACGCCAGCGATTCTGGCCGCAGGCGAGGAGCACGGAGGAGGCGATGCAACGGAGAGCATCGCTGACGACGTGCGACAACGCCTGCGGCCAGAATCGCGGCGTCCCTTCGGGTTGCGGCGGCAGCGGGGCGTCTGCCGCGTTGCGTCTCCTCAGCGATGCGCTCCGTTGCATCGCTTGCGTCGCCGCGCCTTGCATCCGCCCCGCTGGCGCCGGCAACGCAGCCCGCGTGGGTTTTGAGATAGTTTCTAAAGTGGCCCTTGACTTTTCGCCATGAATTGTCACAATAGCGTCATCAACAGGTTTGTCCGGCAGCCCTGAGAGGAGAGTGCGCGCTTGGAAGGCCAAGTGAAGGTTCTGCTGAACGAGCGGGAACTGCCCACGGCGTGGTACAACATCATGCCTGACCTGCCGGAGCCGCCGGCACCCCCGCTGAACCCGGGCACCAAGCAGCCGATCGAGCCCGCCGCGCTCCTCCGCATCTTCCCCATGGGCCTCATCGAGCAGGAGGCCAGCCAGCAGCGCTGGATTGACATACCCGGCGAGATACTCGACATCTACCGGCTCTGGCGGCCCACCCCGCTTCACAGGGCGCGCCGCCTCGAAGAGGCGCTCAAGACCCCCGCCCGCATCTACTTCAAGAATGAGAGCGTCAGCCCCCCAGGCAGCCACAAGCCCAACACCGCCGTGGCCCAGGCCTACTACAACAAGAAGGAGGGCAAGCGGCGCCTCGCCACCGAGACCGGCGCCGGCCAGTGGGGCAGCGCACTGTCGTTCGCCTGCAACCTCTTCGGCCTCGAATGCCTCGTCTACATGGTCAAAGTCAGCTACCAGCAGAAGCCCTACCGCAAGCTGATGATGCAGACCTGGGGCGCCACGATCATCCCCAGCCCAAGCGACACGACGCACGCCGGCCGCGGCATCCTGGCCGGCGACCCCCAGTGCCCGGGCAGCCTCGGCATCGCCATCAGCGAGGCCATCGAGGTCGCCGCGACGAACGACGACACGAACTACTCGCTCGGCAGCGTGCTCAACCACGTGCTCCTCCACCAGAGCGTCGTCGGCCTCGAGACAAAGGCCCAGCTCGCGAAGATCGGTGAGACGCCCGACGTGGTGATCGGCTGCGTGGGCGGGGGCAGCAACTACGCCGGCCTCGCCTTCCCCTTCTATCCCGACAAGGCGGCGGGCAAGCCCATTCGCTTCATCGCAGTCGAGCCCATGGCCTGCCCGACCCTCACCCGCGGCCCGTACCGCTACGACTTCGGGGACACGGCGAAGACCACCCCGCTCCTCAAGATGCACACCCTCGGCCACGGCTTCGTCCCGCCGAAGATTCACGCCGGCGGCCTTCGCTACCACGGCATGGCCCCCCTCATCAGCCTTCTCGTCAAGGCAGGAGCCATGGAAGCCATCGCCGTCCACCAGAACCCGGCCTTCGACGCCGCCGTCCTCTTCGCCCGCACCGAGGGCATCATCCCTGCGCCCGAAACTGCCCATGCCATTCGCGTAACCATTGACGAGGCGATCAAGTGCCGCGAGACCGGCCAGTCCAAGGCCATTCTCTTCAACTTCAGCGGCCACGGCCACTTCGACCTGGCCGCCTACGAGCAGTACTTCGCCAAGAGCCTCGAGGACTACGAGTACCCCGAGGCCATGATCCAGGAGGCGCTCAAGGACGTGCCGGCCGTGCCGTAACGGAGTGGCACGCCACCGGCCTAAGCAGCTTTCAGCGATTCGGCTCGAAGGGGCCGAAGACTGCCTGAAGGCTCCGAACAGGGGGAGACCTGGTTTGGAGTCCTGCCTTCAGGCAGTCCTGACCGCGGCTCGGCGCCGCCGAATCGCCGAAAGCTGGTTGGAGAACGCAGCGGACCGATTTGAGGGGACACTACGATGCGGCGGAACCTGATGCTCGCGTGTCTGGCAATGGCCGTGCTGGCCGTTGCGTGTGCGGGGACGGCGCTGGCCGGGGCGCCCGACGCCAGCCTGGCGGGGCCGACGCGCGGCGGGCTGGACCTCGCGCTGCCCTACATGCAACTGGGCCGCGGCGCAGGCATGGGCGGCGCCGGCGTGGCCCTCGACGGCGGCGACACCCAGAACCCCGCCGCCCTCGGCTTCATGAAGGGCGTCGTCAGCGTCAGCGGCGGATACGGCGGAGCCTCCTTCAAGCACGGCCCCGACGTCTCGATGTCAAACGGCCAGATCATCTTCCCCATGCCCTTCCTCGGCGGCACCTCCAAGATCATGGGCTACCACATGAAGACGACCGACAGCGATGTCTCGCGGATGATGGGCCTCGACACCGAGGTCTGGGCCACCCAGTACGGCATGGCCTACGGCCGCCAAATCCCCCTCCGCGGCCTCATCCCAGGCAAGCTCGCCATCGGCTTCGCAGGCTACCCAAACGACCCCTCCGAAATCTGGCTCCGCGAGCCGGGCACCGGCCGCAAGATCGCCCACGGCCGCGGCATCTCCAAGGTCGGCAGCATCCGACTCGGCTTCCTCTACAAGCCCACCGACCTCATCAACATCGGCGGCGAGTTCACCCACATCAAGGACTACCTCTACGCCACCTACCCCGGCCTCGGCATCCCCGGCCGTTTCAAAAGCAACTACTACGTCAATCTCTGGACCATCGGCGCCGCCGTCCGACTCGGCCACAGGGGACTCCTCGGCCGCACTACCATCGCCGCCCAGTACCTTGGTGGCAATGCCGACGGCCAGGGCGTGGACCAGGACTACAACGTCATGGGGGCTGGCATCGAGCACCGCATCCCCATCACCGAGACGATCAACATCATGCTCCGCGGCGGCTACTACGCCCACAGCCCCACTTACGGCGTCGGCATAACCCTCCCATACAGGCTCACCGTGGACTACGCCTACATGCCGCGCTACGGCGACAACCTGTACCGCGCCTTCGGCCACGGCGCACTCCACTCCGTCGGTGTCACAAAGGGCTTCTAAGCCCCGCCAGTCTGAGCGGGCAACCCACCACGTGGGCACGGCGATTGCCGCCGTACGCGTTTGGCCGGAGGGGCTTTTCCCCCTCCCCCTTGGGGGGAGGGCCGGGGTGAGGGTGCCTTCCGCAAGGCTGGCGAGGGCATAGCCCGCATTTCTCACCAGCGGGGCCAGCTCCGCAGGAGCGATAGGGTTTAGCCGGCGGCGTAAGCCGCCGGAAGGGGGGTGCCATGGGCGCAGCCCCGAAGGGGCGGAAGGGGCGCTCTGTCGTGCCGCCCCGTCGGGGCTGGGCGTTCTCCTCTCTGCGATCCGGCGGCTTACGCCGCCGGCTAGACCCTTGCGTCCCTTCGGGACTGCGAAGCTGGTGAGAAATGCGGGATAGGCACCCTCACCCCAACCCTCTCCCCGAGGGAGAGGGGGCAAGCGCCAGGCAGGCTCAACAGGTTCCTGCCGCCGTGCCCACGCTCATGCTGGCGCCGATTCAGCCGATGCGCGGATTGGGGACGATGGCAGGCTTCCCGTCGCTCTCGACGACGATGCAGCGGAAGCCCTTGCCCTCGAACGCCGCGTAGTCGTGCCCTACGCCTGGCGGGTCAGCAGGCCCCCGCCACCTTGCCGAGCTGGTACACGCCGCACACGAGCAGCATCGCGGCAACGGCGCGGCGAAAGCCCTCGTGGCTCAGTCGGGCAAAAAGCCACTCGCCCAGCAGCGTGCCCGCGACCACCGCCGGCCAGAAGGCAATGCCCTGCCACACCAGCGGCAGCGTCAGGAGGTCCCTACCCGTGGCCGGCGCCTGCGCGGCGTAGACGAGCAGCCGCCAGAGCACAGTGCCCACGAAGGAGAGCATGATGGCCGCCTTGGTGGCCTCCTTGCCCCACTGGCAGCGCTGGAAGTAGATGACGATGGGGGGGCCGCCGGTGCTCAGGGCGGTCCCCAGCGCCCCGCTCGCCGCCCCAGCCACGACTGCCCACAGCCGACCCGCCGGCGCCGCCCCACGCCCCCTCCGCACGAACGGCTCGACCGAGGCGAAGATGAGCACGACCCCCAGCAGGCCACGCAGCACCCACTCCTGCGCAAACACCAGGAGATAGAGCCCGAGCGGCGTCCCGAGCGGCACGCCCAGGAGCACCCACGCCACGCGCCCGAACCGCGCCTCGCGCCGCACCTGCCACAGGGCGATGGCGATGTTCGGCACCACCAGCAGCGTCACCAGCACCACGGCGACGCGGATGTCCACCCCAAAGACCGGCAGCAGCCCCACGAGGACCACGGCGAATCCGAAGCCCGACACGCTCTGCACGGCCGCGCCCGCCAGGCAGCACGCCCCGAAGACCAGGATGTCCCAGATGCCCATCGGCCCCTCTCGTCCTCGTCTAGCCGGGGCCACGCCCGCAACGTAGCCGCAACCGTCCCGGTTGCGGTCGGCAAGCGGGACGCTTGCCGCTACGCCGCGCGACCTGGGCCAAGCACCTGCGGCTGGATCGCTGCGGACCGGGCCGTAGGTCAACGCTTTCGGAGAATACCAGACTTGCGCGCGGGGGTCAACTGTGCTAGATTAGTCGAGGATCGGCTGCTCTACGATCCAACCCCCGGCACCGGTATCGCACATTGTCCAGCGTCCCACAGGGGGCCATGCATGGTGCGCGAGCGCTACCCGCGCGACCTCGAGCAGGCCGTGAAGTTCCACGGGCACTACTGCGGGGGCATACTCATCGGCTACCGGGCCGCGAAGGCCGGGCTCGATGTCCTCGGCGCGCGCCGAGCCGAAGATGAGGAGTTGATTGCCATCGTGGAGAACGACTCGTGCGCGGTGGACGCCATCCAGGTGCTCACGGGCTGCACGTTCGGCAAGGGGAACCTGTTCTTTCGGGACTACGGCAAACACGTCTACACGTTTGCCCTGCGCCCCTCGGGCCGCGCGGTGCGAGTGAGCCGCAAGCCTGGGCGCCGCCCGCCTCCCGACGAGCTGCTCGCCGCGAGGGCCGAGGACCTCTTCTGGATCGAGCAGACGACGATCAAGCTGCCCTCGCCCGCCCGCATCCGCGAGTCGGTGGTCTGCTAGCGCTGCGGCGAGCCGGTGATGTCCACCCGCACCCGCCGCCGCGGGAGGAAGACCATCTGCATCCCGTGCGCGCAGCGCGGCGAGAACAAGGCGAGTCGCCCCCCCGTCAGGAAGCGTCGTCTGCCCCCTGCCGCCGTTGGCGCTTGACGGCTCCGCGCCGCCGCTTCGCCGCCAGCCGCCGCTCCACGGACGCGCGCGACGGGCGGGTCCGCCGCCGCTTCTTCGGCACGTGCAGCGCCTGCGCCAGGAGCGCCGCGAGGCGCTCAACCGCCTCCTGCCTGTTCTGCGCTTGGCTGTGGGTGGACTGGCAGGTCATGCGCAGCACCCCCTCCTTGCTCACCCACGAGCCAAGTCTCGCGCGAATCCGCCGCTTCTGCTCATCCGACAGGCTGGGCGACCGGGCCACGTCGAACGCCAACTCCGCCTGCGTGGCGGCCTTGTTCACGTGTTGTCCCCCCGGCCCGCTGCTGCGTGTGAACGCGAAGCACAGCTCGCCCAGGGGGATTGCCACGCCGCCAGTGATCCGCACGACACGCCCTTCGCCCATCGCACTCCTCTCCATTCGCCTCGATTATAGCACAACCCCGAGCTTGCGCCTCTTGGCCTCCGCCTCTCCCTCGGGGAGAGGTCGCCCGCCGAAGCCCGTGGCAGAGGCGGGCGGGTGAGGGTGCCTTCCGTGGACCCCGGCGGAGGTGCAGGCACCCTCACCCCAACCCTCTCCCCGAGGGAGAGGGAGGAACACTCGCTCATCGCTCGACACATGACCACGCGGAGCCTGTGGACGGCAAGAGCCGCTTGCCAAGTCGGAGCGGTTTGGCTACCATAGCGGCGCACACCCAAACACAGGAGGACGGGCGATGAAGAAGCTGTTGCTCTGCGGGCTGCTGCTTCCCCTGGCGTCGTGCGCGCCGCGCATGGTTGACCCTGGGCCACCCCTCCCCGGCGGCAAGCCCGCGGGGCACACGGATCTGCACCTCGCGCTGCTCGAGGTCCAGCTCATCATGTCCAAGTTCGCCGCCAAGGGGGCGAAGGAGTACGCCGCATACGTCTCCAAGCTGCTCGACGCCGCGGCGCGCGAGGGCGCCACGAGCCAGAGCGAGGAGGAGATCGCCTGGATCGAATCGCAGGTCGCTAGCATCCTGAAGGAGTGCCCGCAAGAGGCCCCAGGGAGAAAGGAGCTGGAAGCCGTGAAGACAAAGCTCGCCCCGGCGCGCGAGGCCGTCGCCAAGCGGAAAACGGACCTTGGCCAATGCGTCATCCGCATCGGCGGCAAAACCCTCGACCCCGCCACCCACGCCATCGTGGTGCCCGAGCAGCCGACGTCACAGGAGGACTTCGCGGCGAGGGACCTCAATGCCCACATTGAGAAGCTCACGGGCAAGGGCCTCCCCTTCGTCGCCGATGGGGCGCTCGGGGAGCAAGTGCCCATCGTCGTGGGCAACTGCCCGAAGACGCTGCGCAAGCTGCGCGTCCGCGTGGATACGAAGGGCCTCGGGCTCGAAGGCATCGCCATCCGCACCAAAGGCCCCGCACTCGTCCTCGCCGGCAACCAGCGCGGCGTCCTCTACGCGGTCTACACGTTCCTTGAGGACTACTGCGGCTGCCGCTGGTTCACCCCCGATTGCACCGTCATCCCGAAGACCGGCACGTTCGACATCGGCGAGCTGAACGTCCGCCACATCCCACCTCTTGAGCTTCGCTCGACCGACTACCCCTGCTCCCGCCCGGCCGACTGGGCGGTGCGCAACAAGCTCAACGGCACGCAGACCCAGCTCGACGAGCGCCGCGGCGGGAAGATTGACTACTCGCACTTCGTCCACACCTTCAACTCCATCCTCAACCCCGACCAGCACTTCGCCACGCACCCCGAGTACTTCAGCGAGATCAAGGGCAAGCGCC
>Ga0194112_10012921_pt1 | contig 10141 bp, 8 predicted proteins | sample TA2MahC400mmetaG_FD_146191 | JGI IMG/M metagenome (GOLD analysis project Ga0194112, IMG submission 146191) | Freshwater microbial communities from Lake Tanganyika, Tanzania - TA2015016 Mahale Deep Cast 400m | ecosystem: Environmental > Aquatic > Freshwater > Lake | place: Tanzania: Lake...
ACCGACCGCCAGGAGATCGCCGCGCTCCAGACCCTCGCCGGCTCGATGATGGGCACCCCCGCCTACATGCCGCCCGAACAGGCCCTGGGGAAGCTCGACCTGATTGACGAGCGGGCGGACATTTATGCCCTGGGCGCCATCCTCTACGAACTCCTCACCCTGGAGCGGGCCATTCAAGGCGAGAGCCAGATCGCGGTCATCCTGAATGTCGTCAAGGGTAACATCGTGCCGCCCGCCACCCGCGCCCCGGGCCGCAGCATCCCGCGCGAGATGGCCGACGCGGCCATGAAGTGCCTCGCCACGCGGCGCGAGGACCGCTATCAGGCCGTGGCCGACCTGAGGGCCGACATCAGCCTCTTCATCGAAGGCCGCGAGGCCTGGATACCCGTCTGCTCGATGGACTTCGCCCGCGACCCGCTCGACCCCCGCTTCGACGTCGTCTGGTCCGAGAAGGACTGGCCGCAGAACGCCCACTGGGTCAAGGGCGTCGCCCAGGCAACCATCAGGGACGGGCAGCTCCATGTTTCTGGTGGTCCCGAGTGGACCACCTACAGCGCTCTCCACTGGAGGGAAGAAGTCGGCGAGGAGACGCGGGTCGCGGCCACGCTCGTGAACGAGCCCGGCGGCGAGACAACGGCCAAGTCGATCGTCCGCGTCTGTGTCTCAGGGGACGGCGCGCACGGATACCGCTTCGTCTTCTGCGGCGCGCCACGCTTTGATGTGGAACTCGACACGGCTGCGAACGGTTACTACGAGCTTCTGTGCCACTGGCCCGGCAAGCTCGACCCGAACCGGGCAAGCTGGGACATCGTGGTGGAGCGCGCCGGGCCGTGGCTAAGGGCGACTGTGGACGGGGTGAAGGTGATTGAGTACTTCGACCCCGTGCCTCTGTCGGGGCCAGTCCATCGGACGTTCGGCTTCTCCGGGCAGAACTACACGCTCACCCGCATCTCCGCCTGGCGGCGTCGGATGCCAGAGACGGCTTCGATCCTGGAGGCCGGACGGGTCTTGCTCGAGAACAAGCACTTTGACGAGGCCGCCCGGTTCTTCGCCGACCAGGTCGCCACGCCGCGCGGCACGCCGCTCGACGACGAGGCGCAGTTCCTCCACGGTCTTGCGCTGGAGGGCCTGGGCGCGCTCGACGATGCCCTCGCCGCCTATCGCCGCGCCGCTGAGAGCACCAACCGCTCGCTCGCGGCATCCGCCAGCCTGCGGGCCGCAAGGATCCTGGTTGGCAGGAGCAACATAGGCGCGGCCGGGCGCGCTGCACTTCGGGCGACCCAACTCGACGCCGGCGTGCCCGTGCCCGAAGCCCTCTCCGCCGCCCTCAGCGCGCTGCTGCGTTCCCTCGACCCGCCGAAGACGAATCTGCATGACCGCGAAGGCGTGGCGGCCCTGGTCGAAGCCATGCGCGGCCACCTCGACGGGCGCTCCCAGAACATCGCGTCCCTTGAGCCCCTTCGCGGCATCCCGTTCCGGTCGATGGAGGTACAACACAACTCCATCTGCGATCTTAGCCCTCTCGCGGGCATGCCCCTCGAATCCCTTCAGTGCGCCACCAATCGCATCAGCGACCTGGAACCGCTGAGGGGCATGCCACTGCGGAAGCTCTGGTGCTATGGTAACCCCTTGGACGACCTCGCCCCGCTTGCCGGCATGCCGCTGGAGGTCCTGCACTGCGGGAACACCCGCGTGTGCGACCTCTCGCCATTGAAGGGTATGCCCCTCAAGGACTTGAGGTGCTACCACACGCCAGTGCGCGATTTGAGCCCTCTGAAGGGGATGCCCCTGACGTGGCTCGATCTGGGCGGAGTTCTAGTCGGCTACCTCGCGCCACTGTCGGGCATGCCTCTGTCGTGGCTGAGTGTACAATGCGCCTACCGAGTGGCCGACCTCTCGCCCCTGAAAGGGGCTCCACTAAGGACGCTTTTCATTGCAGGCTGCCCGCAAGTGACCGACCTCACCCCACTGACTGAGATGGCGCTTGAGCAACTCTCCTTCACGCCCGACTACATCGAGAAGGGCCTGGACGTAGTGCGCTCGATGAAGAGCCTCCGCCTGATCGGGGATAATTCGACGACCCTGATGGATGCGGAGACGTTCTGGAGCAAGTACGACGCGGGGGAGTTCAAGCTCCTGAGCAAGGCGGTTGGCCCCATCCGGCAGGCCGAGGACGGCACGCTCACCCTCAGGGCGCTCGACGCGCAACTCCACGGCCAAGTCATGTGGCTCCCGGCCGGCCCTCGGACGGGCTCAATTCACGGCTGGACCAATGAGAGCGACTGGTTGAGTTGGGACTTCGAGCTTGGGCGGGGCGGCATCTTCGAGGTCGAAATCCTGTATTCCCGCGACTTCGTCAATGGCGGCGGGGCGTATGCCGTCGCCGTCGGCGAGCAGAACCTCGAGGCCGAAGTCCAGTACACCCAGGGTTGGGAGTTCTTCGACTGCTTTAGCCCTGGCGTCTTGCGCATTCCTGTAGGCAGGCACTCGCTGAGCCTCGAGGTCGTGCGCATCACCGGCCCCTGTGGCCTCATGGGCCTTGCCTCGATCACCCTCAAGCCGACGGGCCGCAAGGGCTGAACGCCTCATCTCTCGCCTTCTGCGCTCGCGTAGGGGCCAGTAGTGTTGACTCTGCCGCCGGGGTATCGTAGAATGCGTGTATGCAGGCAAGCGGCGACCACTGGGCGCGAGAAGGCGGGTAGCCGACGATGCGGATTGACGATTTCGTATGGCTGCCCGACGTCGTGGAGAAGCTGGCTGCCAAACATGGCGTGACGCAAGATGAGGTGGAGGAGGTGTTCTTCAACGAGCCCCAATTCCGGTTCGTGGAATCAGGCTTGCGACCGGGTGAGGACGTGTACGCCGCGTTGGGCCAGACGGATGCGGGGCGGTACTTGATCGCGTTCTTCATTTACAAGCCTGCGCACTTGGCCCTCGTGGTGAGTGCTCGGGACATGGATAGCAAGGAGCGCAAGAGATATGAACGCCGCTAGGGCGAGAAAGGCTACAGGCATCTCAAAGGCGACGAGCGCCGAGAAGGTGGGCGAGTTCTGGGACTCCCACAGCTTGGCCGACTACTGGGGCAGGACGCGGGAGGCTCTGTTCGAGCTTAGGGCGACCCGCAGGAGAAGGGTCACCATCGCGCCGGAACTGTATGCTCAGGTGGAAACCCTCGCCCATGAGCGAGGCGTCTCGCCCGAGACACTGGTGAACTTGTGGCTGACGGAGCACGTGGGGAGAAAATAGGTAGGCACGGATTCGTCGACGCTGAGCGCTGTTCGGCTTCGGAGGGGGGCGCAAATGAGAGAGAACGCGAGTTCCACTGTCGAAAGCCCCTCGGTGCTGTACCGCGACGGGAAGATAACGTTCGAGGGGATATGGACGGCGAGCGCGCGGATGCGGAAGTGTCTGGATGCGGCGGGGAAGATGGCGGCGCTGCCGATGGACCTGCTGATCCTCGGGGAGACGGGGACGGGGAAGAACCTGATCGCGGCAGCCATCCACAACGCTAGCCCGAGGGCCGAGGGGCCGTTCGTGGAGGTCAACACGGGGGCGATTCCCCAAACCCTCGCGGAGGATGCGCTGTTCGGCCACGAGCCCGAGGCATTCACCGAGGCGCGGACGAAGCGCCGCGGCTGCTTCGAGCAGGCGCACGGCGGGACGCTGTTCCTCGACGAGATCGGGAACATGACGGCGGACGTGCAGGCGAAGATACTGACGGCGGTGGAGCGGAAGCGGATACGGCGGCTCGGGGGCGAGAACGAGGTGCAGTGCGACGTGCGGCTCGTCTGCGCCACGAAGTGCGACGTGCGGAAGGCCATCGCGGCAGGGGCCTTCCGCGACGACCTCTACTACCGCATCGCGGGCCACGAGATACGCGTGCCCCCGCTGCGCGAGCGGCGGGAAGACATCCCGCTGCTGGCCGAGCGCTTCATCGCCCTGGACAACGTGAACTACGGTCGCTCGGTCGAGCGCGCATCGGAGGCCTGCATGGCGGCCATGCTCGACCACCCGTGGCCTGGGAACGTGCGGGAGCTGCGCCGCCGCATCGGCTCCGCCGTGGCGCTGTGCGAAGGAGCGGAACTGTTGCCCGCACACGTTTTCCCCGAGACGGCCAGCGAGTCGGACGCGGCGGCAGGCGGAGAGAAGCAGGGGCTCTCCCTCGCGGCGGCGGAACGCAACCACATGGAGAAGGTGCTGGCACTAACAGGTTGGAACATCAGCGAGGCAGCGCGGCTCTTGGACATCACGCGACAGACGCTCCGCACCAAGATCAGCGCCTACGGCCTCCGAAGGCCCACCACATAGCCCCAACCCTACATAGTCTGGTCAATTCCTTGCCAGGCCAGAACCCCAAGCCTGGATGAAGCCTAGCCAGCCCAACAGCGCCCCGCGGCCGCTGCAGCCACTTCTCGCGGCTGACTCACAGCTTCCATGTCATTGCGGGGCAACGACTTGCAGTCTGGCCGTTGGTGCGGCCCCTCCTCTCTTGCGTGGTGTGGCACACGCTTCGCTATAGGCCATATCGAGGTTGGAGACGAGGCCACGGAACCCTGACCTGTGGAGAAGGAGGACCGACAATGGCGACAGTCATAGCCAAGAACACGCAGGACAATGGGGGACTCGGCCAGAGGGACAGGACGGAACTGCGTCGGTTCGAGACCTGCTCGGAAACCGAGCTGGCGACGTTCCGGCCCCAGACGCTCGCCCGTTACCGCTCCCTAATGCTCAGGTACTCCGGCGGCTTCCGGGTGGAGCACAGCCGGCAGCCGCAGACCGCAGCCTGACGAGCGAGGGAGCTCAGCGGCGAACGGCTTGGATGGCTTCGCGGAATTCGTCGATGGACCGTAGCGGCGGGCGGCTCGCCGGGTCACCCCCAGGAACCGGCGACTCAGGCGAGTCAGGCGACTCAGCGGGTTGGGGGCGGGGAGGAATTGACCATGATCTGTAGGGGGCGCCAATCGGGCTGCCGCGCGAAGAAGCGTATGGCTCTGCAAATACTGCATGACTCTGAGGCGGGCGAGGCAGCCGGTCAGCGTTTGAGGGCTTGGAGGGCGTCGCGGAATTCGTCGGCGGTCTGGAAGCGGCGGGCGGGGTCGGGGGCCATGGCGCGGATGAGGACGGCGTCGAGCTCTGGCGGGCAGTCGTCGCGGAAGGAGCGGATGGGGCGGATTTTCTGGGTGTGGAAGAGGCGGACGAGTTCGGTGATGGAGGTGACCTGATGTGGGAACTCTCCTGTGAGGAGGCGGTATGCGGTGACGCCGAGGGAGTAGATGTCGCCGCGGGCGTCGGAGGCCGTGATGTCGGTGACCTGTTCGGGGGGGAGGTAGAGGGCGGTGCCGAGTGCGGAGCTGGTGGAGGTGAGGGTGCTGAGGCCGGCGACGTGTAGGCTCTTGGCGAGGCCGAGGTCGCCGATCTTGAGGATGCCGTCGCGGGTGAGGAGGAGGTTGCTGGGCTTGATGTTGCGGTGGACGACGCCGGCGGCATGGGCGTGGGCAAGTGCGGCGCAGGCGGAGGCGATGTGCTCGGCCACCTGCCTGACGTTGAGTGGCCCGGTGCGCTGGAGGAGTGAGCCGAGGTCGCCGCCCTGGGCGTACTCCATCGAGATGAAGTAGCGGCCGTCGGCCTGGTTCATGTCGTAGATGCGGATGAGGTTGGGGTGGGAGATTTGGCCGCTGGCGCGGGCGTCCTTGAGGAAGCGGCCGATGGCCTCGGGGTCGGCGGTGAATGCCTCGTGGATGATCTTGAGGGCGACGAGGCGGCCCATCGAGAGCTGGTCGGCCTTGAAGACGGCGCCGATGGAGCCCTTGCCGATGGCCTGGACGATCTCGTATCGGCCGATGACGAGGCCGAGGAGTGGACAGGCCTCGACGCACGGGGCGCAGTAGACGCGGCTCTGGGTCTGCCGGGTCGAGCCGAGGGCGTCGAGCGGGATGGTCTTGCCGCACGAGGCGCACAGGTGGGGCGGGGCCACCTGGGCCTCGGGGCGCTCGGGCTCGGGCTCCTCGCAGCGGAAGAGGAGGTGGGCGAGGCCGATCTGGAGGCGGTCGCCGTTGCGCAGGCGCGCCTCGGCCACGCGCGCGCCGTTCACGTAGGTGCCGTTCTTCGACCCCAGGTCGCGCACGAAGTAGCCGTCGGGCGTCGCGCGGATTTCGCAGTGGTGCCGTGAGATTTTGGCGTCGTGGATCTGGATGACGGAGTCGGCGCTGCGGCCTACGACGACGGGCTGCTCGCCGTCGGCGGCGAACTGGCTGACGGGCTTGTCATCCTGTAGGAGAACGACGCTGGCTCGCACGGGGGCTGCGTCCTCCGTCGAGGGGCATGAGCGCGGCAGGGCGCTGCCGCGAGCGTGGCCGAAGCAGCAGCGCCCTGCCGGGAAAAGCAGTCTACACGCGCGGTCCTGGTCCGGCGGCTCTCACTTGGCGACCGTGAGGGCGAAGATGTGGATGAGCGAGCAGAAGGGGAGCTTGACCGACTTCAGCTCGCGGTTGGCATCGAGTGGGATGGTGACCACCCAGATGCGGCACTTCTTGTCCTCTTTCGAGTACTCGCCTTTGCCGCCGGAGTCCACGGCGATGCGCTGGGCGCTCTCGACGCCGATCTTCTCGCCGAACTGGGCGTCCTTGCACCAGTCGGTCACTTTCAGGTCGGCCTGCACCGTGCCGTCGGCGTAGTTGATCGTCAGCTTCTCCTGCTGGTCGGCGTCGGTGGCGGTGACCAGGATGTGAAGCTCCTTGGCCTTGCCTTCGAGGGGAATCGTCTGGCCGGCGCACGCCACGTTGTTCTTGGTCCCCTTCTCCTTCCCGGGGAACTCGAAGGCCGTCTTGACGTCCTTCGGCTCGAAGAGGCCGGCGTTAGGCATGTTCTCGGCGGGGAAGGACTGCTTGTACTGGTCGAGGTCGGCGTCCTTGCGGTCGTCCTCGCTCGTGAAGCCGTCGTTGTTGAGGAGCTTGCTGAGGTCCACGGCGAGCAGGCCTGCCTTGAGCTCCTTGAGGGCGGCCTTTGGCTCCTCGGGCTTGGGCTCCGGCTTCGGCTCCGGCTTCGGCTCCGGCTTCGGTTCCGGCTTGGGCTCGGGCTTCGGCTCGGGGGCAGGGGCCGGCTTCTCTTCGGCTTTCGGGGCAGGCTCGGCCGCGGGCTTCTTTTCGGCGACGGGCACGCGGATTTCCACTGTGCCGGGCGCCTTCGCGGGCGGCGTCTTGGGCTCGGCCGTGGCCGGGCCTCCGGGGCAGCCCGCCACAAGGATAGCCATGGTCACCACGCTCACCAGCCACGCTCGCAACATCCCGTGCTCCTTTCCCAAACAACGGCTGCTGGGAAGCCAGACTCACGCACGGCCCCCGGCCGCGCCCGCCGCGGCCTGACGGGGCGCGCCTATTATACCAATCGTCCGCCCCGTGTCCAGTGGAGCATGCAAAATCCCGCGCGTTGGGCAGAAAAGGGGACATTCACCTTTTCGCCCCCTTGGGGCGCCGAAGGCTGCTGCGCAGAAAGGGAGAATGTCCCCTTTTCTCCCCGCGGCCCTGGGCGCATCAGCCCGTGGCCTGGCCCAGGAGGCGGCGGGCCTCGGCCTTCTCCTCCTCGGTTTTGCAGCGCTGGAGGGCGGCGTTGAGGGCTTCGATGGCCTTCTCGCGGGCGCCAGTGACCCCGCGGCGCTTGGCGCCCAGGTGGAAGCGGCCGAGGGCCAGCCAGGGCTTCGGGTCGTTGGGCACAGCGGCACAGGCAGCCTGGAGGAGCGCCTCGGCCCGCGCGTGCTCGTGGGCGAGGATGAGGAAGCCGACGGCGGTGAGGGTGTGGGACAGTTCGCCGGGCGCGCCCTTGGCCTTCGCCTCGTAGGCGGCCGCCTTCTCCGCGACCGACGTGCCGGCGCGCTTGTACAAGCTCTGCGCCGCCGACAGCACGAAGCTGCTGTCCGTGTGCTTCCCCGCCTCCTCGGCCAGCAACAGGTCAATCCGCGCCCGGGTCGCCTCGACGAATGCCGCGTCGCCGTAGGAGAAGTGGTCGTTGAAGTACATCTTCGCCAGGAGCTGGAGGAGCCGGGCCGCGTAGGGCTCGGGCTTGGACGTGTCGCGCTCCCCGATGACCGCCTCAATCGCCGCGCTCAGGTGGGCCATGCACTGCTCCACCTTGTGCTCGAGCAGGTAGAGGTGGGCGACCTCGGCGCGGTAGGCCACGTTGTTCGGGTCCTTCCTCAGCTCGGCCTCGTAGAAGCCGACCTCGCGGCGGCCCAGGGGAACCTCGATGGCCACCTCCTGGCGCGGCTTCACAGTGACCTCCTGCTGCCAGTCGGCGAAGTTCACCTTGCTCACCCGCAGGCTGTAGGTCTGCGCCTCGAGGTCCTCGAGGCGCAGGGGCGTGTTGCCGCGGTAGTCGCCGTCCAGGTGCACCGACGCTCCGTCGGGCTTCGACGTGATGACCAGGGTGCCGCGCTCGGCGGTCCGCAACACCACGTGGATGGGGGCCGGGTTGCGCGAGGTGATGTTGAGGGAGGCCCGGTAGACCTCGTAGCCGGCCTTCCACACTCGGAGCGCGTGCTCGCCCAGGGGCACCTCGACGACGTTGTTCTCGGCGTCAAAGGGCGTGACCCCGCGAACCTCCTCGTCAATGAAGACGGTGGCTCCGACGGGCTCGGACGTGATCTGGAGCGTGGCGCGCGGGGTGGCGCCGCCAAAGAAGCTGCCCCCGCCCTTGCCCTGACTGAGCAAGAGCATAATGCCTAAGACCATGACGGCGACCACCCCGACGACGGCCGCGATGGCCAGCGCCACCCGCCACACGCGGCTGCGCAGCGGCAAGCCCGATGGCGCCAGCACCGTCCGCCGAGTCGCCTGCACCAGCACCTGCACCGTCGTCGTCCCCACCTGCACCAGCGAGCCATCGGGCAGCCGGGCGCGGTCCACCTGTTTCCCGTTCACATACGTGCCGTTCTTGGTATTCAGGTCCTCGACTATGACGCCCTCGGGGCGGTAGGTGACGGCGCAGTGGGTTCGGGAGGCCCAACTGTCGAGGATGCGGAAGTCGGCCCTGTCGCCGCGGCCCAGGATCACCCGCTGCCCCTCCCGCAGTTCGTGGGAGGAGCCGGCCTGGGGGCCGTCTATGATCCGCAGGAGCACCGCCATCGTTCACCCGCCTCGGTGGGGCCTACTCCGCCATGCCCTGGGGCACGTAGTCGGGGTCGTCGGTCAGCCGAATCACGTCGAAGCGAGGCCCGTCCTCGCGGTTCAGGATCTCCAGCGTGTGCTCGCCGGCCGACAGGTAGAACTGGCGCGGGTCCCCCTTCTCCTTCACCGGACTCCAGTCCCACCGCGGCGGCTTGCTGGCGTCGTCCGAGCCGACCGTGTGGGCGTGGGCGTCCGAGTGCGGCGCGCCCTCCTTGTCGAACCGCATGTACAGGGTGTCGCCGCAGGAGTCGAACCACTTCCGGCGAATCCAGAAAGTGTAGTTGCCGGCGACGGCGATCTTGACCTTGTAGACGGCTCGGGCGTAGCGGGGGATGTCGTCCTTGCTGCCCGCCTTGCCGAACGGGGTGCCGGCCAGGTCGGGGATGAAGATGCACTTGCCGCCCGAAGCCGTGGGGTCGTCCACGACACGCATCACCTTGCCCCCTACGTCGGGGTGGGCGTCGGCCGACTCGATCTTCGCCGCGTCCTCGGCCTCGATGCGGATGTGCTGGTAGTGGTCGGCGAACACACCGCCCTTGACAGTTCGCGTGTTCCCCGGCTTGGTTGGGCCGTTGCCCGCGTGGCCCGATGCCCCGTCCTCCGAGCAGGACACGGCCAAGACGCCCCATGCCGCCAGAAGCAACAGCAGTAGTGTCCTCTTCGGACAATCCGTCATGCGCTCGCTCCTCGGAGCCTTTCCGCCCCTACGGCCACTATACCAGTGCCGCACAGGGGAGTCAAGATGAACGCCCGCGCCGAGCACGGCCCCCAATCCTAGGAGCCTGTCTAAGAATCCACGCGGGCTGCGTTGCCGGCGTCAGCGGGGCGGATGCAAGGCGCGGCGACGCAGGCGATGCTACGGAGCGCATCGCTGAGGAGACGCAACGCAGCAGCCGCCCCGCTGCCGCCGCAACCCGAAGGGACGCCGCGACTTCTGGCCGCAGGCTGTGTCGTTCGTCGTCAGTCCTGAACCCAGTGAAGGA
>Ga0194112_10012931_pt1 | contig 10136 bp, 6 predicted proteins | sample TA2MahC400mmetaG_FD_146191 | JGI IMG/M metagenome (GOLD analysis project Ga0194112, IMG submission 146191) | Freshwater microbial communities from Lake Tanganyika, Tanzania - TA2015016 Mahale Deep Cast 400m | ecosystem: Environmental > Aquatic > Freshwater > Lake | place: Tanzania: Lake...
GCTCTTCGAGGAACAGCTCGAGAGAGCCCTTGCCGACGATGATGAACTTCATCTTCGGAGCGCGGGACTTCAGAAGACGGGCGGCGTCGATCAAATAAGTGTGGCCCTTGTGGCTTTCGAGATGGGCGACGATCCCGACGAGGTAGTCGTCGGGAGCGAAGCCGAATTCGCGGCGGAGGAAATCCCGGTCGGTGACCTCCTCGAAAGGGGCGAAGTCGATCCCCGACGGGACGACGGCGATCTTTTCGGGGGGGATGCTTCCCTGGAGGAGGACGTCGCGGACGCCCTCGGAAATGGCGACGACGAGGTCGATGTCCCGGGAGTACTTCCGGCGGGAGAAAAGGTTCTTCTTCAGGGCGAAATCGACCCGCCGGGAAATGATCCGGATGGGAACCTGGGCCCGCCGGGCGGCCCGGCCGCCGACGGCGACGGCATGGGCGTCGTGGAAATGGGCCAGGGCGCAGCCCTCCCGCCGCATCGCCCGGGCGATCCGGAAGGAGGCCCGGAAGTCGGCTTCTCCCTTGACCCGGACCGGCAGGACGGGGAGGTTCTCGGCGGCCGCCTTCTCATGGAGCGGGGATTCCGCCTGGACGACGAACCTCAGGGGATAGCCCCGCTTCCGGATTTCCCGGGCCAGGAGGAGGGCTTGGCGCTGGCCGCCCCGCCACTCTCGTCCGACATCAATCTGGAAAAGGCTCAATCCGCTCTCCTTTTTTCCAGATTTCCCTGAGCTTGGCGTACCGGACGAAGATGCTATAGCCGTTCAGGACGGAGATGACGAGGCCGGCGAAGCCGTCCTGGAAGCCCCGTTTGAACACGTAGGATTTCACGAACCGGCCGAAGGGCTGGAGGAGGAGGTGATGCCAGCGGCACTTCTTTTTCTCGGCGTAGAGTTTCTGGGCCCCCAGGTCGGAAAAACGGTTGATCCGGGCGAGGTGGTCGGCGATGTTCCGGTAGGTGAAATGGAGGATGTTCCCCTTGAGTTTCCGGACCTCGCCCGAGACGGCCAGGGATTCGTGGAGGTAGGACCCCTCCCAGCGGGCCCGGTCCTTGCGGAAGAGCCGGACCTTCCGGTCCGGGTACCACCCCGAGTGTTTGATCCATCGGCCGAGGTAGAAGACCCGGCGGGGCATGGAGAAGGCCGCGCAAGCCGGTTCATCATCGAGGATCTCTTTCAGTTCGTCGCGAAGCTCGGGCGAAAGCCTTTCGTCGGCGTCGAGGGACAGGATCCAGGGATGGGAGGCCAGGCTGTTTCCGAAATTTTTCTGGTCGGCGAAATTCGTCCAGGCCCGCTCATAAATCTTGTCGGTGTGCTTGCGGGCAAGCTTGACCGTCCGGTCCGTGCTATGGCTGTCGACGACGATGATCTCGGAGGCGATGTCCTCCAGGCTGAGGAGGGCGGCTTCGATGTTCGCCTCCTCGTTCCGGGTGATGACCACCGCCGAGATCTTCACGGCCTTGAAATTAACACAGGGTTAACCCTAAGGCAAGACGGGAGATGTCCGGCCGCCGAAGCGGAATCGGTCAGGCGGAGTGGGGCGCGGGGCGCCAGGGACGGGAAGGACGGCCTTGGCCCTTGCCCCGGCTCCCCCCGCTCTCCGCGGCCCGAGAAGGCGCCGAGAATTCTAGGCTCATCCCCTGGGCGATGAGGTCGGCCGTGGCCTTCTGGACGGGAATCGGACGGCCGATGAAGCGCTCGATGGCCGCGAGCTTGTCGCCGTAAATTTCGCAGGCCAGGGAAACGGCCTTGCCCGTCCGGCCCGCCCTCCCCGTTCGTCCGATCCGGTGGACGTAGTTTTCGATGTCGAGGGGCAGGTCGAAGTTGACGACCATCTCCAGGCCTTCGATGTGGAGGCCCCGGGCGGCGATGTCGGTGGCGATGAGGTAGGGAAACCGGCCGGCGTGAAAATCGTCCATGACCTTCATCCGCAGGTTTTGCGGAAGGTCGCCGGTCAGCGCCCGGACGTGCAAGCCGCTGCGCTCGAATTTCCCGGCCAAGCGCTCGGCATAGTGCTTCGTGTTCGTGAAAATCAGGGCGTTCCGCGGTTTGAGCTCGTGGAACAAGCCCAGGAGGAGGTCGGCCTTGCTCTGGCTCGGGACCCGATAGAGGACCTGGTCGATGGCCTCGACGGTGACCTCGTCCGGGGTGAGCTCGATGAATTCGGTTTCGTTCATGTGCTGGACGGCGATCTGGCGGGCGAGGCGGTTCAGGGTCGCGCTGAAGAGCATGCTTTGCCGGGATGGCGGCGGCGGAAGAGCCCGGAGGATTCTCCGGAGTTCGGGCATGAAGCCCATGTCGAAGAGGCGGTCGGCCTCGTCGATGACGAGGATGCGGATGTCCCGAAGCCGCAACACTCCCTTGTCCGCAAGGTCGAGGAGCCGTCCGGGGGTCCCGATAATGATGTCCACTCCCCGCTTGAGGAGGGCCCGCTGCCCGTCATAGCCGACCCCTCCGGTAAAACAGCCGACGACGAAGCCGAGGCCCCGGTTGAGAAGCTTGGCCTCGCCCTCGATTTGGATGGCCAGCTCCCGGGTCGGCGCGACGATCAGGGTCCGGCCGCTCCGGCCCGAGGGGTCATTGATGAGCCGGTCGAAAATCGTGATCAGAAAGGCGGCGGTCTTCCCCGTTCCCGTCTGGGACTGGACGGCGGCGTCGCGGCCGCGGAGGGTGGCGGCCAGCGTGCGGGCCTGGACGTCCGTCGTCTCGGTGTACCCCCGCAAGGCGATCGAGGCGAGGAGGCGGGAGTCGAGGCTCAATTCTTCGAATCGCATGAAAAACAAGTCCTTATGAAAAAATCTTCAACATGAGGGGGATCGTCTCGAAGCAAGTTCTGACAAATTCCGACCAGATGTTAAGGGAGGATTATACGCCGAATGGAACGGGAACTCAAGAAAAATTTCCGCAAATTCCGGAACATCTTGACAAGGGGGCGGCATTCGACAAGACTGGGCCCCGATCCCCTCAAGGAGGCCGACGATGAGCCATCCCCGCGTCCGTCTCGCCGTTTTCGTCTTGACGACCGTCGCCCTCGCCGCTTTTCCGGCCGCGGCTTCGGAGACCAAAAAGCCTTTCACGATCGAAGACTTCTTCTTGGTCAAGTCTCTCCAAGTCGACGACATCACGGCTGACGGCCGCTGGCTGGCCGTCTCGATCTCCACTCCCGCTGACCGCCTCCCGCAGGACAACGCCCGCTACGGCGATCCGACCTATATCGGCCCTTCCCGGGCCGAGCTCCTAGTCGTCGAAACGGCGTCGGGCCGGTCGATTCCGGTCTTCCCGGGGAAAAGACAATTCCGCTCCCCGACCTGGTCGCCGGACGGAAAATCCCTGGCTTATTTCGAGATCCGGGACGGCCGCTACCAAGTCCGGGTTTGGCATCGGGAGTCCGGCAAGAGCGATCCCCTCGTCCTGACGAAGGGAAGGTTCGTCGCGGAAGGGTTCCCCCTCCTCTGGTCCCCCGACGGCAAGACGCTCTATTTCGCCGTCCGGGCCCCCGACTGGGAGGCGAAGTCGGCCGCGCTTTTCCAGGGCGCGACGACCGCCCCGATCATCGTCCTGGACACGAAGGATCCGTTTCTCCAGTGGGACGAAATCCGGCGGCGGTCAAGGCTGGCGATTCCCGCGGCCTGGGATTTCGCCGCCCGGAAAATGACCGAGCTCATGCCCGAGACGCCGATTCTGTCCCTCCGCTCGACGAAGGACGGGACGACGCTGCTCTATGAGAAGGACGTCACCGAAAAGACGAACTACGACGTCATCGGCGGGACGAAGAACAGGCTCGAAGCGTTCCCTCTCCCCGGAGGCCCGTCCCGCGTCCTTCTCGAGCCCTACGAGCAACGCGCCATCACCTGGTCCCGCGACCGCAAAATCCTGGCCTATGCCGACAAGGGAAACGTCTTCGTCATGGGCCTCGACGACAAGGCCCCGCGCCAGCTCACCGGGGAGAAAGAGAGCCCGGCGCCGGCCAAGGACGAGGCCGCGAAAAAGACGGCCGAGGCGGCCAAGAAGAAATCGCCGACCTACGGGGTCGTCCGCTTCAGCCCGGACGGGACCCTCCTCCTCTGCACGAGCGCCCGGGTCGAGGAAGAGCCCGACAAGGATGACCCGCCCGTGCGCCGACCCGCGCCGCCGCGCCAATATTGGCTCATCGACGTCCGCACGGGAGAAAAGCGGATGATCCACGAGCTCCCCGAGGATGAGGACCTCCGGCCCGAGCTCCAGGTTGTCGATTGGAGCCCCGACGGCGCGTCGCTCTACTTCACGACCTCGGCCAAGGACAAGTATGACCGGGGCCTTGTCCGCTTCGATATCGCCGCCAAATCGTTCACCGACCTCAGGCGGGGCTCGGCCCTTTACGGCCGCTGGCGGATGTCCGAGGACGGGACGGCGTTCGTCTTCACGGAATCCGACGGGGACTTCCCCGACGACCTCTACGCGGCCGACCCGGGATTCCGGAACGTCCGCCGGCTGACCGACCTCAATCCCTGGCTGGCCGAAAAGGCGGTCAGCCGGACCGAACTCATTTCCTATCGGGACACGGACGGGAAAAAACTCACCGGCGTCCTCTATTACCCGGCCAACTACGGAAAGGGGCGGTCCTACCCCCTCGTCACCGAGGTCTACGAAAACTACTTCAACAACGGCTTCAACGGAGCGCTCAACGTCCTGACCTCGGCCGGATACGCCGTCCTCCATCCCTCGGTCAATCTCGTCACCGGCTATCCCGGAGAAGCCTGGGCCAAGGGCGCCCTGGCCGCGGTCAACAAGGTCATCGAGATGGGCGTCGCCGACCCCGAGCGCCTCGGCATCCAGGGGACGAGCTACGGCGGCTACGCGACCGTCCTCCTCCTCACCCAGACCGACCGGTTCAAGGCGGCCATCAACAACTCGGGCAAGGTCGACATGCTCAGCTTCTACACCCAGAGCCCCCGGCTCGGCGTCCGCAACACCCACGCCCCCGAAAAGAGCCAGGACCGGATCGGCGGCACGCTCTGGGAATACCCGGAGCGGTATCTCGCCCACTCGGCCATCCTCCGGGCGGACCGGATCACGACCCCCCTTCTCTGCATCACCGGCGACCTCGACCCCAACGTCGAGGCCGTCCAGTCCCAGGAGATCTTTTACGCCCTGCGGCGCCTGGGGAAGAAATGCGTCTGGCTCCGCTACACCTTCGGCGCCCACGGGGGGCCGAACACCCCCGAGGAGCGGGCCGACATGTACAAGCGGATGATCGACTGGTACGACACGTACCTCAAAGCCGCGAAAAAATAGAAGAGGTCCTCCTCGATCGCGGGGGGATGATCTTCTCCGGCTCGAAGACGACCTTCCGCTCGCCCCTCTCGACGCGGCCGAGCTCGAGGAGGTCGTATCCCGCTTCCCGGCCCGCTCTCAGGGTCCGCTCAACCTCTTTTTCCGGGAATTGTCGCCGTCATCCGGACGTTCGGGGATCGAATCACATGACACCCGCATCTGCATTTTTTAGTGACCACGGGCGGAGCGGCTCCTCTCCTGGCGGCACACGGGGTTTTCGGTCCATAGCCGGGTCCGGGCCAAGACGACGCCGGAGGCCGAGCGGGTCGGGAAATACATGACCCGGCCGGTTCGACTGGATCATCCAGCATCTGCGTTTGATGTTCGCCGCGGAGAGGCCGCCCCCGGAGTGTGCCCTTCAGGATCTCATGGTGGCCGATCCCCCGGCCGAATATTTTCCGTGATCGTTCCCAGGCTCGGAGAGGGAGGTCCAATAGAATTCCGGCCGATGGAGAACGCGGTATTATCCTCGTCGGCGAGCGCAGGATGGGATTTCGAGGCGGAAACATGTCTGCTCCCGGAACCGCGCGAAAAAGCAAATTCCTATCGGGTCTTAGCCAGATCGCGATAGATGGCCATCTGCCGGCGGTCAATGACGCACATCATCAACACTTCGCCGCCGAACTCCGGCGCGCGGAAACCCCACGCATCGAACTTGTCGCCGGGTTCATCGCTGACTTGGCGGACGGCGCCGGTTTCGGTATCGAGATAGACAAGCTGCGGTGACGCGGAGCCGCCAATGGTTCGCGCGTAGGTGATCCACTTTGTTCCCGGCACCCAGTGGGAAATGGATTTGAAACCGCGAAAGTCGGGCAACTCATGGATCGCGTTCGGCACGGAAGCCGACGCCCAGACGACCGTGTCCTGATCGGGCAAGTAGAACATCAAGCGTGTGTCTGTGTCCGTTTGGTTCTGTGTGTAAAGACCGCCACAAGCGCCACCGGGCAACGTGGTAAGTGGTCGCGCTTCGTAACGCACGCCGGCCGGCGTGGCGCGCCAGAGTTGGCCGGCCCCTTGGGCGTTGTCCTTGACGTAGAACAGCGCCGGGCCTTTGGCGTCGAAGCCCCACTCCGGGCCGTTTGAGTGGCGGGACCATTGCGAGATGCCGGTGTCAACGCGATGGTCGCGCCCGGTCGGGCTGCGGAAAAGACCGTTGGCGGGATCAATCTTGCCGACCCAGACATTGAGCTTCGAGTCGAGAAAGACCACCTTGCCTTCGCCCTGCAAGAATTCAGGATCAATGTAGGCGAACTGCGCATCGCCCATCTGCACGTCTTCGGTATCGCCACCTTTGAGGAAAGAAAAAACACTGGCGGCAACGCGATCGCCGGGCGTGCCGAATTCCAGCGCGACTTGCGCGTGTGTCTTCTCCGGCGCGGCGATGACTTCTACGCCGACTCCTGCGGCCTTGAGCTTGGCGACAAACTCCTCGGCGTCGGTTGTGCGGTTGGGATTGCTGTGGGGCTTCTGGCCACCACTGTAAGCGACAATCATCGGCGGGATGCCTTTGCCCTTAGCGACGTGAGTGGCTGGGGAGGCTCTCGCCCATGCGGCGGGGTCCTGCGTGAACGGCGCGGCGCAAAGCTCCGGCAGTTTACCGCCGAAACGGGCTGCGAAACCTTTCAAGTCGTAGGCTTCGGTGTCGAGCGGCACGACACCGCGCAGCGCCGACAACGACAGCCCATGCGCTTTCAAGTAGCCTTCGTCCGTCCCGACCAACGCCACGAGATGCGCGCCAGCCGAGTGCCCCATGAGGAAGATGGCCTCCGGTGCCCCACCGTATGCCTTCGCGTGTTTCCGCATCCACGCGATGGCCGCCGCGACATCCTGCGCCCGGGCGTCGAACCTCACCGCCGGCGCGAGCCGATAGTTGACCGACGCCACAACAAAGCCCTCGCGAACGAACGCCGCTGGCAGGCCGGCGACCTGGCTTTTGTCGCCTCGCGCCCACCCGCCGCCGTGGACCCAGACCAAGACCGGGGCGTTCGTCACGCCCCGCGGCGCGTAGATGTCGAGGCTCGTCAACTTCGGCTCCGCGCCTTCGATCTTCGCGTACGGAAGGTCGAAGAATGTTTTCATCGGCACGCTACCGGCTTGCAGCGCCGCGGGATTTTGCACCGGTTTGCGCTGCCGGTTGCTCGCGTAGAACGTCTTGATCTCCTCCAGCGTCAAGAACCCGTCGCCGTCCTTGTCCATCAGCGTGAACTGCATGACGGGAAACTCTTCCGCGTTCAGCTTGCCGTCGCTGTTCTTGTCGAGTTGTGTGAACCGCTCAACGGGTGGCGTGGCTGTCTGCGCCCAAACGACCGGGCACAGGAACAGTGCGCTGACGGTGATGGCGAGAATGGTTTTCATTTGGTCGTCAGGGTGGCGAGAATCTTGTTGAGCTGATAGTTGGCCATTGCTTCGGTGCAGGTGCCCCAATACGACAGGACGATGATTTGTGTGGCGTTGCCTTTCGACCAACCCACTCCGGCCGCGGAGACCGGCGGCTGACCGGGGCCGGGGACATACTTGAATGTGAATCGCTTGCCGGTGACGACACGACCGCCGATATTGCCGGCGACTCCTTTCCGGCCGGTAAAATATTCGTTGCGTTCCGCGTACTGTTCCAATGCGCGGGTCGCGAAGGTTTTATTGAAGGATCTGGTCACGGCTTCCTGGACGGAGCTTGCGGGCACGGCGTCGGCAAGAACCGAGGGCGCTTCCCGGTTGTCGGCTTGGACTAGCCCAAGTTCGACAGAAAAAAATTTCATAGATTTTTGAGCACTATTTCGAACTTCCCTGCCTGAAGGATTCTTCCCTTTCGCAAAAAGCGGATGAAGTGAAGACCAAGTCCATTGAAAACGGAAGGGGCCTTCTTCTAAATAGAGTTGTGTTCCTCAGGAAAGTCTGCCGGGAAAAGGACGGCAAGTCGCATCATTATTGGATCCTGGTGGAATCGTACCGGACGGCGCGAGGCCCACGGCATCGAACCGTCGCTTATCTGGGCGAGATGGACGAAGCGGGCCGGCTCGGCATCCGACAGGCGGCCCAAAACAGGCGAAGCTATCAGCCGTCCTTGCTCGACGAGGGTGCTCCGGAATGGGTCGAAGTCGATCTCCACGGGGTGCATACCGAGCGGCCTCGCCGATTCGGCGATGTCTGGTTGGCGGTTGAGCTGATGAAGCGATTGGGGCTGGATGAGTTTTTTCAGGAAGCCTTGGGCCGGAGGTCGATGACGACCTCCTGGTCCGCGGTGGTTTCGATCCTGGTCGCGGCCCGGTTTTGCGAGCCGCGGAGCGAGCTTCATGTGGCGGAGCACTTTTACAGTCAGAGCGCCCTGGCCGACCTTTACGGGATTCCTGACTTCGCCATCTATGACAACCGACTTTATCGGGCGATGGACAAGCTCCTTGGTCAAAAAGATCGGCTGCAGGTCTATCTGAAGGAACGGTTGGGCGATCTCTTCCAGATCAACTACGATCTTCTCTTGTACGACGTGACCTCGACCTATTTTGAAGGGGAGGCGGGGCGAAACCCCCAAGCTCAACGCGGCTATTCGCGCGACCATCGGCCGGATTGCAAGCAGGTCCTGATCGCCCTGGTCGTCGCCCGGGAGGGCTTGCCTCTGGGCTATGAGGTGTTTGAAGGCAACCGGCACGACTCCCAGACCGTGGCCGCGATCGTCGAAAAAATCGAGAGGCTCTACGGTCGAGCGGAGCGCATCTGGATCATGGACCGGGGGATGGGGAGCGCGGAGACCCTGCGGCTGCTGAGCCGGGACAATCGGCGCTACATTCTGGGGACGCCGAAGAGCCTGCTGAAAAAGTTCGATCAGGAGCTTGGGCGAGGCGGATGGCGAGAGGTGCATCCGGGGCTCGAGGTCAAGCTTTGCCCGTCGCCCTTTGGGAACCCGCAAGAAGTGTTTATCCTCTGCCGGAGCACGGCCCGGCAGGCCAAAGAAAAAGCCATCCATGATCGCTTTGTGCGGCGTCTGGAGGCGGGATTCAAGAGATTGGAGAAGAGTTGCCGAGGAGGTCGCGTCCGAGGCGTCACGCTCGTGGAGAGACGGCTGGGCCGTCTCCTGGAGCGGTATCAGCGGGCCGGCCGGTTCTTCACGACCGCCGTCACGGAGGAAAAAGACGGTGTTCGATTCGCCTGGGCGAGGCGGGAGGAGAAACTCGCCTGGGCTCGCCGCAGCGAGGGCTGTTACGTTTTGCGCAGCAATGTCCAAGACTGGACGCCGGAAGATCTCTGGACAGCCTACATTCAACTGACCGACGCCGAGGAAGCGTTCCGCATCGAAAAAGACGACCTCCGACTTCGCCCCGTCTGGCACCAAAAAGAGCCTCGCGTCCAGGCTCACATCCTGGTCTGCTTCCTGGCCTATGTCTTGTGGAAGTGTTTCGGACAGATGTGTCGGCAAGCGGGCCTGGGCGACGAGCCCCGGAAAATTATCGAAGAGATCAAAAAGCTACAGTTGAACGATATCGTTCTCCCGACCCGAAAAGGAGTGGATATCCGGTTGCGCTGCGTCACGATGCCCGATCCCGACCTGGCCACGATCCTACACAAGCTCAAGCTGACGCCCCCGAAAAGATTAAAAATCAATCCTCATTTGTAGTGAAGACTCGGAAAAAGATGTGTTGAAAATAGAAGACTTAACCTTCAGAAAACCCCAAAACTGTCGAACTTGGGTTAGCAGGCGCTTGTCATGGATGGTATAATCACTTTGCGAGAAGGGTACATGAGGCCGTGGTTTTTCCAATACCTCCTCTGCCCGAGCTGCGGCAGGGAACTCGACATGCCCTCCGTCGTTGGCCGTAACGGCGAGCTGACTCTC
>Ga0194112_10012934_pt1 | contig 10135 bp, 6 predicted proteins | sample TA2MahC400mmetaG_FD_146191 | JGI IMG/M metagenome (GOLD analysis project Ga0194112, IMG submission 146191) | Freshwater microbial communities from Lake Tanganyika, Tanzania - TA2015016 Mahale Deep Cast 400m | ecosystem: Environmental > Aquatic > Freshwater > Lake | place: Tanzania: Lake...
GCAGTCTCGTGGCGCTAAAGCCAGACGCTGAGCTCGACTTGGCCGAGTTGAGGCGGTGGTTGCAGCGCGCGCAAAAGACGATTCACAATCACAAGGCGCCGGACGCCGTGCGATATGGTATGAACTGGTTTATCATCGCCGTAGGAAGCTATGTGCAATCGCTCACTGAATTTGCCATCCACACGGGAGAAGCCATCGGCTCCGTGACCGCGCACATCGGCAATAACAATTGCGAGGTCTTCTTCGCCCCCGATTACATCGGCAAAGTGCAAAAGAACGGGTCGATTGGAAAGAAGCGCAAGACGGTGAAGTGTTGACCGAGCCATTTTGACAGACCGGGGCCGCCAGGATTCCAAAAGCAGCAGGTTGCGCCGACGCCCACCGCAAATATAGTGCTGTTGCTCAAAGAGAAGGCGGTCGCAGGGAGGTTTGTTTTGGGAACGTTTCAGAAAATTAAGACCGCCTTCCCAACAAACCGCATCAGTTGATTCCCAAGCGGATCTTGGCCGGCCAACGGTACACCGCAGTGTGCGAAGCCAAGCCATCGGCGGCAGGGTGCGATTAAAACCTCGGGTCCGGAGCGCTGCGTTTAGGCGCGTTTACGTTGCAGAAACGCACGCAGAGTTGAAACGTTCCGAAGACTTCCGAGCCGTTGGGCAATTTCACGTTCTGCAGCGTAAACCCGTAAACGCTGTGCTCCCGAATCGACAGATTCAATCCCACCCGCAGCAGTATTGCGGTTTTGACAGGCCGATAGCGTGCTGGCATGGTACCGCCATGACGAAGTTTCTTGGGTCCCTCTTACTCGCGGCAATTGTTGTTCCAGCTTTGGCGAGCGAACCAGTGCCAGATTTTAAGCTCGTGGACGTGAACTCAAATTCCGCTCGCGGCATGAGCGAGGTTTCTCCACGCGATTACGTTCTCCAAGTTTCCGGGTATTACTTTGGCGCGGCGGGGTGAGGTTACTGCCGTGCCCAGTTTGGGTACCTCGACGCCATCCAGTCCGAACTAAGAACCGCGAACACCGATCTGAATATCGAGATTCTCGGCGTTAACCAAATCAGCGACGCGTCGGCCAATTCGCTCGCCGTAGCCGGTCGCACCATCCCCTGGCTGCAGGACACGGTGGAGCAAACGGTCTGGGTCAATTGGGAAGTCGAATATCGCGATGTCCAAATACTCGATTCCCAGAATCGCGTTTACGCCGTGTTCAATTTGACCCGTAACGATTTGGCCATAGAAAGTAATCGCGAGATTCTGAAGCAAATGTTTTTGGCCGCAGCCAAGATTGTAGATTCGGACAAGGACCGGCTTCCGGACGACTGGGAGTTGCGCTATTTCAACAAGCTTTCGGGAAATCCGGCAGATGATCCCGACAGTGATGGCGCCGACAATTTCACAGAGTTTGCCTTTGGAACAAACCCAAACGACGCGAAATCGCGCTCATCATTTCAACCACGGCTTGTTCGGAACGGACAGCAAAGTCTCCTAACGGTTCCCTTCCGCCGTCGAGCTGGCGGAGGAATCAATTACATCGCCGAAGTCTCGGCCGATTTTAAGAATTGGACCCGCAGCTCGACCGAGATCACAGCGGCATCAATCAAGCTTCTGTTTGATGGGACAGGAACTTCGCAAGCGACTTACTCGCTCAAGAAGCCGGCCGAGGCTCAACCCTATTCGTTCGTTCGAATCAGAGCGCTGCCGGCAGTCCAGTAACACACTGTCCTATCACGTCTAGAGCGTTTCTCGAAACAGATTACCGAATAGGTAGGGCAAACCTGCTGCTTTGCCGGAAACGCGGCAGCGTTTCCCTACCTATTCGGTAATCTGTTTCGAGAAACCCTCTAATCACTTCGTTGAAGCGTCGCGGATGAACTTGGCCAGATCTGCCTTTTGCTTTTTTAGATCGGGCAAGTTGAGATACATCATGTGACCCGCCGTGTAATCATCCATAACAACATTCTTGGACAACGCAGGGTCAACATCGAGATGGTTGAAAGTGTAACGAGTGGCAAAATACGGCGTGGCCAAGTCGTAGTAGCCGTTTGATACGTGGACCTTCAAAAAGGGATTGCGTGTCAGACTTTCCGCGAGCGTCTCGGCCACATTAACGTAGCTGTTTCCGCTGCCCCAGTTCCACGGGTTCACGCTGCCGGTAAGGATTTCATAAATGAGGTCGCTCTCGAATTTCAGTTCTGTTCGGATGTAATGATTAAACGTCGAGGTGTAAGCGCTGAAAATCGCTTCGCCGCTCGGATCATATTCCATGTTATTTGCGAGGCGATCGCGCACGTATCCCTTGTAACGGCTGTCAAACCTTCCCACCACTCGGCCTTCTTCGCGCAGAAGTTCTTCGGCAAAACGCCCGATGCTGATGCGAAGGTCGGAACGATCCACGAACGTCTCCGAGAGCCCGGTGAAACGCGCCACTTGCTTGGCAATTTCCTGATGCTTATCGCGCGGCAGCGAGGTTCCTTGCAAAAGCGCGCTGTTGTAATCGGTGACAGTGAAGGCTTCCGCTTTGCCCAATACCTCGGACAGTGACAACCGCTGTAATTCCGGTGGAAGCTTCTTGTGGTACCAAGCCGTCGCCGTATAGGTCGGCAAATAGAGCAGATAAGGCAAATCATTGCCCGCTGCGAAGCGGATGGTTTGGAAATTCAGGACCGTGGAGACCAGCATGATCCCGTTCACGTTCATACGATGGCGTTCGCGCAGTTCACCAGATAGCCCGGCCGCTCGAGTTGTCCCGTAACTTTCGCCGATGATGAATTTTGGCGAAAGCCAGCGCGTGTTGCGCGTGGTGTACAGGCGAATGAACTCCGCCACCGAACGCAAATCCTCCTCGACACCGTGAAACTTTCTCGCGTCATCCGGCTTCGCAGCGCGGCTATAACCCGTGCTGACCGGATCGATGAAGACAAGATCGGTTTCGTCAAGCAGAGAGAATTCGTTATCGACGAGCTGATACGGCGGCGGAAGCGGACTGCCGTCGTCCTCCAATCGAACGCGCCGCGGTCCGAGCAACCCCAAATGCATCCAAACCGAGGAAGATCCGGGACCACCGTTAAATGAAAACGTGACCGGACGTTTGGACAATTCACCGGCGTTATCCTTGCTGTAGGCAATGTAAAAAATGTCGGCCGTTGTTTTATTGTCGCGGTCGCGGAGTTGAATGGTGCCAGCTCTTGCGGTGTAGTCGATTTTTTGTCCGCCAATAACCAAACTATGTTTGGTCTCGACCTTTTTCTCGTCGGAATCGCCTTCTTTCTTTTTAGGTGGGTCGCTCGGTTTGTCAGCCGGTTTGGCCGCCTCATCAGCCGCCGCAAATACGAGGAGACCACCCAGTGCAGGGAACAAAACCGTCAGCAATATTCTCTTGCGCATGGCGAGCAAGGCTGCCCGCAGAATGCTTCGTTGGCAAATCGAAAGCTAGGCATCGCAAGGGGACCGGGATGGTTCATGCCCGTGGTTGAACAGCCGCTTTGCTCGGACACCTCCCAGCACGCGTTATGTCCGCGCCACAAACATCTGACCCAGGAAGTAGCCGCACCAAACAGCCGCCAGGCAAAGCGTAACCGAGAGACAAATGTTTGCGGCTGCGAATATCCATTCGCCACGCTGCGCCAAATGCAGCGTCTGTACGCTGAACGCGGCAAACGTTGTGTATCCGCCGAGGATTCCGATCATTAAAAAATCTCGGACGGCTGGGATTATCCGAGGCGGGACCAGATCCGGGCTCAACGCCGCAATCAAGCCAATCAGAAACGACCCTGAAACGTTAACGATCAGCGTTCCAAAAGGAAATGCGTCGCCCAGCCGATGCGTCATTGCCTGGGAAAGCCAAAAGCGTCCCATCCCACCTATCGCGCTGCCCAGACCAATCCAAAAGTAAGTGGCCATTTGCATTCTTCGTAGTTTCGCTGTGAAGCTGCGGTAAACCAATCCGCTGTTGTTGATGTTCGCTCGGCTGCCGGCCTGCCTTATAAGCATCGCTGCGGTGCAGCAGTTCAGATCTGAAAATCAGACCGGCCAATGTCGCGGTCACGCTTGCTCAAGACCTTCACATTGACTTCCTCGTAAAGGACGAGGGAATGCGGCGGCACGCTGTGCATGAGAAACACGTTCGCACCAATGGTGCTCCCGGCTCCAATGACCGTTTCGCCGCCGACAATTGTCGCTCCAGCGTATTGTCACATTGTCCTCGACCGTCGGATGCCGCTTCTGTCCCCGCAATTGCTGGCCGCCCGACAATGAGCGCGCGACTAAGCCGACGCCTTGGTACATCTTGACGTGGTTGCCGATAGCGCATGTTTCGCCAATCGTCGTACCGGTGCAATGATCGACGAAAAAATGCGAACCAATGCGCGCTCCGGGATGCAAATCCATTCCGGTCCGTCCATGAGCCCACTCGGTCATGATGCGCGGGATAAGCGCGATTTCTTGAAGATATAGCTCGTGTGCCATGCGCTGCACGGCGATTCCTTCAACGAACGGATAAGCAACAATGACCTCCTCCTTGCTGAGCGCGGCCGGATCGCCATTGTAGGCCGCTTCGGCATCGGTTTGCAGCAACTCGCGAATCTTTGGCAATTTGCCGAGGAAGTTGCATGTCAGCTCGTGCGCCACGCTCCTGAGTTCACTTTTGCTCAGCTTTCCAGCCGGCTTATATTCCAAACTTTTGTAAATCTCGTCTTCCAGGCGTCCCATCACTGAGTCCATGAGATTAGCTGTCTCCATCTTGATTTCAGACGAATGGATTGGCTTGTCGTCAAAGAAACCCGGGAACAGAAGCCGCAGCAGATCGACTGTAATCAAGCCAATCGCGCTCTTGGAAGGCAGATTGACGCCGTCGAGGTGATTGATGCCTCCAACCCGGGCGTACGAAGCCACCAACTGGCTCGTGAGCTCGGTTACCGTCGTCTTCATTCGAACACTATTACGAAAGGGAATTGTGAAAGGCAAGGAATGTGAAGATCGTCATGAACCTGGCGCATAAAGCCCCTCCCCATGAACCTGAACTTGGTAGGGCGGCGTTGCTGCGCCGCCGCGATTGCTGTTCGCAGGCTGCGGAGCACCGCAGCCCTACCTTCAGGTTCATGAGGAGGGGCTGCTTTTTGCCTGCGCCAGCCACAGTTCACAAGCAGGTTCATGGAAAGCACGAGATGCGTTTAGGATTAAGGCATGCTTGTTCTTTGACTTACCAGTCTCAGCCGCTATCGTTCGGTAAGATGTCATTTCGCCAGAGGAATTTCTCAGAATATGACGAATAGAAATGGACCAAGTCATCTGAACCTTGCGTTTGCGGAGGCTTTGTACGCCGACTTCTTGCGCGATCCATCTTCCGTTCCTGAAGATTGGCGGGGCTATTTTGAAGCGATGGAAAACGGCGAACGCCAGCCGCCGCAAATGGCGCCTTCATTCCGCCCACGCAGTTTGTTTGATCCCGCTAACGGCAAAGCCGAGGTGTCTGGCACAACTGAAGTGACAGGTTTTGGTCTGCAAGACCGCGTGGATCAGCTCATTCGCGCCTACCGCACACGCGGCCATATGATCGCATCGATCGATCCTTTAACGATGGTGCGTCCTTGCCCTCCGGAACTGGACCCAGCCTTCTACGGTTTTACCGAAGCCGACCTGGACCGCCGATTCTCGTGCGAGACGGTGCACAGCGGCGGTCCATTGTCGTTGCGCGAGATTTTGCAACGCTTGCGCAATACCTATTGCCGCTCGATCGGCGTCGAATACATGCATATCGACGATTTATCCGTGCGCCGATGGATGCAGCGGCGGATGGAGTTCACCGAGAATCACACGCAGTTATCACGCAAAGAACAGATTCGCATTTTAACCCGCCTGACCGACGCGGTTACGTTCGAGGAATTCATCCGCAAGAAGTTCATCGGCGCAAAAAGTTTTTCTCTCGAAGGTTCGGAAAGTTTGATTCCGCTTCTCGACTTAGCGATCGAGAAAGCAGGCGAACAGGGCATTCGTCAAATCGTCATGGGGATGGCGCATCGCGGGCGGCTGAATGTGCTCGCGAATATCCTCGGCAAAAGCCCGCGGCAAATCTTCCGCGAATTTGCCGATGCCGATCCCCACCTCTATACGGGGCGAGGCGATGTCAAATATCATTTAGGCCACCATTCGGAATGGAGAACATCGTCGGGCGGCAAGATTTATCTGTTCATGTGCTTTAATCCAAGCCACCTCGAATTCGTGAACCCGGTGGCTCTCGGACGAATGCGCGCCAAGATGGATCGCGAGGGTGACGCCGAACGCGAACGCGGCATGGTCATCCTGATTCACGGTGATGCCGCATTTCCTGGTCAAGGAGTAGTGCAGGAGACACTCAATTTAAGCCAGCTGCGTGGTTATTCCGTGGGCGGCACGCTGCATGTGATCGTCAACAATCAAATTGGCTTTACCACTTCCTCATCCGAAGCACGGTCGAGCACATATGCCACCGACGTTGCCAAGCTGCTCCCAGTTCCGATTTTTCACGTGAACGGTGAAGACCCCGAAGCGGTGGCCCAAGTCGTCCGATTGGCGCTCGATTTTCGCAAGCAATTCAAGAGCGACGTTGTTATCGATATGTACGGCTATCGCCAGCTTGGCCACAATGAAGGGGATGAACCTTCCTTCACCCAACCGGTTTTGTATCGCGCAATCGAGAAGCGAAAGCCAGTGCGTGAAGGTTACCTGGATCATCTGCTCCGTCTCGGCGGTGTCACGCGCGAGGAAGCGGATGAAATCGCCGAACGCCGACGCGCCAATTTGGAAAACGAATTGTCCGAATCACGGCGCGAGACATACAAGTTTCCCCCCAAAGAGCTGGAAGGCATTTGGAAGGGATACTGCGGCGGTCCGGAATCCGAGGTGGAAGATAGACCAACGGGTGTCGAGAAAGCGAGACTGGCACAGTTACTCCAGAAGCAGACTGAATTTCCGGAAAAGTTTCATCCTCACCCCAAACTCACTAAGTTTCTGGAAGCGCGCCGCACCATGGCCAAAGGTGAACAATCGCTGGATTGGTCAGCGGCCGAAGCTCTCGCGTTCGCCAGTTTGGTGGCCGAAGGCTATCGCGTTCGTTTGAGCGGCCAAGACTGCGGACGCGGCACATTCAGCCAGCGGCACGCAGTTCTCCATGACTTTGAAGACGGTCATACGTTTGTCCCGCTGCAACACGTCTCTTCAGACCAAGCTCCCGTAGAGATTACTAACAGTCCTCTTTCCGAAGTCGGCGTCCTCGGTTTTGAATACGGCTTTAGCCTCGATTGGCCCGAAGGTCTGATCCTGTGGGAAGCGCAATTTGGCGACTTCTGGAATGTTGCGCAAGTGATCGTCGATCAATTCATCGTCAGCGCCGAAGACAAATGGCATCGACTGAGCGGCATTGTGTTGTTGCTTCCGCATGGTTTCGAGGGTCAGGGGCCCGAGCATTCAAGCGCGAGGCTGGAACGGTTTCTAATGTTGGGCGCCGAAGATAATATTCAGGTCGTTTATCCGAGCACTCCCGCGCAATACTTCCACTGTCTGCGACGACAAGTCATCCGTCGGTGGCGAAAACCGCTCGTGATCATGACGCCCAAAAGTCTGCTGCGACACCCGAAGGTCGTCTCCAGTTTGGAACAATGCGCGCAAGGAAAATTCCAACGCGTCATTTCGGATTCCTCGGAACGAGACCCAAGACCGATTCGCCAGATCATTCTTTGCACCGGAAAAATCTATTACGAATTGGAAGCGCAACGTGATGAACTGAAACGCGATGACGTTGCTGTGTTGCGTTTAGAACAGCTCTATCCATTGCCGAAGGATGAATTGAACGCCGCATTGCAACGTTATGCCGATGGGACTCCTGTTGTCTGGGTTCAGGAAGAGCCGGAAAATATGGGTGCGTGGCGCTTCTTGCGGGTTAAGTTGGGAACAAGATTGTTCGATCGATTCCCCTTCTCCAGTGTTTCGCGTCCCGCGTCGGCCAGTCCCGCAACAGGCTCGTTCAACAGCCACAAACATGAGCAAGCCAGATTGCTGGCGGAAGCATTTCAGAAGCGGTAACGCAGACTTAAGAATCTGCGTTACCAATAGGAACGGAATCGTATGGCCATCGAATTGAAAGTTCCCTCAGTGGGTGAATCGATTAACGAAGTCGAAATCGGCGAGTGGCGGAAAGCCAAAGGCGACTCGGTTCAAAAAGACGAGACCGTCGCCGTGCTCGAATCCGAAAAGGCAACCGTCGAGTTACCGTCCCCATTCACCGGCACGGTTGGCGATATTCTCAAACGCAAGGGAGAAACGGCTACCATCGGCGAAGTCATCGGCTACATTGAGCAAGCTGGCAAGCAAGCGGAAGCCAAGTCGGCCGAGCAAATCCAACAAGGCGGCATTCCGACCGGAGTTCAACCTCGTGTTATGCCCGCCGCTCAACGCGCGTTGGCCGAGCACGGCATCCAAGCTGAAGCCGTCAAGCCAACGGGCCCAGGCGAACGGCTTCTGAAGGAGGATGTGATGCGCCATGTTGAAGCCAAGTCTGCAGCTGCTGAGCCCAAACGCGCCGACGTCATTCAAAAGCCTGGCGAACCGCTTCCTGCGCGTCCCAAAACCACACACTCAACCCCGTCTTCCGCGGCTAAGGCCACGACTTCCACGGACCGCGAAGAAGAGGTGGTGCCAATGAGCCGGCTGCGCCGGACCTTGGCGGAGCGACTTGTCGAAGCCCAACACAATGCAGCGCTCCTCACAACTTTCAATGAGATCGACATGTCGGAAGGGATGGCTCTGCGCAGGCATTACGGCGAAGCGTTCCAGGCCAAGTACGGCCTCAAACTCGGGTTCATGTCATTCTTTGTAAAGGCGGCCATCGACGCGCTCAAAGCGGTGCCGCAGGTCAACGCCGAGATTCGCGGCACTGACATCGTCTATCACAATTACTACGACATCGGCGTCGCGATTGGCGGCGGCAAAGGCTTGGTCGTGCCGGTGCTTCGCAATGCGGAACGAATGAGCTTCGCCGAAATTGAAATTGCTATCAGCGATTTCGCCAGGCGCGCGAAAGAAAACAAACTGAAGCTGGAAGAACTTCAGGGCGGCACATTCACGATTAGCAACGGCGGTGTTTATGGATCGCTGCTTTCAACGCCGATCATCAATCCTCCGCAGAGCGGCATTTTGGGAATGCACACAATTCAAGAGCGGCCCGTGGCGCGCGACGGCGCGGTTGTCATCCGTCCAATGATGTACGTCGCGCTGACCTACGATCACCGTATTGTGGATGGGCGCGAGGGCGTGACGTTCTTGAAGCGGATCAAAGAAGTAATCGAGAATCCAGCCAGGATGTTGATCGAGGTTTGAACTTCGGCAATCGGAGCGCGGACCGCAGAGTCCGCGAGCGGAACAATCACAAGCCAATAACGCGCGGACTCGGCGGCCCGCGCTCCGATAAGCTAGCGGCAATTCTTTGGGTTTAATTGTATGGCACAGAATGAACATGATCTCGTTATCATTGGCGCGGGTCCGGGCGGCTATGTCGCGGCGATCCGCGGAGCGCAACTCGGATTCAATGCAGCGTGCGTCGAGAAAGAACCTCTCCTCGGTGGAACTTGCCTTCGCGTCGGTTGCATTCCCAGTAAAGCGCTTCTCGAATCGACCGAACTTTACGTCGAAGCAAAAGGAAAACTCGGCGAGCATGGCATCCGCGTTGGCAGCGTCGAAGTTGACTTGCAGAGCTTGCTGCGCAGGAAAGAGAAAGTTGTCAGCACGCTAACCAAAGGGATCGACGGTCTATTCAAGAAGCACAAGATCACGCGTTACGTCGGCCATGGAAGAATTGACGGGCCGGGCAAGGTAATGGTGGAGCAAACGGATGCGGCGATTGAGCTTCGCGCAAAACATATTCTCATTGCAACCGGCAGCAAGTCCAGCAACCTGCCCGGCGTGGCCATCGATGGAAATCGGATTGGAACCAGCACGGAAGCGCTGGCTTATCCGGCGGTTCCTGAACATTTAGTGATCATTGGCGCAGGGTACATCGGTCTCGAACTCGGTTCGGTCTGGCGGCGTCTCGGATCGAAAGTCACCGTGCTGGAATACCTCAACCGGATTTTGCCAGGCATGGACAGTGAAATCGCCACAGAAG
>Ga0194112_10012936_pt1 | contig 10133 bp, 7 predicted proteins | sample TA2MahC400mmetaG_FD_146191 | JGI IMG/M metagenome (GOLD analysis project Ga0194112, IMG submission 146191) | Freshwater microbial communities from Lake Tanganyika, Tanzania - TA2015016 Mahale Deep Cast 400m | ecosystem: Environmental > Aquatic > Freshwater > Lake | place: Tanzania: Lake...
GGGTTCCCGGCCGTCACGGGCTACGAGCAAGGCCGGCCGTATGACATCCCCCTGGCAACGTAGGCCGCGATGAAACCCCGGCGCCGTTGCCTCACTTTGCGCGGCGGCGAAGGCCCGCCGTGTTTAGCCGCGGCCGGTACGGCCGCGGCCGTCGCCGTATGCGGCGACGGCTCAACAACGGCCGGCCGTGTTTAGCCGCGGCCGTCGCCGTATGCGGCGACGGCTCAACAACGGTCCGCCCCCCGTGTATTCACGGGCGGGCTGAATTATCGCGCGGGGGCTTGACGGGCCGCGCCCCCTCAGCCAAGAATGTCCTTGAGCGTCCGTACCGGACCACGAGCAAGGAGAGCATCATGGCGAAGACCGACGAGAATCTTCAGGCGGCGTTCGCGGGGGAAAGCCAGGCTAACCGCAAGTACCTGGCGTTCGCGAAGGCGGCCGACCAGGAGGGCCTGGCGCAGGTCGCCCGGCTGTTCCGCGCGGCCGCCGAGGCCGAGACCGTTCACGCGCACAACCACCTGCGCGTCATGGGCGGCGTCGGAAAGACCGCGGACAACCTCCAGGCTGCCATCGCCGGCGAAACCTACGAGTTCCAGAAAACGTACCCCGCCTTCATCAAGCAGGCCGAGAAAGACTCGAACGGCAAGGCCGGCCTCTCGTTCCAGTACGCCAACCGCGTCGAGCAGGTTCACGCCGCCCTCTACAAGAAGGCGGCCGATGCCGTCGCCGGCGGAAAGGACCTGCCCGCCGCCGCCCTGTACGTGTGCCTTACGTGCGGCAACACGGTGGAGGGCGACCCGCCCGCCTCCTGCCCCGTCTGCGGCTCGGGCAGGGACCGATTCAAGAAGATCGATTAGTCCACGTGCACGGCCGTTACGTCGAGTTCCGTGCACTCGGCCGCAACGCCCAGCGCCTCGGCCACGCTGGGGCGCGTGCGGCCGGAGTCGCCGCTGACGAGTTCCTTGACGTACAGCCCCGCCTGCGTGCGGACCGCCAGTTCCAGCGTCCGCCCGTCCACCCGCCGCCACGTGATGGCGACCACGCGGCGGATGCGATCCAGGTCCGGCCGCCGCCTGAGCACCCGCGCGGGCGTCCGCTGGCGCACGGGCCCCGCGAGGCCGGCCAGGCGGGCAAGGCGGGCCTCGTCCGCCTCCTCCGCCAGGCGCACAAGCGCCCGGTACGATTTCTCCGGCCGCAACGTCTTCAGGCGCGCAACCTCCGCCCGGCGGCATGGCGCCAGGCCCAGGACCTCGATGCGTCCGTCGCGGTTGATCTCTGCCGCGAGCGCCGCCCAGTCCAGCCGCCGGCGCCGCGGACGCACCACCTCCGCCACGAACGGCCGCTCGCCCAGGCACCGCACGTCCACGTCTTCCCGGCCGCAGCCGTGGAAGAAATGCTCCTCTCCGCCTGCCGCGCGCAAAATGGGCTCGACCACGAGTTGCTGCACGCTCGTCGGCCACTGAGGCCACCGGCACTGCGGCAGGCCGCGCACAAGTTTCCGGTACCGCCCCGAGGCGAAAATCGGCTCCACTCGCAAGGTAACGCGCCCGGCGGCGTGGTCCGCAAGCGCCGTGATGTCCGGGTCCTTCAGGTCGGCCTCGCAGCCCGCCAGTTCGCACACGCGGCAGCCCAGGAGGCGGTTGAACTCCTGCTTGTATGGCTCCGCCAGGTCGCCGGCGGCCCAGGGACTCGTGGAACCGGCCTGCCCCGCGCCGAGTCTAAGCCACAGGGCCTGTTCGCGCGCCGCAGGCAGCGGGTCCGGGTGCGATGCGACGGCAATCGTGCCGAACTCCCACCCGGCGAGCGCTTCCCGGGCGCGCGCGGCCCAGGCGTCGATGGCCGCGAAGATGCCGCCGCAGAGAGAGCACCCGGCAGGGGCGGGCGACGGGGCCGCCGCCAGCGCCTCGCGGACCGCGCGGCCGCGATGCTCGTTCGTCAGGCCCGTGTCGGCCCCGGCCACGAGGCGGCCCAGGCAGTGGTCGCACAGCGGCCCTAAGGAGAGGGCCTCCGCCAGGCCGGCCCGGACGTCGGGCCGGGCCGCGACCTCCGCCAGCCGCATCTTTCGCCACGCGCGTTCGGCCATGATGTCCGTATCAGACGTTATAGGGCAGGGGCGGGCGTAAGATTGTCAACCTCCCCCGGCCGCGGTATGATAACAGGTGGGCGGCGTTTTTTGCCGAAGAAACGACTATGCTCGATGCTCCGTTCAGCCCGGCGAGCAAGATGGAACTCTCGCGCGAGGAAATCTACCGCGAGTGGCTCGGCCTGAAGTGCGCCAGCCCCTCCTACTACGGCCTCCTCGGACTGCCCGAACTGGAGACCGACTCGCAGGTCATCCTCCACGCGGGCCGCCGCGTCAAACGCAAACTCCGCGCGTACCAGATCGGCCCTTACCGCAAGCAGGCGCTTGACCTGCTGGCCGAGGTCGGCCAGGCCGTGGCCGTCCTGACCAGCCCCGAGAAGAAGCCCGCCTACGACCGCGAACTCATGGGCCGATGGCAGGCCGCCGTCACGGAACTCCATCACGCACACTGCGACGGGGCGCCCCGACAGCCCGCCGTCCTGGAGACCTGGCTGGGTGCGTGCGTGTCTCGCGGCGTGCCGGTGACGCGCGTCCTGCCGGCCATCGTCCGGCGCCTCAGGGCCCAACTTCAGGACTGGCCCCCCGAAGGCGGGCACAAGGTGGGCCTGCCCGTCGGCCTGTGGATTTACCGCGACGCGGTCATCCTGGGCCAGTGCCTCCATATCGGCACGCTCGACCGCCGCGTCGAGGCCGTCAAGCACGTCCAGAAAACCATGGGCGTAACCGAGGGCCTGGCTCGCGTCGTGGCCGAGGAAGTCAGCCGCAGCCTCCACCTGTTCGCCCACGCGCGCTTCGTCGGCCAGGCCAAGCGCGACCCGGAAGGATACCTCGTGCGCCTCGGCCGGCGCATCCGCCGCTACGGGGGGCACCTGGGACGCCGCGCAGAGGTCCTGACCACCGTTGCGGCCCTCCTGGGCCTGCACCGCAAGGTCCTGGAGCGGGTCTTCGAGCGTCTGGCCGAGCCGGCGCCGGGAATGTCAGCCGGACGCAAGGCCGCACGCGAAGCCAGACTGGCCGTCCGGTGGTTCCAGTTCCGGCCGCAGGTCGTCGTCATCGGCCTGGCCGTGGTGGTCGGCATGGCCGCGCTCGTGGCGGCGGTGCTGGTGGCCGGCGGCGTGTGGGACCCGTGGCCGGCGGATGCCTCGCGGCCGATGCCGACGGAGCCGCCGGTCGGGCCGCCCGCGGCGGCGGCGGACGTGCGCCCCACCGCCGAACCGCACGTCCGCCCGCCCCTCGGCCCAGCCACAGAGGCCGACCTGGAGGCCCTCCGCCAATTCATCGAAAAATATCCATCCGGCAAGCCCCCGCCGGCGACCGAACCGGAGCCGGCCACGCCCGTCCGGCCGCCCGCAAAGCCCCCCAAGGAACGCCCCCCCGGCGTCAAGCCGCCGACCACCTTCTTCAGCGTCCCGGCCCTGCCGGGCAAGCGGAACCCGCCGAAAGACCCGTCGGAGGAAGAGGATAAGGAGAAGGATAAGGCGAGCACGCCGAAGCATCCGGCCGCCCCCGCCCCGGGGCCGCCGCAGGACTAGCCACTTGTAACTGGTCACTGGCCACTGGCCACTTGTAACGGCAACAACAACCGCAAGTCGTTGGTAACAAGTGGCAAGTGGCAAGTGACAAGTGGCAGCCGTTAAGTGGCAAGTGGCAAGTGACAAGTGGTAGCCGTTGCTAAGGCCCCGGCCCGCGTGCTTACGGCAGGTCGGGGTAGCGGCGCTTCAGGTCCTCCAGGCGCTGCGCCACGTTGCCGAAAATGGGGTTCTCGCGCTCCGGGAAAATACTCAGGACGTGCTTATATGTCTCGGATGCCTTCTTGTACGTGCCCGCCTGTTCGTGGATGACCGCGCTGCGGTAGTGGCGGTCCACGGTCTCGATGAGTTCCTTCAGGGCCTCGCGGTACACCTTGTCAACGGCCGGGTCCTCGAAGTACCCCCGGCCGCCGTTGTACGCCAGCGCCTTCTGAAACAGCCGCACCGCCCCGTACAGCGACGCCTCCTTGCCCGGAAGATACCGCAGTCGGTACAGGTCAAGCGCCTGCTTCTCGCACTGCTTGCCGACCACCGGGTTGGCCTCTTCGATGGTGAACAAGTACCCGCGCTGGGCGTTCTTGGCCTCCAGGTACTTCACGTCGACGGCCTTTCGGATGCCCGTTATGCGGCGGGCCTTGCCCGATTCCAGGTCCGCCGCCGGCACCAGCACCGGCTGGCCGCGCTCGTCCTCCGCCCGGATGCCCTGCTGGTCTTCGCCGACGATGCGCAGCGGCCTCTCGCCGGGAGCGGGACGCACGGCGTCGTCCAGCCCCATGACGGCCACCTCGTGTGCGGCAGTCTTCCCGGGTCCTATCCACTTGTAGTACGCCGCGATCCCGCCCGCGATGACCATCAGCGCCAGGTACGCCGCAAGGCCGATGAAGAGGCCCCTGCGGCGTTTGAAGAGCGACGGCTTTCCCTCTTCGGCCGCGGCCGCCTGGGCCTCCTCGCCCGCCGCCTCGGCCTCTTCCGGTGCGCCCGTGCGGCGTCGGAACTGCGGCCGGCCCGTGCTCGAAAGCGCCACCGACTCGACCACGAACCTGAACCGCGTCTTTGAGCCGATGCGTATGTCGTCGCCGTCGCCCAGCGCCGCCTCGTCCACGGGCTTCTTGTTCAGAAGCGTCCCGTTGCTCGAAAGGTTTCGCAGCACCCACTGGTCGGCCCGCCGGTCGATGCGGAAGTGCTGCCGCGAGACGACCGTCTCGGTAAGGATGACGTCGCAGGAAGGGTCGCGGCCGACCGTCGTCATGCCCGGCGCAACGCGGAACGTCTGCCCCTTCTCCGGCCCCGCCGTGCACTCCAGGCGGGCCCGCGCCAGCGTCGTGGCGAGCACCGGGTTCGTCGGCCGCGGGGCCGCAGGGATCTTTCCGTTGTCTTTCTCAGGGGGCATCTCTCTCGCCTCGCGCACCCTTATACACCACGCTCCACTGCCGCAAATCATACCATGCTGCCGCAACGCCGTCAACTTTGCGCCGCCCTTGACACGGCCGCGGCGCAGCCTAGAATGGGCGGCGCTTGAATTGCCCCAAGGCGGTGCGGGCGGGCGCCGTGCTTTCGCTTGCGAAAGCATGCCTGCGGCCCTCCTGCGGCCATGCCTTCGCGACGGCGCGAAAGCATGGCACCCGCATGGCACCCAGAGGATGACGCGGATGGCGCCTATGGCGGACAGGCCCAGGCCCGGCAGCGGCCGCGCGGTCGGCATCGACCTGGGCACCACCCTGTCGAAACTGGCCTGCGTCGATGATTCCGGCCGCCCCGTTCTCGTGCCGAACGCCGAGGGCGAACTCCTCACCCCCTCCATCGTGGCGTTCACCAAGACCGCCGTACTCGTCGGCCGCGACGCAAAGCGCGAGAGCCTCGCCAACCCCGCCCGCGCGGTCCTTCACATAAAGCGCCAGATGGGCAACCCGAAGTGGCGGTTCAAGGTCGATAACGAGACGTACACGCCGGAGACCATCTCGGCCCTTATCCTCAAGAAGGTTAAGCAGGATTCCGAGATGCACATCGGCCCCATCCGGCAGGCGGTCATCACCGTGCCGGCGTACTTCGACGATGCCCGCCGCAAGGCCACCGAGGACGCCGGCGCCATCGCCGGCCTGGAAGTCCTGGACATCATCAACGAGCCGACCGCCAGCGCACTGGCGTACGGCCTCGCGCGGCCGGCCGAAGACGGCATCTACCTGGTTTACGACCTCGGCGGCGGGACGTTCGACGTTACGGTCATCGAGAAGCGCGGCAACGAGTTCATCACCCTGGCGACCGACGGCGACGTGGAACTCGGCGGCAAAGACTGGGACGAACGCCTCGTTAACCACCTTGCGGCCAAGTTCCAGCAGGAATTCAAGTTGAACATCCGCGAGGACCCCCAGGCGATGGCCTACCTGTACGTTAGCGCAGAGGAGGCCAAGAAGACCCTCTCGCGCCGCGACAAGACCACCGTCCCCGTAAGTTACAAGGGACACTGGGGCAACTACGAAGTGGCCGTCCAGGAGTTCGAGTCGCTCACCGAGGACCTCCTGGCCGTCACGCAACTTACCACCGAAATGGTGCTGGAAGAGGCCGGCATCACCTGGGAAGGCGTCGCGCGGATTATTCCCACGGGCGGCTCGGCGCGCATGCCGATGGTCCAGCGGCTGCTTGAGCGCATGGCCGGCAAGCCCGTCCAGGGCGACGTGCCGGTCGATGAAACGGTGGCCGCCGGGGCCGCCATCCACGCCGCGATCTGCGCCATGAAAAGCCCCGAACGCATCCGCGAGTTCGGCGCCGCCGCCGCGGAACGCCTCGGCAAGGTCCGCACCGTCGACGTGGCCGCTCACGCCCTCGGCCTCATCATCAAGGACGTCCGCACCCTACAGTACCGCAACGACGTCCTTATCCCCAAGAACAGCCGCCTGCCCGCCAGCGTCACCAAGACCTACCAGACCTCGTACGACGGGCAGGAGAAAATCCTGCTCCAGGTGGTCCAGGGCGATGCGCCGAACCCTGCGGCCAACATCACCATCGGCATGCTGGAGGTGAGCGGCCTGCCGCCCGAACGCCCCGCCGGGGCGCTGGTGGACGTAACGTATTCCTACGACCGCAAGGGCCGCATACACGTCACCGCCAAGGACCAGCAGACGGGGGCGAGCGTGGGCGCCGAGATCGCCCGCCAGGCCGGCCTCCGCGCCGACCAGGTGGCCGAAGAGGCCAAACGCCTCAGCCTCAAGACCGTGGAGTAACCGCCCCGCCGATAGCGGCGGCGGTTTCGAGTTCCAGGTCCCAGGTGCAAGCCGCGCGGCCGCCACGGCGGCCGGCTGAACGTGCCGTTGGCCGTTTCCCGATTCCCGCCGTTGCCGTTACCTGTGGATAACTTTTTGGCCGCGCCGGCGCGCCCCGAAAACGGCCTTTTTGACGCCTTCCGGAGGGGCAAAACGGCCCTGGCGCTAGCGCCAGAGGGGGCGCGCGGGCAAAATGTTAAGATAGGCAAGGCAAAATCGCGCGCTTTTTGAACGTTTTTGAACGATTTTGACCGGAACATGGTCCGATTTTGCGGTTTTTGATCGTTTTTGGCGGCCTGTCATATTGGCACATAGCCATACTTCTTTGTGGATAACTTTTTCACGAGGCCCGCAGGCCCGTCTTCGAGCGCCGGAAGATGGACAGCATAGGCAAGCCGCCTTGCCGCCGCGAAGCGGCGTTCAGACCGGGGCTCGCAGTACTACGGCGCAACTTGGCAGGTTGCGCGGCGGCTCTCCTGGGCCGCCGCGCGACGATCGGGCCCGGCGCCCTGGAAACCGCCGCCGGCGCGGCGGGTTGGCGCTGGAAGGCAGCCTTGCGCGGCGGGTACGGAGACCCACCGCGCAAAGAGCACAAGTTGCGTTGTGGCGTCAGGGCAGGAGTTTCTTCATCACGGCGACGCTCTTGGGGACGCCGGTGGTTTCGTCCTCGGTTCCCTCGTACTCCAGGCCGACGAAGCCCGCGTAGCCGGCCTTCCTGAGCGCCGCCACACACGCGGCCAGGTCCACGGCGCCTTCGCCCAGGACGCAGGGAACCAACTTGGCGGCCTCCGGCCTGGCCGGGTCGCCGGCGCGCTTGCTGTCCTTCAGGTGGACGTAGGCGGCATAGGGTGCGGCGAGTGCGGTACCGACGTGGCCTTCCTGTCCGCCCTGCATGTAGTTGCCCACGTCGACGGTTGCGCGGAGGGCCTTTGAGTTGACGGCCTTGATGGTCGCGATCTGCTCCTCGGCGGTGCATGGGAGGCCGCCGTGGTTCTCGACGCCGAGGACTACGCCGCACTTCTCGGCCTCGCGGGCGATCTCGGCGAGGCCGTCGATCATGCGCTGCCAGGCGGCCTTGCGGGCGGCATCGTCCTTGCGCTCGGCTGCGCCCAGGCTGCCGCCGAAGACGCGCGAGACGGGGGCCTTGACCCTGGCGGCAAACTGGATCCACTTCCTGGCGGCCTCGACTTCGGCCTTGAACTCTTCGGCCTTGGGCTTGTTGAAGTTGTTGCCCAGGGAGAGGCTCGAAAGTATGAGGCCGTGCTTTGCGACGGCGGCGGTTATCTGGGCGGCCATGGCGTCGTCCGAGGCGCCCAGCATCCGCGCGTGGTAGTCGATGCCCTCGATGCCGAGGGCCTTGACCTCCTGAGCCAGGCGGTCGGGCGTCCACTTTTCGGCGACATGGCGGCGGTGGAAACTGTAGTGGCAGACGGCTTTCCTCATGGCCTTCCCTTCCGCGCCGGCGGACCCTGTTGCCGACGCCGCGGCCGCCGGCATGCCGCCAGCCGAGGCCGCCGCCACGGCGCCGGCGCAGCCCTGGAGAAAGCGGCGGCGGCTCAAGAGTGCGGTCAGGCCACCCTGGCACGGCCAGGCGCCGTGCCGTGGCCCGCGGCAGGCTTGCCCTGCCAGGGAAGTCCGGCAATCGCTGTCACTCACGCTTGTCCTCCTTCGTGCCCTTGTAGTACTCCGCAAGGCCCTTCATCAGGATGGCGCCCGACCGAAGGTTCTCTTCCTTGGTGTATATGCTGCCGCCGCCCTCGCACAGAAAGGCCGTGACGCCGAACTGCTTGTGCGGGCCGCCGGACCAGGTGTTGCTTCCGCCGCCGGTGGCCAACTTGAGGGGCTTGATGAGCGGCGAGGCCGCGCGGTCGTTGCGGACGATGGCGTCGCGCAGGTCGGTCCACGGGCCGACCTTCGCGTCCATCTCCGGTCCGGGCTGGCAGATGGGCTCGACTATGCCGCCCCAGGTGTGCATGGCCCAGACGGTGGTGACGGGCGCTTCGGACTTCATGAGCGCCTCCAGGTCTTTCTGAAGCAGGTACGCCTCGTGGGCCTGGGCGGGGTCGGACCCCTCCGCGCGGTACGAGCGGTTCATGTCCACGCCCTGGGCGCCCACGCGGTACCAGCCGTTGGACGGCCCGTCGGGGCTGACAAAGGGAACGAAGTGGCAGATGGTCCGCCTGCGGCAGTCGGCCCCCTGCTCGCCCAGGAGCCACTGGATCATGCCCACCATGCGCCAGCGCGAGTTGTGCTCGCCCGGATGCTGGTTCGACACGTAATGCACCCAGCGGCTTCGCGGCGGGTGAGGGCTTGCGGGGTCGGCGACCTCGATGCGCAGAAGGTCGCGCTTGCCCAGCGACTGCCCCACGGCGTGCACCTTGACGTACGGCGTTTTCTTCCACTCGGCGGCCATGGCGGCGACGTCCTCGTACGAGAGCGGCACCTGCTGCCCCACGTAAACCGTGTCCTGGGCGAACGTGGGGAAGACGAGCGTGTCTTCGACCTTCGCGTCCTTCGACGCCTTGTTCCAGCGGATGGTCTTCCAGTCTTTGCCATCGTATGACCATGATTGAAAATAATCGTTAAAGTAATACTGCTTGCCGCCTTCAAAGGCGACCTGTAGCCGCAGGCTGTTGCCCGCGGCGTGGCGCTTGATCTGGAAGCCGACCTTGTTGCACCATGTGGGCTGGTTGGGCGCGTGGCCGAGGGTGAGCAGGAACTGGTTCGGGCCGGTTTTTTCTATCCTGGCGCCCTGCGAGCCGATGGGGCCGTCGAAGACGAAGTCCTCGGGGGCAAGTTCCCGGGCCGGGGCGGGGGCCGGCGCCGCGGCGGGTGCGGCGGGCGCGGCGCGTTCGGCCGCCGGCGCGCGCGGCCGCGCGGCCAGAAAGGCCGCGCCCGCCGCCGCCAGAAGGACCGCCGCAGCGCATGCCGACCCCGCCGTCAACCGTGCGATCATGGCGCCGCCTCCCCGTTTGTTCTCGACGGGCCGGTAGCATACCATCCGCCCCGTGCCGCCGGAAGCGCAAAGCCGCGCGCGGGCGGTACTGAGTCAGACGGGGGCGGATCAGGGCCGCGACCGTCAGGGAGCGGTGTTGTTGACGTGGCCCGTCGCTGCGGCTCCGGCACCGCTCCCTCACGGTCGCGGCTCGGATAAGAAGTGCCGCCGGAAGCGCAAAGCGGCGCGCGGGCGGAAGCGCAAGGCGGCACCGCCGGCTTGCAGGGCGGGGCGGGCCTGGCTACAATCGCACGCGATGCGTCGGTCGC